>FWPU01006194.1_pt1 | contig 24408 bp, 22 predicted proteins | sample 2228361 | NCBI WGS metagenome assembly FWPU01 (sample SAMEA103939777, study PRJEB20133) | metagenome | reverse complement strand
GGTCGTTCAACGACATAGCCGCCCACGGTCCGAACCCCCCTTCAAAAAGCGGGGCAGCCGGCCACCGCCTGAACCCCCCTTTGAAAAGGGGCCAGGGGGATGGCTCGGTCGCCCGCAGGTCGATGCGGTGAAATCCCCCTCCCGTCCCCTTTTAAGAAAGGGGGGCGAGCTTGGACGAAGTCACGCCGCGCGCCGGTCACTCTGCCGGGAGCACGCGCTCCAGCGCGGCGCGTAGCTCGGCCGGCTCGACCGGCTTGCGCAGCAACAGGTATACGCCGGCGGCCTGCGCCTGCGCGGCGGTCAGCTCGTCCGCGTAACCGGTGTACAGGATCACCGGCAGGTCGGCGCGGAGCGACCGCAGCGCCCGCGCGAGGTCCAGCCCCGTTTCGTACGGCATCGTCTGATCGGTGATCAGCGCGTCGATCGCGCCGCCGGCAGCGTCGAAGGCGGCGCGCGCGGTCGCCGCGTCGGACGCCACCTCCACGTCCAGGCCCCAGGTCCGCAGGCGTTCCTGCATCACGTTGCGGACCGCGTCCTCGTCGTCGACCAGCAGCACGCGGCCGCGCAGTTTGCGCGGCTTCGCCGGCCTGAGGGCGGCGGGCGCCGGCGACGCAACTACATCGTCGCCGAGCAGCGCGGGCAGCAGCACGCGAAATACCGACCCGCGGCCGGGCGAGGTATCGACGACCACGTGCCCGCCGTGCTCGTGCACGATGCCGTGCACCATCGACAGCCCCATGCCGCTGCCTTGACCGGTCTGTTTCGTCGAGAAGAACGGCTCGAAGATGCGGTCGACGACGGCCGGCTCGATGCCGCAGCCGTCGTCGGCGACCGCCAGTTCGACGAAGCGGCCGTCGACCGTGTGGCGGCAGCTCGTGCAGACGAGTCCGCTCGCGCGCAGCGGACGCACGCCGATGCGCAACGTACCGGTCGTGCCGATCGCGTCGCGCGCGTTGATCGCAAGGTTCAGCAGCACCTGGCCGGCCTGGATCTCGTCGGCGAGCACCGGCGGGGCGTTGCGGTCGCAGTCGAAGTCGAGCGCGATCGTCGACGGCATCGACGAGCGCAGCAGCGGCGTGGCGTCCCGCACGAGCTCGCACAACTTCAGCGGGCGCGGCTCGCCCCGGCGACCGCGCGAGAACGTCAGCATCTGCTGGATCAGGTCGCGCGCGCGCCGGCACGAGTCGAGCGCATGCGCGAGGTAGCCGGCGGTCCTGTCGTCGCCCGCGTCCTGCGCGCGCTCCTCCGCGAGCACGACGTAGCCCATGATGCTCGCCAGGATGTTGTTGAAGTCGTGCGCGATGCCGCCGGTCAACTGCCCGATCGCCTCCATCTTCTGCGCCTGGCGAAGCTGCGCTTCCAGCCGGGCGCGCTCCTCCTCGGCACGGCGGCGCTCGGTCACGTCGCGCACGATCGCCAGCGCGTGCGGTTCGTCGCGATGGCGAATCGGGATCACGTGGATCTCGGCGCGGAAGCGCTCGCCGCTCTTGCGGATCGATTCCATCTCGGCGTGGCAGAACTCGCCGGCAAGCGCGCGCCGCACCAGCGTGAGCCGGCGATCCGAATACTCGTGCGGGACGCTGCGGCGCTCGAACGGCTGCCCGACGACCTCTTCGCGCGCCCAGCCGAAGATCCGTTCGTAGGCGGGGTTGACGTCGACGCGGCGCAACTGCGAGTCCCAGAGGATCAGCGCGTCGGCCGAGGCGCTGAAGATCGCGCGGTACTGCTCCTCGCTCGCGCGCAGCGCCTGCTCGGCGCGTTTGCGGTCGGTGATGTCGCGCAGGTAGCCGACGAAGATGCGCTCCTGCGCGCCGTGCGCCTCGGCGATCGACAGTTCGACCGGGAACTCGGTGCCGTCGGCCCGCAGCGCCACGGTTTCGATCCGGCGGCCGAGGTACGGGCCTTCGCCGGTCGCCGCGTAGCGCGCCATGCCGGCGACGTGCGCGGCGCGCTGCGACGGCGGGATCAGGCATTCGGCGAGCGGCTGGCCGATCACCTGTGCGCGCGTGTAGCCGAAGGTGCGCTCCGCGGCGGCGTTGAACTCGACGATGCGCCCCTCGGCGTCCATGCCGACCACACAGTCGAAGGCCGCTTCGATGGTCGCGCGCAGCCGCGCTTCGCTGCGGCGCAGAGCTTCCTCGCGGTCGCGCCGCTCGGTGATGTCGCGCGCGATCGCCAGCACGTGCGGCTCGCCGCGGTGGCGGATCGGGATCACGCGCAACTCGACGTCGAACGGCGTGCCGTCGGCGCGATAGGCGCGCGTCTGCAGCTCGCAGGTGTCGCCCGCCAGCGCGCGGCGGACCAACTGCAGCCGTTCGTCGACGTAGTCGCGCGGAAAGCGCTCCGGATAGCTGCGGCCGACGATCTGCTCGCGCGCGAAGCCGTAGATGCGAAGGAACGCCGGGTTGACGTCGACGATGCGCAGGTTCGAATCCCACAGCACCAGCGCGTCGGCGCTGCCGTCGAAGATCGCGCGGTACTGCTCTTCCCGCTGCGCGAGCGCTTCGAGCGCGGCCTTGCGTTCGGTGATCTCGCGCGTGAAGGCGAGGATGTGCGGGCGGCCGGCGATCGTCGCGGCCTTCAGGCACACCTCGTCCCAGTGCAGGCTGCCGTCGCGGTTGCGGCGATGCCACTCGGTGCGCACCACCTCGCCGCCTTTCGCGCGGTCGATCAGTTCGAGCGCGTGTTCGCCGGTGTACGGCGGCTCGCCGGAGCTGAGGTCGGCCACCGAGACACGGCGCATCTCGTCGCGCGTGTAGCCGTACACCTCGGCCGCCTTCGGATTGACGTCGACGATCGCGCCCGTGTCCCAGTCGTGCACGAACATCGCGTCCTCGGCCGCCTCGAAGATGGCGCGATAGCTCGCCTCGGCGCGGCCGCGCTCGATCTCCGCGGCGGCGCGCACCGCGAAGATCTTCAGCAGCGCCTCGGTCAGCGGGCGGTCGGAGATCGGCTTGCGGTCGAGCGCGACGATGATGCCCAGTTGCGCGCCGTCGGCGCCGAGCAGCGAGTAGCCGGCGTACGAATCGAAACCCAGCTCGCCGAACATCGTTCCCGGCCTGAACTCCGGCCGCACGCCGGAGGCGACGAAGCGCGATTCGCGGCCGACGATGTGGCGGCACGGCGTCAGCGCGACCTCGTATTCGAAGGAGCGCAGCAGGCGGCCGTCGAGCACGGTCGCCAGCGTGCGCATGCGCGTTCGGCCGGCGTCGGTGAATTCGGCGATCAGCACGGCGTCGACGCCGAGGATGCGCGCGAGCGCGTGCGCCAGGTCCTCGAACACGCGGCCCGGCTCGGCACTCGACACCGCGAGCGCCGCCGCGGTCGTCTTGGCGAGCACGTCGCGCAGCGTCGCGTCGTCGCCCGCGGCGGATTGCGGCAGAGGTCCGTCTTCGTTCATCGCGCGCCGGTGCGACCGGTGGGGCAACGCTCGCAGTGTAGGAGCGCGCGGCGCCCGTGGGGTGCGCGGTTACACGACTGAAACAGAGCGATACGCGCCGGCAACGCGACGCGCGGTTTCACCCGACCGGCGGCACGAACATGTAGCCGGCGCCGCGAACGGTGCGGATCGACACCGGGTTCTCGGGGTCGGCCTCCACCTTGCGGCGCAGCCGCGCGATGCGGATGTCGATCGAGCGATCGAACGGCTCCCATTCGCGGTTTCGCGTCAGCGTCAATAGCCGGTCGCGTGTGAGCACCTGGTTCGGGTGCTCGACGAAGGTCTTCAGCAGGTCAAACTCCATCGCCGTGATCGGCACGTCGCGCTGGTCGGCGTCGAAGAGCTGGCGCGAGCGCAGGTCGAGCGTGCAGCGGCCGATGCGCACGCGCTGCGCGGTCTGCGGCTGCGCCGGTGCCGGACCCGCTGCACCCTGCAGCCGGCGCAGCACGCTCTTGATGCGCGCGCGCAACTCGCGCGGATCGAACGGCTTGGCGATGTAGTCGTCGGCGCCGACTTCGAGTCCGACGATGCGGTCGACCACGCCGTCGGCCGCGGTGACCATGATGATCCCCACTCCATAGCGTTCGCGCAGGAAGCGCGCCAGCGATAACCCGTCCTCGCCGGGAAGCCCCACGTCGAGCAGCACGACGTCCGGCACCTGCCGCTCGAGCGCGGCGCGCATCGCCGCGCCGTTTTCCACCGCCTCGACGGCGTAGTCGTGCCCGGCGAGGTAGGTCGCCAGCATCCGTCGCACGTCGGCATCGTCGTCGACGATCAGCACGCGTCCGTTGGACATCGCGGTTTCCCGGGTTCTGCGCTGCGGCCCGGCTCTTGGTTCACGTCGGGGTCGGGTCGCGATTATAGGAACGCGTCCCGCGCACGCCCATTCGCACGATTACACAGCGATACGAACTGATGCCGATCTGAAAGCGGCGCGATACCGGCGCTGCCTAGAGTGCGCACCGTCATCCACGCCGTGGCACACGACGCGGACAAAACAGGAGAAGACCATGCGCACCATCGAATCCAAAGCGTCATCTTCCGCCGACGGCGGCGGCGTCGTGTCCCACGTACTTGCGATGCCGGCTGTCTTCGGCCGAGTGAAACACGCCGCGCCGCGCGCGTCTGTCGCGAGCAATGACGGCGTGTGCGCCGCGTCGGAGATCGACGCCTGGGCGCGCCGCGCCGCCGCCGCCAACGGCTTCGGCGCCGCCGACCTGCCCGCCGTGCCGCCCGCCGCCGCGCGCGTCGGCGCGGGCGAGACGCTCGCGCAGTTCGTCGATGCGCCGCACCGCGCCTCGTTCGCGCAGATCGCGCGCGCCTTTGCCGATCTCGCGGCCGACGCGCTGCGCGGCGCGGTCGCCAGATGGCGCGCCGGCCGCATGGCGCGCGCTGCCCGCGCCGCGCTCGCGCAGCTCGACGACCGCACGCTGAGCGACCTCGGCCTGCACCGCAGCGAGCTGGGATCGGTCGCCGCCGAGCTGGCGCGCGAAGCCGATGCGAGTCGCCGCCGCGTGCTGCTTTCGCTGCACATGCTGGCGATCTGAACCGCTTTTTCCACCACCACTCCAGACGGAGGACACACCATGGAAGTTGTCGCAGAAGCCGCCCGCGCGCAAGGCGCGCGCACCGAGGGCAACCGTTACGCGAAGTGCGTCGAAGTCTCCAAGCGCGTGCGCTGGGACATCGACCGCGACGTGATCCGCGGCCGCCAGTTCGACTTCGGCAAGAAGTTCCTGCCCGACGCGCTGGCGCGCCTGGGCAAGCTGGACTTCATCACGCCCGACGAACACCGTTTCCTGAGCCAGATTCAGGGCCGCACGTACGCCAACACCTTCGGCCTGGTCGAGCGCTTCATCGGCCCGAAGATCGCCGAAGTCAGCCGCGACCACTGGCTCGGCGACCAGGTCGCGTTCGAGGCGCTGGTGCGCTTCACCGACGAGGAGCTGAAGCACCAGGAGCTGTTCCGCCGCCTGGACGCGATGGCCGCGCAGGGCATGCCGGCCGGCTACGAGTACGTCGCGCAGCCGAACGACGTCGCGCGCTTCGTGCTCGGCAAGTCGACCTGGGCCGTGCTCGCGCTCACCTGCCACATCGAGATCTTCGTGCTGTCGCACTACCACCAGAGCATCGATCCCGACAGCGAACTGTCGCCGCTGTGGAAGGACGTGTTCCTGTACCACGCGAAGGAGGAGTCGCAGCACGCGATCCTCGACGAGCTGGAGTGGGAGCGCGAAGACGCCAAGCTCACGCCCGAGGAGCGCGACCGCGCGGTCGACGAGCTGATCGAGCTGGTCGCCGGCGTCGACGGCATCCTGCAGGCGCAGGCCGAGTCCGACGCACGGTACTTCGCGCGCGCCGGCGGCCGCACCTACACCGAGGCGCAGGTCGCGCAGGTCGAGGCGACGCTGCTCGCCGCGTATCGCTGGCAGTACATCGTCAGCGGCGTGCAGGACGAGCGCTTCCAGAAGGCGCTGGGCGCCAAGATCACGCCCGCGCAGTTCGACCGCATCGGCCGCGCGCTGACGCCGATCATGGCGTCGGTCGCGCACTGAGTCGGACGGCCGCCATGACCGCCTGCACGCTCGCCTTCGACGCCGACGAACTGCGGCGCAAGGTGCACGACACCTACGAGCGCGTCGCGCGCGCGCCGGCGAGCGGCTTGCCCGCCAACCGCATCGTCGAGATCCGCAGCGTCATCGACCCGACGATGGCGCCCGCCTGAACCGCGCGGCGCGCCGCCCGGCGCGCCGCGCACCCCGACCGGAGGAAAACGAAATGATCCGCACCAAACCCAACGTACGCAGCGCGGGCGAAGGACCCGAGGTCGTGCTGTTGCACTCGAGCGGCAGCTCTTCGCGCCAGTGGGACGCGCTCGCCGACAGCCTGCAGGGGCGTTTCCGCCTGCACGCGGTCGATTTCCACGGCCACGGCGCCACGCCCGCGTGGAACGGCACCGCGCGCATGACGCTCGCCGACGAAGCCGCGCTCGTCGAGCCGCTGCTGCACGCGGCGGAAGACGGCGTGCATCTCGTCGGCCATTCGTACGGCGGCGCGGTCGCGCTGAAGCTCGCGGCCCTGCATCCGGCGCGCGTGCGCAGCGTGGTCGTCTACGAACCCGTGCTGTTCCGGCTGCTGTTCGAATACAACGCGCGGCACGCGCCCGCGCAGGACGTGCTCGCCACCGCGGCGTCGATCCGCAACCGGCTCGCGCGCGGCGATGCGCACGAAGCGGCGCGGCGTTTCGTCGACTTCTGGTCGGGCGAGGGTGCGTGGGACGCGCTGCCGGTGACGCGCCGGCAGGCCGTGGCTGCGCGCATGCCGGCGGTCGAGGCGCACTTCCACGCGCTGTTCTACGACACGCTCGACCGGGCGCGGATCGCGCAGTTGCGCATGCCGGTGCTGTTCCTGACCGGGGCGAAGACGGTCGGCGCGACGCGGCGCATCGGCGAACTGCTGCGCTACGCGCTGCCCTATGCGCACCACGAGATGCTGCCCGGCATGGGCCACCTTGGCCCGGTGACGCACGCGCCGCTGGTCAACGCGCGGATCGCAGGTTTTCTGGACGCCGAGGTCGCGCTGCAGGCGGCGCTGGCGGCGCTGCGCGAGGCGGCCTGAACGCGCAATCGCGGGCTACGCCGCGCGCCGGACGAACACGAGGTCCCACACGCCGTGGCCGAGACGCTCGCCGCGCGCGTGGAACTTCGTGGTCGGCCGCTCGCAGAGCGGATTGCGGGGCGCAGGCGCGTAGCCCGGGTGCGGGTTGGCGAGCTGCGGCTCGTGCGCGAGCACGTCCAGCATCTGCTCGGCGTAGTGCTGCCAGTCGGTCGCGCAGTGCAGGTAGCCGCCAAGGGCGAGCCGGCCCGCGAGCAACGCGACGAAGGCAGGCTGGATCAGCCGCCGCTTGTGGTGGCGCCCTTTCGGCCACGGGTCGGGAAAGAACACGTGCACGCCGGCCAGCGAATCGGGGACCAGCATGTCGCGCACGACCTCGACCGCGTCGTGCTGGACGATGCGGATGTTGGAGAGCCGCAGTTCTTCGACGCGACGGGCGAGCGCGCCGATCCCGGCGGAGAACACCTCGACGCACAGGAAGTTCACGTCCGGACGCGCCTGCGCGATCGCCGCAGTCGTCTCCCCCATGCCGAAGCCGATCTCGAGCACGGTCGGCGCGGCGCGGCCGAACGCCGCGGCGAGATCGAGCGGCGCGACCGCGTAAGGGATCGCGATGCGCGGAAAGATCTGCTCGTACGCGCGCCGCTGCGCGTTGGTCACGCGGCCGCGCCGCAGGGCGAAGCTGCGGATATGACGATGTCGCACGCGGTCTTCGACGGCGGCCGACGGCGGCACGGACGAAGACGGCTCGGTCGCGCCGGCAGGACCGCGCAACGGGCGGGCAGGCATCGACACGGTCAGGACCTGGCGGTCGGCCCGATCAGCCCGGCCGTCGGCGAACTCGGGCTTGCGCTGTAGTACTTCTTCGGCATGCGCCCGGCCAGGAAGGCTTCGCGGCCGGCCTCGACCGCTTTTTTCATCGCCGACGCCATCAGCACCGGGTCCCTCGCCAGCGCCACCGCCGTGTTCATCAGCACGCCGGCGCAGCCCAGCTCCATCGCGATCGCGGCGTCGGAGGCGGTGCCCACGCCCGCGTCGACGATCACCGGCACCTTGGCCTTTTCGAGGATCAGCAGGATGTTCCACGGGTTCAGCACGCCCATGCCCGAGCCGATCAGCGACGCGAGCGGCATCACCGCCACGCAGCCGATCGATTCGAGCACCTGCGCCTGGATCGGATCGTCGGAGCAGTAGACCATCGCCTCGAAGCCCTCGCGCACGAGGATCTCGGCGGCTTTCACCGTCTCCGGCATGTTCGGATAGAGCGTCTGCGGGTCGCCGAGCACTTCGAGCTTGCAGAGCGGATGACCGTCGAGCAGCTCGCGCGCCAGGCGCAGCGTGCGGATCGCATCCTCCGCCGTGTAGCAGCCGGCGCTGTTCGGCAGGATCGTGTACTTCGACGGCGGCAAGACGTCGAGCAGGTTCGGCTCGCCCTTGTTCTGGCCGATGTTGGTGCGGCGGATCGCGACCGTGACGATCTGCGCGCCGCTCGCCTCGACCGCAGCGCGGGTCTGCGCGAGGTCCCTGTACTTGCCGGTGCCGAGCAGCAGACGCGACGTGAATTCGCGCGCACCGATGCGCAGCATGTCCGCGCGGGGGGAGGCGAGATCGCTCATGCGGTCACCGTCGGTTCGACCTTGACTTCGAAATTGACCGAGTTCGACATGAAGCAGTTGGCGTGCGCCTTCGCGTGCAGCTCGGTCGCGCGCTCGATATGCGCGGCGTTGGCCACGCGCACTTGCGGCCGCAGCACGGCTTCGACCATCCGCATCTTGCCGTCCTTGATCGCGAGCGTGCCGGTCGCGTGATCCTTGTACGACGCCAGCGCGATGCCCGACCGTTCGCACACCGCGAGGTAGGTCAGGTGATGGCAGGCCATCAGCGACGACACCATCAGCGTCTCGGGGTTGTGGAAGCGGTCGTCGCCGTTGAAGACCGCGGGCGAAGAGCCGGTCAGCGGCGCCTTTCCGGCGAACTCGATCGTGAAGGCGCGCTCGAGCTTGAGTCTGCCTTCGGCCTGCCGCGCCGAACCCGTCCAGCGCAGGTTGCCATCGAAGCGATGGGCTTGCGACATCAACCGCCTCCGACTGCGATCACGATTTCCAGCCGGTCGCCGTCGGCGAGCCGTGTGTCGCCGTGGCGGCTCTTCGGCACGATCTCGCCGTTGCGCTCGACCGCGACGCGCCTGCCCGTGGCGTCCATCCCCGCGAGCAGATCGGCGACGGTCGCGCCGGCGTCGAGCGTCTGCGACGCGCCGTTGACGACGACCGAGATGGTCTGTGTGTCGAGTTGCGTCATGAAGGCATGTTAGCGAAGTCGCGGAACGCGCCCGCGCGACGAAGCAAACGACGCGCCGGGCGCGGACAGCGGAGGAGAGAGGGTGGAGCGGGTGAAGGGAATCGAACCCTCGTATGCAGCTTGGGAAGCTGCCGTTCTGCCATTGAACTACACCCGCGCGCGAGTGCGGAATTTACATCAGGGGTGAAGGGAATGTGAGCGGTTCGTCTGGCGCGAACCGCTCATCCCGCGCGCTTCGCTCGCGGGACCACCGTCGGCTGCGCCTCCGGTGTCCGGCGCCATGCCCCCGGCGTGGCGCTCGTCGAACCCTCGTATGCAGCTTGGGAAGCTGCCGTTCTGCCATTGAACTACACCCGCGCGCGGCGAATCTTGCCGAAGCTGTCGCGGCCGCGATCGCGCGTGGGCCGCGCAGGCCGCGCCTACCCCCCTTTGAAAAGGGGGGTAGGGGGGATTTCCAGCGCCGCAAACGCCGGTCGGGCCGGACGCGGGCGGGCTTCGATGCACCACACGCGATCAGGCGCCGCCCCGCCGCAAACAGCCGCCGGCGTCGTGCGCACACGCAAGGCTTGCGGGCGCAGCCTCGCACTGCGCGGCGAACGCGATCGCGCGCCCGCGCCTGGGTGCGGATCGCGCGGCGCTATCCGACGAAGCCCGCCGCTTTGTGCGAGCCGTCGCAGAAGGGCTTGTTCGCGCTTGCGCCGCAGCGGCACAGCCACGTCTCGGTGCCGCAGTAAACGGGCTTGCCGTCGGCGCCGACCAACGTCAGCGGGCCCGTGAGGTGCAGCGGCCCGTTGGCGGTGGCGGTCACCGTCACGGTCCCGGCGCCGAGTTCGGCGGTCGCGCAGGGCGCGGCGGTGCCGTCGTGCGTGAAGCCGACTTTCTTGTGTGACCCGTCGCAGAACGGCTTGTTTGCCGAGTGCCCGCAGCGGCACAGCCACGTCTTGTCGCCTTCGAACAGCACCGTGCCTGCGGCGTTCTTTACGACCACAGCCCCGGCGATCGACAGCGAGGCGTGCGCGTTGATGTGACCCTGGTTGCTCATCCGATTCCTCCAAGACACACGTACTTGATCTCCAGATATTCGTCGATGCCGTACTTGCTGCCTTCGCGGCCGATGCCCGACTGCTTGACGCCGCCGAACGGCGCGACTTCGGTCGAAATCAGCCCCGTGTTGACGCCGACGATGCCGTACTCGAGGCTCTCCGCCACCCGCATCACGCGGCCGATGTCGCGCGCGTAGAAGTACGCGGCGAGCCCGTATTCGACGCTGTTGGCCGCGGCGATCGCTTCTTCGTCGGACTCGAAGCGGAACACGGGAGCGACCGGCCCGAAGGTCTCCTCGCGCGCGACGAGCATGTCGCGCGTCACGTTCGCCAGCACGGTCGGCGTGTAGAAAGTGCCGCCGAGCGCGTGGCGCTTGCCGCCGGTGACGACCTTCGCGCCTTTACCCACGGCATCGGCCACGTGAAGCTCGACCTTGGCGAGCGCGTTCGCGTCGATCAGCGGGCCCTGCTGCACACCGTCTTCGAAGCCGGGGCCGACCTTCAACTGCGCGGCCTTCGCCGCGAGCTTCTCGACGAACGCGTCGTAGATCTGCGCGTGGGCATAGAAACGGTTCGTGCAGACGCAGGTCTGCCCGGTGTTGCGGTACTTCGACGCGAGTGCGCCTTCGACCGCGGCGTCCAGGTCCGCGTCGGGGAACACGATGAACGGCGCGTTGCCGCCCAGCTCCAGCGAAAGCTTCTTCAGCGTCGGCGCGCTCTGCGCCATCAGGATGCGGCCGACCTGCGTCGAGCCGGTGAACGACAGCTTGCGCACGACCGGCGAATCGCAGAACACCTTGCCGACCGCGATCGACTGTTGTTCGTCGGCCGGCAGCACGTTGAACACCCCCGGCGGGAAACCCGCGCGGTGCGCCAACTCCGCCAGCGCCAGCGCCGACAGCGGCGTCTGTTCGGCGGGCTTCACGACGACCGTGCAGCCGGCCGCGAGCGCCGGCGCGCACTTGCGCGTGATCATCGCGTTCGGGAAGTTCCACGGCGTGATCGCGGCCGAAACGCCGATCGGCTCCTTCAGCACCAGGATGCGCTTGTCGGCGGCGTGCGCCGGGATCGTGTCGCCGTACACGCGCTTGCCTTCCTCGGCGAACCACTCGACGAAGCTCGCACCGTACGCGATCTCGCCGCGCGATTCCGCGAGCGGCTTGCCCTGCTCGGCGGTCATCAGTCTGGCCAGATCTTCCTGCGCGGCCATCATCAGCTCGAACCACTTGCGCAGGATCGCGGCGCGTTCCTTCGCGGTCTTCGCGCGCCACGCGGGAAAGGCGCGATTCGCGGCGTCGATCGCGCGGTTCGCTTCCGCAGGGCCGCAGTTGGCGACCTCCACGAGCCGGCCGCCGTCGGCCGGATTGACGACGGGGAACCTGGCGCCGGTATCGACCCAGGCGCCGTCGATGTAAGCCTGTGTCCTGACCAGTGCGCCGTCGGACAACGACGGCAGCGACGAGACTCGTTGCAGCACGATGAACCTCCCGTGGTGACCCTGTGTGTAGGATAGTGCACGCGCGTGCGCCGTGCCGGCGGCTTGGTGCCGGACACTGCGTGAACAGGCGCTATCCTGTGGCGCCGTAGCGAGTGCCACGGACACGGAACCCATGCAGTTCGAAAGCCTGGCTGCCGACCTTCAGCACTGGCTGAAGACGTCGATCGCGCAGGGTCACGGTCGCGAAGCGCTCGTCCAGTCGATGCGCGCGGCCGGGTACCAGCGCAACTTCGCGCGCGAAGCGGTCGACGCCGCGCTGGCGAAATTCTCACCGGCCGCCGCCGTCGCGGACGGCGCGGGGCAGGCCGAGGCCGCAGCGCCGCTGGATACGACGACGATCCTCGCGCAGAGCCCGAACGCGATCGAGACCTCGGACCGCAAGGTCCACATCCTGTTCGCGCTGAACGCGCCGCGCATCGTGCTGTTCGGCGGGCTGCTGTCGGACGAGGAATGCGACGAGCTGATCGCGCTGTCGCGCCGCAAGCTCACGCGCTCGAGCGTGGTCAACGCCGAGACGGGCGCATACGACGTGCATCCCGACCGGACCAGCAGCGGCACGCACTTCGAGCGCGGCGAAAACGAGCTCGTCCGCCGCATCGAACGCCGCATCGCAGAGCTGATCGGCTGTCCGGTCGAGCGCGGCGAACCGATCCAGATCCTGCATTACCAGCCCGGCGCCGAATACAAGCCGCACTTCGACTTCTTCGATCCGGCGTATCCGGGCAACGAAAAGGTGCTCGGGATGGGCGGGCAGCGCGTCGCCACGCTCGTGATGTACCTGAACGACGTGGTCGCGGGCGGCTCGACCGTGTTCCCCGAAGTCGGCCTCGACGTGCTGCCGCGCAAGGGCAACGCCGTGTATTTCGCGTACACGACCGAAGACGGCCTGCTCGACCGCCGCACGCTGCACGGCGGAAGCCCCGTGGCGGAAGGCGAAAAATGGATCGCGACCAAGTGGCTGCGGCAGCGGGACTACGGCGGCCCGGGCGTGTGAGCCGCGCCGGCTAGAACCGCGCGCCCAGCCCGATCAGCACCTCGCCCTGCGTCAGCGAATCGCCGCGGATCGCGAGCACGCAGCCGCCCGAGCAGAACAGCCCGCCCGAACTGTTGACGAGCGTGGCGTAGCCGCGCGACTCGACACGCAGCGCGACCGGGCCGGCGAGCGGCAGCAGATAGCCGATGCCTACGGCGAGCGACGGCCGCGTCTCGCTGCGCAAGCCGTCGAGGCCGGGCGCGAAGATCGTCGCGCCCAACCCGCCGACGACGTAGGGGCCTCGGCCGATCGGTCCTTCGAGGAAAATCGTGCCGCCGACGTGCAGGTAGGTCACCGTGAGCGGCAGCGGCTGCGCGCCTGGCGTCAGCGTTTCGAGCCAGGTGCGCTGCTGGCTCACGAAGAGTTCGAGCTGGCGTGCGCCGTCGATGCCGAAGTCGATCGCCAGCGACGCCGCGCCGCGGTCGCCCAGCCGCAGCCGCTCGCGCGCGACGCTGTCCTCGAAACCGCCGCCCACGCGCCAGCCGTAGAAGGCGAAGGCGCCGTTGTCCTGCGCGCGCGCCGGCGCGGCAACGAGTGCGAGCGCCGCGATGACGAGCCCGCCGAACGTGCGATTCAGCGTGCGCATGGGTCAAGGCGCATCGAAGCAGGTGCGTCGAACAAGGGGATTGGTGGGTCGTGAAGGATTCGAACCTTCGACCAACGGATTAAAAGTGCGAACCCGCGCGGCTTTCGGCGCCCGATGCAACTCCCGGTTGCCGAAAAATCAGACACTTGCGGCGCACTGCACCGCAAACGTCCGCACTGGTCCGCAGCGGGGTCTGCCTCAAAATCTGCCTCAAACACGCCGCAACGGACTTGCGCCAGTTTATGCGCGAGCGGGCGCGCAGTCATCCGCGCGCGACACGCGGTCGTCGTTCCTTCCCAGCCGTTCGACTGCGTGCATAAAACGCGTGGATACACGTGTCGTCAATTCCCGCCCGGAGGACGGCATGGAAGTCATCAGCAAGGACGAGCTGCTTGCGGAGCTCAAGGTCTCGGCGCGCACACTGGAGAATTGGGTCAGGCGCGGCGAGTTTCCGCGCGGCGTGCGCATCGGCAGGCGCATGACGTGGTCGAGAAAGGCGCTGGAGCAGTGGCGTCGGCGCAAGTCCGCGTTCCAGACCGAATACGCCGGCGAGTGACCGACTTGCTTGCCTTGCCGCGCTCGCCACGAACGGCGGCGGGCACCGAAGCGCCCGCCGCAGAGTGAATCACTCACCGAGCGGCGCTTCGTCGATGACGTCAGACGACGTCGCAGCCGGGGAACAGATGACGCTTGAACGTGTGGTCGTCCGTGAACGCGTTGAACAGCTCCGTACGCGGCCACAGCACCTCGTGGTAGAAGTGCATGACCTTGAGAAGGTCCAGAAAGGGCTCGCGGTCCAGGCGCTTGACGACGCGCTCGAGGTCGACGGGATGGAGCAGCCCGTTGTGCATCGAGCGCAGGCACTCGACGATAGGTGTTGTGCCGTCGCTCAGGGCGCCGCAGCGGTTCAGCAGTCGAACGAGCGCGGCAGCGCCGGGTTCACCTCGGTACTCGGGCTTGATGTCAGACAGCGTGACGCTTTTCATGTCGGTTGGCCTCCAGTAGTGGGGCTTCGTATAGCTACCGGTTTATGCGCATCTCCGATTCGCGCTGTGGCGTCGCCCGAACACCGTCGCAGGCGCGCGCGCGACGTGCGTCTCGTCCGTCGCTTCGAGTGATCCTAAATCCGGCAGTTACCCGGCCGCGGCCAGCCCCGGTGGCGGCTTTGGCGGCCCGATGACGGGCGCGATGCGCTCGCTGATGGTGCGCAGCAGGCAGCCCCAGCGGTCGAGGTCCTTGAACTGCTCCGCAGCGGCCCGAACGTGTCGTAAGGCATTGACGATATTGCCGATCAGGCGCTTGAGAACATCGGTGCGTCCATGCAGTGGCGTCAGGTACAGCGCAGTTTGGTTGGCCAGCGCCCCTTGCGTCTTGCTTCACCCATCGGGTGAGTAGGCCAACACCGCCCAAGTGTGTGTCAGCGCTGGCAAATCAGGTCACCGCTTCGCGGCAACTGCCGGATTTAGGATCATTCGCCCGCAGGAAGACGAGATCCGCTATCGCGTCGTGGCCCAGCGAACGATCGTGCAGGAGGACGCGCGGGTCGGTGTTCCGGTGACGCTGCTCGTCAGCACAGCGCAGCTCGATCAGTCCGAACTGGACCGGCGCATCCGGGGCGCGCTGAAACGCTTCATCGATGCCGACTGGGTGTTCTCGCTGGTCAGGCGCGATGGCGAGGCTGTCGGCTACGAGCGAGTGACGCTGACCGCGTGGGCGCGCGTGCCGCACCGGGAGGTGTTCAATCTGAACGAGCGCGCGCGGCGGGCGAGCAGCGAAGGGCTGTCGCTCGGCGAGCCGGAGATCGATTACGCGCTTCCCTTTGCGCGGCTGAATCAGGTCGCGCACGAGCTGCGGGCCGAGATCATCGAGCAGATCAAGCAGCACCAGGCCGACTTCGCGGCGTGGACGGGCCGCGCGTGGCGCATCGGCAGCATCGGCTTCGGCGCCGCGAGCGGACTCGCGGACCGGCGCACGTCGAAGGGCACCTATCGGAGCGACGACGACGTGGCGTTCTCGATGGCCCTCGAGGCACGCGACGCCAACGACGCAACTGCCGGCGTCACCGGGGCGGAGCGGATCGGGATCGTGGCGGAGGTGGTGCTGCGGGCGGCTACCGGCTGATCGCCCGATTTCCACACCGCTGCGGCCACTTTCTCGAAGTCCTCGGGGAATGCTGGCAAACTCACAATCGTCCACGATGAACTGTGCATGGCTCGGCCGCGCGGACTCGGAGTAGCGCAAGCATCAGCCGGATGGCAAAGCTCGAAGAACTGAAACCGAACGCCGCCTTGCGGGGCATCCTGCCGGATACGCTGGTCACGGTCGTCAGCGTCCAGTGGTACGGCTCCGAGGCGCTGGAGCTGACTTACAAGACACAGACCGGCAAGGTCGCCAACCAACTTCTCTACCGGCACGACGAGCCGCGACTCGAGATCGTCGAGCAAGGTCGGCCGTGGAGTTTCGACGGCGACGGCGCGCTGTTCCGCCTGGTGGCCGAAGCGCAACGGATTCGCCTGGCGCACCTGTTCGACCCGCTGCTCGCGATTCACACGTCGAACGTCGAGCCGCTGCCGCACCAGATCACCGCCGTCTACGAGGCCATGCTGCAACGTCAGCCGCTGCGCTTTCTGCTGGCCGATGACCCGGGCGCGGGCAAGACCATCATGGCCGGTCTGCTGATGAAAGAGCTCATCGCGCGCGGCGATCTGCAGCGCTGCCTCGTCGTCTGCCCCGGCAGCTTGGCGGAACAATGGCAGGACGAGCTTTACACGCGCTTTCACCTGCCGTTTGAGATCCTGACCAACGACAAGCTCGAAGCCGCCCGCACCGGCAACTGGTTTCTCGAAGCCGATCTCGTCATCGCGCGCCTGGACAAGCTTTCGCGCAACGAAGACGTGCAAGCCAAGCTGGCGGCGCCCGATTGCCGCTGGGACCTCATCGTCTGCGACGAAGCGCACAAGATGAGCGCCACCTTCTTCGGCGGCGAGATCAACTACACCAAGCGCTACAGGCTCGGGCAACTCCTGTCGGGGCTGACGCGGCACTTCCTCCTGATGACCGCCACCCCGCACAACGGAAAGGAGGAAGACTTTCAGCTCTTCATGGCGCTACTCGACGGCGACCGCTTCGAAGGCCGCTTCCGCGACGGCGTGCACACGGTCGATGTCTCGGACCTGATGCGGCGGATGACCAAGGAGAGCCTGCTGAAGTTCGACGGCAAGCCGCTGTTTCCCGAGCGCCGCGCCTACACCGTGCCGTACCGGCTTTCGAATGCCGAGGCGCAGCTTTACGGCGAGGTGACGAACTATGTCCGCGACGAATTCAACCGCGCCGACGCGCTCGCCAACAACAAGCAGGCAGGAACGGTCGGCTTCGCGCTGACGATCCTGCAGCGCCGGCTCGCCTCTTCGCCCGAGGCGATCTACCAGTCGCTGCGCCGCCGGCGCGAGCGGCTCGAAAGCCGGCTGCGCGAGCTGCAACTGCTTCAGCGCGCCAATGAGGTCGGCGCGGTCATCGCAGCCGAATCGCCGCAACTGGATGCCGACGACGTCGAAGACCTTGAAGACGCGCCCGACAACGAGGTCGAAGAAACCGAAGAAAACGTCCTCGACCAAGCCACGGCTGCACGCACGCTCGCCGAGTTGCGGGCCGAGATCGACACGCTCAAGCGACTCGAAGCGCTCGCCGGTCAGGTTCGCCGCAGCGGCGAGGACCGCAAGTGGAACGAACTGGCCGGGCTGCTCGCCGAGATCTTCACGCCGGCCGCGATCGCGGGCCGCGCTGCCGGGCCCGGCGCCGAGTACGAGGCAGGCAGTGCGTCCAAGCTCAAGCCGTCCCCGCGCCAGAAGCTTGTCATCTTCACCGAACACCGCGACACGCTGAACTACCTCAAGCGCAAGATCGCCACGCTGCTCGGAGCCGAGGAGACCGTCGTCGTCATTCACGGCGGCATGGGGCGCGACGAGCGCGCCAAGGCGCAAGAGGTGTTCAAGCACGATCCCCAGGTGCAGGTGCTGGTCGCCACCGATGCTGCGGGCGAAGGCATCAACCTGCAGCGCGCCCACCTGATGGTCAACTACGACCTGCCGTGGAACCCCAACCGGCTGGAACAGCGCTTCGGCCGCATCCACCGCATCGGCCAGACCGAGGTGTGCCATCTGTGGAACCTGGTCGCCGAAGAAACGCGCGAAGGCGATGTGTATCGCCGCCTGCTCGAAAAACTCGAAGAAGCCCGCCAAGCGCTCGGCGGGCAGGTGTTCGACGTCCTCGGCAAGCTCGTCTTCGACGGCCGTCCGCTGAAGGAACTTCTCGTCGAGGCCATCCGCTACGGCGATCGACCGGACGTGCGCGCCAGGCTGAACCAGGTGGTCGATCAGGCGTTGGACCGCACCAAACTGCAAGACTTGCTCGAGGAACGGGCGCTCGCGCACGACGCGATGGACGCGAGCCGCGTCTATCGGATTCGCGAGGAAATGGAGCGCGCCGAAGCGCGGCGGCTGCAGCCGCACTACATCGAGTCGTTCTTCCTGGAAGCCTTTCAGCGCCTCGGCGGTACCGCGCGGCAGCGCGAACCGCGCCGCTACGAAGTAAGCCACGTTCCCGCGCCGATCCGCAACCGCGATCGGGCGATCGGCGTACGCGAACCGGTGTTGCCGCGCTACGAGCGCATCGCATTCGAAAAGCCGCTCGTCGCACCGCCTGGACAGCCGCTCGCCGCATTCGTCTGCCCCGGCCATCCGCTGCTCGACGCGACGCTGGACTTAACGCTTGAGAGACACCGCGACCTGCTTCGCCGCGGCACCGTGCTCGTCGACGAACGGGATCCGGGCACGGCGCCCCGGGTTCTCTTCTTCCTCGAACACAGCATCCAGGACGGCAGCCTTACCCGGACCGGCGAGCAGCGCGTGGTTTCGCGCCGGGTGCTGTACGTGGAGATCGATGCGCAGAGCAACGCCCGTCACCTGCACTACGCCCCGTATCTCGACTACCGGCCGCTCAAGGAGGACGAGCCGAAGTTCGATGCACTGCTTGCGCGTCCCGAGTGCGCGTGGATTAGCCGCGAGATCGAGAACAGGGCAGTCGCGCACGCGATCGCAACCGTCGTGCCGGACCATCTGCGCGAGGTGCGCGATCGCAAGCTCGCGCTGATCGAAAGGACGGAAACCGCCGTCAAGGACCGCCTGACCAAAGAGATCAACTACTGGGACCACCGCGCGCAGACGCTCAGGCAGCAGGAGCGGGCCGGCCGGCCGAATGCACGGCTGAACTCCGGCGAGGCGCTCAAACGGGCCGACGCTCTGCAGGCGCGGCTGGAAAAGCGACTGTCGGAACTGAAGCTCGAACGGCAGATCGCGCCGCTGCCGCCAGTCGTACTGGGCGGGTTGCTGGTGGTCCCGATCGGGCTGATCGCCGCGATGACCGGGCGCCCGTTGCCAGCCGAGATGGAATCGGTGGATCGCCAGGCGGCAGCGGCCAAGGCGCGCGCGATTGTCATGGAAGTTGAGCGCCGGCTGGGATACGAGCCCGTCGATCGAGAGTTCGAGAAACTCGGCTACGACATTGAGAGCCGCGTGCCCGGAAAGGGGCAGTTGCGTTTCATCGAAGTCAAGGGCCGCGTCGCCGGTGCCGCGACGATCACTGTCAGCAAGAACGAGATCCTGTACTCGCTGAACAAGCCGGACGACTTCATCCTTGCGATCGTCGAGTTCGACGGTGACACGCACCGCGTGCACTACGTTCGGCGACCGTTTCAGCGGGAGCCGGATTTCGGTGTGACGAGCGTGAACTATGACCTTGCCGACTTGCTCGAACGCGCCCAGGCTCCGACATGAGTAATGCTCTTGGTTTTCCAACTGGCCCTGCTCGCACAGCGCCTTCCGGGTACAGTTCGTTCGCGCTTTCCTGTGTTCGAATCTCCTGATGCCAGGAAACGAGACGCTTCGTATGCGAACCAGACCATGAACCGCGTCTTTGTCGATAGCGTCACGCTTCGCAATTACAAGAGCATCGCCGCCTGCCGAGTGACGCTTCGGCCACTGACGTTCTTGGTTGGCCCCAACGGATCGGGAAAGAGCAACTTCCTCGACGCCCTTCGCTTTGTCGCAGATTCACTGCGCACATCGCTGGACCATGCTTTACGAGACCGCGGCACGATTAAGGAGGTCCGGCGTCGGTCGGGCGGTCATCCGAACCACTTTGCGCTGCGGGTCGATTTCGCTCTCCCCGACGGTTCGCGAGGGCACTACAGCTTCAAGGTCGGGGCCAAACCGAACGGTGGCTTTGAAGTGCAGAACGAGGAGTGCCGGATCGCTCCCGCGGACGCCTTGGCGCCTGCTCACCACTACCACGTGAGCGGCGGCCGGGTCGTCACGGCATCGGTGAACAGCCTGCCCGCGATCCTCCCGGACCGTCTGTTTCTAGTTGCGGTATCCGGCTTTGCGGAGTTTCGTCCCGCGTTCGACGCGCTTTCAAGCATCGAGGTCTACAACCTCAACCCGCAGGAGATCCGTGCCATGCAGAAGCCGGATCCGGGAGATCTGCTGCGGCGGGACGGCAGTAACGCCGCCAGCGTGCTTCAGCAGATCGATCCGCAGGTGCGCGACCGCATCGATCACTACCTGTCGCGAATTGTGCCGGGCATTGCCTCGGTCGAAGCGAAGACACTCGGCTCGCAGGAGACCCTGGAGTTCCGCCAGATGGTCAAGGGCCAGGAGCATCCGTGGCGCTTCCTCGCCGCCAGCATGTCCGACGGTACGCTGCGTGCCTTCGGTATCCTGCTGGCGATCTTTCAGACAGCCCGCGCAACCCGTGCAGCGGGCAGACCTCTGCTGATCGGACTGGAAGAACCGGAAATGGCTCTGCATCCGGCCGCGGCGGGTGTGCTGCTGGCTGCATTACGCGAAGCGTCGCAGCACGTCCAGGTGCTGGTGACGAGCCACAGCCCCGACTTGCTCGACAATGAGGACATCGACACGCAGTCGATACTTGCTGTCGACAACGATGGCGGCATCAGCCGGATCGGCGCCATAGACTCCGCAGGACGCGAAGTGCTGCGTCAGCGCCTGTTCACGGCCGGCGAGCTACTGCGCCAGAACCAGCTCACTCCCGCCCCAGATACCTTGGCCGACGTGAGCAACGAGCGTCAGCTCGCCTTGTTCGATTTCAACGGCCGGTAGCGCGCATGCCGGTGTTCGTGCCGATCGTCGAGGGTCACGGCGAAGTGCAGGCGGTGCCGCTTCTGCTACGGCGGATCGCTGGGGAGGCGGGTGGGCAGGGGGTAGCGGTCGGGGTGAATCCGCCCATTCGCATCAAGGCGGGTTCGTTCCTCAACGATGAGGCGTACTTCCGTCGATACGTTTCGCTGGCCGCCGGGAAGGCCAGGCAGTCGGCCGGAGTCGTCCTCATCCTGCTCGACTGCGAGGACGAGTGCGCCGCCGAACTCGGCCCCAGGCTGCTCGCGCAAGCCGCGGATGTGGCAGCCGATGTGGCCACTTTGGTATGCCTTGCGGTGCGCGAGTACGAAAGCTGGTTTCTCGTCGCCGCCCGGTCACTGCGAGGGCAAAACGGTCTGCCGGTCGACCTCGATCCGCCTGCCGACGCGGAGAACATTCGAGACGCCAAGGGCTGGTTGTCCGAGCGCATGCCGGGCAAGTACGACCCGATCGTTCACCAGGAGCGTTTCACTGCCGTGTTCGACCTGGTCGTCGCCCGGCATGGCAGCCGCTCGTTCGCGCGCCTCTTCGACCGCGTTTCGTCAGCGATCGCGCCATGAGCATCCGCAAGAAACTCATCGAAGTCGCCCTCCCGCTCGAGGCCATCAACAAGGCCAGCGCGCGCGAGAAGTCGATCCGGCACGGGCATCCGAGCACGCTGCACCTGTGGTGGGCGCGGCGGCCGCTGGCGGCGCAACCAGCCGGGCTGATGCGTCGCGGCGCTGGTCACGTTGGCGGCGATCGGAGAAGATCGCTTGCGGTGCCGGCGTCGAAGGTGGTGCCGCCACTTGCGCTTGCGAGTGAACCGCGTGAACGGCGACCCGTCCGTGCCGCTTGCCAAGCCATGGGAACCCGACTGACGCACGCACGCCACAGCCTATGACCGAATGCCACATCACTCGGATCGAGGCGCTCGGATATCGCTCCCTGCGCTCGATCGCGCAGCCGCTTGCGCCATTCCAGGTTCTGGTCGGCCCGAACGCGAGCGGCAAGAGCACGTTTCTCGACGTCGTCGCTTTTCTGAGCGACCTCGTTCGCGCGGGGGTACTGGCTGCCATCGAAGGCGACGTTCGCTTGGGCATCGGGCAGCGCGCGCCCGATGCAAAGCAACTGACGTGGATGAAGTCGGCTCAACGTTTCGAGCTCGCGATCGAAGCGGAAATCCCCGAAAACCGGCTTGCGCGCCTGCGCAACGGCAAGGTGAATGTCTGCCGCTACGAAGTCGCCATCGATGTGGGCGGCCCGGCTGCCTTGGCCGCAGAGACGCTTTGGCTCAAACCGGCTGATCCTCCCGTCGGGCCGCGCCAACGCATGCTCTTCCCTGAGCCGCCGCCGGCGGCCGAAAGCATCGTCCACCCGCCGAGAAAGCGCTCGCCCGAAGGCTGGAAGAAAATTCTGTCGCGCGGAGAGGAAACCGAGCGGGTCAATTTCTCCTCGGAAACCTCGGGGTGGAACAACCCGTTCCGGCTCGGCGGCGACAAGGCGGCCCTGGCGAGTCTGCCCGAGGACGAGGACAAGTTTCCGGTGGCTACCTGGTTCCGGCGGCTCCTGCTCGACGGCGTGCAGCGCCTGGTGTTGTCGAGCGAGGCAATGCGACGGCCGAGTCCCCCGGGGCGCAGCCGCGGCTATCTGCCGGACGGGTCGAATCTGCCGCACGTGGTTCACCGGCTGGAGACCGAAGATCCGAACCGCTTGTCCGAGTGGGTGGACCATGTTCGCGAGGCGCTGCCGGACCTCGAAAGCATTTCGACCCGCGAGCGTGAAGAAGACCGCAGTCGCTACCTCCTTCTTCGCTATCGCTCGGGGCTGGAAGCGCCATCGTGGCTCATCTCGGACGGCACGCTGCGACTGCTCGCCCTGACCCTGCTCGCCTATGCCCATGACGTCAGCGGCGCGTACCTCGTCGAAGAACCCGAAAACGGCATACATCCCAAAGCGGTCGAAACGGTCGTGCAGTCGCTGTCTTCGGTGTACGGCGCGCAGGTGTTGCTCGCGACGCACTCCCCGGTCATCGTGAGTCAGGTGCGCCCGGAAGACGTTCTTTGCTTCGCGCGCACCGCTGAAGGAGCGACCGATATCGTCAGCGGACGGGAGCACCCGCGGCTGCGCGAGTGGAAGGGCGCCGTTGACCTGGGGACGCTGCTCGCCAGCGGAGTGCTCGGGTGAGCGATCTGGATCTCGTCTGGCTCGTGGCCGACAAGAACATGGAAGCTGCGGCGGGCGGTTTGCTGCGACGTCACGCCGCGCTCGCAATCCGTCCGATCAAGTGCGAAACGCTCGTCCATCCGCGGCGCGATCCAGGATGCTTTCATGAAGCAGCTGCAATGTTGGCCGGTTATCGCAACCGTGCCCGGCAGGCGTTGATCCTGTTGGATCGTGCCTGGGAGGGGGCGCCGCATGGGAGCGCTGCGGAGCTTGAGTCGCGGCTTGAAGAAGCGTTAGCCCGAGACTTCGGTGCCGGTTGGGCGCGCGCAGTCGTCATTGATCCCGAACTGGAAGCGTGGGTCTTTGCGCAATCCCCGCACGTCGATGAGGCACTCGGCTGGGCCGCGCGCCAGCCGCCCCTTCGCGTGGCGCTGCAGTACGCGAACCTCTGGGCGCCGCAATCGCCGAAACCTTCCGACCCGAAGAAAGCCGTCGAACATGCGTTGCGCGCGGTTCGCAAGCCGCGCTCGTCCTCGATCTACCGACAACTTGCAGAGCGGGTAACCCTGCAGGGCTGCCAGGACCGGGCGTTTGGACGCTTGACGCGGCTCCTGAGGGAATGGTTCGGTCAGCCACCAGGGGATCCTGCGGGATGAAAAAGAAGCTCATAGAAGTCGCCCTCCCGCTCGAGGCCATCAACAAGGCCAGCGCGCGCGAGAAGTCGATCCGGCACGGGCATCCGAGCACGCTGCACCTGTGGTGGGCGCGGCGGCCGCTGGCGGCCGCGCGGGCGGTGATCTTCGCGCAGATGGTGGACGATCCATCGGCGCTGCCCGACTTGTTTCCGACCGAACGCGCGCAGGAGAAGGAGCGCAAGCGGCTGTTCAAGATCATCGAAGACCTGGTGCAGTGGGAGAACACCACCAACGAAGCGGTGCTGCAGGCCGCGCGCGACGAGATCTGGGCGAGCTGGCGGCGCGCCTGCGCGGACAACGCCGATCACCCGCGGGCGAAGGAATTGTTCGACCGTCACAAGCTGCCCGCCTTTCACGATCCGTTCGCCGGCGGCGGCAGCCTGCCGCTGGAAGCACAGCGGCTGGGGCTGGAAGCGTATGCGTCGGACCTGAACCCCGTGGCGGTGCTGATCAACAAGGCGATGATCGAGATCCCGCCGAAGTTCGCTGCTCGTCCGCCGGTCAATCCCGAGTCGCGCAAAGCGAAGGATCTGGTCGGCCGCACGTGGCGCGGCGCGCAGGGTCTGGCCGAAGACGTGCGCTACTACGGGCAGTGGATGCGCGACGAGGCGGAGAAGCGCATCGGCCATCTGTACCCGAAGATCGAGATCACGGCCGAGATGGCGAAGGAGCGCAAGGACCTCAAGCCGCTGGTGGGCCGCAAGCTCACCGTGATCGCGTGGCTGTGGGCGCGCACGGTCAAGAGCCCGAACCCGGCGTTCGCGCACATGGACGTGCCGCTCGCCTCCACCTTCATGCTGTCGACCAAGCCCGGTAAGGAGGCGTACGTCGAGCCGGTGATCGAA
>FWPU01006193.1_pt1 | contig 24409 bp, 18 predicted proteins | sample 2228361 | NCBI WGS metagenome assembly FWPU01 (sample SAMEA103939777, study PRJEB20133) | metagenome | reverse complement strand
AACGAATGAAGAACGAATAAACGAATGGGTCGCACTCCGGATGCATGTCTCCGACTTCCTGCACCTCTGCGCCTGCGTTTGCATCAACAGATTCCGTGAGCATGAGATTGCAAGATTGCGTGATTACGTGATTGTTTTTCCCCGTTCCACGTTCCCACGTTCCACGTTCCCACGTTCCACGTTCCCACGTTCCACGTTCCCACGTTTCACGTTCCCACGTTCGCACGTTCCCACGTTCCCCGTTCCACGTTCCCACGTTCCACGTTCGCACGTTCCCCGTTCCCACGTTTCACGTTCCCACGTTCCCACGTTCCCACGTTCCCACGTTCCCCGTTCCCACGTTCCCACGTTCCCACGTTCCCCGTTCCACGTTCCCACGTTCCACGTTCGCACGTTCCACGTTCCCACGTTTCACGTTCCCACGTTCCCGCGTTCCCACGTTCGCACGTTCCACGTTCCCGCGTTCCCGCGTTCCCACGTTCGCACGTTCCCCGTTCCCACGTTCCCGCGTTCCCACGTTCCTGCACCCGCTGTCAACGAATGAAGAACGAATAAACGAATGGGTCGCACTCCGGATGCATGTCTCCGACTTCCTGCACCTCTGCGCCTGCGTTTGCATCAACAGACTCCGTGAGCATGAGATTGCGAGATTGCGTGATTACGTGATTGTTTTCCCCGTTCCCCGTTCGCACGTTCCACGTTCCACGTTTCACGTTCCCACGTTCCCACGTTCGCACGTTCCCACGTTCCCACGTTCCCACGTTCCCACGTTCCCACGTTCCCCGTTCCCCGTTCCACGTTCCCACGTTCCCACGTTCCCACGTTCCCACGTTCCACGTTCCCGCGTTCCCACATCCAATCGCCAACGGTGTTATAATAAAAGGGTTCTATCCCATCAGAAAGCCTTAAAGATGGCAATGTCCACGGTGTTGAATCAGGTGGTTTTCACGCTCGAGGCGCTTGCTACGCTGACGGTTCCTGGCGCTGCAGAGCGCTGGAATGCCATCCAGGAACGATTGCAGCCGGTGCTGGCGGCATACGCGGCCCGCTTCAGCGCCGAAGCGCTCCGGCGTTTTCCACGTATCTGGAGTCTCTACGAGATCAGTTACCGCACACAGCGCGCTGTCAACCGCGGACGCGGCGTGCGCGATCCAATCGACGACTACTATCTGGTCATTGATCGGCCGCCGCGCGGCGCAGGGGTCTACCTGGCAGTCAGCGGCGCCGAACGCCTGATCCTCGTCGCCCTCCAGGTGGCGCGCCGCCGCAAGGACGACCTGGCGCGCGTATGGGAGGAGTCGCGCACGATCTGGATACCGCTGGTGGAACGCATCCGCGAAGTGCGCTTTGCCGACCGTGAGCGCGCGCCCGATCCGGCAGCACTGTGGATCGACCGCTACCTGGCAAACCGTACAGCATCATCACTCCTGGCGGGGTTCGCGTACCGCTGGGACGACCCGCAGATTTTCGAGCCGGCGTTCATTGATCGCCTGATCGAGGACGCACTCGCGTTGCTGCCGCTCAACGAAGCGCTCATGGAGCGCGCCGAGGCGCGTGATCCAACCGGCGCCGCGTGGCTGCGCGAGCAGCGTGTGGCCTATCTGACAGCGGAAGAACCACCGATCGAGGTTATTATCGAACGCATTCGAGCGCGTGGCTTTACCCTTTCCGAGCACATTATGCGCGCCTACCATGTCGCAGTGCGCACTCGACCGCTTGTTATTCTGACCGGTATTTCCGGTACGGGCAAGACCCGCCTGACCCGTCTGTACGCCGATGCGCTGGCCGGCGAACATCTGGCGCCAGGTCACGAGAATGAGCACTACCTGCTGGTGGCGGTGCAACCCGACTGGCACAGCGCGCGTGATCTTCTGGGGTACTACAATGCGATCACAGGGAAATACCATCCAACGCCGTTTCTCCGCTTTCTGCAACGCGCCGCCGCCGATCCGACCACGCGCTATTTCGTGTGCCTCGACGAAATGAACCTGGCGCGACCGGAATACTACATGGCGCCGATCCTGTCAGCGATGGAGACCGATGATCGCCAGATCGACCTCGGCGCACCCACCGCCACCGTGGAGACTGTGACCGGCGAGACTCTGACCAACCCCCTTCGCATGCCACCGAATGTCGTCATCGTTGGCACCGTCAACGTTGACGAAAGTGCGCACGCCCTCTCCGATAAACTGATCGACCGCGCGAATGTGATCGAGTTGACTGACCTTGATCTGGAAGGGTTCCGCACAGCCTATCCCGGTGCGATCAACGACGCCATCTGGAGGGTGATCGTTCAGATTCACAACAGGGTGGCATACGCAGGGCAACCATTCGGGTACCGCGTCCTGAGCGAGATGCTGCACTATATCGAACAGTCACAGGGAATACTGACGCCGCAGCAGGCGCTCGACCTTCAGATCAAACAGAAAGTGCTGCCAAAACTGCGCGGCGACGACACGCCACGTCTGCGGCGCGCATTGACCGAACTGCTGGAACTGCTGCTCGGCGCACCCCACAGCGACTGGAAACGCGCTGCGCAGGTTGCGCCTGAAGCGATTGCTGCTGCACCCTTCCCTGAGTCAGCCGAGAAAGTGCGGCGGATGCTCGAACGCCTCGATGTCGATGGATATACCGATTTCTATGGCTGAGGCGCCCCTTTCTGGTCAAGGCGCCGCGTTTCGCGTATGATAAGAAGGGCGCGTAACACACCAGTTACTGCCGAAGGAGAAGAGAAATGTCGCTCACTGCGCTTTCGCCGCTCGACGGACGTTACCGCGCCGATGTCGCCGATCTCGAAGCATACTTCAGCGAAGCGGCCCTGTTCCGCTATCGGGTGCGTGTCGAGGTTGAGTATCTGTTGTTTCTGACACGTGCACGGGACGCCAATCTCGCGCCGAAACTCGATCCGCGCGCCGCAGCGGCATTGCGCGATCTCTACCGCTCATTCTCGGCTGCCGATGCCGAAGCGATTGCCGCGTGGGATCACAAGGTCAACCACGATGTCAAGGCAGTCGAATACTGGCTGCGCGAACGGCTCGATGCGCTTGATCTCGGCGCGTGGAAGGAAGCGGTGCATTTTGCGCTGACATCGGAAGATGTCAACAATCTGGCGTATGCCCTGATGACCCGTGAGGCGCGCGATCTGACGCTCATGCCTGCGGTTGGCGAGATTATTGCGACGGTACGCAACCTGGCGTTTGCGGAGGCCGAGACGCCGATGCTGGCGCGCACTCATGGTCAGCCCGCCACGCCGACAACCTTTGGCAAGGAGATGGCAGTGTTTGCCGCGCGGCTCCAGCGTGCACACGAACAGGCGTCCGGCATCCGGATCACCGGCAAACTGAATGGAGCAACCGGCACATTCGCAGCGCACGTCGCGGCATTGCCACAGGTAGACTGGATTGCATTCAGTCGCGGGTTCATCCGGTTCCTCGACCTGGAGCCTGTGCTGTTGACCACTCAGATCGAGCCGCACGACACGCTTGCCGAACTGTGTGACGCACTGCGACGGATCAACACGATCCTGATCGATCTCTGCCAGGATATGTGGCGCTACATCAGCGATGGCTATCTGGTGCAGATTGCACGACCCGACGAAGTCGGGTCGTCTACCATGCCGCACAAGGTCAATCCTATCGATTTCGAGAATGCCGAAGGCAACCTGGGTCTGGCAAACGCACTGCTGGAGCACTTCAGCCGCAAGTTGCCGGTTTCGCGCCTGCAACGCGACCTGACCGACAGTACGGTATTGCGGAACCTTGGCGTGGCGTTCGGACACTGCCTGCTCGGTTACCGGCGCGTCAGCAAGGGATTGGGCAAGATCGCCGTTGATCGAGAGCGTCTGCTGGACGACCTGCGCCGCCACCCGGAGGTACTGGCGGAGGCAGTGCAAACGATTCTGCGCCGTGTCGGCTACCCGGAACCATACGAGGCGCTCAAGCGCCTGACGCGCGGGCGGGCGCTGACAGTTGCGATGCTGCACGCATTCGTCGAAGAACTCGACGCGGCGCCGGAGGTAAAGAACGAACTACGCGCCCTGACGCCGGAAACCTACATCGGGCTGGCTGATCGCCTGGCGCGGATGGTATGAGTCGGCGATCAGGAGCCCTTACAAAATAGTGCGCAAACCGATCAACTTCCGGTACTGTCGGGCGCTTGACCTTCGCCGATCTTCCATAGTATGCTTTCGCAAGGTGAATACATCGTCATTCCTTTGCGATCCCTGCTATGACCGGCGCACCATCCGATGTTACCGGACAATCTGACCAGAATGTACTGCTGATCCGTCTTGCCGATGAGATCTATGCGTTACCATCGGTCTACGTGCGCGAAGTCGGGCGATACCGGGCATTCACTCCCGTTCCTGGCGCTCCGCCGCTCCTTCCCGGCATTATCAGTCAGCGTGGCGTCATTCTGCCGGTTGTAGACCTTCGTCTCGTGCTGGGGATGCCGACCGTCGAGACCACCCGCTCGACACGTCTGGTGACCGTCGTGTACGAGGATATCGACATGGCGCTGCTGGTCGATGCTGTGATCGATCTGGCAGCGTTGCCGCCCGACGCCTTCGGACAGCCGCCAGCCGGCCTCGACCCGGCACGCGCCCGGTTTCTTCGCGCCGTCGCATTCTACGATGATCAGACAGTTGCGATGCTCGACGTCGGGGAGATTGTTGCCGCACTACGAGAGGCGTAGGAAGGGGGGGATTTTGGATTTTAGATTTTGGATTTCTTGATTTTTGGTTCGTGGTTCCTGGTTTTCGGTTCTTTGATATGTGATGTTTGGTTCCTGGTCCTGAATTTTTGATTTTCCAGTCTGCAGTTTCCTATTTTCTATTTCCTATCTTCTATTTCCTATTCCTGGTTCTTGATGTTACTTATCGTTCGCACAACACGGCATCGTTATGTGGTACGGCGCGAAGACGTCGCGACCCTCCGTGCTATCAACCGACGCACCGGCAATGTCCGGGAAACAGATGAAGACCAGTCCGTTATCATGGTGGAACTGGGAACGCTGCTTGACCCGGAGGATGTCAGCGAGATGCAACGGCGACACGCCCTGATCGTTCCTCTGCGGCGACGCACGATTGCACTGCTCGTCGATGCGGTGGATAACCTGGTCGATCACGCGGCAGTTCAACCGTTGCCGCCATTGTTGCACCAACGTCTGCACGAACCATGGGCAACCGGAGTACTTTTAATGGATGAGCATCCCGTCGTACAACTCGATGTACGAGCGATTGCGCGCAGTGTTCTGCTGAGAAGAACGCGCGATACAGAACAGAAGTGAGCGTCGTATGGAACAGGTCTCGAATCGTCAGATGTTTGCCAGTGTCATTACCAATCCGCAAAGCCAGGACGCAGATCGCGCCAGAGTGCTGACGCACCTGACGATGGTCTTCGGCGGCGTTGCCGGGCTCGGATGCGTGCTGATCATTGCCCTGGCAGTGATCGGCATTATGCCGCAACAGGTTATCGGCGCCGCCTTCGGGATCATTGGCATGGTAGCAGTGATTGTCGGCGGCACGCTCGGCGCATTGCGCGCGGGCAGGCATACAGCAGCATCGAATATTTTTCTGTACGGTTCGCTCATCTATGTTATTGGCGTGATTTACCTGGCAGGCGGCGTTACAGGTCCTGCGGGCATAGCGTTTCTGTTTCCAATTGTGGTTGCCGGGCTGTTCGGTCGCGCTGCCGAAAGTCCGCGCCTCTTCGGCGTGGCGCTCGTGTCGTATATCACGCTTGCCCTTGTTGAAACCGCCGGCATCCTCCAGCCGCAGAACGATCTGCCGGGATTGCCGCGCACCGTGGCATTCGTCATTTTCTTCACCAGCGTTGGCGGTTTACTGACGTATGTCGCGTCACTCTGGTCTACCAGCACGCTGCGCTTCCTCGAGCAAACCCGGGTGCAGTCGGAGGAGTTGTACGAAACCAACCAGCGGTTGATCGAGAAAAATATTCAGCAGGTCGAATTGGGGAGCGAGCTTTCCGCGGCCGCCGGCGAGTTGCTCCGCGCCTCGCACGAGCAGGCCAGCGGCGCATCCGAACAGGCGAGCGCTGTGTCGCAGGTCAGCACCACTATCGAGGAATTGGGTTCGACTGCGCGCCAGATCGCCATTGCCGCCGAACAGGTGGCGGAAGCGGCGCGGCAAACGCTCGAGAACCTCAGCGAAGGGCAGGAAGCCGTCGATAAGAGTATTCAGGCGATGGACCGCATTCGCAGTCGTATGCAGGATGTTTCGGCGCGCGTGCTGAACCTTGGCGAACGATCCCAGCAGATTGGCGAAATCATCGATCTGATCAACGACCTCTCCGATGAAACGCACCTGCTGGCGCTCAATGCCGCTATCGAAGCAGCCGGCGCCGGTGAACATGGTCGCCGGTTTGCAGTTGTGGCGGCTGAGGTCAAGAGCCTGGCCAACCGCGCGCTGGTCGCCGCAAAAGAGGTCAAAGGCGTCATCGCCGAAATTCAGCAGGCGACCAACGCCGCCGTACTGGCCGCCGAGGAAGGCGGCAAGGAAGTCGCCGCTGGCGTCGAACTTGCCCACAGCGCCGGTCAGGTAATGGACGCGATCGTGATGGTTGCGGAGCGCACGGCGCAGAGCAGCGCCGAAATCAACCTGGCGACCGCACAGCAGCAGAGCGCCAGCGAACAGGTGGTGGAGACTATGCGCGAGATCGCCGATGTGGCGCGTCGCACAGCGGCGGGCGCACGTCAGGTGCAGGACGCCGCACAACGTCTGACCGCCATCGCCAATCGGCTGCACGGTCTCTCCCAGGACGACAATGCGCGGGTGCGCTGACGCAGAGCGAGGGGGCAGCGCAACGTCGGCTCAGCAGGAGAGACGGTGCGTATTGCAGACGGACACAGATGCGCTGAATGGGGCGCATTGAATGTGGAGCCTACAACGATTACAGATTGAAGGTGCACACAGAGAGCCGTTATGATGCACCAGTTCGGATAGCCATGACAACGGCTCATTGTGTGACGACAAGAAGACTGAACGTGTATGGATCTGGCGTCGTTCTACAGTCAATTTCGCGATGAAACGGCGGAGAACATCCGTATCGTCACCGAGGGTCTCGTGTCGCTCGAGGGCAACGGTCTCGAAGGCGAGGCGCGCCGTGAGCGGATCGACGCCATCTTTCGCGCAATGCACACCATCAAAGGGTCGGCGCGAATGCTCGGTTTCGAGGAGATCGGCAAAATTGCGCATACCTGCGAACATATTCTGGCAGCCGTGCGCGATGGCCGGCGCACGCTCGATCGCTTTCTGACCGATGAATTGCTGAAGGGCAGTGACGCGATCCTGGAGTTGCTGTCCGCCACTATCGAAGGGAAACCGTCAGTGATCGACGTCGAGACGCTGACGAGCCGTCTTGGACGAGGAGTGCCGCAACCTGCGCCCGCAACCGACACGCCGACATTGACCCCGATCGAGCCGCAACCATCGTCGGTTGACGAAGGCGCATCGCAATCCGTACCCAGGGGCGGACGTGAGCGCACACGTCAGACAGTGCGGGTGCGGGTGGATCGACTGGATCGGTTACTGAACCTGGCGGGTGAATTATCGATTGGCAGACAGATCGAAGAGATGCACCTTCAGGCGCTGGAAGAGTTGAAAGGGTTGCTCGAACGCCAGCAACGATCATTGCTGACGCTCGAATCCGAGCTGCGGCGCGTGCGTCTTGCGCCAACCCAGCGCGAAGCGTTCGACCGCGAAATGAACGGCGCGCTGAACGCAGGCGAACGCGCCGACTCCATCGTCCGGACGCAACTCGAGCGCATCGGGCAGCATACCATGCACAAAGCGCAGTTGATCGACGACCTCGAGCAGGAGGTTATGGCGATCCGCCTGACGCCAGTGGCGACCCTTTACGCCAACCTTCCGCGCGCTGTGCGCGAACTGGCGCGCGACCTCGGCAAGGAAGCGTCGCTGCGGTTGACAGGCGAAACGACCGAACTGGACCGGAAAGTCATCGAGGCGCTTGCCGATCCAATGGTGCACCTGATTCGAAATGCGCTCGATCACGGCATCGAGACTGCAGAGGAACGCGAGCGACTGGGGAAGCCGCGTCAGGGTATGATCGATATCGCAGCACAGGCGCACGGCGGGCGGGTGTTGATCAGCGTGCACGACGATGGACGCGGCATGGATCCGCAGCATTTGCGCGAATCAGCGGTGCGCAAAGGTCTGATCAGCGTTGATGCTGCAGCAGCGCTTTCAGACCAGGAAGCGCTGGAATTGATCTTTATGCCGGGTTTTACGACGGCAAAGATTATCACCGATGTATCGGGGCGGGGCGTTGGCATGGATGTGGTGCGGACCAACCTTGCCGAGATTGGCGGTGAGGTGCAGATTGAGTCGCAGCCTGGCGTTGGGACGACCATCATGCTCTCACTACCGCTGACGCTGGTCACGACGCGGGTATTGCTCGTCGAAACCGGAGGTCAGTTATTCGGCTTCCCGGCATCCGGCTGTCAGGGAACAGTCTGGGTGCGACGCAATCAGATCCGCACCGTCGAAGGTCGCGCGGTTTTTCAGCACAACCAGGTATTGACGCCGCTGCTGCGACTTGATGAACTGCTCGGTATTGCGAACGGGCATCCATTCGCCAGCGCCGCGCGTGTGCCGGCGCTCCTGATCGGCGGCGCGCGTCGTCCGATGGCGCTGCTGATCGACCGCATGGTCGATGAGCGCGAAGCGGTGATCAAACCACTTGGACCACTCCTGGAAAAACAGCGTCGTTACAGCGGTGCGTTACAACTCGGTGATGGACGACTGGCGCTCCTGCTCAATCCGATGTTCCTGACCCAGCTGGGACGCGGTACGGCGCTCGTTGCCCATGCGCCGGAACAGAACCAGCGGCGCCGCGCACGCCTGCTCGTGGTGGACGACTCCTTCGCCACCCGCGAGTTAATCCGCAGCATCCTGAGCGCTGCCGGATACGAAGTGGCAACCGCTGTTGACGGGCTCGACGCGCTTGACAGGCTTCGCGCCGAACCTTACGATCTCGTCGTCAGCGACGTCGAAATGCCGCGGGTCGATGGTTTTACCCTGACCAGCCGCATCCGCAGTGAGCTGGGCAAAACCGATCTGCCAGTCATCATCGTGACCAGTCTGGCGTCGGAGACGCATCGCCGGCGCGGACTGGAAGTCGGCGCACAGGCGTATATCGTCAAAAGTCAGTTCAATCAGAACAACCTGCTGGAGACAATTCGGCAGTTGATCGGTATGTAATCATCCCATGTCTTCTATCGTTGCTCGGGTCCGATAGACCGGTTGCGACGCGAAAGGACACGAGGCGTACTATGGCGGAAAAGATTCTGGTGGTCGACGACAGCAAACTGGTGACCGATATTGTCAAAATGCGACTTGGCATGTACGGTTACGAGGTGCGCCTGGCGCACAGTGGCGAAGAGGCGCTCAAAGCCATCGAAGAAGAAGTGCCCGACCTGCTGGTGCTCGATGTGCACATGCCGGGGATCGACGGGTATGAAGTCTGTCGCCGGCTACGCGACAATCCGGCGCTTGATGATTTACGCATTATTATGTTGACCTCGAGTGACGACAAGCATGCTGCATTCGAGGCAGGCGTCGACGACTATCTCAATAAGGATGTCGATCTGCTCAATCTTCCCAACCGGGTCAAGATGATCCTGGAAATGGAGTAGCACGAGCGATCGCCGGACTTCTGGCAGGTATCACTGCACAATGCCCGTCAGAAGCCCGTCCTGGTTTCAGGTAATGCGCCGCCGGGAGATTCGGCGGCGTGTTGGTATGAACGAAAATCGTGCTATCGTCAGTCGTTCGCACTGAACCGAAATGAGTTAATGCATGACCAGGCCCATCCGTGTTGTTGTGGTGGACGACTCAGCCCTGATGCGACGTTTCATTACCGATATGCTTCAGCGTGACCCGGCCATCCAGGTTGTCGGCGTCGCGTCGAACGGGCGTGAGGCAATCGAGGTGGTGCAGCGGTTGCGCCCCGATGTCGTGACGATGGATGTGCGCATGCCGGTGATGGATGGTTTGGCGACGACAGAGCATCTGATGGCGTATTGTCCGACGCCAATTCTGGTGCTGACTGCATCGCTCGCCAGTTATGAGGTGGATATCACCTTCAAGATGCTCGGCGCCGGCGCGCTCGAAGTGATCGAGAAGCCACGGGGCGACAACGCGCACACGATCGAGCATGCCGCGCGTGATCTGGTGCGGCGCGTCAAGATTCTGTCGCGCGTCAAGGTGGTCACTCATCTGCGTGGTCGACGTCGCGTCTCCAGCAACGATAGCGCACTACAGCCGGCATTCCCGGATCATCAGACGCCCACGCCAGGCCCACAAGCAGTCCCCTCGACCGGCACGCCGATCGTTTCGCCGATCAGCAGCGCACCTGCCGCCCCGCTCAACCCGATCGTCGTCATAGGCGCAAGCACGGGCGGTCCGCGTGTCATCCGCCAGATCATTGCCGGTCTTCCGCGCACCTTTCCTGCCGCCGTCCTGGTTGTCCAGCATATTGCAGAAGGGTTTAGCGAAGGAATGGCGGAATGGCTGGCAAGCATCGGCACGCTGCCGGTGCACCTGGCACGCGAAGGATCGCCGATTCGCGCCGGTGAAGTGTTGATTGCCCCTGATCAACGCAGTCTGCTGGTGACACACCACGGCACAATTCATTTGAGCGATGCGCCGCTCCTGATTCAGCGACCATCGGTCGATATTACCATGCAGGCAGTCGCCGATGTGTACGGCTCGCGCGCAGTCGGCGTGCTGCTGACCGGTATGGGACGTGATGGCGCCTATGGGATGCGAGCGCTCTATCGTCGTCAGGCGTATACGATCGCCCAAGACGAGGCGAGTTGCGCCATCTTCGGGATGCCGCGCGCAGCCATTCAGCTGGGCGTCGTGCGCGACGTGCTGCCGCCGGAAGCCATTGCGCCGCGGCTGGTAGAAGTCGTGGCCGGATTGGTTGCCGGTTGAACGCGGAAGATTACAGGTAGACGGACTGTTGAATGCGAATGAGTGATATGGGTATGGTGCACGATCTCTTCGTTCCCCCGCCTGTTCGTCTCTCACCGGAGGCATTCGACCGGTTGCGCGTCCTGCTGGCGGATTACAGCGGCGTCTACCTGGACACGGCGCAGCAGCGCGTGCTGGAAGCCGGTCTGGCGCAGCGGATGGCAGCGCTCAGCGAAACGCTCGAAGCATATGAACGGCGCATCAGCACGCCAGCCGGTCGCAACGAACTCCACCGTCTGGTGGAGATGGTGGTCAACCACGAGACCTTTTTCTTCCGCAATGCGCCGCAGATGCGCGCGCTGCGCGAGACATTGCTCTTCGAACTGCACCGCCGCAAGCCTCCCGGTGAACCGATCCGCATGTGGAGCGCCGGGTGCGCAACCGGCGAAGAAGCGTACTCGCTGGCGATTACCGTGCTGGAGACATTCGGTCTGGCGATTGTGCGTCCGGTCGAAATCTGGGCGACCGATCTGAGCGAACTGGCGCTCGAAAAGGCGCGTGCCGGCTTCTATCGGGGTCGCTCACTCAACAATGTGACGCCGACGCTGCTCAACCGCTACTTTGTCCGACGGGGCGACGGGTTTCTCGTCTCAGACGCCGTGCGGGCGCTGGTGCGTTTCGAGCAACTGAATCTGCTCGAAGCGTTTCCACCGACCGCATATAACGTCGATGCAATTTTCTGCCAGAATGTTACGATCTATTTTCGTCCGGAGACACGACGCGCATTGATAGAACGGTTTCACCGTTGCCTGCCAGCCCACGGTCTGCTCTTCCTGGGATTTTCCGAAACGCTCTGGAACGTGTTCGATGGGTTTCGCTCACGCGAAGTGTCAGGTGCGTATGTTTATCAGAAAGTCAATCTGCCTGACCGATCAGTTCAGCATCGCGCTACACCGCGCCGATTATCGCCATCTGAAGAGCCTCGACGACGTTCGCTATCGGTCGTTGCCGCACCACCCAATCCTGCGCCAAAACAGCGATCGCCCGTCGCTGCGACCGACCCGCGTGCCGGTGATGAAGATGCCGGTCGTGTGGAACAGGCGCAAGCCCTGATCGATGCCGGCCGGATTGACGAAGCGATGGACCTGCTGCGCAGCATTCGACCCAACTCGCTATTGGCGCCACGCGCACTGGTGCTGGTGGCGCGCGTGCATGCCGATCGTGGCGAACTCGACCTGGCAATCGCCGAGGCGCGCCGTGCGCTCGAGATTGATGCGTTGCGCGGCGACGCCTATCTGCTCATAGGAACAATCTACGCACGTCAGGGACAGTGGCATGAGGCGATCCAGGCGCTCGAACGCGCGCGTTATCTCAACCCCGACGCTGCGCTGGTTTCCTACCATCTGGCGCTGGCGTACCGCCAGGCAGGCAAATCGGAACAGGCAATGCGCGAGTTTCGCAGTGCACTGAACAAACTGGCGGCGTACCATGCCGAAGATCTCATCGAAGGCGTCGAAGTCGGCTGGTTGCGCGCCGCCTGTGAACAACACCTGGGCATCTAACCCATGATGCGAAAACGTTACAAACGATCGGAGCGCCATTTCACACTGCTCAGCCACACGGCGACGAAGCGTCCACGATGCGCCAGACGCACTGCACCGCCGCCGCAACCGCAGATCAGCCAGGAAGAAGCGCGGCGTCAGGCGGAGATCGAACGCGAACTGCTTCTGGCGCGCGATATTCAGCAGGGTCTGCTGCTCGAAGCGGTGCCGCGTCTGCCTGGCTGGGAGATTCACGCCATTTCGCTCCCGGCGCGCGATCTGGGCGGCGATCTGTACGATTTTCTGCCGCTTGGTGATGGGCATCACGGCATCATGATCGGTGATGTGTCCGGCAAGGGGTTGCCGGCGGCGTTACGCATGGCCGTTGCACGTACCGTCTTTCGCTACGCCGCGCGACGCGGCGCCATGCCGGGACGCACGCTGGCTGATGTCAACCGCGGCATCATCGCCGATATTCCGCAGGGCATGATCACCATGCTCTACGCCACGCTCGATCTGCGTCGCGGCATTGTGCAGATTGCCAACGCCGGACACCATTATCCATTGCTGCTGAATGGACGGGTGAGTGAACTGGAACTGTCGGGGTTGCCGCTTGGCGTGGATGGCGATGCCGACTATGAGGAGATCTGCACTGAAATCGAGCCGGGCAGCACCGTGATTATGTACACCGATGGCGTTGTCGAAGCGACAAACCGCGATGGCGAGTATTTCGGGTACGAGCGGCTCGAGCGCCTGTTGATCGAAGGCGCTGCACTGAAACCGCGCGCGCTGGTTGCGCGTCTGTTGCACGAACTGCGCACCTGGAGCGATGCCGGACAGGACGACGACATCACTGTGGTGGCGGTACGACGACGCTTTGAACGCCTGGCGGATGAACTGCGCAGTATTATGCGGGATGTACTGGGTGACGAACGCGGCGAGGAGGCATGGCGGACGTTGCCGCATCCGGGTGACGCAGACGTAGCCGCGTGGACGGAAGTGCTGCCGGAGATGATCAAAGCCGCGCAGAGTCACCTGGGGCGCGGTCTGGCGCGTGAGTTGAACGCCCAGATCCGTCTGGCGCTCGAAGAGTACAGAGATCATGAAAAAATGTGACCAAGGCGCTACTAAACTGCAATCGAGTCGCCTTCAACAGCGCAGAGGTTCGTAGTAGAATAAGAAAGGGCGTCAACCAGAAACGACGCATGAATGCCAACCGGTGAAGGGCACAGGTAGACGATGAGTTCGACAGAACCGCTCAATTTCATGCCGCTCGATCTGGACACGTTCAGCGGGAGCGAGCGATTCATGGCCGGGACGCGCCTGGGGGCAGCGTTTGGTCAGGGTATTCGCGCCTACCTGCGCGCTGACTATGCCAATGCGATCGAGCACTTCAAGGCAGCATTGATCGCCGCCTACATCGAGGGTGAAGAGCGCGCTCAAATCTACGATCGCGAACGCGCAATCATCTATCTCTACATTGGCAATGCGCTGGCGTACCAGGAAGACTGGGAAGGGGCGCTGCGCGAGTACCTGGAAGCCGTACAGACCGATCCGCAACTGTCAGAGGCGCACTACAACCTGGGCGTGGCGTTCGCAGCGCAGGGGCGGCTCGACCGGGCGATCGCCGCCTTCAAAGAAGCTATCGAGCATAACCCGCGCCTGTACGAAGCGCACTTCTCCCTCGGTCGCTGCTATCAGCGTCTCGACGACGCCGGACGGGCGTATATTCATTACGACCAGGCGTGTCAGGCGCGTCCGCAGGCAGCCGAGCCGCGCTACTACATGGGGCTGATGCACCAGAGCCATGGCGCCCACGAACTGGCACAGCGCTGCTTCGCCGAGGCGCTGCGCGTCGAACCAACGTTCGTCTCGCCGGAGTTGCAGGACGAAGTGCTGGTCAATCGCTCGGAAGAAGAAGTCGCACAGTGGTACTACCGGCTCAGCAACGATCTGAAACAGCAGGGCTATGAGGAGGAGGCGGAACGGATCTATCGGGCATTGCTCCAGTGGCGACCAGAAGAACACTATGCGCGCTACCTGCTTGGCAATCTGCTGGCGCGAGCGCGGCGGCTCGATGAGGCGCTCGAAGAGTACGCTCAGGTTCCGCCCCAGGATAAGCATTACGTCGATGCGCGCATCCGTATCAGCGCCATTCTCAAACTGCAGAACAAAATGCGCGAGGCGTATGATACTCTCTTCGAATGCGCCAGATTGCATCCCAACAATGGACAGTTGTTCCTGAATATGGGCAAGCTGCTCTACGATATGAACAAGCACACGGGCGCCATCAAAGCGTTCGAGCGCGCTGTGCAGCTGCTCCCCAACGACCCGCAGGCGCACTATTTGCTGGGGTTCATGTACAACCTGATGGGGCGCGAAGGGTGGGCGCTGGCAGCCTGGCGCAAGGCAGTGGAACTTGCGCCGGACGCCCATTCGCTGCGCTACGACCTCGGCTATATGTATGTGCGACGCAACCGCTACGACCTGGCGGCGAAAGAGTTTGCGCGCGTGCTCCAGTTCTGGCCCGACGACGTCGAAACCAATTTTATGCTTGGGTTGTGCTATAAAGAGTTGATGGAACCGGCGCGCGCCATTCCACTGTTCGAAAAAGTGCTGCGACGCAATCCGCGGCACGTGCAGGCGCTGTACTACCTGGGCGCTTCGTACCTGCAGATTGGCAATACCTCGCTGGGCAAAGCCTATCTCAGACGGTATGACTATCTGGCGAATCAGGAGCAGACCGCTGCTACACCGCGTCGCGCTATGCGACAGCGCAGCGTCGGCATGGTGGGTTTATCGTAAGCGTTGAGGAGCGACACGTGTCCATGCAGCAAGTCCTTGTGAATATTCCGTCTGTGCCGATATTTGAGCGCGTCGTTCGCGCCAGCGCCGATGAAGTCGGGCGGGCGCTTGGGTTCAGCGCCGAACGCGTCGAAGACCTGAAACTGGCGGTCAGTGAGGCGGTGAATAATGCGATCGATCACGGCAATAAGCGCCAGCCCGGAAAGCTGGTCGAAGTTGTCTTTGCGCTGCACAGCGACAAACTCGAGGTCCACGTAACCGACGAGGGCGGCGGCGTCGAGACAGTCGACTTTTCCCGAAAAGTCGTTGAAGAGCAGAATCTCGATGCGGGTATGCATCGCGGCTTCGGTATGTATCTGATCAGCGCGCTGGTTGATGACTGCGAAGTGAACTCGTCACAGTCAGGTACAACATTGACTCTACGTCTCTATCGGAGGAGCCAGGACTATGACGAATGAGATGAACGAAGTGATCCGTCGGGAAGAGTTCGGCGATGTTGCAGTGCTGCATATTATGACAAACAGTGTCGATGCGGTGTCGGCAAGCGCAATCGAGGCCGTTGCGACAGCAACGGCAATGCGCCCGATTACTGTCCTCGATTTTGCAAATGTGTCATTTATCAACTCGGCAGGCATCTCTGCTTTGCTCAAGTTCGTCGTGTCGGCGAAAAAATCTGGCTATACCCTGTACGCGATGAACGTGACCCCGCATCACCAGAAGGTGTTCAAGATGGTCGAGATGTCGCGCTATATGCCGCCTATCGAAGAGCGCGACCTTGCGGCGTACCGGTAGCAATGCGGGTACGTGAAACGTGAAACGTGCGAACGTGGAACGTGCGAACGTGCCCGACCCTTGAAGGTCGTACGCCATTTTAGATTGTATACCATTTTAGATTTTAGATTTTGGATTGCAGATTATCGCGCAGGGCGTTCTGATGCGCTTTGACGGAACCCCGCTTGCGGAGTATTCAAGCGAAATTGGTAGTAGATTGCGTGATGGCATTGCAGTGCGCTCTGGTGAGCATGGCATGCGGCTTGTTCAATTCCAATTGGTATTGCGCTACGAATCGAGTTCTGCTGCATGCTGGCGAAAAGGTTGCTGCAATGCGCATACTCGCCTTCTCGACCTCGAAAGTCTCGCGAGCAGGAGTACGTCACAGCACGCCTGGATGCAGGGCGCGACAATCTGCGATTCAACCCCAACCGAAAAACAGCGCACAACCGTGAAAGCAATCACCTCCGCGCCGCATAATACGCTATGCCGCCATCGCTGACGATGAAGACCCTGTCAGTCGAAGGTTGAGACAGCAGAAAGCCGCGCTGAAAGCGCCGGTAGCCGCCAGTTTCGCCACGCTCCGGTTCGATGGCCCACCCCAGTCGGGCACGCACGTCGGCATTGCGTCCCCACAGGTAGCCAAAGCCGCGTTCGGGCGCGTACAATCCAGCAGGCGGCGGTTCGGCGATGCCTGTGGGAACTCCTTCGCTCCACTCATCGGCGAAACGCTGCCACATCAGTCGTTGTGGATCGACAGGATCGGGAACGAAGACGAAGATTTCGCCTGGACTCATGGCGCTACCGACAAACTGGCGCACCCAGAGCATCAGGCCACGCTCGAAACGCTGAACTGCCATCGGGACCTCACGCAACCCGATTTCTCTTACGAGAACCAGTTCGCGTGAGGTCGCGAGCGGGCAGCCGAGGAACAGGCGATAAAGGTAAGCAGTTGGTTCGTACTCTCTCACGAGCGGCACACAACCATCGATTGCCATCACCGCGACGCCCAATCGACCTAAAAGCACCTCGTAGGGTGTGCCGGCGAGTTCTGCGTGGTACTCCATTCGCCGGCGTTCGAAGTATTGCACCGGATAGATGCGCCCTTCGATCTCCTCATCGAAGCGTTCCGTGATCGGGTAGCCGAATCGCTCCAGACCGCCGCGGGTGCGCCAGTACGTCAGAAATGGCTCACATACCTGATGACCGGTAACGGCGAAGTAGGCGCATCCCGGCGCCGCCTGCGCAACGGTCGGGAATGTCTGCCAGGGACGTCCCTGCAGTTCCAGGTAGCGCGCCCCAAGACGGCCGGCAGTGATCCGTCCGTCCGCCTGAATCTCCAGACGATCGCGCTCGAACCACTGCACCGTCAGCATGCGATCCTCAGCCATCTCGGTTCGCTGGGCGCTGATCGGAAAGCCAAATGTGCTCAGACCACCATTCCGCGTCCAGTAGGTCAGGATTGGTCCAGAAATACAGTAGCCGGTTTCGCGGAAGCATTGCTCGCGGGTGGCAGCGGCTGTACGCTGCGGAATCAGGATAGCGCTCAGGATAAGGAAGAGGATCAGACGGTTCACTGTTTTTCTCCCACATCATGCAATATGGAAGATAGCAAGCAGGGACGCATGATCACGCGCTCGCGAGGCGGTGTGGCACTGTTCTTCCGCATTGTGCAGGCGGACAGCGAGCGCAGGGTTCGATATCGATAATGATTTTACCACGAAAGAACATAAGTGTTCACTCTTACCGTAAAAATGGTGGTTTTGCATCGGCGGGGCGACGTCTCATGGCGCTTGCGAAAGCCATACCGCCGCCGACTCTTGATGTCGAGGGCATCCCCCGAACCCCCAATCGTGAACAGGTACGAAAGAAGAGAAAGCCACGCAGCAGGTTCCATCGTACATGCGCATGAGTGTGACGCGATAAAGACACAGGATGCCTCGTTTCATGGTATACTGTAAATAGTACTGACCAGTCAGTCGGTAGACGAAGGCATGATTCATCCCAACGAAAAACGTTCCGAACAGAAGAGCACCCGCGAGCGTATTCTTGAAGCGGCGCTGGATATCTTCTCGTCGAAGGGGTACCATGATGCGCGCCTGGACGACATTGTCGAAGCGGCGCGTATCTCGAAGGGGTCGATCTACTTCTACTTTCCGAACAAAGAGCGCCTTTTTCTGGCGCTGGTCGATCAATTCGCCGATCTGATCGAGCGGCGCGCCACCGAAGTCATCGAGCGCCAGCCGCGCGCCGGAATCGAACGGGTGCGCGCAGCGATTATGGCGGTCATCGAAACCTTTGGCAAATATCGCCGTCCCGCGAAAATCTTGCTGGTGCAGGCTGTCGGTCTGGGGGCGACGTTCGAGAAGAAGCGACTGGAGGTGACCGACCGCTTCGCCGCGCTGATCAAGCGCCATCTCGACGAAGCAATCGCCGTTGGTGAAATTCAGCCGATCGATACCACGGTTGTGGCGCATGCCTGGATGGGGGCGATCTACAACCTGGTCATCCGCTGGGTGATGACCGGCGACCCGCCAGCGGAGCGAATTCCGCCAACTCTGGTGCCGTTGCTGCTGCGGAGTGTCGATTATCCTGTCGGCGGGGAGCAGGAATGACCGGTTTGTGGATTTTTGATTTTCGATTTTTGATTTTTGATTTTTAGTTCTCGGTTCACAGTTTCCTGTTTCCTATTTCCTATTTCCTGGTTCTATGAACACATCCTTCCAGCAGCACTACGGTCGTCTGATCAGTCTGAGTATGCCCTGTCCTGGCGTGTCTCCTGCCGACCTGTTGCGTCACGCGCGCGGGCAGCCGCGCTCGTTCTGGGAGAGCGCACGCGACGGAGTGGCATTTGCCGGGATGGGGATCGCCGTCGAGTTGATGGCGTGGGGCGCCGGTCGCTTTGTCGAGATCGAGCAGCAGGCGCGGGCATTATTCGAAAACGCGGTTATGCTCGATGAGCGCGAGCCGCTGGCGGCGCCGCGCCTCTTCGGCGGCTTTGCGTTCCACGACGATTTTATGCCCGATCTGGCGTGGGCAGACTTCCCACCGGCGCATTTTGTGCTGCCGCACTATCAGCTGGTGCGCGTCCACGATGCGTTCTGGTTGACACTGAATGTCCACGCGCCGCCGGGCGAAGACCCATACGCGCTGGCGTCCGACCTGCGCGAGGCGTTGCTGGCGCAGGTTGATCTTCTCCAGAGCGCGCCGCCGCCGTTGCCGGATCGTTCACCGGCGCGCCTCGCGTATCCCATGCCTTTCGAACAGTGGGCGCGCAGTGTGGAGCGGATCGTCCGGCAGATTAATGCAGGCGAGCTGAAAAAGGTCGTCCTGGCGCGGCTGGCCGAGGCATCGTTCGATCAGCCGGTAGACATCGATCATGCGCTGGCATATCTGGAGCGGCGCTATCCCGATACCTGCCGCTTTCTTTTCGAGCCGCGTCCGGGGCGCGCGTTCTTGGGCGCAACACCTGAATTGCTGGCGCAGGTGAGTGACGACAGAGTGGACACGATGGCGCTGGCAGGCAGCATCCGGCGTGGCGCAACCCCTGACGAAGATCAACAGCTCGCGATGGCATTGCTCGATAGCGCGAAGGATCGCCACGAGCATCAGATCGTGGTTGACGAGGTGTGCAATCGCCTGACGCCGCTGACGGCGCGCCTGGAGGTAGGGACAACCGGTGTCATGACGCTGAGCAATATCCAGCACCTGCACACACCGATCAGTGGTACGCTGCGCGAGCCGCGCGGCATTTTGCCGGTCGTTGCAATGCTCCACCCAACCCCTGCGCTCGGCGGCGAACCGCGTGAAGCGGCAATGCGCCTGATTGCCGAACTGGAGCCGGCGCCACGCGGCTGGTATGCCGCACCGGTCGGCTGGATCGACCGGCGTCTGGATGGGCAATTCGGGGTTGCCATTCGCTCGGCGGTGGTGCAAAGCACACGCGCCTGGTTGTACGCCGGTGCAGGGATTGTCGCTGAGAGCGATCCTCTGCGCGAGTGGGACGAAACGAACCTCAAGTTTCGCCCAATGCTCGAGGGGCTGGGAGGTGGGGATTAATGCCCAACCGCAACGTTTTCTACGCAACAACACTGGTCGATGAACTTGCCCGTGCAGGGTTGCGGCACGTCTGCCTGGCGCCCGGGTCGCGCAATACGCCGCTCGTGCTGGCATTCGCCCGACATCCTGCTATTCGGGTCTTTTCGCATCTGGACGAGCGCAGCGCGGCGTTCTTCGCGCTTGGTCTGGCGCTGGCGACCGATACGCCGGCTGCAGTGGTCTGCACCTCCGGTTCGGCAGCGGCGAACTTCTTTCCGGCGATCGTCGAGGCGCACCAGGCGGAAGTGCCGCTTCTGGCGCTGACGGCTGATCGTCCGCACGAATTACGTGATAGCGGTGCAAACCAGACCATCGACCAGGTGAAGATGTTCGGCAGTTTTGCGCGCTGGAGCGTCGATGTGGCGCTGCCAGAGGCGACGCCGCCGTCGGTTGTGGTGCGTTATCTGCGGACGCTGGCCGCGCGCGCGATGGCGATTGCCGGCGGGGCGCCGCGCGGCGTGGTGCATCTGAACCTGCCATTTCGTCCGCCGCTGGAACCGACGCCGGTCGCGGGCGATATGACCGAGCCGCCGATAGCAGCGCAGCCGCGTGACGACGATGCGCCGTACACGCGCATTGTGCAGGCGGCGTCGTCCACGCCACCAGAAGCGATCATTGCGCAGATTGCTTCTATCTTCGAGCGGCGCGAACGCGGATTGATCGTCTGTGGTCCGCGCTGCCCGGGCGGTGCATTCGGTGCGATGGTGAGCGAACTGTCGCGCCGCACCGGCTACCCGGCGCTCGTCGATGGCGTGTCCGGCGTGCGCTTCGGCTATCCTGGCTTCATCGGCGGGTATGAAGCGTTCCTCTTCGGCGAACACAGCTTCCCGCCCCCCGACGTTGTAATCCGGTTCGGCGCGGTTCCCACCTCGAAGTGGCTCAACCAGTACCTCGATGCGGCAGCCCCGCCGGAGGTCATTCACGTGCGCGCCAGCGGCGTCTGGGCGGACGACAGTCATCGAGTGAGCCATTTCGTTGCGGCTGATGAGGTCGCCTTTATTCGCGCACTGCTGCCGCGCCTGACTGAACGCCAGAGCGCGTGGATGCAGCGTTTCGTCGAAGCGGAGACGCGGGTATGGGCAGCTGTCGAAGCCGGGGTCGCCGGTGAGCCATACTTCGACGGTGGCGCCGTGTACGATGTGATCGACCTGTTACCGGATGATGCATCGCTCTTTGTGGGCAACAGTCTGCCGGTGCGCCATCTCGACCAGTTCGGGAAGCCGGGAGTGAGGCGCATCCACGCCTTTGCGAACCGCGGCGCATCCGGGATCGACGGGAATATCTCGACCGCACTCGGCATCGGCGCCGGACGACCGGACGCGCCGCTGGCGGCGATTGTCGGGGACATCACGTTCTATCACGATATGAATGGTCTGCTGGCAGTGCGGCGTTGCGGCGTTCCGGCAACGATCGTGCTGCTCAACAATGACGGTGGCGGTATCTTCCATCGTCTGCCGATCAACCGGTTCGATCCAGAGTTTACCGATTATTTCGTGACGCCGCACGGGCTCGATTTTGCACCCGCGGCGAAGATGTACGGTCTGGAATATGTGCAGGTCAGGGATCGTGCGGCGTTCCGCAGCGCCTTCCGCGCCAGTATCGACACGCGCACCGCAGCACTCATCGAACTGCGCACCGATGCGCGCATCGACCTTGCGCGGCGAAACGCCCTGATCCAGGCAGCCAGAATGCCCTGACATCCAAACGTTGTTTGCCTCGTACCGTTGCTGGAGAACAACAACGCTGCCGTCACTCATAACGCCGTTGCGATGCAACGGCGCTGTCATCAAACAATCATACAACTATAACCAAGGAGAACGCCATGGCACGCTTTACACCCACCCTTTCATCGCTCGTGGAATGGACTGAAGTAAAGGAATACGACGATATCACCTTTCACGTTGGCGGAGGGATCGCCCGCATTGCCTTCAACCGTCCCGAAATCCGCAATGCCTTTCGCCCCAAGACGATCGACGAGATGACCGAAGCGGTTTTGACCGCATGGCACGACCAGAGCGTCGGCGTTGTCATTCTGACCGGCAACGGACCCAGCCCGAAGGATGGCAAGTACGCATTCTGCTCCGGCGGCGACCAGACAGTGCGCGGACAGGCGGGGTACATCGACGACGAGGGTGTTGCCCGGCTGAATGTGCTGCAACTGCAACGCTACATCCGCACCATGCCGAAGCCGGTGATCGCGGCTGTCGCCGGGTATGCGATTGGCGGCGGACACGTGCTGCACGTCATCTGTGACCTCACGATTGCGGCGGACAATGCCATTTTCGGGCAGACCGGACCGATCGTCGGAAGTTTCGATGCCGGGTTTGGTTCGAGTTATCTGGCAGCAATCGTCGGGCAGAAGAAGGCGCGCGAGATCTGGTACCTCTGCCGGCAGTACAATGCGCAGCAGGCATTGGAGATGGGGCTGGTCAACACAATCGTGCCGGTGGGCGAACTGGAAGACGAAGCGGTACGCTGGGCGCAAGAGATTCTGGAGAAGAGTCCGATTGCCATTCGCTTCCTCAAAGCGGGCTTCAATGCCGATCTCGACGGTCAAACCGGCATTCAGGCGCTGGCAGGCGACGCCACCATGCTCTTCTACATGACCGAAGAAGGCAACGAAGGCAGGAAAGCGTACCTGGAGAAGCGCAAGCCTGATTTCTCGAAATTTCCACGCCGTCCATGATGCGCGACTGGCTTTCGGCTCAGGCGCTGGCGCGACCCGACGGCGCGGCGCTGATCACTGGCGAGGCAACGCTGACGTATCGCGCGCTGCACGAACAGACAGCAGTGTTCGTCTCCCGGCTTGCGGCGGCCGGCGTCGAGCGCGGCATGGTTGTTGGCGTGCTGCTGTCGAACCGTCTCGAAGCGGTGCTGGCAGTGCACGCCGCACCGCGCCTCGGTGTGACACTGGCGCTGTTCAACACGCGCCTGACCCCTGCGGAACTCGATAGTCAGGTACGCGCTGCGATGTGCGACTTCCTGGTGTGCGAGCGTGACACGCTCCCGGCGGCGCTGGCGCTCCCTTCCGCGCCCCGTGTGCTCTGTGTCGATCCGGTCGACGACCCGCGCCCGACGCCGATCCATCGATTACCTGCGCAAGGCGCCGCATACGACGAGCGCGCCATCGATCTCGATGCGCCGTTTGCCATCATCTTTACCTCTGGCACGACAGGCGCACCACGGGGCGCAGTGCTGACGTATGGCGCGTTCTTTGCCAGTGCAATGGCATCGGCATACCGCATCGGGGTATTGCCGCACGACCGCTGGCTCTGCGTGTTACCGCTCTACCACGTTGGCGGGCTCAGCATTCTGCTCCGGTCGTGTTTGTACGGCACCGCAGTTGACCTCTGGCAGCGCTTCGATGCGGCGGCGATCTTCGAGCGGTTGCGGACAGCACCGGTCACCCTCATCTCACTGGTGCCAACGATGCTTTACCGTTTGCTTGAACACGCCGGAGATGCACCACCGCCACACCTGCGGCTGGTCTTGCTCGGCGGAGCTGCCGCGCCGCCTGATCTGCTGGAGCGCGCGTTGCAGTCCGGGTGGCCCATCGCCGCCACCTATGGTCTGACCGAGGCAACATCACAGGTGGCGACAGCACTCCCCGATGAGGTGCGGCGCAAACCCGGCAGCGTCGGACGACCACTGATCTTCACCCGCGTGCGAGTGGTGGACGAACAGGGGCGCGATTGTTCGCCTGGCGTCTGCGGCGACATCCTGGTGCAGGGGCCAACCCTGATGCGCGGTTACCTCGGCATCACGCCGCTCGACGCCAACGCATGGTTTGCCACAGGGGACATCGGCTATCTCGACGCCGACGGCGACCTGTGGGTCGTGCAGCGACGCAGCGACCTGATCATCAGTGGCGGCGAGAATATCTACCCGGCGGAAGTCGAGCAGGTGCTGCGTCAGCACCCGGCGGTCGCCGATGTTGCGGTAGTTGGCGTGCCGTCGGCGGAATGGGGGCAGCAGGTAGGAGCGGTGATCGTGGTGCGTGATCGGAGCGTGGGTATCGAAGAGATTCTGGCGTTCAGCCGGGCGCGACTGGCCGGATACAAACAACCGCGCATCGTTCGCATTGTTGAAGAGTTGCCGCGCACAGCATCGGGGAAGGTCCTGCGAGCGGCAGTGGTGAAGGCGCTCGAACCATGTCAGCTACCCAATCCTCAACGGATTGGGCTTGTCCTTCCAGATATCGTAGCATCGGTTGACCCACCGCCCCCCCCCTTAAATCCCC
>FWPU01006192.1_pt1 | contig 24411 bp, 19 predicted proteins | sample 2228361 | NCBI WGS metagenome assembly FWPU01 (sample SAMEA103939777, study PRJEB20133) | metagenome | reverse complement strand
AATACTCGACCATGTCGATCATGGCAAGACCACGCTGCTGGATGCAATCCGCCACACAAATGTGGTGGATGGAGAGGCTGGTGGGATAACACAGCACATTGGCGCGTATCAGGTTGATCACAACGGGCAGTTGATCACTTTTCTGGATACCCCCGGGCATGCGGCTTTTACAGCCATGCGCGCCAGGGGAGCCCAGGGCGCGGATATCGTTGTGTTGGTTGTTGCCGCCGATGATGGCGTGATGCCGCAGACACGTGAGGCAGTTGCGCATGCCAAAGCTGCCCACGTGCCAATCGTTGTTGCGCTCAATAAGATCGATAAACCAAATGCAGACCCGGACCGTGTCAAACAGCAACTGGCAGAAATAGGCTTAGTACCCGATGAATGGGATGGTGATACAATTGTTGTGCCGATTTCCGCCAAGCAGAAACGGGGATTGGAGGATTTGTTAGAAGCCATCCTTTTGGTTGCTGAGAATCAAGCGATTCATGCTAATCCAAAAGGGAAGGTCATCGGTACGGTCATTGAAGCCGAGATTGACCGGGCGAAAGGGCCAATGGCTACTTTACTGGTGCAAAATGGGACGTTAGAAGTGGGCGATGTGGTGGTTGTCGGTAATACCTATGGGCGGTTAAGAGCCCTGTTCGACTTCCGCGGCCGGCGCTTGAGAAAAGCCGGGCCATCCACCCCGGTATCAGTCATGGGGCTGAACGATGTGCCAATGGCCGGAGATATTTTCCGCGTGGTGGAGTCTGAACGGGAAGCCAAAGCCATGGTTGAAGAACAGGCGGCGCGCGCCAAGCAGGCTGAGTCCGCGCAAAAAAGCGCTATTACCCTGGAACAGTTATTTAATCGGTTTCAAGCCGGCGATGTGAAAGAGCTGCGCCTGATCTTAAAAGTGGATGTGCAAGGCTCTCTGGAGCCAATCATGTCTTCGATCAACGATCTGGCTAAAGGGGATATCGCAGTCAATATCTTATACGCGGAGACGGGTAACATCGGCGACAATGATGTTTTGCTGGCTGCGGCTTCCAAGGCGATCATTATCGGTTTCAATGTCCAGGCGGAGGCGAGCGCCAGACGGCTTGCTGACGCGGAGGGCGTGTCCATTCGATTGTATGATATTATCTATCGGCTGACAGAAGACCTCGAGAAAGCCCTCAAGGGCATGCTCGAGCCTGAAGAAAAGAAGACAGTTATCGGTCACGCTGAAGTGCGGGCGATTTTCAAGATTTCTAAGGTAGGCAATGTCGCTGGCTGCCGCGTCCTTGATGGAGAGCTGCGCAGGAATGCTCATGTCCGTGTTCTGCGGAATGACGCTGAGATATTTGTCGGCTCGATCTCCTCGCTAAAACATTTGCAAGAAGATGTTCGGGAGGTTCGTCAAGGGTTTGAGTGCGGCGTCGGTGTCAAGGGGTTCAACGAGTTCCAAATTGGCGATATACTCGAAGCTTTTATCGTTGAGAAGGTTGCAGTGGCGTAGCTTGGAGGCGATTTGGTATCAAAAATGCGCGCGAGCCGCATCGCGGATCGCATAAAAGAAGAGTTGTCTGAGATGCTGATCCAGGAGATCTCCGATCCCCGCCTGGCAGGTATTTCGATCACAGATGTCACTGTGGATCGCGAGCTAGCCTATGCCGATATCTACTACTCCAGCCTGGAAGGCTCTTCAAGGGCTGAAGAAGTGATGGCGGGGTTGCAGCATGCTCAGGGATATCTGCGACATTGGTTGGCGCAACGGATTGAACTGCGAGTGTTTCCGCGTTTGCGTTTCCATTGGGATCCAACCTTTGAACGGGCTGAGAAGATCGAACGCTTGATCGCCTCGCTGCATAGCGAGAGCGAGGAAGCTGGTGAGGCGTAATCCAATGATTGATCAGGCGGTTGAGGCAGTGGGTGAAAAACTTGCCCAGGCTGAACGCGTCCTGGTGGTCTCGCATATCCGGCCAGACGGAGATGCGATTGGTTCACTACTCGGCCTGGGCTTGGCTCTGCAAAACGTAGGCAAGAAGGCGCAAATGGTAATGGACGATGCAGTTCCCCCCAGTTTGCGCCATCTAGTTGGGAGTGAGCAGATCAGGCAGGTTGCCCGAGGAGATTTTGATCTCATCATTGCCCTGGATTGCTCTGATTTAGAGCGAATCGGCAACGCGCTCAATGGCTATCGCCCTCCTGACATTAATATTGATCACCATGCCACGAACGAATACTTCGGCAGCATCAACTTGGTGGATGTAACCGCATCGGCGACGGCGGAGATGCTGGCAGAATATTTGCCCCGCTGGCGGTTGCCTATCACTCAAGAGGTAGCAGCCTCGCTGCTAACCGGTCTAATAACGGATACTCTGGGGTTCAGGACCTCCAGTGTTACCTCCAAGACGATGCGCCTGGCTGCTGATCTAATTGATCACGGCGCAGAGATTTCGGAGCTAACCATGCGCTCCCTGGTACAACGTTCCTTCGAAGCATTGCGTTTTTGGGGCGCTGGCTTGAAACAAATGGAACGTGAGGGTCCAATTGTATGGACGACACTGACCATGGCAGATCGTTATGCTGCAGGGTACTCCGGCCGGGATGATGCTGACCTGATCAGCGTGCTCTCGACGGTCCAGGATGCTGCCATCGCCCTGATCTTTGTCGAGCAGCCCAATGGAAGCGTAAAAGTGAGTTGGCGGGCGCAACCCGGATTTGATGTGGCTCGGGTGGCGATGCAGTTTGGTGGGGGCGGACATCCGGCTGCTGCGGGCGCTGAGGTTCCCGGAAAGCTGGACGAGGTCTTCCAAAGAGTCCTCAAGGAAACCCAGGAGCTTTTGGTTAACCAACATGTATAAAGACGATTCATTTGATACTGAGGGAAAGACAGGCAAAGACCAGATCAAGAACGTTGTCTCCGGCGTTCTGGTTGTGGATAAGCCGGTCGGCCTGACCTCTCATGATGTGGTGCAAATTGTCCGTCGGGGTACAGGCATACGCCGCGCCGGACATACTGGCACGCTGGATCCGCGCGCCTCTGGCGTGCTGGTGATTTTAATCGGGCCGGCGGTGCGCTTAAGCGAATATGTATCTGCTTCGGATAAACGCTATCAGGCGACCATTCGCCTGGGAAGCTCCACGGACACATATGACGCAGATGGACAGGTCACCACCTCATCTACATCCTGGAGTAACATTACCGAAGAACGTTTTAATGAGATTTTGCAAACTTTTGTCGGCGAGATAGAACAGGTCCCGCCACCCTATTCAGCAGTGAAGCTGAAAGGGCGTAAAGCCTATGAGTTGGCTCGTGAGGGGGAGGAAGTCGAGCTTACATCACGCAAGATCAACGTATACAGCCTGGAGGTGCTCGAATGGGCACCCCCAGAAGTGGTGATTGATGTTTATTGCTCATCGGGCACTTATGTTCGATCGCTGGCAAACGACCTGGGGGAGCAACTTGGATGCGGAGCGCATCTGATCGGGTTGCGACGCACCAAGAGCGGTCGTTTCACATTGCGGGATGCGGTCCCCTTGCGACGATTGCAGGAAGCTTTCCACGCCGGCGATTGGTATCGCTATCTGATACCTGCGGCAGAGGCATTGGCCGACTGGCCGATGGTGGAGCTGGATGCAGACCAGGTTGAGCTGGTTCGACACGGGCATCGAGTTCCGTTGCAGGGAGAGGCTCATGGCTGGGCGCGCGGTGTTAGTCAACAGGGCGACCTGGTGGCGCTCTTGGAAGCCGATCCCGAAACAAACGAGTGGCAACCGCGTAAGGTTTTCTTCCAATCCTGAGACCAGACCTGAGTTCAGGTTCCATGCAGCATCTTTCGACTCTTGATGGCGTTTACCTCCATCGTTCCTGGCTCGCAATCGGTTCTTTTGACGGTGTACACCTGGGTCATCAGGCGATCGTTCGGCAACTGGTATCCGGCGCAAGGCAGGCAGAGGCGCCGACAGTTGTTCTAACTTTCCATCCTCATCCGGCTGTCGTTCTGCATAAGCGCGAACACCCATACTACCTAACCGTTCCCGAAGAGCGCGCAGCGTTGCTTGGCGAGCTCGGAGTTGATTATGTGGTTACCCACCCTTTCAATTCCGAGATAGCCGCCATGTCTGCCTATCAATTTGTGCAATATATTCACACCCACCTGAAATTCGAACGGTTGGTGGTTGGTCAGAACTTTGCTCTTGGGAAAGCCCGAGAAGGAAACCTGCCGGTGCTGATGCGTCTTGGTGAAGAATTTGGTTTTGCGGTTCAAGCGATCAACCCGATCACCAATGGCGAGACGGTAATTTCATCCAGTCAGATACGCGCGCTCATCTTCGCGGGCGATGTCGAGCGGGCTTCTCGCCTGTTGGGTCGGCCGTTTCGCCTGAGTGGGCGTGTGGTACCCGGCGATTCACGCGGGCGTTTGCTTGGCATCCCCACCGCCAATTTAGACTTGCAATTCGATCGCGCCTTGCCCAAGACCGGTGTATATGCCTGTCTGGCTTCGGTTTCGAACCAATCCTATCGGGCGGTGGTCAATGTGGGAGTTCGTCCCACCTTTAATGTTGATCCGATCCGTCCGCAAGTGGAAGCACACCTGCTAGATTTCTCCGGCGATTTATATGGCGCTCACTTAACGCTGGATTTTATCCAGCGCCTGCGCGATGAGCAGAAATTTCCATCCGTTGAGGCATTGATATCACAAATTCATCAGGACATCGCCAGCACAAGGACGATTCTCTCCCAGTGAATTGCTTATCTGTGTATACCAAAGGATGGTGAAAGTGAAGCAGTATCTGGACTTGATGCAGCATATCCTCGATCATGGGGTGTTAAAAGGCGACCGCACAGGAACCGGCACTCTATCGGTGTTTGGATACCAAATGCGCTTCAATCTAAGCGAGGGATTTCCATTGGTGACGACAAAGAAAATGCATCTGAAGTCGATCATTTATGAGCTGCTGTGGTTTTTGCGCGGAGAAACCAATATTAAATACCTGACCGATCATGGGGTCACAATTTGGAATGAATGGGCAGACGCCAACGGCGAACTTGGCCCGATTTATGGCTTCCAATGGCGCTCCTGGCGCGCCGCTGACGGTCGGGTGATTGATCAGATATCGCAGGTGATTGACCAAATTAAAACCAACCCCAATTCCCGGCGACTGATCGTCAGCGCCTGGAATGTTGGGGAGGTTGATAAAATGGCGCTTCCACCCTGCCATGCTTTTTTTCAATTCTATGTTGCCGAAGGCAAGCTCTCTTGCCAGCTCTACCAACGGTCTGCTGATGTGTTTTTGGGTGTGCCTTTCAACATCGCCTCCTATGCTTTGCTGACTATGATGGTTGCGCAAGTCTGCGATCTGGCGGTAGGCGAGTTCGTCCATACCTTTGGCGACGCTCACCTGTATCTAAACCATATCGAGCATGCAAAGCTGCAGCTTACTCGCCAACCCTATCCTTTGCCAACCATGCACTTAAATCCTGAAGTAAAGGATATATTTCGGTTCCAGTACGAGGATTTCAATCTGCTGAACTATCAGGCACATCCGCCGATTCGCGCTGAAATTTCGGTATGATCATCTCTTTAATAGTAGCAATGGATGAAAACCAGGGCATCGGCATAGATAACCGACTTCCCTGGCGCCTGTCCAGTGATTTACAGCGCTTTAAACGCCTGACCATGGGTCATTGTTTGATCATGGGGCGCAAAACCCACCAGTCCATCGGCAAGCCGCTTCCTGGTCGGCTGAATATTGTTGTCTCGCGCAACCCGAACTATCGGTCGGAGGGATGTGTGGTCGTCAACTCGTTGGATCAAGCATTACAGCTTGCCCGAGAGCGCGGCGAAACGGAGGTTTTTGTCATCGGCGGAGGCGAGATTTTCCGGCAGGCATTGCCTCTAGCCGACCGGATTTATCTAACCCAGGTGCATTCTCGTCTGCGAGCGACCGCGTTTTTCCCAAAAATTGACCTCACTGAGTGGGAGGAAATCGAATCGGTAGATCAAGGTCCTGGTCCTGACGACCAGTATCCCACTACCTATCGCGTTTTGCATCGTAAAATCGCTCTTGACAATTCAAGCTGATTGCGTATAATCCAGCCAACTTCATCAGAAAAGACGTTGAAGAGGACTAGTACGCTTCAAACCGGCAGCCCAGAGAGCAGGGGCAAGGTGAGAGCCCTGTCTGTACGCTGAAGCCGAATGGACCTCGGAGTTGCGATACGAACGGCATTGCCCAGTAGTTGACGCCGGAGATGCCACCGTTATCAAGGCAAAGGGTATACGTCTGCGCATCCGATGGTGGGCAAGAGCGAGAGCCAACCCGTGCGAAGCCAGACCGTACCCGAAAAGAGTGAGGCTGGCTATTCCACCCGCTGCACCACAGCGGGCTTTTTGTTAGCAGCCTAACCGGGGTGGCACCACGGACCGGCGCGTTCGTCCCCATGAGGGATGAGCGCGTTTTTGCTTTCTATACCCGGAGGTGAAATTGCAAAAAAGATCTATGAGCATGAGGCTAATCGTACCGGGTATCCTGCAATGGATGGACGGTTTTATTACCACTGAATTCGAGATCAAATGGAGGATAAAATGACTGCACAAACACGCTATTTACTTCACGAATCGGACCTTCCGCGCTTCTGGTATAACATCAATGCAGATATGCCAGTGCCGGCGAACCCGGTGTTGCATCCTCAAACCAAACAACCCGTCACGCCAGATTTTCTCTCTGTGCTCTTCCCGATGGAGTTGATTCTCCAGGAGGTGAGCACAGAGCGGTATATCCAGATTCCCGATGAGGTGCGCGAAATCTACAAGCTTTACCGCCCGACGCCGCTGATTCGGGCGTATCGGCTTGAGAAAGCCCTGGACACGACAGCCCATATCTATTACAAGCATGAGGGTGTTTCGCCCGCCGGCAGCCATAAGCCCAATACAGCGATTGCTCAGGCCTTTTTCAACAAAGCTGCCGGTACGAAAGCCCTGACCACCGAGACCGGCGCCGGCCAATGGGGGTCTGCCCTGGCATTAGGTTGCAGTTTCTTTGGCTTAGGGTTGGAAGTATATATGGTAAGGGTCTCATACGACCAAAAGCCTTACCGGCGGATTATGATGGAAACCTATGGGGCAACGGTCTATCCCAGCCCATCCGAACAGACCAGCTATGGTAAATCAATTCTGCAAGCGGATAGCAACAGTCCTGGCTCACTGGGCATCGCCATCTCAGAAGCTGTCGAAGCGGCAGCCACATCGGGAGGGGTAAAGAAATATAGCCTGGGTTCGGTGCTGAACCACGTTCTGATGCACCAGACCGTGATCGGCGAGGAAGCTCTCAAGCAAATGGACCTGGCTGGAGAATACCCCGATGTTGTGATCGGTTGCGTGGGCGGTGGCTCGAATTTTGCCGGCCTGGCATATCCCTTTGTGCGCCAAAACTTGCTCGAAGGAAAACGCACCCGGTTCATAGCCGTGGAGCCCACTGCAGCGCCATCTCTGACTAAAGGGTTGTATGCATTTGACTATGGCGATAGCGCAAAGATGGCGCCAATTGTCAAGATGTTCACCCTCGGACACGATTTTGTACCCCCACCGATTCACGCTGGCGGTTTACGTTATCACGGGATGGCGCCGAGCATCTGCTCGTTGTATGATGCGGGTTACATCGAGGCCGTTGCAGTTCCACAACTGGCGACCTTCGAAGCGGCGGTGTTGTTTTCACGCACCGAGGGAATCATCCCCGCTCCCGAGAGTGCGCATGCCATCCGGACCGCAATAGACGAGGCGCTCGACGCAAAACTAAAGGGTGAAAAGCGCATTATTCTCTTCAATCTGTCCGGTCACGGCAACTTCGACCTGGCTGCCTATAAATCTTACTTGAACGGCGAGCTACAGGATTACGACTTGCCCGAGGCAGAACTGGAGAGATCGTTAAAGACATTGCCTGAGATTGCCGTCGCTGCCTGACGACAGCTCCATCAGGGGCTATTTCATTGGTTGTCCAATGCACAAGTTAGAATAGCCCTGTGGATATTCTCATCCAATCGAGGTGGTGGGCCATAGCAGCCGCCCCAACCACCTCGATTGGCGCTGATTGACGCCCAGATGGGCAGCGTCTATCTCAGGTTGCGCCTGCGCTGCTTATCGGAATCGTGAAGTAGAAGCTTGTCCCCTTGCCTGCTTCGCTTTCGAACCAGATATTGCCGCCCTGCATTTCAACCAGGTGGCGGACAATGCTCAAGCCCAGCCCAGTTCCCGGCGATTGGCGAATGTTTGGATCCTCGGAACGGAAAAATTTTTGGAAGATTCTGTGCTGATCTTCCGCGGAGATTCCATAGCCAGTATCGGCAACTTCTATCAGGACAACCTCCGGCGCTCCCTCAGGATTCCACCTGTTGGCTGTTTGCTGAGCAGAAATGCGTATCTTTCCCCCATCTGGGGTGTATTTATTAGCGTTGCTTATCAGGTTTGTCAGAATCTGGACTAAGCGATTGTAGTCGCCCCAGACCGGGGGTATTTCAGTGGGAATTTCAACCTGCAGAGATTGTGCTTTCTCTTCGATTTGCGATTGTACAGAAAGAAGGACTTCCCCAACCACGTCAGCGATTGCGACGCGGCCGAACTCCAGGCGCATCCTTCCGGCTTCGATGCGAGAGATATCGGAAAGATCAGAGACCAATGTGGACATCCGGTTGACGTTCGAGCGGATGGTGTTCAAGAAGTTCATCTGGATGTCATTCACCGGACCAACTGTGCCTTTTGCCAGCAGGTCGGTGTAACCCCGGATGGAAGTCATGGGGGTTTTCAATTCGTGGGAGACCAGGGAAATAAATTCGCTTTTGGCAACGTTGGCAGCTTGAAGGTCAGAATAGTACTGGGCATTAGAAATGGCAATGGCGGCGTGGTCGCTTAAGCGGGAGAGAAAGGCGATGTTTTCCGGCTTGAAGGTGTCTCGCTCGGTGCTTTCGAGCAGCAGGATGCCAATGGGCTCGTTTCTTCGGTGCAGTGGGATGACGACCTGATCCTGTCCTTGAGCAAGCAGCGCCTGGAATGTCCATCTGCGGTCGCTTGGCAGATCGGTGACATCGTCATCTGGAGGCGAATTTGTTGCGGTTGACGATCTCTGCTCTACCAGGGACGAATCCGTGTGGCTACGGCAAGGCTGCATCAGTTGAAGCGCTTGTTGCACAGCTGGCATTTGACTGAGGGATTTACACAGCCGAGACCTCACCGAAGATTCATCCGCAAGGCCGACATTCGCATAGCCTTCCATTGCCATGATCTCAATTTTCCACTGCTGAGCGACTTCACCGGGTTCAACCAGGCCAATCAGGCCAGCGTGGGCGCGAGACTGACGCATCGCCCAATCCAGGGTAATGCGCAAGACGCGTTCCAGCTCCAGGCTGGCATTCAATTCCCGATCAATCCGTTGCATGACCGAAAGCTCTTCCACGCGGGCAGAGAGCGCCTGGTCGGTTTGTGTGTACAGGCGGGCATTTTCGATTGCAACAGCGGCTTGACTGGCGAAGGTGGAGAGAAGTTCCTGGTCTTTGATTGTGAACGGCGAACTGTCCTTTTTGTTTATGATCTCGATAACACCGATGATCTTTTCTTTAACCTGAAGGGGGACTACAAGGATATCGCGCGTTACAAAGCCGGTCTGGCGATCGGGGGCTTCGAACCAGTTTGAAGAACTTCGCGCCTCGTTGGCGATGATAGCTGAACCCTGCTCCACTGCTTTGCCGGCAATTCCTGTTCCTGGCGGCAATCGTTGACCGATCAAATGAGCAGCCACAGGGCCAGTGGTAACCTCGAAAACCAGCTCGTCAGTCTGTTCGTCAATCATAAACAGACTGCCGGCTTCGCAGTTCAAGATTTCAGTGGCGCTTTGCAGGATCTGGTGGAGAAGGGGTTTGATTTCCAGAGTGGATGTGAGACTGCGGCTGATTTCATTGAGAATAGTTAGCTGGTGAGCGCGCTGCTCCGTCTCGTGAATCAGTCTGGTCTTGACAATCGCGCCGGCGGCCTGGTCAGCAATTGCCTGTAGCAGATTGAGCTGCTCGGGATGATATGTTAGCAGGGGATCGCGAGTACCCAGACTGATAGCTCCGATAGTTTCTGCACCGGCGTTTAATGGCACACTCATCCAGGCGTATATCCACTGGTTATCGGGCTTGACCTGCCGTTCGAGGCATTCTCGATGATAGTCTTCTGTCTGTAGGGCATGCTGGTTGCGGATAATTTCATGAATCAGACTCGTATCCGTTGGTAAGGGCTGGTTTTCTTTAGCCGATAAGCGTTCGTTTTCTTCCACACAAAGCGCGTGGTAGGTAGATTGGGTATCTTGATCGCGCAAGGTGATATAGAAGTCGTCACATGGTATCGCCTGGCTCGCCTGGGCATAGATGAGCTCAAGCATGTCATCGAAGGCCGGGGTGACGTTCACGCCCTGGGCGAGGCGGCTCAGGATGTTCATCTCTCGCACCCGCCGATCCAGGTGAGCGATTTTTTGAGCGCGCTCGATGGCGGATGCAGCCAATTCGCACAACGCCCCCAGGTAATTCAGGGCTTTTTCAAGTAAGGGCCTGGCGGACTCGTTGGTTCTCAAGGCAATCCAACCGACGAGCTGCTCGCTTCCGTGCATCGGAGCAATGACCTGAACATCGAGTAAAGCCAGTCGCGAACGATCGGAATGCGTTAGCTGCTGGATGAACTGAACGCCCTCGGCTCGCAGCGGGTTGCGTTCCTGACGAACGGCGGCGACCAAAGAGCAATTAATTGGAAAGCGCAGGTCTGTGGGTGGCTTCCCATTCTCCTCGGCTGCGGCGGTGTACGTTTCGCTATATGTATCCGGTAGGAAGATATAAATTGCAGCCGGTTCAAGCGCGTTTTGTATATCCTGGCGAACCAGTTTCAGGATTGCGTCCAGGGTATTGGCGCGTAGCAGGTCTCTTCCTAACCGAGAGAGACGCTGATGCTGAGAGCTATTACCCCAGGGCAATGATATTTCTCGTCGTTTGGTAATGTATTGGTAAACCGGAGTGCTGGCAAGACCGAGGATTGCTATCGCCAACAAGGCAATTGCCCATGGTGTCGGCAAACTGATTTGGCTCAGCCAGATCACCGCGCCACCTAAGATGTATAACAGACCCAGAATCGCAGTGCTGGGTCGTGCAAGCCTTTGCAGAAAGGAGCTGCTGCGGTAACAGGAATGGACAGGCGTGCGCTTCAAAATTGCCTCTGGTCAGCCTGACACGCTCTCACAGGTTTTGCGAACGGTGTTTCAACATGCGCTGTGTTCATTCCGTGGATGTTGGATCTTTTGTGCGTAAGTAATTGTATGGTTATGTTGTCGGAAGGTCAACCAACGAATTTGTCAACTCTCATGGTTGTTGATGCGCCGGCGCGCTGGTATCCCGTTACGATTGCCGCTCACTGCTGCCGAGGTTCGATCGAATATAACGGCCGCGAGACCTTTCCATGGCGCCGTTCGAGAATGCAGGCAGCAAGGTATAATCTCTTTGTTATGATCCAGAAGCGCTACCGGCGCATTATCCTGTTCTTTGGGCGAATGCTGTTAAGCTTTGTAGCCTGGGATCTGATCTTGCCCAGAATTGGATTCCGCGCATTGTCTAAACGAACTCGCTCGGAGCGATTGAGGCAAAGCGCGCGAGCATTTCGACAAATGGCAGTGGAATTGGGTGGAGTAATGATCAAGGTGGGACAATTCCTCTCCACCAGGGTGGACGTGCTTCCTGATGAAGTCATCAATGAATTGGCGGGGCTTCAGGATGAGGTTCCGGCTGAGGTCTATAACGAAATCCGCAAGGTGGCAGAGAGCGAATTGGGCGAGCCGTTGCAGCTCAGATTTGCAGAATTTGATGAGGTTCCGCTGGCGGCTGCATCACTGGGTCAGGTGCACAAAGCCAGGCTGCCTGCTGCGCTGGCTGAGGATGGCACTGGTGGCGCGGAGGTTGTTGTCAAGATTCAGCGGCCCAATATTGAATTGATTATTGCCACGGATCTGGCGGCGCTTCGAACTGTGGGCAGATGGCTTCATAGTTATAAACCCATCCGCCGCCGCGCCGATATTCCTGCGTTGTTGAATGAATTCACCCGCATATTGTATGAAGAAATCGATTACCTGGCTGAAGGCCGTAATGCAGAAACCTTTGCCTGGAATTTTCGCGGCAATCGCGGCGTCCGGGTGCCAAAGGTGATCTGGTCGCACACTACAAAGCGCGTGCTTACATTAGAAAATGTGTGGGCGATCAAAATCACTGAATATGATGAGATCAGCGCGGCAGGCATTCGACGGGAAGAGGTGGCTACTCGCTTGTTAGATACCTATCTTCAGCAAATCTTCGAGGATGGATTTTTTCACGCCGACCCCCATCCAGGCAATCTGTTTGTTCAGCCTCTCGAATCCACAGACCCGCAGGGACACCGCGACTGGCAGCTCACATTTGTCGATTTTGGCATGGTGGGGCGTGTCCCGGCACAGATGCGCCAGGGATTGCGCGAATTGCTGATTGGTGTTGGAACCCGGGATACTGGCCGGGTGATCCAGGCATATCAAATGCTTGGGGTGCTGTTGCCCGGAGCAAACCTGGATTTACTGGAGCAAGCGACTTCGCGAGTTTTTGAGCATTTCTGGGGAAAATCCATGAACGAACTGCAACAGGTTTCCCCAGACCAGGTTCGCCAATTCGCTGTAGAGTTCCGCGAGCTTGTTTACAGCATGCCATTCCAGATTCCTCAGGATTTTATCTTTCTGGTTCGAGCTGTCGGCATTCTCTCCGGGATGTGCACCGGCTTGGATCCGCAATTTAACGTCTGGGATCACCTCTCTCCGTTCGCCCGAAAATTAATCGCCGAAGGAAGCGGATTTATATGGGATCGAATAGTAGATGAGGGCAAAATACTTATCAGATCTCTATTTGGTTTTCCAGGCCGGATAGATGCGGTGCTGGCGAAGATTGAGCGCGGTGAAGTCAATGTCCAGGCGCCAGAAGTGAATCGCCAGTTACGACGCATAGAATCGTCCATGCGCCAGGTTGTGGCGGCGATTATTCTGGTTGCCTTTCTCAGCGCAGGAGTGCAATTCGTGTTGTCTGGCCGTTACCTTTTCGGAGGGGTTTTGCTGGCAGGGGTGATATGTTGTTTGTTGTGGATCTTGTATTTGTGGCGGAGAGGCTGAGCCGCAGTGCATGACAGCAGATGAGCAGGCTTAGCTGCTGATGCAACCTTTTGGTAAAATCTGCATCCATTAAATGGTCAGAGCTTTAGACAATATCCGAGGACAGTATGGAATTCAATTTATCCAATCTCACGCAAAATATACCTGTGGAAAAGCAACATGTCAGGGTGTTGATCTTGGGTTCAGGCCCAGCTGGATTCTCGGCGGCGCTGTATGCGGCACGGGCTGAGTTAAATCCAGTCATCTTGACCGGCATGGAGTTGGGCGGTCAGGTATCCTTGACGTATACGGTTGAAAATTACCCTGGATTTCCGGATGGGGTGGGGGGAGCTGAACTTGTCGAACTCTTCAAGAAGCAAGCCGAACGGTTTGGAGCGCAGTTTATCTTCGACACAGCCGTTCAGGTTGACCTGACCCAAAGACCTTTTTATGTGCGCAGCTATCAGGGCGAATACCTGGCGGATGCGCTGATTATCACTACGGGCGCCACGCCTCGCCACCTGAACGTACCTGGGGAGAGTGAGCTGACTGGCCGGGGAGTTTCGTACTGCGCCACCTGCGACGGCTGGTTCTTCAAGGACAAGGATGTCGTTGTCGTTGGCGGAGGCGACAGCGCTTTGGAAGAAGGGATTTTTCTCACCCGGTTTGCCAGGTCTGTGACTATTGTACATCGCCGCGACGAATTGCGCGCCGGCGCTATTCTGCAATCCAGAGCAATGAACAATCCCAAGATCAGCTTCATCTGGAATTCGATTGTCACTGATATTCTTGGGACAAATGCGGTAAAATCAGTGCGATTAAAAAATGTGATCACCGGTGAAGTGACAGAGAAGCCGACTGATGGGGTGTTTATTTTCATCGGGCATACACCTAACAGCCAGCTTTTCGCCTCCCAACTGGAAATGGATTCCCATGGATATCTGATCGTTGATCGTTGGATGCGCACCAGCGTGCCCGGAGTCTTTGCCGCGGGAGAGGTGGCTGATCCCCATTTCCGGCAGGTGATTACCTCGGCAGGGATGGGCGCAGCGGCTGCCATGCAGGCGATCCATTATCTGGAAGAGCTGGATGCAAGGCAAGCTGAGCCCAAGCTTGCCGCCAGCTAGCATACATACATTTCAGGGATAAAGGGATGAGGAACAAAGTATCAATAATTGGCGCGGGTATGACCGGCTCGACGACCGCCCATTGGTTGGCAGACCGAGAGATCGCGGACATTGTGCTGGTAGATATTGTCGAGGGGATGCCGCAGGGCAAGGCGCTGGATTTGCTCGAGGCGATGCCCGTAATGGGAAGAGACGTGTACATTGTTGGCAGCAACGACTATGATGCCACGACGGGCTCGGATATTGTGGTGATTACTGCTGGATTGCCGCGGAAACCGGGTATGAGCCGCGATGACCTGCTGGCGGCAAACGCAGAGATCGTCCGCAAAGCCGCAGAGGAGACGATTCGGCGATCACCGAACGCCATTTATGTCGTCCTGACGAATCCTCTGGACGTTATGGCTTACTTGACGATGAAGGTGACGCAGGTTGCGCCGCATCGCGTCGTCGGGCAGGCGGGAATACTCGATTCGGCGCGGATGCGTACCTTCGTGGCAATGGAGCTTGGGGTTAGCGTGGAGAATGTCCACTGCTATGTGCTCGGTGGTCATGGGGATGAGATGGTTCCGCTTACCCATCATTCTAATGTCGCTGGAATACCTTTGGATGAAATCCTCCCTGCCTCTCGCCTGGAAGCGATTGTGCAGCGCACCAGGGCAGGCGGCGGGGAAATCGTCAGCTTGCTTAAAACCGGTAGCGCCTATTATGCGCCAGCAGTTTCGGTCAGCCTGATGGTGGAGGCGATTCTCAAGGATAAGCACCTGATTGTCCCAGCCTCAGCCTATCTTGAAGGGCAATATGGGATCGAGGGTATCTTTTTTGGTGTACCTGTGCAACTGGGACGGAAGGGTGTAGAGAGAATCCTTGAATATAAATTATCAGAAGAAGAGATGCAAGCCTGCCGTCGGTCGGCAGCAGGTGTTGCGGAGAACATTGCCAAGCTAAAACTTTAACCTGCTGGAGAATAGCATGAACATACAGGAGAAACTAGCTTCGATATTGCCGGAATGGCGGGCAAGGGTATCTACGTTAGTAAAAGAATATGGCGATGTGAAAGTAGATGAGGTCACAATTGCGCAGGTTTATGGCGGCATGCGCAATGTGAAGGTGTTGGTGACCGATATTTCTTTCGTTGATCCAGAGGAGGGTATTCGCTTTCGTGGGTATACCATCCCGGAGATCCTGGAAAAGTTGCCGCGGCTGGCGGGAGCGGAGATGCCCTTGGTGGGGGGCTTGTATTATCTTTTCCTGACTGGCGAAATGCCAACCCTGGCTGAGGCATTGGAAGTCGAGGATGAGTGGAAGGCAAGGGCAGAGGTGCCACAGTTTGTCTACGATGTCATCCAGGCAATGCCGAAAAGCTCCCACCCGATGATGCTTTTTTCGCAGGCAATCCTGGCGCTCCAGGGGCAATCGGTATTCACCCGGCGGTACCACGAAGGCATGAAAAAAGACGAGTACTGGATACCAATGCTGGAAGACAGCTTGAACCTGACAGCCAAACTGCCGACTATTGCTGCTTTCATTTATACATATAAGTACAAGGATGGTAGCTTTACGCCACCTGATCCAGCCCTGGATTGGGGAGCAAACTTTGCCAGAATGATGGGCATCGCTTCCCAGGATTATGTCGAGTTGTCACGCCTGTACTTCATCTTGCACTCAGACCACGAAAGTGGAAATGCCAGTGCCCACGCCACGCATCTGGCTGCCTCCACGCTTTCGGATATTTATTATGCCTTCTCGGCCGGATTGAACAGCCTGGCAGGTCCATTGCACGGTTTGGCTAATCAGGAGAGCCTGCGCTGGCTGTTGGAAATTCACGACCGCTTTGGCGGCGTGCCAAGCGAGCAGCAGATTGAGCAATTCGCCTGGGAGACCTTGCGCAGCGGCCAGGTAATCCCTGGCTATGGGCATGCTGTTTTGCGTAAACCAGATCCACGCTTCACCGCACTGTACAATTTCGCCCAAAAGCACATGCCGGACGATACGGTTTTCAGGATTGCCAAGGTCGTTGACGATGTCATCCCGAAGGTCTTGATTGCCCAGGGTAAAGCCAAAGACCCCTGGCCTAATCTTGACGCCATCAGCGGTACCTTGCAATACCATTATGGCGTCCGCGAGTTCGATTTTTATACGGTGATGTTTGGCGTAGGCCGTTCCCTGGGGGTGACAGCCAATGCGGTTTGGGCGCGCGCTCTGGGTCAACCTTTGGAACGCCCGAAATCAGTCACCACAGCGATGCTTGAAGCTATTGCTGCCAGAAGTAAAAAGACGAACTGACAAGAATACCGGCAAACGCCAGTCAGAATTTCAATCCAATTATGGGATCGGCGTGTTTTGGACGGCTGTCGTGACCGTCCAGACAAAGTCGCGCCATACGCTGGATTCTCCAGCAGCCTCCCAGACCGCTTTGCCGTCCTCATCGGTGCCAACCTGACGCACAGGCACTACCCACCAGCGGATAATATGGGGTGAATTGTCGGTGGGGCGGAGCCGGGCGGGGACGATGAACTTGGTGTCGATGACATACTCGATGAGCTTTTCATTCGTCCCGCTGGTGACATCGAGAATGTGCACGGCATAAGCCTCGTTGGAGCGCAGGGTGCCCACAGCAGCCCATTGCAAGGTTATCGTATCATTGGCAGTCAAATTAAAGGCAGTGCCGTCGGCTGGTAATAGTAAATTTGGCGCTGGATAGGGGGGTGGAGGTGTTGGCGTAGGTGATGGCCCCGGCGTAGCCAGACGCTGGCAGAGGGGGATCTTGATGACTTGCCCTGAGCGCACAATATCGTTGACCATCCCGTTATATTCTTTCAACGTGCTGATGGCAATTGCGTAATTGGCGGCGATGATGCTCAGGGTGTCGTTGTCTTGCACGGTGTATTCCACCTCGCCGCAAGCGGCGCGCGTCGCTTCGGCTTCGCTCAGAGTAGCAGTGGGTAACGCAGTAGCTGTTGGTGTTGGATGGGGAATTTTCAATTCCTGGCCGGGAAATAGTGTGTCGCAGGCGGCTGGCAGATCATTGAGCAGCACAATGCTCTGGATCGAAACCCCAAACCGAAAGGCGATCGTTGAGCAGGTGTCGCCAGCGACGACTTTGTAAACCAGCGGGGTGGGCGTAGGCACAGGGGTTTCTGTTGGCACCGGGATAGTTGGCGTAGCGGTGGCTGTAGGGGTTGTTGTGAGTGTGACCGTTGGTGTAGCGGTGGGCTCTACTGCCGCTTCAGTGGATTGTGTGGCAAAATACACCAGACCAGCGCCAATAGCCAAAAAGAGCAGGAACAAGCCCAGCACTGCTGGGATGCTGAGTGTAATTTGCGGCAGGCGGCTTGCCTGAACCCCAGTTTTTTGTTTGGACGCTCTATCGGTACCATTTAGTTCTGTTCCACACACCAGGCAACGCGTCGCTTCTTCGCTCAAGCGGGTTCCGCAGGTGGGGCATAACTTTGTTGGTTTTGAAGGTTTTTCTAAACTCATCCGTTCCTTCTTGCCAGGGTCAAGATTGGGAAAGTCAGACCTGGACTTGGCGGATTATACCAGCTTTTGCAGCCTGTCAAACGGCGACGCCACCGTGGAGCAGGAGCTAAAGAATGTTATACTTTTTTAATGTGCAGTCAGTCAGCCTGTATATCCATATTCCCTTCTGCGTCCATCGTTGCGCCTATTGCGATTTCAATACCTATACCGGCCTGGAGGCTTTGATGCCCGAGTACAACCGGGCGTTGTGCGCCGAGATAGAAGCCCTTTCCGGTATGTACGCGTCTCAATTGTTATTACATTCTATCTATTTCGGCGGAGGAACGCCTTCACTGGTGCCAGTAAGCCACCTTACTGCCGTTTTCGAAGCGATTAACAAGGCATTTACGGTGACGCCGGTGACAGAAATCACCCTGGAGGCCAATCCGGGAACTGTGACGCGTGAATACTTGAGAGAATTGGTGAGACTGGGTGTCAACCGGCTGAGCTTGGGCATGCAATCTGCGCATGCGGCTGAGCTGGTTCTGTTGGAGCGTAACCACACCATGGCGGACGTCATTCAAGCGGTTGAATGGGCCAGACAGGCTGGCATCGCTCAATTGAACCTTGACCTCATCTTCGGACTGCCTGACCAAACGGTGGATCGCTGGGCAAGCAGTCTTGCTCAGGCTGTCGCCCTAGGACCAGAGCATTTGTCTCTCTACGCTTTGACCCTCGAGCATGGCACGCGCATGGAACATCGAGTTTCGCGCGGCCTTTTAGCTGCGCCAGACGCCGATCTGGCAGCAGATATGTATGAGTGGGCAGTTGATTTCCTGGAAGGATGTGGGTATGTGCAATACGAGATCTCCAATTGGGCGCAGAAGGATGGAGATGGGGGAATAAAAGCCTGCCGGCATAACCTGCAGTACTGGCGAAACCTGCCATACTTCGGCGTTGGAGCCGGCGCGCATGGGTATGTGGGCGGGATACGGACGGCCAATGTGCTCAGCCCGAAAACGTATATCAGACGATTCCATTCTGCGGGAGACAGACTATCTTTTCCGCGCACATTTGCTACCGCATGGGTGCACAAGAATCAGCCGAGAGATGAAATGGCTGAGACGCTGGTGATGGGACTACGGTTGACCCAGGAGGGGGTATCCAAAAGCGTCTTTCGCAGGCGTTTTGGCGGCGATCTGACAGCGGTGTATGGCGCGGAGATTGACGAGTTGATCGGGCTGGGTCTACTGGAGTGGGCGGGAGATGATCAGGAACGCTTGCGGCTCACTGCGCGCGGCAGGCTATTGGGAAACCAGGTATTCCTTCGATTTCTTTAAAACAAATGTGTATATCGTCGCGTCAGAATGGTCTCCAGCTCACCCATGGCGGTTGAGCAATTGCATAGCCAGCTCGACCAGGGCATTGCCAAATTCCGTTTTTGGGTCTGCCGAGCGGAGCGCCTGCAATGCCTCTTTGGTCAGATTTTCGGTTATTTCCTGGGTGTAGCGCAGCCCACCCTCCTGCTCCAGTTGATGAGCAATCTGGCGGATTTCATCTGCCGTAATTGGCCCTTGCGCCCAGCGCCTGGCAAAAGGACCATTCTGGCTCAATCCATAAAGTATCGGGAGCGATTTTTTGCCGGTGAGCAAATCGCTATCTGCGGATTTTCCGGTGAGCGCCGCATCTCCCCAAATGCCCAGCAAATCATCCTGTGCCTGAAACGCCATCCCCAAGTGGCATCCAAACTGGCGATACAAAAGCCTTTTTTCTTCTTCGGCGCCAGCTACCAATGCCCCCAATTCGCAGCAAGCCGAGATCAATGCAGCAGTTTTACCGCGAATCATCGGCCAATAATCTTCAAGGGATCTGTTATCTTGGGATTCGTAGCGCATGTCCAGATATTGGCCTTTTGTAAGCTCCAAACAGGTTTCCTGCAGGAGTCGGGCGGCTTTCAAGGCGATTGAAGCGGAGGCGGTATCTTCCAGTCGCAGGATGGATAGGTGAGCCAGGGAAAACATGGCATCCCCGGCATTGATCGCCTGGGCGATCCCCCATAATTTCCAAACAGTCAACCGTCCACGGCGCAGGTCGCTGTGGTCCTGGATGTCGTCGTGAATGAGAGAGAAGTTGTGCACCAATTCCACAGCCGCCGCGGCAGGAACAGCCTGTTGCCACTCGCCGCCGGCAGCGCCGGTAGAGAGCAGGACGAGCAGCGGGCGAATCCGCTTGCCGCGGGCGGCTGCTCCAGCGCCTTCGCCCTCCCAGCCCATGTGGTATGCCAACATATAGCGGAGTTCTTCCAGCCCCTCGGCATAGGTCCGGGCGACGACGCGTTGGAGCTCTTCCTCGATGGCTGGCTGCATTGAAGCGATCCATTGTGCTAGGGACATCTCTCTATCCTCAGGGCGTATTTCAAGCTTTAGGTTGACTTATCGCCAATATTGCCGGGCGACAATTTCTCGGAAAATGGGACTAATCTACCCTGGCTAACTCTAGCCTGGAGAGTTCATCCAGGTTTGCTGCACCTGCGGCGAACATGCACACGCGAATCTCCTGGGTAACCTGCTCAATAAGTTCGATGACAGCCTGGGTGGATTGTACCGCTGCGCGTAAAAAAGGACTGGCCATGCCGCCCAGGCGAGCGCCCAGGGCGATACACTTGGCAATATCTACGCCGGACCGCAACCCCCCCGAGGCAAAAATCATCATCTGCGGGGCTGCTTTGCGCACCTGCAGAATCGAGTCGGCGGTCGGTATCCCCCAATCCACAAAGGCGGCAGCGAGTTGCGCTTGCCTGTCGCTCGTTGCCCGATGCTTCTCAACCTGCGACCATGAAGTGCCACCAGCTCCAGCCACATCGATGGCTGCCACACCGGCGTCAGCAAGCAACCCGGCGACGCGCTCAGAAATCCCCCAGCCTACCTCCTTGGCGATCACGGGGACAGGAAGCGCCCGGCAAACTCTTTCAATTTGCTTGAGCAAGCCAGAGAAGCGCGTGTTCCCCTCGGGTTGGACAGCCTCCTGCAGCGCATTCAGGTGCAGGATGAGCGCATCGGCTTCTACCATCTCGACCGCACGTTGGCATTCGGCAACTCCATACCCATAATTCAATTGAATTGCGCCGAGGTTCGCAAAGATCAGCGTATCTGGCGCAACTTTGCGGATCTGGAATGAATAAGCTGTCTCCGGATGTTCCAGGGCGACTCTTTGAGAGCCCAGGCCTATGGCAACGCCGGCGACTTGCGCTGCTTCTGCCAGGGTATGGTTTATTTTTGCCGCGTAGTCTGTACCTCCTGTCATAGATGAGATCAGCAACGGTGATCGAATCTGGCGATTAAAAAGCGTTTGTTCCAGGCTGATATCGTCCAGATTCACTTCTGGCAACGCTTGATGGTAGAACCGGTAGCGTTCCAAACCGGTTGTCAGGCCAGATTGAACATCCTCTTCCAGGTTAATGCGAATGTGTTCGGTTTTTCGTTGGCTAAGGGGCGTAACTTTTGCCATAATTTAGTGTTCCTGAGAATTGAGATTATCTTACCAGTCGGAAAAACCCCTGTCAATGAGTGCCAAGCTAAGCGGTGAGTCTTGACAGATTGCCTGGCAAGATTACAATTGGCAAGATCGAAAATCCGAGGCAAGGAGGAAGCTTTATGGCTGACACATTCCAAGAGGTGAAGGCAATAATCGTCGAGCTGTTGGGGGTGGACGAATCCAAAGTGACCATGGATGCGCGTTTTCGCGAAGATCTCGAAGCAGACTCATTAGATCTCGTTGAGCTAATCATGGCTTTTGAGGACAAATTTGGCGGCGAGATCTCCGATGAAGATGCCCAGAAAATCACCACCGTGGGCGAGGCTGTCGCATACGTTGAATCGCACATGTAGGCTTCATGATCAGCCCCAATAGAGAAGTCCGTTTTCCAACTGGAGAACGGACTTCTTTACATGGGCTGACTGTTGGTAGCTTGCAGGTGCTATAACAGTGAAGGAATTTCCTCCGGATGTCTGGCAACCTTCACGCCTGCAGCCTCAAGCGCTTTGATTTTATCGGCAGCCAATCCTGACCCCCCTTCAACAATTGCTCCAGCGTGCCCCATTCGCTTACCAGGTGGGGCGGTTTGTCCAGCAATAAACGCCACCACCGGTTTGCTCAGGTGATGGGCAATGAATTCAGCGGCTTGCTCTTCATCTGTGCCGCCAATTTCGCCGATTAAGACGATTTTTTGGGTCTGGGGGTCGGCCTCGAACAATGCCAGCACATCCAGGAATGAGGTTCCATTGATGGGATCGCCCCCAATCCCCACGCAGGTGCTCACGCCGACCCCGACTTGCTTTAGAGCATATAAAACCTCATACGTCAGTGTGCCAGATCGAGAGACAACGCCGACTTCGCCAGGTATGGCAATATCGCCCGGGATAATGCCGACTTTGGATTTTCCAGGGCTGAGTAAGCCGGGACAATTCGGACCAACCAGACGAACGCCTTTCTGATCGAGATAGCTGCGCACGCGCATCATTGCCTGTACCGGTATGCTTTCGGTGATGCATACGATCAGCGGCAAGCCGGCGTCAGCCGCTTCGTAGATGGCATCGACAGCAAACGGGGCTGGGACGAAGATGACGCTGGTATTTGCTCCGGTTGCTTCGACGGCAAACTTAACCGAATCGAATACCGGAATTTTCCCATCCAGCACCCATTCGCCTCCTTTGCCAGGGCTGGTTCCGGCGACGACGTTCGTGCCATACTCAACCATCGCCTGGGTGTGAAATTTGCCCTCTTTGCCGGTGATGCCCTGCACCAGCAGGCGGGTGTTTTTATCAATCAAGATGCTCATTGCACCAGCTCTCCCTTTGCTGCCGCGACGGCTTTTTGAGCAGCGTCGACGAGCGTGACTGCAGTCACCATCTTGGCGTCGGCCAGAATTCGGCGACCTTCTTCTGCATTGGTACCTACCAGACGCACCACCATGGGTACGTTGGTTTTGACCTCCGCCAATGCGGCAACAATCCCGCGGGCAACCTCATCGCAGCGGGTTATGCCACCAAACACGTTCAGCAAGACGGCTTTGACATTGGGATCAGACAGGATTATCCGTAGCGCTGCTGCTACTTTGTCGGCTCGAGCCCCTCCACCGATATCGAGGAAGTTCGCTGGTTCACCGCCGAACAATTTGATGATATCCATGGTCGTCATCGCCAGGCCGGCGCCGTTGACCATGCATCCTATCGAGCCATCGAGTTTGATGAACGAAAGTCCGTATTTGCGGGCTTCGATTTCTGAGCTGGCTTCGGCATCCAGGTCGCGCATCTCTGCCAGGTCGGGATGGAGAAATAGGGCGTTGTCGTCCAAGATCATTTTCCCGTCCAGGGCAAGCAGGCGGTTGTCTGTTGTGATTACCAGGGGGTTGATCTCCGCCAGTGTCGCGTCGCAATCGGTGTAGGCGTTCCACAGTCCCCGGGCGATCTCGGTGAAACTTCGCCATAAATCTCGCGGCAGATCGATGCCCGCGGCGATATCCCTGGCCTGGTAATCGCGCAGCCCAAGCAGCGGATCAATATGGATTTTGATGATTTTTTCCGGAGTCTGGCGAGCCACCTCTTCAATATCCACTCCTCCGGCGGCTGAAGCCATCATGACCGGCTTACGAGCTGCGCGATCGTTGGTGATTCCCAGATACAGTTCTTTCTCGATGTTTGCAGCCTCGTCAACCAGCACCTTGCGAACCGGCAACCCTTTAATTTCCATCCCCAGGATTTGAGTAGCCAGTTCTTCGGCTTCGTTGATGTCCTTGGCCAGACGGATTCCTCCAGCCTTCCCGCGGCCACCAACCAGGACCTGAGATTTAATCACCACGCGCCCTCCCAGCTCATCGGCAATCGCTCTTGCCTCGCTGGCGGTGGCCGCCACTCGACCTTTGGGAATGGGAATGCCGTGTTTGGCAAATATTTGTTTGGATTGATACTCATGTAGTTTCATGTTGTTGGATTCTCCAATGTGCTTTGCAACCCATCTGAGTTCTCCTCTTTGATGATTACATACCCGAACCGTTCAGTCGCCTCCTTTTTGAGAACGCCAGAGTTTAGGGCGTGGTCTGGTAGTTGAAATGCATCAGGCGGTTGTTGTTGGTATCGGTGACCCAAATCCCTCCGGTGGGGTCTATGCTCAAAGCGCCGACAAGATCGAATCCATCAGGACCGGTTGAATAGTCGCCCCAATACTGGATGAACTCGCCTGTTGTTTTGAATTGCAAGATGCGGTTCGCCTCTGGATCGGTGACAAACAGGTTGCCGAGTTCATCTACGTCGAGATAGGGCTTATTATCCAGAGATTGCCCATACCAACCGACGATATCCCACGCGTTAAGCGGGATATAACTGCCGTCAGAAGCGGATATGAATACCTGAACCCGCTGGTTCCAGGTATCAGCGACAAATACCTGGCCATCAGCGCCCAGAGCTATGCCCACCGGCTCGTCAAACTGACCAGCGGCCATCCCAGCACCGCCGAACTTGGTCAGGAAGTTGCCGTCTGAGTCGAACACGAGGATGCGCTTATTCCCCGTATCGCTGACAAATACATTACCATATTGATCGACTGCCACATCGCGCGGGCCGTAAAATCCGAAAGGATCGTCCGATTGGCTGATGCCATACCCCCAACTGGTGAGGTAATTCAC
>FWPU01005633.1_pt1 | contig 24414 bp, 19 predicted proteins | sample 2228361 | NCBI WGS metagenome assembly FWPU01 (sample SAMEA103939777, study PRJEB20133) | metagenome | reverse complement strand
CGGAAAGAGCATTTCAACGCCGCACATCGCTTGCACAACCCCGCTTGGGACGAGGCTACCAACCAAAAAATTTTTGGAAAATGCAATAATCAGTATTTTCACGGACACAATTACGAACTTATCGTGGAGGTGATTGGCGAAATCAATCCTGAAACAGGCTACGTAATGGATATGAAAGAACTTTCCGATATTATCCGAAATCACGTAACCGAACGCTTTGACCATAAAAACTTAAACCTTGAAATAGATGAATTTCGTAACCTTAACCCAACCGCAGAAAATATTGCTGTGGTTATTTGGAATATTTTAAGAAAACAAATCAGTCCCCAACACGAACTCAAAATTAAGCTGTATGAAACCGAACGAAACTTCGTTGAATACCCTGCCTAATACTTGGCAAATGATTGAAGAAATAGGTGAGAACCATTTTTCAAGCAATTTGGATACCCCCCTGCGTGATGATGCTTTTGAAATAGACGATGAACTGAAAATTGAACTCATTGAAAAGCATTTCCGAGAAATTATGCATATCTTGGGTTTAGACCTCACAGACGATAGCCTCAAAGGTACGCCCCATAGAGTTGCCAAAATGTATGTGAAAGAAATTTTCAGCGGTCTTAATCCTGCCAATAAGCCCAAAATTTCACTTTTTGAAAACAAATACGAGTACAACCAAATGCTCGTGGAAAAGGATATTATTGTATATTCGTATTGTGAGCATCATTTTGTACCTATTGTAGGAAAGGCTCACGTGGCGTATATTTCCAAAGGGCAGGTGATAGGTCTTTCAAAACTCAATCGGATTGTGCAGTATTATGCTCGCCGCCCCCAAGTGCAAGAGCGTATGACTATGCAGATTGGCAGAGAGTTGCAGGAGGTTTTACAAACCGAAGACGTAGCTGTAGTGGTTGATGCCAAACATTTATGCGTATCTTCGCGTGGGGTGCAAGATGTTTGCAGTGCTACAATTACGGCATTCTACGAAGGGAAGTTCAAAGAAGAAGCGACTAAAAACGAATTTCTGAAATACCTTTCACTTTCTACCGAATACGGTATCTAATCTGAACCCCTGAAAAATCAGGGGTTTTTCTTTTGCTAAATTTTTTTGTACCTTTGCACGGCTATTGCGTTTCAGTTTGCAAGCACTAACCTGTACGCAATAGCTTTGTTTCACCCAAAAACTTGCAAAAAATGGTATTTGTTTGCAGAAAAGAGCATTTCAACGCCGCTCATAGGCTTTTTAATCCTGCGTGGAGCAAGGAAAAAAATCAAGAAGTTTTTGGCATTTGTGCCAATGAATACTATCACGGACACAACTTTGAGCTAATCGTGATTGTAAAAGGTATTCCCGACCAAGATACAGGTTGTGTGATTGACCTAAAAAAACTTTCTAAACTTATTCGTAGCGAGGTTATTGAAAAATTAGACCACAAAAACATCAACTTGGAGGTAGATTTTATGCAAGGCAAAATTCCCAGTTGCGAAAACTTAGTGATGGCTATTTGGGAAATTCTTGCACCTAAAATTTCAGACATTGCCTACGACAAAAATGCTCGCCTGCATTGTGTTCGTTTGTTTGAAACCAAAAACAACTTTGTAGAGTATTACGGCGAATGGTAGCCATTGGCAGTGTGGTAGTTTATCAGACCTTCCAAAGGACTTTTGAGAATTTTACTCAGTTTCCACCCTCGCTTTTGCAGACATTCTTGCAATAAATGCTCAAATACAACCGCAATAGAGCCTACAAAGTGAATAGGCAATCGCTCTACTAAGGGTAATTTGCCAACATATTTGCCAAGAAAATCCTCAAAACCTTTGTAGAGCAAGTTTTCTATAAAAGGGTGTTTGGCATTTTGCAGAGCAAATGGAGCAAAAGAGGCAAAATAGCGATTAGGAAAGGGCTTTTGGTAGGCATTTTCCAAAACATCTGCAATATCTATCAGATAGGTTTCTTTCAAGGCTTGATACAAATCTGTGGGCATTTCTTGGTGCAAAAAGGCTTTGAGCAGTTTTTTGCCAATGTAGCCACCACTGCCTTCGTCACCGAGCCAAAAACCCAAATTGATAGGCTGAGCAGTTATCTTGGAGCCATCAAATACGCAAGCATTAGAGCCTGTACCCAAAATACAAGCTATTCCTTGGCTGTTTGCACACAAAGCTCTTGCCGCCGCCAGTAAGTCGTGCTCTACCGAGATTTGAGCATTCGGAAAAACTTTGTGTAAAGCTGAAGCTACTACTTGCTTTTTTTCATCAGTAGAGCAACCTGCTCCATAAAAAAATATTTGTGCAACTTCCCGCTCGCCTACGTGTGGGGCAACATTTGCCCAAATTTCTTCTGTGATTTGCTCGGCAGTCCAGAAATAAGGATTGATACCTATGCTTTGAAATTGCTCTTGCAGTTGCTTGCTGTTTAGCACTGCCCAATCGGTTTTAGAAGAGCCGCTATCGGCAATAAGATAAATCATTGTGCGTTATGATAAAAATCAGTAGGTTTTTTACGTGAAAAATTTGCATTTTTCCGTGAAAATAGTATATTTGTAGTTCCGAAACAACGTTCATCATTAAAATTTTGTACAAGTATGCTTCCCAAAATGCGTCAGGAATACGAAAAATACACCGAAGAAGATTTTGAGGTGTGGAAAATCCTTTTTGAAAGGCAAATGAAAAACTTGCCGGGCAAAGCTACCCAAGAATATTTAGACGGCATAGAGCGTGTAGGCTTTGTAGCAGACCGTATCCCCAACTTTGATGAAGTAAATGAACGGCTCAAAAAGTACACAGGCTGGCGAATTTATGTAGTACCTGGGCTTCTGCCCAATAAAGAATTTTTCGAACTGATGAAGGACGGCAATTTTTGTGCTACCACTTGGTTACGCAAAAAAAGCCAATTAGATTACCTTCAAGAGCCTGATATGTTTCACGACGTATTTGGGCACGTGCCACTGCTTACCAACCAAGACTTATGCAATTTTTTGGTAGATTTGAGCAAAATCGCCTTGCAATACATTGAAAGTGAAATTGCCATTGAACTCATTGCTCGCTTGTATTGGTACACCGTAGAGTTTGGTCTTATCAATGAGCCGCAAGGTTTGCGAATTTACGGAGCAGGGATTCTTTCATCAAGCGGCGAATCGGATTATTCCTTATTTAGCGATATACCGCAACGTGTTCCATTTAATGTTGCCGAAATTTTAGACACTCCCTACATCAAAGACCGCTATCAGTCCAAATACTTCGTGATAGATTCTTTTGAGCAATTGTATTCATCGGTGCCTGAGATAGCTCGTTTGATAGGGAAAGCTGTTGCCGAAAACTGGGAAGTAGTGATTTCCTAAACATTAGCCTTGCAGGCAAAGTTTTGCACCTTCGGATTTTCCGTTGTATATTTGCAGAAAGAATGCAAATCAATGGAGAATTGTCAGGTCTTTGAGTTTGCGAATGGTATTCGCTTCGTTCATAAACAAGTGCCTTATATCCGAGCCAGTTACGTAGGCTTTGTTTTAGATGTCGGTAGCCGTAATGAAACAGCCAAACAAGCAGGTTTGGCTCATTTTTGGGAGCATTTGGCTTTCAAAGGCACACGCAGACGCTCTGCAAGGCAAATTATCAATGCACTGGAAAATGTAGGCGGCGAACTCAATGCCTATACCACCAAAGAAAAAATCTGCTTCTACGCCGCCTGCCTTGATAAACACTACGAAAAAGCAATCAATTTGCTTACCGATATTACCTTCAATTCTATTTTTCCCGAAAGACAAATAGAAGTAGAGCGTGGTGTTATTTTAGAGGAAATCGCTATGTACAAAGATTCGCCTGATGAATCTTTACAAGATGATTTTGATTCAATCCTTTTTGGCTCTCACCCTTTGGGGCATAATATCTTGGGCGAACCTGAAACGGTTGCTCATTTTCATAAGCAAGATTTTGAGGAATTTTTCCGTAGCAATGCCGATACTTCCAAAATTGTACTCGCTTCTATCAGCAACTTGCCTTTTGCCAAAGCTCTTGCTATTGCCGAAAAATACCTAAAAAATATCCCTACGCTGAAAGCTACGCACAAAAGGGTGCATTTCAGACATTACAAAGCCTCACAGAAAACTATCTATAAACCCATTTCGCAAGCACATCACGCTATCGGTTGTACGGCGTACTCGCTCAACGATAAAAAAAGAGTGCCTTTTTTTATGCTCAACAACATTTTGGGCGGTCCTTCTATGAACACTCGGCTCAATATGGCTCTGCGTGAAAAAAATGGTTTGGTTTATGGTATAGAAGCCTCTTATATTCCTTACACCGATACTGGTGAATGTGGTATTTATTTTGCCACCGACCTGAAAAATCTTGCCAAAGCCCAAACTCTTATTTACAAAGAAATCCGAAAGCTCAAAGAACAGAAACTAAGCCACTTGCAACTGCATACTGCCAAACAGCAACTTATGGGGCAAATAGCTCTCGCCGAAGAGAACTATATGAATCTGATGCTGGTGCTGGGGAAAAGCCTTTTGGATACAAGCGAAATTGAAAGTTTGCAAGAAATTTTCAAAAAAATTGAAGCCATTTCTGCCGAAGATATTTGGGAAGTTGCTAACGAAATTTTTGATGAAAGCCAGTTTTCTACGCTTACCTATTTGCCCGAAGGTGAATGAAAAAAGTCGTTTTCATAACTTTGCTCTTGGTTTGGTTGCCTTTTGCCTTGCTTACCGATTTTTTTCCTTTTTTACGCTTTGGAATGTTTGCCGAGCCTGTAAATTTGGCAAAACAAGAACTCTTTGAACTTTATACCCTTGAAAGCGGCAAACTTCGCAAATTCAATACCTATCTGTGGGGGATTGATGAAGGCGTTTTTCATTATCTTGTCCGCAAATATTATTACCAAAACCGAATGAATGAGTTTTGGGAAAAAATCTGTATCACTCGCCGAAAACTTTATCCCGATGGTTTACCGCAAGTTTGGGAACTTTATCAAATTTCCTTCGCGAACGGAACAAAAGAAAAAAAACGCATAGCTACGTATGCCGAATGTAAGCCCTAAATGGAAATTGCTTGTAGCTGTATTTCTGATAGAAGTTTTGGCTGTAGCTATTTTTTATGGCTATTTCCGTAAGGAAATTATTGCACTTTATCAGGGTCAAGAAAGCATTTGGACGGGTGTGGTAGAAATCTTGTATCCTCGTTTTTTTACCGAAAAGCATCGTTTTTCCGTAGATTTTTTTCTGCAAAGAGGAGAGCAGGTTTTATGGCGTGTAGTAGCTATCAGTTGGATAGCCGTTGGAATACACTTTTTTTGGCAAAAAAAAGAGGTTTTTGAAAAATTTTGGCAAGCCAATACTACATATCATAGAGTAAAATTTTTGCAAATTTTCTTGCTTGCTGGTTGGCTCTACGAAAGTTTGACTTGGTATAAAAGTTTGCTTCGGCTTTCGCAAGCAAGTGCTTTTTACGAGCCACATTTATTGTTCAAGTATTTACCTTTCCCTTCGCAAGCATTTCTCTTTTGGAGTTTTGCGGTGCTGTATACTTTTTGGCTTTTAAGTTTTTTGCCTAAATATGGTAGTATTTTTTGGTTTTTAGCCAGCGTTCAGGTAATTGTTTTTCAGGCTTTTTTGTATGGTTTTGGAAAATTAGACCATACTTACGCTACTTGGACATACACCAGCCTTCTGCTTGGTTTTCTTTTGTATGAAGCCGAAAAAACTAAAAAAGTGAATTTGGTAAATGCTTGGGCTCTAAAACTTATGCAAGTGGTAGTAGCTTCGGTGTATTTGCAGGTAGGCTTAGAAAAATTGTTTATTTCAGGTTTGCAGTGGTTTGCTCCCGAAACAATGCAAACGCATTTGCTTTCACACCCCACTGCTTTGGGAGTATGGATAGCTCAATATCCAATTTTATGTACTTCTTTGAGTGTGCTTGCTTTGATATGGCAACTCTCTTTTGTGCTGATTTTATTTTTTCCACCCCTAAAAATACCTATTCTACTTGGTGGTGTGCTTTTTCATACTTTTACTTTTATCTTGATGAATGTTGGTGGTTTCCCTTCGTATTGGTTTTTGGTGTATGTAATTTGGTTTTTAGAATTAAAAAAACTTCCCGAAAGTCAAATTCGGGAAGTTTAATAGAGAACCTATCCAATACTTATGAACGCAGAGGTAAATCTGTTCAAAGTACTCAGAAAGAATCAGAAATTACTTGTGCAAATCAAATCTATCAAGGTTCATTACTTTGTTCCAAACTTTTACGAAATCTCTGACAAATTTTTCTTTGTTGTCGTTGCAAGCATACACTTCTGCCAAAGCACGCAATTCTGAATTTGAGCCAAAAACCAAATCTACCCGAGTGGCTTTCCACTTGGTTTCGCCTGTTTTGCGGTCTTTACCTACAAAAGTGTATTTGTGCTCATCAGTAGCTTTCCATTCGGTACTCATATCCAATAGGTTCACAAAGAAATCATTGGTGAGTGTTTCAGGATTTTTGGTAAAGACACCATACTCAGAGCCATCGTAGTTGGCTTTTAGCACACGCAAACCGCCAAGAAGCACGGTCATTTCGGGGGCAGTAAGGGTGAGTAATTGGGCTTTATCTACGAGCAGATGTTCGGCGGGAACGGCAGATTTGCCTTTGAGATAATTTCTAAAACCATCGGCGTAAGGTTCAAGCACAGCAAAAGACTCTACGTCTGTCTGCTCTTGGCTGGCATCCATACGTCCGGGTGTGAAAGGTACTTCAATATTATAGCCAGCTTTTTGAGCGGCTTTTTCCACAGCGGCACAGCCTCCAAGCACAATTAGGTCGGCAAGAGAGATTTTTTTACCATCTTTTTGGCTTTCATTAAATTCTTTTTGGATTTTCTCTAAAACTTCCAAAACCTTACCCAATTGTTGGGGATTATTCACTTGCCAATATTTTTGAGGGGCAAGACGAATACGAGCACCATTAGCTCCGCCGCGTTTATCTGAATCGCGATAGGTTGAGGCAGATGCCCAAGCGGTGCTTACAAGTTCTGCAATAGAAAGTCCACTGGCAAGAATTTTGGCTTTTAAGCTGGCAATATCGCTACTATCTACGAGCTTATGATTGCAGGCAGGGATAGGGTCTTGCCAAATGAGTTCTTCGGCAGGGACTTCTTTGCCGATATAACGAGTTTTGGGACCCATATCGCGATGTGTGAGCTTGTACCAAGCACGAGCAAAAGCATCAGCAAATTCATCAGGGTTTTCGTAGAAGCGTCTTGAAATTTTTTCGTAGATAGGGTCAAAACGCAAAGAAAGGTCGGTAGTAAGCATTGTGGGCTTGTGGAATTTGCCGGGGATATGAGCATCGGGAATAGTAGCTTCTGCATTTTTGGCTACCCATTGCCAAGCACCTGCGGGGCTTTTGGTTAGTTCCCATTCGTATTCAAAAAGATGTTTGAAGTAGTCGTGGCTCCATTGGGCAGGGGTTCTTGTCCAAGTAACTTCCAAGCCACTGGTAATGGTATCAGCTCCTTTGCCTGAACCAAATTTGCTTATCCAGCCAAAACCTTGTGCTTCCACTTCCTCGCCTTCGGGATTGGGTCCTAAGAGAGCCGCATCGCCTGCTCCGTGAGCTTTGCCGAAGGTGTGTCCGCCTGCAATGAGAGCCACGGTTTCTTCATCATTCATTGCCATTCTGCCAAAAGTTTCTCTAATATCCTTAGCGGCGGCAATGGGGTCGGGGTTGGCGTTAGGACCTTCGGGGTTCACATAAATTAAACCCATTTGCACAGCGGCAAGAGGATTATCCAGTTCTCTATTGCCAAAATAACGGGTATTATCAGCAAGCCACTCGGTTTCAGCTCCCCAATAGATGCTTTCATCGGGTTCCCAAACGTCTTCACGTCCTCCTGAAAATCCAAAAGTTTTGAAGCCCATTGATTCCAGAGCTACGTTTCCTGCCAGTATCATCAAATCTGCCCAAGAGATTTTGTTGCCATATTTTTGCTTGATAGGCCAAAGCAAACGGCGAGCTTTGTCCAGGTTTGCGTTATCAGGCCAGCTATTGAGCGGTGCGAAGCGTTGCAAACCTTTGCCAGCCCCTCCTCTGCCGTCGCCGATACGATAAGTACCCGCGGCGTGCCAAGCCATACGAATAAAGAAAGGTCCGTAGTGTCCGAAGTCGGCAGGCCACCAATCTTGCGAGTCGGTCATTAGGGCGTGTAAATCTTTTTTCAGGGCGTCATAATCCAGAGAAAGAAAAGCTTTGCGATAGTCAAAATCTTTATCCATCGGATTAGTTAGCTCTGAATGTTGTTTTAGCATATCCAATCGCAAACGATTGGGCCACCAGTCTTGGTTTTTTGTACCACCAAAAGTTGTCCCATTTTTCAAAGATAAGCCTGTGAAGGGACATTTTCCGTTGCCATTTGATAGATGCTCCATAAAATTCGTTGTTTTTTTGCCAAAGTTGCGTAAAAAAAATTATTAAGCAAAACGATAATTTCTATAAATTCCATAGAAAAAATCTATTTGTATCACAAAGCTCATAGATGAACCTCAGGGAGCTTTTGCAATTCTTTTCCTCTGCTTCCGTTGATTTTTCCTATCCATTGCCTTATACCCTTATAGCCATTGGTTTCAAAAAGCAATTCTTGTGAAAAAGGCAAAGCAAAGGTTTCAGGTAAGGTATTTACCCCTCCTGCGGGAATTTTAGCCTTATACAAAACCTCTAATAGTTTTTCTTTTTGCCACAGAGCAATCTTTTCTTGCAATATAGGAAGCAGTTTTTCGGCATTTTTTACACGTTGGGCATTGGTGGCGAAATGTTCATTTTTAGCAATTTCAGAAATACCCAAAATTTCGCAAAGCTGGGCAAATTGCTTATCGGTACCTACGGCAAGTGTGATGAGTTTTTGGTCTTGGGTAGTGAAAATAGTACCATACGGCACAATATTGGGGTGCTGACTGCCCATTCGTTGGGGGATATGCCCTGCATTGAGCCAATTACTTGCCTGATTGACCAGTGCTGAAACTGCCGAGTCAAATAGGCTCACTTCTATATAGCTTCCTTTGCCTGTACGCTCTCGGTGCAATAGTGCCATCAAGATTCCTTCTTTGAGCTGATGTCCCGCAAGTACATCAATCAGGGCTACGGGCATTTTAGTAGGCGGGCTATCGGGTTCGCCGTTCATATACATAAAACCTGCTTCCGCCTGAATTATGGCATCATAGCCTACTTTATCGTAAGCATTGCCGTAACCTGTGATATGTCCGTAAATAATGCTATGATTGATTTTTTGCAAATCTGCATACGAAACCCCTAATTTTTCGGCATCGCCGGGCTTATAGCTGGCTATCACAATATCGGCACTTTTTACTAAATCGTACAATTTTTGGAGTTCTGTGGGGTTTTGTAAGTTCCAAAATACGCTGGTTTTGCCCCAATTTACAGAGGCAAAATATGCCGAAATGCCGTTTTGTACTTTCTCTTCCTTGATTTGCCAAGAGCGTGTAACATCTCCTTGGGTAGCAGGATTTTCAATTTTAATGACATCTGCTCCCAATTCTGCAAGAAACTGTCCTACGCTGGGTCCTGCAAGTACCGAAGCCAGTTCAATCACTTTACAATTTTCCAGTAAAAGCATTTTTTTGATTTTTATGGGATAAAAATAAAGTTTTAGCTTCAAAACTTTGGATTTTTCTTGTAAAAATCCTTTATTACTTGCTCAAAACTTCCAAAATTATGCAAATTACTAAGCACCTGTATAGTTCTTCGCTTTCATTACTTACCGATTTGTACCAACTCACAATGGCGTATGGTTATTGGAAATCGGGTAGAGGCGAGCAAGAAGCAGTTTTTAATTTATTTTTTCGCCGTAATCCTTTCAAAGGGGGCTATGCGATAGCTTGTGGGTTAGAGTACATCTTGGATTATTTGCAAAATTTTCGTTTAGATAGTTCTGATATTGCTTACTTGGCTTCGCTCAAAGGCAATGATGGCAAAGCCCTTTTTGAAGCCGACTTTCTGGATTACCTATCCAATCTCAAATTTTCTTGCACCGTAGATGCTATTCCCGAAGGGACGGTAGTTTTTCCTCACGAGCCGCTTTTACGTGTGCGAGGTCCTATTATTCAGTGCCAACTCATAGAAACCCCCTTGCTCAATATTATCAATTTTCAGACGCTTATTGCGACCAAGGCATCAAGAGTGGTGTGGGCAAGCAAAGGCGAAAACGTACTAGAATTTGGCTTAAGAAGGGCTCAGGGCATAGATGGCGGACTTGCCGCCAGTCGTGCCGCCTACATTGGCGGTTGTGATGCCACTTCTAATGTATTAGCGGGAAAGCTATTCGGTATTCCTGTGCGTGGCACACACGCTCATAGCTGGGTGATGTCTTTTGAAAGCGAATTGGAGGCTTTTGAAACTTATGCAGAAATAATGCCTAACAACTGCGTTTTCTTGGTAGATACTTACGACACCATAGAAGGTGTAAAAAATGCAGTAAAAGTAGGGCAGAAACTTCGTGAAAAGGGCTACAAACTCGCAGGCATACGATTAGACTCAGGTGATTTGGCGTATTTGAGCATTCAGGCTCGCAAAATACTTGATGAAGCAGGCTTTACAGATGCCGCCATTGTGGCAAGTAATGATTTGGACGAGGAAATCATTGAAAGTCTAAAAAACCAAGAGGCTCAAATTTCGGTTTGGGGCGTAGGTACCAAACTCGTTACCGCCTACGACCAACCTGCTTTGGGAGGCGTGTATAAAATTTCGGCTATTCGCCGCAAAGATGGCTCTTGGGACTATAAAATGAAGCTATCAGAACAATCCATCAAAATCTCAAATCCGGGTATTCAGCAAGTAAAACGCTTTGAAAAAAATGGCGAATTTGTGGGTGATATGATTTTTGATGAGGAAAACTTTACTGAAAGTACCTCTTATACAATGATTGACCCCGCTGATAGCACTCGTTTCAAAACATTCAGCAATGAAAACAGCGAAAACCTGCTTGTACGCGTATTTGAGAATGGCAAAGCCACATTTCAAACTCCCGATATTCAGGAAATAAGAAATAGGGTAAAAGTGCAACTATCAAAATTTCACGCAGGTATTAAGCGTTTTGTCAATCCACACAGCTACCCTGTGGGTTTGGAGGAGAATCTTTGGTCGCTCAAACACGAGCTTGTGAAAAAGTTGCGTAAAAGAACCTAACTTTCTAAAAAACCGCTTCTGCAATTTGCCGTACAGCATCGGATTTACTCATAGAATAGTAGTGCAAGACAGGCACACCAAACTGAATCAGCTCTTTGGATTGCTGAATTGCCCACTCAATTCCTACTTGTTTGACTTGTTCGGGAGTTTTACAACCCTCCACCGCTTTTACAAGTTCATCAGGAATATCTATATGGAAAATAGCAGGTAAAATTGTCAGTTGTTTTTGGGTGGTTATGGGCTTGAGACCGGGAATGATAGGAATAGTAATGCCCATTTCTCGGCATTTAGCTACAAAATCAAAATATTTTTGATTGTCAAAAAACATTTGTGTTACGATATAGTCCGCTCCTAAATCTTGTTTGAGTTTTAGGTATTTGAGGTCTGTTTGGAGATTGGGAGCTTCAAAATGTTTTTCAGGATAGCCTGCTACTCCTATACAAAAATCAGTAGCAGAGGCTTGCAAACCTTCGTCAAGGTATTTGCCTTTGTTCATATTGACAACCTGCTCCAAAAGCTCACTGGCGTAGGCGTGTCCATCGGGTTCGGGAATAAAAGTGCCTTCGCTCTTGATGGCATCGCCACGCAATACAAGTACGTTATCAATACCCAAAAAGTGTAAATCTATCAAAGCATTTTCGGTTTCCTCTTTGCTAAATCCGCCGCAGATAATATGTGGAACGGCATCAACCTTAAAGTGGTTCATAATAGCGGCACAAATGCCTACGGTACCTGGGCGTTTGCGTATGCGTTGGCGTTCCAGGAGTCCGTTTTCACGTTTTTTATAGACGTACTCCTCGCGATGATAGGTAACATCAATAAATTTGGGCTTGAACTCCATCAAAGGTTCAATGGCTTTGAAGAGCTGTTGTATGCTTTCTCCTTTGAGTGGGGGCAATATTTCAAAAGAAAACAAAGTTTCTTTGCTTTCACGAATGTATTGGGTAACTTTGGTCATAGCTGATAGATTTTGCCTTTTGGCTAAAAAATCTTTTATTATCAGAACGCTACCACACCCTTGAAGCTAATGATGTGGTAGTGTTCTATGGACTAATCAATTAAAACACATTTATTGGCGAGCAAATCGGCTTCAATTTTTTTGAATTTTACATCTCTGACAATTTTGCCATCAGTGTACATTACATTCACTTTTTGGTTTCTATCTGCAATTTTCTGGGAGCGAATAGGTTGTGTTTTGGTGGTGGTAGTAGCCGAAGGGTCGTGGTATTCGCCGCTCATTGAGGAAATAAACTGCTCTTTATTCTGTTGCAGATTTTTGTTGTTGCTTGGTTTTTTTATTTCCTGTTGGAGCGTTGGCGTTTGCTCTTGTGGTACAAATACTTCGGCTTTGATAAGGAAAGAAATAATATCTTTATTTACTCTTGTGATAAAGGTTTTGAAAAGTTCAAAAGCCTCAAATTTGTAGATAAGAAGCGGGTCTTTTTGCTCATAAGAAGCCATTTGCACCGATTGCTTCAAATCGTCCATATCGCGGAGATGCTCTTTCCATTCTTGGTCAATAATGGCAAGTGTGGCATTTTTTTCCAGCTCGCGAATTACTTCCCAAGCATTGCTTTCAACGGCTTTGGCAAAATTTACTTCAAAGTAGATATTTTTTCTGCCATCGGTAAAAGGAATAGCAATGTTTTGGAACTTGCCTTGGGTTTGTTCGTATTGAATTTTAAGATTGGGGGCAAGGTTTTCTTCTGCAAGTTGTTTCATTCGGCTTTGGTAATGCTCCACTACTTGGTTGTAAAGTTTGCGAATTAGGTTGGGAGCATTTTTAGAATGAAATTCGCTTGGTTCTACGTTGGGCGTAAAGCCGAAGGTAGAAATAAAAGACATTTCAAAGTTTTCAAAATTATCGGGCGAGAGCATACTTTCTACCATTTGCTTGCACACTTCAAACATCATTGTGTAGAGGTCAAGTTGCAATCTTTCTCCAAAAAGGGCATTTCGGCGGCGTTTATAAATTTGCTCCCGCTGAACATTCATTACATCATCATACTCTAAAAGCCTTTTACGGATACCGAAGTTGTTTTCTTCTACTTTCTTTTGGGCTCTCTCTATGGATTTGGTTACCCAAGAATGTTGAATAACTTCACCTTCTTTGAGTCCGATTCGGTCCATAATTTTGGCAATGCGGTCAGAACCGAAAAGACGCATCAGATTATCTTCCAAACTTACAAAGAATTGCGAGCTACCAGGGTCTCCCTGTCTGCCTGAGCGTCCGCGTAGCTGTCTATCTACACGGCGAGATTCGTGGCGTTCGGTACCAATGATAGCCAAACCACCAGCGGCACGAGATTCAGGGGTAAGTTTGATGTCTGTACCGCGACCTGCCATATTGGTAGCAATGGTAACGGTGCCCGAAATACCCGCTTGAGCCACAATTTCAGCCTCTTTTTGGTGCTGTTTGGCATTCAGAACTTGATGAGGAATTTTGCGTTGGTTGAGCATACGGCTAAGTAACTCGGAAGTTTCTACCGAAGTAGTACCTACAAGCACGGGTCTGCCTTGCTCACGCAATTTCACGATTTCTTCAATAACAGCATTAAACTTTTCACGCATTGTTTTATAGACCAAATCCTCGTGGTCTTTTCGAATAACGGGCTTATTGGTAGGAATTACTACAACATCAAGTTTGTAAATTTGCCAGAACTCGCCTGCTTCGGTTTCGGCGGTACCCGTCATACCTGCGAGTTTGTGGTACATTCGGAAGTAGTTTTGAAGCGTAATGGTGGCGTAGGTTTGGGTAGCTTGCTCTACTTTTACATTTTCTTTGGCTTCCAATGCCTGATGCAAGCCATCGGAATAGCGTCTGCCTTCCATTATACGTCCTGTTTGCTCATCAACAATTTTTACTTCGCCTTCCAAAACAACGTATTCTACGTCTTTTTCAAACAAGCAGTAGGCTTTAAGTAGCTGATTGACAACGTGAATACGCTCCGATTTGATAGTATAATCGCTGATAAGTTTTTCCTTCAATTTGGCTTTTTCCTCCAAATTGTGTGAGCTATTTTCAATTTTTGCAATTTCAGAGCCAATATCGGGAAGCACAAAAAAGTTAGGGTCTTCGCCTGTTGTGGTAATAAAATCAATGCCTTTTTGTGTAAGTTCTATAAGGTTATTTTTTTCATCAATGGTAAAATACAGCGGGGCATCGGCTTCGGGCATTAGCTTTTGGTTATCGGCTAAATAAATCGCTTCTGTTTTTTGCAGAATGGTTTTGATACCCGCTTCGCTCAAATATTTAATCAGCGGACGATTTTTGGGCAAACCTCTGAATGCTCTGAAAAGGGCAAGTCCGCCTTCTTTGGTTTCTCCTGCCTGAATTTTTTTACGTGCTTCGTTCAAAAACTCATTAACTATCTGCTTTTGAGCATTGACAAGTTTTTCTACACGAGGTTTTAGGGCATAAAACATTTCTTCTTGCCCTGTACGGCTTACAGGACCCGCAATAATGAGTGGGGTACGGGCATCATCAATCAGCACAGAATCCACTTCATCAACCATTGCATAATGCAACTTGCGTTGTACAAGTTCATCAGGCGAACTGACCATATTATCGCGAAGATAATCAAAGCCAAATTCGTTATTGGTGCCGTAGGTAATATCTGCCAAATAGGCATTTCGGCGAGCTTGGGAGTTGGGGCGGTGTTTATCAATACAATCTACACGCAAGCCGTGAAACTCAAAAAGTGGACCCATCCATTCGCTATCGCGGCGGGCAAGGTAGTCGTTTACGGTTACAATATGCACCCCTTTGCCAGCCAAAGCATTTAGGAAAGCAGGAAAAGTAGCAACCAAGGTTTTCCCTTCACCTGTTGCCATTTCAGCGATTTTTCCTTTGTGTAAAACCACACCCCCAATAATTTGCACGTCATAGTGCATCATATCCCAAGTGATACGATTGCCCGCCGCAATCCAAGAATTGTACCAAAGGGCTTTTTCACCCTCAATTTTCACGTTGTCTTTTTTGGCGGCAAGTTCTCTGTCGTAGTTGGTAGCTGTAACTTCCAAGACTTCATTTTCTTTGAAACGGCGAGCTGTTTCTTTGACTATGGCAAAGGCTTGGGGTAAAATTTCTTCCAAAACCTTTTCAAGCTCTTTATCGTGTTCTTTTTCTAATTCGTCTATTTTGTTGAAAATCTTTTCTTGCTCCAAGATATTCATTTGTGGGTTATCAGCAATTTGCTTTCGTAGCGTAGCAATTTGCTCATCAAGCGGTAATAGTTGCTGACGAATATAAGCCTTCAAATCTTGTGTTTTCTGACGCAATTCATCATTGCTAATTTCGCGAAGTTTGGCAAACTCCAAATTCACTTTCCCGATATAGGGTTGCAACTCTTTGCGGTCTTTTTCAACCTTTGAACCCACCAGTTTTGCCAAAGCATTTACAATAAAATTTGCCATTGTGATTATATTTTTTTCAAGTGCAAAGTTAAGTATTTTTGCTTGTGCTTCAAAACCTGTGCCAAAAGAAAGTTATGCCAAATGTTCATAAAAAGTAGTAACTTTGCTGTCAATTTGCCTAAAACTATGATAGACACCCACGCACACCTGTATTTGGAAGAGTTTTCAAAAGACCGCCCCGAAGTAATCGCCAATGCTCAAAATGTAGGAATAGAAAAAATTTACTTGCCCAACATAGATAGCCAAAGCATAGAAGATATGCTAGAACTTGAGCTACGCTATCCCGATTTTTGCATAGCCACGATAGGTTTGCACCCCTGCTCGGTGAAAAAAGATTTTGAAAAAGAATTATATGTGGTAGAAGATTGGCTTGGCAGGCGAAAATTTGTAGCTATTGGCGAAATGGGTACAGACCTATACTGGGATAAAACTTTTTGGCAAGAGCAACAAGAAGCCTTCAAAATACAAGCTGAATGGGCAAAGAAATATGATTTGCCCCTGATTATTCATTGTCGCAATTCTATTGATGAAACCATTGCTTTGCTGGAAAATAAAAAGCCGCTGAAAGGTATTTTTCACTGCTTTACGGGCAGTTTGGAGCAGGCTCAAAAAATTATTGCTCTTGGCTTTTATTTGGGAATTGGCGGAGTGGTTACTTTCAAAAATGGAGGGTTGGATAAAGTTTTACCTCATATTGATTTGGAACATTTGGTTTTGGAAACAGATAGCCCTTATTTAGCCCCTGTTCCACACCGAGGCAAACGCAATGAAAGTAGTTATCTTTCGCTTGTTGCTCAAAAAATTGCTGAAATAAAATCGGTTTCTTTGGAGGAAGTAAAATTAAAAACTACGCAAAATGCTCAAAAAGTCTTTGGTGTTTAGTTTTGTTTTGAAATGGCTCTGTGTGTCTTTGTACGCACAAGGCTTTGATGAGTTAGGTTCTTGGAATATTCTGAACGTAGGTTATACACTAAACGAAAAATGGAGTTTGAATGCAGAGGCTCAACTACGAAGTTTGGGCTTTTATGGACGTTTTCATTATTACGAGGCAAAAGCAGGGGCAACTTTTCGGCTCAACAAGCAATTTTCGGTTTCGGCTTTTGGCGGTACATACCAAACCTATGCAGATTTAGGCGGAAATTTTGATAGACCTAAAATTAATGACGAGGAAAGACTTTGGTTGCAAGTCAATTTACACAATGAATGGGGGCGTGTTTTTATTGAGCATCGCTATCGCTATGAAGCCCGTTGGACACTCAGGGGCTATCGCAATCGGTTTCGCTATCGTTTGCAACTGCAAATCCCTTTGAATAAACCTCGCTTTGAGCCAGAAACTTTTTTTGCTACACTTTCCAATGAACTTTTTCTCACGGATAGAGCCACCTACTTTGAACGAAATCGTTTTTTTGTAGGGCTGGGGTATCAGTGGAATAAAACCTTTACCCAACAAATCGGTTGGCTTTATCAGTTTGACTACTTCGTGAGCGATGAAATTGGAAAGAATTTTTTACAAATCACTTTGGCTTTCCGTCTGAAAAAAGCTGAAGGAAGTACAAACCTTCCCGAAAATATCAATAACGAAAGTCAATAGCTCTATACCCTCCTTACAATCAGCTCTGCACCTTCTTGCCCAATGACCTCAATAGGAGTGCCTTGCTCAATAAAATCGCCTCTCGTGAAAGCATCGTAAGTGTGGTTATCAATAAGTACCTTTCCCGAAGGGCGAAGCACAGTGTAAGCCGTGCCTTGCTTGCCCACCATTGTAGGAATAATAGCAGAAACAAAACCTTCTTTGCTATCAAGAGAGGTTTGCAAAGCAATATGCTTGAATTTTTTGCTCGTAGCAATTTTAGGAGCAAGAATGGTTATCATCACTACGGCTCCTATTAGCCCAATGCTGGTGGTTATCAAAGATTCGTACAAAGATTTTTGTGAAACACCTTCCAAACTAAAACCCACATTGCCAATCATCATTAGCCCCAAGGCTCCAAACATTACGATTAGACCTGCTATCAAAAGAACTTTGACACCCGGTAATAGAAAAATCTCCATAGCTATCAGCCCCAAACCTGCAAAAAAGAGCAGAAGTTCCCAATTTTGGGCAAGCCCTTGTACATAATGGGGTACAAAATACAATGCCAAACCTACCAAAGCCGCAATCAGCGGGAAGCCGACCCCAGGCGTTTGTAGTTCAAAGTAGATGCCTCCGATAATCAGCAAAACCAAAAGAGAGCGGATAACAGGATTTAAGAAAAAGCCTATGAGTTTATCTACAAAAGTGGGTGTGTAGCGAATTATTTCGGCTTTTTCCATTTTGTAGTGTTTCAAAATTTCTTCAACACTATTGAATTTACCTTCGCAATAGCCGTTCTTGATGGCTTCGGAAGTGGTATAGACAATCAGTTTGCCCGGTGTTACCAAGCTATCATATTCCAAGGTTTCATCTACCATTGCCTCGGCTATTTTAGGATTTCGGCGATTGGCTTCGGCAGAAGCACGCATTTTAGCTCTGATAGCGGCTCGGTATTTTTCGGGAGCATATTTACCTTCGGCATCTACGGGCGTTACTGCCCCCATATTTGCCCCTTCCGACATATAAATACTATCGCAGGCAATCGCTACCAAAGCCCCACCCGAATAGGCATTGTTGTTGATAAATGCCCAAACAGGTATCGGAAAATCTAAAATCTGCTGATTGATATGGTCGGCGGCACTCACCAACCCACCGGGCGTATTGATTTCCACAATCACATAATCTACCTTTTTTCTTTTGGCTTCTGCCAAAGCCGAATCTACCATTACACTGGTAGGTTCGGAAATTTCACCTTCTATCTTGAAGTAATAAATTTTTTGGGCTTGGGCTTGCAACAACAAGAAAAAAAGTAGCCCTTGTAGTATTGCTTTCATTTGAACGGCTTTTATGATTAAACTTATCCCCAATTCTAAGAGTTCAATGTTTGATGTTCAAACCTTTAAGGGCTTTACCTCTCATTTTTTCTGTCTGATATCTATTTTCTAAAATCCTGTTTCAATGCTACAAATTAGACCTAAACAATTTCTACAGCCTTATTTTTTAGCCAAAGATAAAGTAAATTTTGTTTTTTTGCCAAGATTAAAGTGATTTTTAAGATGTGGCAAAGCCCTACGACAAATATAAGTCAAGTTTCGAGGGCTAGCTCACAAGCCCCAGTTTTCTTTATCTAAGTCGCGGTAGCGAATCGCTTCGGCAAGGTGTTCTATGAGAATTTTTTCGCTTCCTGCAAGGTCGGCAATGGTGCGAGCTACTTTCAAGATTCTATCGTAGGCTCTTGCAGAAAGTCCCTTTTTTTCCATAGCGGCTTTGAGCAAAATTTTGCCTGCCTCATCAATTACACAAATTTCCTTGACAAGTTGTGAGGGAATCATTGCATTGGAGTAAATATGTTTCATTCCGAGTTTTTCAAAGCGTTCGGATTGTCTTTCACGAGCCTTGATAACTCTTTCACGAATGGTAGCACTACTTTCTGTTTTGAGATTAGAGCTTAACTCATCAAAGGAAACAGGAGTTACTTCAACGTGTAAATCAATTCTATCCAGAAGCGGACCGCTTACCTTGTTGAGGTATTTTTGCACACTGCCCGGCGGGCAAACACATTCCTTTTCGGGGTGGTTGTAATAGCCACAAGGACAGGGATTCATAGCGGCAATAAGCATAAAATTGGCAGGAAACTCAATAGATACTTTGGCTCTTGCAATACTTACTTTTCGCTCTTCCAATGGCTGACGCATTACTTCCAGCACGGTTCGCTTAAATTCGGGCAGTTCGTCCAGAAATAAAACGCCATTGTGAGCCAAAGAAATTTCACCGGGTTGGGGGATAGCCCCACCCCCTACAAGTGCCACATCGCTAATAGTATGATGCGGAGAACGAAAAGGACGTGTAGAAATCAGTGAGGCGTTGCTATCCAGTTTGCCTGCAACCGAATGAATTTTGGTAGTTTCAAGGGCTTCTTGGAGAGTAAGCGGTGGCAAAATGGTAGCTATGCGTTTGGCGAGCATTGTTTTCCCTGCTCCGGGCGGACCTATCATAATTACATTATGCCCCCCTGCGGCGGCTATTTCCAAGGCTCGCTTCATACTTTCCTGTCCTTGTACATCGGCAAAATCTACATCATATTTATCCAGATTTTCAGAAAAAATTTTGCGAGTATCTTTGCGTAAAGGCTCAATGCTCTTTACACCTGTGAGAAAATCAATGGCTTCTTGTAAATTTTCTACCCCAATGATGTCCAAATTATTCACAATAGCGGCTTCGGAAGCATTGGCTTGGGGTAAAATAAAACCTTTGAAGCCTTTTTTACGAGCTTCAACGGCAATGGGCAAAACCCCTTTGATGGGACGTAACATACCATCTAAAGCCAATTCACCCATAATAACATATTTTTCTGCTTCTTGCGAAACTATCTGCTCGGAAGCAAGCAAAATACCAATAGCTATGGTAAGGTCGTAGGCGGCACCTTCTTTACGAATATCGGCAGGAGCGAGATTGACTACTACTTTTTGGCGAGGGAAAAAATGGCCTATGTATTTGAGTGCCGATTCTACTCTCTGGGTGGCTTCTTTTACGGCACTATCGGGCAAACCTACCATAAAAAGCCCTTGTCCTTGCCCTACATTTACTTCTATGGTTATCGGAAAGGCACTTACGCCATACACAGCGTATCCATATACTTTGGCTAACATCACTCAACGCTTTTTAGAAGTGAAATAATCGGAAACTTTATCAAACATTTTCTTGCGGAAAGTAGGTAAAATAGCAATCATTAGCATCAGGATAAAAAGCAAGCCCACTATCAGAAAGAGCCCCCCAAATGGCTTTCTAAAATCTCGTGGAGGGCGTAAGCCAAAGCAAAACACAAGAAAAGTAAGCCCGCCGAACCCAAAAAAAGCCAAAAAAGAGCAATAATGGCTTTGGTAAAAAGTTGGTGCAACTCGTCTTGAAGGTGGTTTTCTATGAGTTGCAAGCGTACTTCTATGTAGCGGCGTAAGAGTTGGTAAAGGTTTTCAAACATTTTGCCTTGCAGATTGAAGGCTTAAAAATAATATTCTTTCTTGGAAAGCACAAATCTGCTTGTGTAAAATCAAGCAGATTTGTGCTTATTCATTCGGCATTTATCGCTACAATATTTGACCTCGTTCCATACTTTTTCCCACTTTTTTCGCCAAGAAAAAGGTCTGCCACAACTTACGCAAATTTTTTCGGGCAAATGCTGCTTTCTGACTTTGTGCATAGCATACAGGTTGTCAAAATATTTTGGATACAAATTCTTTTTGGGTTAAAAGTTCAAGGGGGTCAGAGGTTTGAGGTTTCAAACATCAAAACCTTAAACTTTTCAAATTTGTTTCCCTAAAAATTTGGACAAGCTCATACCTTAAACTTTTGCACAAAAACACTCTTTCGGCACTATTGGTCGCTTTTTTTATTTTTCTTTTCTTTTTTTTCCTCTTCGGCAAGCAAGATTTTACGGGCTTCTTCCAAAGCGGCTTTTTGCTTGGCACTTACCGTAGGGTAGCTCAAATTGAGCTTTTCAAACTGCTGATAAATAATAGTAGCAATAGCAAGACGAGCAAACCATTTGTTATCGGCAGGAATGATAAACCAAGGAGCATAATCGGTGGAAGTTTCGGAAAAGGCGTCTTCGAAAGCTTTTTGGTATTCGTCCCAAAAGGCACGTTCTTTTACATCGGAAGCAGAGAATTTCCAATTCTTTTCAGGGTTTTCTATACGTTCCAGAAAACGCTTTTTTTGCTCATCTTTGGAAACGTGTAAAAAGAATTTGAGGATAATCATTCCGTTTTCAGTAAGATTTTTTTCAAAACGGCGAATTTGCTCATAACGGACTTGCCAGAATTTTTTATCAATTTTATCAATGCTATCAATACCGGGTAAATTTTCATTCAAGATATATTCGGGGTGTACTTTGGTAACCAACACGTTTTCATAATGAGAGCGATTGTGAATGGCAATTTCGCCACGAGGCGGCAGAGCTTGCATATGTCGCCAGAAATAGTCGTGGTCAAGTTCGTGAGCCGTAGGAGCTTTGAAATTATACACACGCACCCCCAAAGGGTTTAAGCCAGACATTACGTGCTTGACAGCCCCATCTTTGCCCGCCGCATCCATTGCCTGAAATATAATCAGAACACTGTATTGGTTGTGGGCATAAAGTTTGTCTTGCATTACTGCCAGTTGCTTTCTACCTTCTTCCAAAAGCATTTCAGCATCTTTTTTGCTAAGCTCTTTGCCTTCGTATTTGGTAGCAAAATCTTTCAGAGAAATTCTTTTACCTGCTGGGGCTATAAATTTGTTGCTGTTGATTAGTTTTTCAATAAGCATAGAATTAAATTTTAAGTGAAAATGAAGAAAAAATTAACTTGCTATGAAGCAAGTTAGGAAAAATACTGATACGTGCAAAAAAGATACGAAATTTATTTTCAAAAATTTCAAGCAAGGGTTTCTTTGTTGGGAATAAATACACAAATTCGGGTGTATTCGTTTTCTATACTTTCTACGCTAATTTTTCCTTTGAGGCGTTCTACGGCTTTTTTTACAATATACAAACCCAAGCCATTGCCTTGTGAGGTTTCTGATGAGCGAACAAACATATTAAACATTTCTTTTTGCCTTTCTTTGGGAATACCGATACCATTATCTTCCACAGAAATTTTGACACAATCTTTTTGCAAATCTAGACTTACAATTACGGAATGTTCGTGCTGATTTCCCGGTTTGTGAAACTCAAAAGCGTTTTCCAAGAGGTTTAGCAATATAATACGCAGAAGCTCTTTATCTGCAAGCAGGTACTCTTCTGCAAAAAACATTTGAATATTGGCATTGCTAAATCCGTTGCTTACGCTAGGTAAAATGTTTTCCACCATTTGCTTAAATGAAACGCGTTCAAATTCGGGGGTTCGGTGGCTGATAACATTTACCATTACGAGTTTATCCAGCATTTTACCCATTTTTTGGGTAATTCTTTCGGTTTTTTCAAACAAATCTATGACTTTATTATCTTCATTTTCTAATTTGCCAAGCATAGCAATACCCGAAAGTGTAGCCAGTGGTCCTCGGAAATCGTGTGAAATACGATACATAAAAAGTTCCAACTCTTCTTTGGCTGTACGCAAGGCATCGGAAGCTATACGTATTTTTTCGGTACGCTCTTCAATGAGTTTCTCTAATTTTTGGTTAAATGTATGTAACTCTACATTCTTTGCTTCTATTTGATGCTTGGCATTGGCAAGTTCCTGATGTTGGAGAATGAGTTGATGATGTTGGCTTTCAATTTCCGATTTTTTAAGGGCAAGTTCTTGGGCTATCCGCTGATTTTTTCGTAGAGAAAGTAGTAAAAAAGCCGCAAGCAAAAGTGTAATTGTTCCATTGATAACCGCAGAAAGGCTAATATTTTTCTGAGTAGAGGCATATTTATCTTGGGCTTCTTTGCTTTTTTTAAGCCAAGCGTTTTCTCTTTGCTGTTTTTCAATGATGTTGTTTTGAAACTTGGTGAGGGTTAAGTTAGCCTGTCGGCTTACTTCTACATTGTACAAGCTATCATTGATTTGCAAATATTTTTTTTGCATAGCAAAGGCTTGTGGCAGGAGATTTTGCTTTTCGTAGTATTCCGCAAAGTATTGATAGGCTTTGGCTTCCAGTTCTTTGGCTTTGTTGAGTTTGGCAAGAGCAAGCCCTTCGTCTAAATAGGCATAAGCCTCTGTATATCTACCTTTTTGGGCAAGAGCTTTGGCAAGTTCTAGGTCGGTTTCGGCAATAATAAATTTGTTGTTGAGGTTTTTACGCATTTGCAGGGCTTCTTGGTAAAATTTAATCGCTTCATCTACACTGCCTATTTCGTAGTAAATATTTCCTAAACTATGCAAGGAGTAATGAATACCCACAGGATTGACTTTTTGCTCAATTTCTAAGGATTTTTGGTGGTAAGTAATGGCTCTGTGATACTCTCTTTTTTTCTGATAAATATCCCCTAAATTCGTATAGCAGATAGCTACGCCCAAAGAGTCTTTCAGACGATAACGCAAAGCCAGAGCTTTTTCAAAAAACTCAATACCTTTGTCATAGTCTTTCATTTTTACAAATACTGCCCCAATGCCACTCATTGTTTTGGCAGTTTCTTTATCATCACCTAAATTTTCGTCTATTTCCAGAGCTTTGAAAAAATACTCTAAAGCCTTCAAATAATCCCCTTGCACACGTGCTATAATGCCCAAATTGTTGTATGCTTTGGAAATACCTCTGGGATAGTTACTTTTTTCTGCAATATCCAAAGCCTGAATGGCATATTTCATACTTTCTTCGGGCTTATCCCCTGAAAGGCGATAGCTGATTTGAGAAAGGATTTTTACTTTCATTGTATCTGCGGAAGTGGAGGCAAGTAGATGCTTTAAGCTATCTACGGGGTCTTTGAAACGCCCCCAAACAGCCCAAGGCAAAAGAAAAAAGAGTATGATTGGAGTAGCTTTCATATCGCAAATGCAATGAAAATTTGATAAAATATCTGCATATTTGCAAATTAAAAACGAATTTTTTTCATAAATTTTCATAGAATACCCCATTTTCTCGGTAAAACATATCATTTTCTCTTTCAAATTTATGCAGAAGTTTCCCAAAATCTACCCCCCAAAAAGGGGATTTTTAACTTTGTTTTACCAAGAATGAATTTTCAATTCAAAAAAATTGTATATTTGCTATATGCACCAAACGCAAACTGCTTATGAGTATTTTGTTTGATGATTTTCGGAGATGGAAAAGTTATTGCGAAGAAAAAAAACTACCTCTGT
>FWPU01006191.1_pt1 | contig 24428 bp, 16 predicted proteins | sample 2228361 | NCBI WGS metagenome assembly FWPU01 (sample SAMEA103939777, study PRJEB20133) | metagenome | reverse complement strand
CAATCCATAGCGTGCCATCTTACTTCTCTCCTTCCTCAACTTTGTAGATTCTGCAAAGTAAGGATTTATAGTTGCCGCCGAATCCACTGCGTCCGGGTAGGAACGGCACAAGTTGATTGATCGCTACATCCCACAAGCCAAATAATGTGGGCTCAGCCCCTTCCTTTTCGGGGAACCACCAAGCATGGTCCGTGTTAACCATTTTCGGATTGATGATTGGGGTCAATTTGGCTTTTCGTTTGGCACGACCGCGTTGGTTCTCGATCCACACCCAATCACCATCCTTGATTCCATATTTTGCTGCGGTTTCTGGATGGATTTCTACCAGTGGATCAGGACGTAAGGCGCGAAGGTGAGGGATCTGTCTGTGCTCTGAGTGGAAGAAGCCCCACGGTCGGGCACCGGTTGTGAGAATCAGGGGGTACTTCTGGTAGAGATCGGGGGTGCTATATGGGCTCTCTGTTGGCTCTTCGAAGTAGGGCAGCGGGTCGAGTCCGATTTTCTCGTAGACCGTGGAGTACAATTCGATCCGTCCCGTCGGGGTATTGAATCCGACTTGTCCGTCGAACCTCAAAGCGCCCTTTTCGTAACGCTTATACTCGAAAGGCGGGTAATATGGAGCCACTTCGCGTAGTTCCTCGAAGGTCATCCCTACGGGTTCCTTCAACATGGCGCTGAACATTTCTCGGACATCCTTCCAAGGCCAAGCCTCTGGATTGAAGCGCTTCCCCATCTCCAGGTTGATCTGCATATCGGATTTGCACTCCCCAATTTGGGTGACTTTGTTGATCGTTTCGCCGCGTTGCGGTCCATCACCAAAGCGCAACCCATCTCGTTCTGGGTAGGTCGCTGCCGGCAAGACAATATCCGCACAGGCTACCAAGGTCGGTGTCATGAACAAATCTACACCCACTACAAATTCCAATTTCTTCAAGCCTTCGTAGGTCTTCTTCGGGTCTGCAGACATACACGCCAGACCATTATTGGTTTGTATCCAGGCACCTTTGATAGGATAGGGTTTTCCTGTTTGGAGCGCTTCGACTAAGACATCAGATTGTGCGATCACGAAGCCGTAACGCAGTAATGGGTATCTATCCAATCCCAGTCGTTTTTCTTTTTGCTCGTCACTGAGCAGTTCTGCTCCCCAACCCCCACCATAGAACAAAAGAGTGGGTGGTGCGATCATTCCGCCCGGAACATCAATGTTGCCGGTGATGGACCACAGGGCGGTAATGGCGTGTCCAGCAGGCAAAGCCTCCTTGGTCATGTCCAACGCCAACCCCCATTGCACGCAAGCATTTTTGCTTTTAGCGAACAATCGAGCCGCAGCAACGATTTTTTCCTCGGGAATCCAGGTGATTTGGGATACCTTGCTCACCGGATATTCCTTCACCCGCTCGGCTAATTTGTCGAAGCCATAGGTCCATTTATCTACGAATTCCTTGTCATAAAGTCCTTCGCTGATAATCACGTTGAGCATACCCAACGCAAGGGCTGCATCGGTTCCAGGGCGGATGGGCAACCATATCTCGGCTTTGGATGCCAGCCAGGTGAGGCGTGGATCGATCACGATCAGTTTGGTACCGCGCTTCATGCAATCCACAACCCAGTGCCCATAGAAGCCATCCGCATTGGACACAACCGGGTTATTCCCCCATACTGCCATGCATTCGGGAACTTTATAGTTAGGGTTGTCGTAGCGATCCGGGAAGGTTTGTGAGCAATCCGCTACCCAGAATGAACCGGTTGTAGCAATGCAACCGGCGACGCGTGGCAAATAACAGGCATTACCGCTGAGTCCAAGAGCCGCCCAATTTGGACTGCCGAAGGACCAGGCTAACCGGCTGATGTATGGGGCAATATCCCGTCCGGTGCCCTGGCAGAAGATGACCGATTCGGCGCCATATTGTGCTTTGATTCGTTTGAATTCCCGTTCAATCGTATCGTAAGCCTCATCCCAGGAAATGCGTTGCCATTTGTTCTCTCCGCGCGCCCCGACTCGTTTCATCGGGTATTTGAGTCGGTCGGGGTGATTAGTCACATTGGGTACTGCAAGACACCGAACGCACAGGCGACCTTGGTTATAGGGGTTATCAGGGTCTCCTTCGACTTTCACCAGTCTGCCGGTCTTATCGGTGTAGAGGAGCACTCCGCAGCCATCATGGCAGCCCGGTCCTGACCAGGCACTACCGCGCGTGACGGTAAAACCATCTTCTTCCCATCTCCATGGTTTTTTTGCCATTTTGATTCTCCTTTTTTAGAAGTGATTCGAAAAGGGTTCGTGGGTGATTGTTTAGAAAACAATCACCCACGATGTTTCCAAGGCGATTAAGTTGGGACGGTGACCTCCTTATAGAGGGCGATATCACCGACATTGACATCCTTCTCGGTGGACACCTCTTCGATGATGCGAGAGAGATAGCCTGCCATCTCCACCTTGAGGGAATAGGTGCTCACCTCCACCTGGTGGAACCAGAAGTCGCCGAAGACATCGGTGGTGGTGGAACGGGTCTGACCGGTGCGCAGGTCGGTCAGGGTGACCTTAGCATTTTCCAGGCACTCATCGGCTTCGGGGTCGTAGACGGCGCCGGCGACGAAGCGTTTGGGGTAATTGAGGTAGTAGACGCGGGGCTGAGTGCCGAATTCGGGGTGGAGCACTTCTGCCTTGGCGATCAGGTCTTTGAGGTCGTCTTCTTCGCCGAAGAGCAAGGCGCCGGTAGGGCAGACATCGACGCAACGGGGTTCCTTCCAGCCATCATCGAGCAGGTGAGCGCAGCCGGTGCACTTCTGAGCCAGGGTGAGGTCGGAGTTGAAGTAGATGGCGTCGTAGGGGCAGGCGTCGAGGCAGTTTTTGCAGCCGGTGCACTTTTCAGGGTCGATGAGCACCAAGCCGTCGTCACGGCGATAGATGGCGCCGGGCTGGCAGGCGGGGATGCAGGGGGCGTTCTGGCAATGCATGCAGGGGGTGGCGATGTACGCCATCTTGACCTTGGGTACGCTGCCGCGTTCGCGCTGGACGAGTTTCATCCAGAAGTGTCCGGTGTCGGGTTGGGGTTTGGCATAGGGAGACCAGTCGTTGCCGACGTGCTCGTCCTTGCAGGCGATTTGGCAGTTGTAACAACCGTTGCATTTGGATACGTCAATTACGAAGGCTTTCATGGGAATCACTCTCCTTCTACCCAAGCGTCGAAGCGTAGTCCGGCGGCTGGGTCATAGGGTCTCTCGAAGGCTTCAGGATGCTTGGCGCGTAGTTCATCCAAGTTGACCTTCTCAACTCCTACCAGAAATCCACTACATACCATTCCAGGAGCGTTCTTCGAGGTGGTCTTGCTTGGACAAATCAAGTTATTGGCACCGCCGCGGTCGAGTTCACCGGGGACAATGGGGTCCACTCTGGCGCCATGGTCTTGATAGACAACGCCGGGCATGATGCGTTCAGTCACGTAGGCACCACCGAGAACACTGCCTCGTTCATTGAACAACCGGACGACATCACCAGTCTTGATACCCAATTTTTCGGCGTCTTTCGGGTTGATCCAGACGGGTTCATAGAGGTAACCATCGGGTCCCTTGACCTTGCAGGTGGGTATTTCCCTCAGCCAGGTGATGTCATCGTGATTGGCATGGACCCTCCACCTTGGATGGTTCGATACGATCAGGAAGGGGTACTTTTCAGCCCTTGGATGGAGCAGGCTTTCCTGGTGAGTCTCGCCGAAAGGAATCCAATGTGGAACAGGCGGACGTTCGGGGTCATCTCCGAAGTGCTCTTTTAGCCCGGTTGCATAGAACTCCAACTTACCTGTTGGGGTCTTCAAGGGATTTGCAACGGGGTCTTTGTAGAAGGGATAAAAACCGGGTGGGTCGGATTCCCAATCCTCGGCGATTGGAACGACGAAATAGCCCTTGTCCTTGAATTCATCGTAACTGACCATGTTTGCCACACCGGAGTTCTCAAAACCGGCTTTGATCAGTTGTTCGTAATCTTGCCCGCCGGTATATTGTTCGTAGAGTCCAAGTTTTTTCGCCACTTCGCAGACGATTTCATAGTCGCTCTTGGATTCACCGATCGGCTCAATCGCTTGGTCCTCATAGAGTAGAAGGTTGAATTGCCCGCTGAACATATCAATCCCGATATCCTTCTCCTCAAACTTGGTGTTTGAAGGCAGGAGAATATCGGCAAATAGGCATTCGTTTTCCATCCATGGGTGCTGAATGACGATGCATTCGATCTTCGGCGACCTGAATGCTTGATGCAAGCGGTTTCCGTTATTCCAACAGGTATCCCAGCAAGGAGAATCGCTCCAAATCATATGGATCTCGGAGCAACCATCCGCGGGATACTTGTATTGAACAAATTGGTCTTCGCGCGGCCAACCCGCTAGAGAAGTTCCGTACCAAGTGAGCGGAGGGTTGAGAAGGGCTTCGGCAATCAGGGTCTTAGGAATGAATTGCTTCGGGACTTGGAAGAACCAACCCTTATAGGCTGCTTCGGTGTTCGGAAAGACCACTGGTCTTGGAGTGGGATCCTGAGAATGTAAGCTGAACAGACCCCACTCGATCATCTTGAGTTGATTGCAACCAGGCTTCCCAAGTCCTTGCATGCCGAGCAGGATGACCTCTAAGCGACCGGGCTCAGTGGCGTAGGTGGAGCGGATGTAGGAACCGCCATTGCTGTGGGCGATGGTGGTTCGCTTAGAAGCCCACTCTCGAGCCAATGCCTTGATGATTCTCGAGGGTACGCCGCAGATTTCCGATGCCCACTTGGGTGTCTTGGGGATGCCATCTTCCTCTCCAAGGACGTACTTCTTGAACTCTTCGAAGCCGTGAACGTGAGTGGCTACATATTCTTTATCGTAAGTGCCCTCAGTGATCCAGGTATAAGCAATTGCCAAGTGCATGGCGGCATCGGTGTTAGGTAGCACCGGGATCCATTTATCTGCATGGACTGCGGCGCCGTAGTTGAGGTCTGGGCAGATGTAAATGGTCTTGATGCCGATTTCCGACCAGAAGTAGCAGATGCGGCTGGCTTGTTGACCTGACCAACCCCACGGAGTAGTTTCGGGATCACATCCCCAGAAGAGGAGCATCTCAGTGTTTTCCGAAACGTCTTTCCACAGGTTGGTTTGTTCGCCCTGACCGACCGGATCTTGCCCCCAAACATGTTTAGCACCCCAATACCAGCCCTCCCAGCTATCTGGATTGCGGGCTTGCAAGGTGTAGCCTCCCATTAAGTCTAATAATCGGGTCTGGCATCCATGCGGTCCGTGAATGGATTTGGTTTCCCCGTGACCGTCGGCTTGGCACAAGATAGCAAAAGGTCCGTAGGTAGCATGGATGCGTTTGATTTCTTTGGCTACCAGTTCTGCAGCCTCATCCCATGAAATTCGTACAAATTTGCTCTTGCCGCGATTTTCTGGGTGTCGTTCTCCATCCGGGTCCCAGTCCACCCGCTTCATCGGGTATAGGATGCGGTTAGGAGAGTAGACGCGCTTTTTATAGGCTAGGCTCAGGGGTGGCAGCAAGGTCTTCATAGTTGGTTCGAAGTTTTTCCCCCGTGCTTTGATCTTCCAGGGATTCATGCGCTCCACAGGATATTTTTTATCGTAACGCAAAGGGCGGATGCGCACGATGCGACCGTTTTTTACATCCACCTCTGCAGCGTTAGCGCCAATCCCAAAGGAGCACATTCCTAGGTTTTTGATGTAAGTTCTTATCTCTTGTGCCATTTTGCTCGATTTTTTTTGATCACTCATGTTGCCCTCCGGTGCTTCCTTTTTGGGGAAGCAAAGATTTCGGATATGGTTGCACCATGTGGATCCCCCGTTTGATCTATCTAAATTGAATAAGACTTGACGAGTTGATTAGAAAGCTGGTGAATATAGTTAAGTGTTTAAGTTATCTTCTGCCCTCCTTTCGACGGAATATACCGAACACTTTGGATTTCTCACAAACCTTGAAACTCGATTTTGCGAAAATTCAAGGTAAATTGACCTCTTGCTTAGATATTAGCAAAAGGGTGGAAACAATTCATCACCTTGAAGGATTAAAACAGGGTAATTTAATGGGGTGATTATGGATAAAGGAGCATTGACGAGTGTGCACCCCCCTCTCTCGAAAGTAGACCAAGGGTGATCGCTTTTTCAATCACTTCTTTGCGGGTGTGTGCATCCAATTTTTGATAGATGTTTTTGATGTGCGCTTTAGCCGTATTGACCGAGATCACTAAGTCTTTGGCAATATCTCCGGCAGAATATCCCTTGACGAGTAAGTGTAGCACTTCCAGTTCCCGTTCGGTTAGCGGTTCTACAAGGGGAACAAGGATGTCCTCAGTAGATTGGGTTTGTCTCTTAGTGGAGGGTGCCTTCCAAATGGCTTTCTCATCAAAATGTTCTAACAATCTCATCAAAAAAGCACGCTTTGGCTGGGGTTCTTTGGCAAACACGTCTTGGCTAAATAATGATAACCGGTGTGAGAGAAGTGCTTTCATGGTAGCCCCACGGTCAATAAACGAGCGTATTCTTCCTTGTGATTCGGCAATCAACAGTGCACGGTCAATTATAGACATCGCTTGGTATGGTGACCCTTCTTTCCAGTGAACGAGTGCCTTCAAAATCAAGCATTTCAATAGACACTCACCATGTTCACTGTTATCCAATTCTTTCAATAACCTCGAGAGCAATAGGTCTGCTTCGGTTAGACGATCTAAGGCATAGTAGACCTCAGCCATGGCGATTTGTTCGAAAGAAGATAACCTTGATTGCACTCCACTGGATAGGTGTAATTCCTTATGCTTCACCCACTGGGTTGCTGCCTGCAGGTTCCCTTGAGCAAGCCAGAGTTGGACTTGTGCTGCCTCGACCTCAGGGGCGAGGTCTGGAATGAAGTGATACGTCTGAGCCAATTGCTTTGCCAGATGAATGCACTTAGCAGCCTCATCTAAGTTGCCATGCACCATCTGATTTCGTGCAATCGCCAGGTAAACGTTAATGGCATAGAACCAGTCGAATGCTCTGGTATACGTACCCAGGTAGTAATGAATTGGTTCAATGAGGAGTTTATTGGCTTCGGTGAGGTGATTCCACTCGCGTAAAATGTCCGAAAGCCCTGCTATCGGGATGACACGAACCCCTGCCTCTACCTGAAATTCATCAGCATAATCAATTGCCTGGTGGTAAGCCTCGGCAGCAGCGTGCAATCGTCCTTGCAGGCGGTAGAAGCGAGCTTTTTCGCTCAATGAGACGATGAACTCATTATGAAATTCATGCCGCAGGGCGTTCTGGCAGGCTCTTTCTTGGGCTTCGGTTCCATCGGATAACTTCCCTGCCGCCTGATATGCATAGGCTAAATAATGCTCAATCAACCCGAGGAAGAAATAATCCTCAGGTTGCAGGTCTTCCAGTGCCTGTTGAGAAATTGGGATACCCAGGGAAAAGTCCCCTCGAGTGCATGCCGCGGCGGCGAGCATGGCATTGACATAGCGTTGCAATCTGGCAATCTCAACCTCAGAAAGTCCTCCTTTCCGGGCAGTGTCTAGGCTTTCTTTGACTAAGATGAGTTGTTCGTCCAACTCTTCGGCTTTGCCGATGGTCAGATTCGCTAATATGCGAAAGGTTAAAAGGCGTGGACGGGTTTTAACTAGTTCATCTGGCAGACAGTTGAACCAATGGAGAACGGTCATGATATCCATGCGGATGATTGCTTCTAGAGCGCAGGCTTCAACAATGTCCGCGGCAAGTTCGACCTCACCAGCTGCTAAAGCATGAAGGACGGCTTTCTCTGGGTATCCATGTTCTCTCAACCAGTGACAGGTTGCCAGGTGTAATTGAGGGGCTATTTCAGGTTCGGCTCGATCTAGTTGGATGCGAAGTAGTTCAGCAAACAAGGCATGATAGCGATACCATCGGCGGTGTTCGTCCAGCGGGGTGATGAACAAGTTCGACCGTTCGAGAAAGTCGAGCATTTCTTGGCTATCTTTGCGATTCAGGATGGCATTGCAAAGAGGTGCTGAAATCTCGTGGAGGATGGAGGTTTGCATTAGGAAATCCCTGGTCTTTTTATCCTGACGATTGAGCACCTCTTCGGTCAGGTAATCTAGTATGTGTTGATGACTGCCGCTGAAATTGGCGATGAAGTCCCTGGAAACAGGGCGACCTTGCAGGGAGAGTGCAGCCAGTTGCAAGCCGGCGATCCAACCCTCGGTCTTTTCGGTGAGGGTTAGCGCCTCATCCCATGAGATGGTCAAGTTCATCACCTGAGAGAGATAGGTTTTCGCCTCTTCTGGGGTGAATGAGAGGTCTTTGGCGGAGATTTCGATCAATTGCCCGTGGGCACGCAGGCGGGAGAGGGTAAGAGATGGTATCACTCGACTGACGAGGATCAGGTGGCAATTCTTGGGTAAGTATTCGATGAAGTAGGAAAACGCCAGGCAGATTTCTTGGTTTTTGATCTCGTGAAAATCGTCGAACACTAGGCTGAAGTGGTAAGGTATCTCGGTTATTTCGTTCAGCAAGGGAGCGAGTTGAGAGGAATAGGAGAGGCTCTGTTGACCTCGGATGAATTCTTGTAGATTGAATTGCAAACTTGGATACACATTTTTCAGAGAAGCGATCAGGTAGGACCAGAAGTGTAATGGGTCATTGTCATAAGGGTCCAAGGTGATCCAACCCACTGGCCAATCAAGGTTTGAGATCGAGGCTAACCATTCTCGCACTAGGGTGGTTTTTCCATAGCCGGCTGGAGCCACGACCAACGTAACCTGCCGTTGCATGCCGATGTTCAATATTTCTGTCAATCGCGTTCGACGGACGATCGTTGAACGCAAGATCGGTGTGGAGAGTTTGGCTGCTAGCAAATCCCCGCTTCGGTTTTGTATAGCCTGGTTCAAATGACCTTTCGTGGTAGCCATCGCTTTGTAAACGATTACATCGGACAAAACCCCTAATCAACCGGCTAAACATCAGCCTTTTATATTATTATAACTTATTCATCTGAAAATTTCCCAAGACCTTCGAGGTAAATTTAGCAAAAGCGAATGAATCCACTCCTGCTTTGAAAAGCAAAGGGAGGGCATTAGAGCAGACAACTCGTTGCCCTCCCTATTATTTGTTGATGACAGCGCGGGTGTTTAGGAAAGCCTTTCTTTGCTAGGTGAAATCTAAGGTCAATCTCACGGCGCGTACAATACCCATTTTCCCTTATTCTTCAAAAGTGGCAATAATTTGTCTACGGGAGCAACGTATAGGCAATTTGCCATGCATAGGCTCACACATAAAGGTGGGTTTTCACGCGCCACACATTCTGCACACTTATCCAATTGAGGAGCAAGTAAGTGATACAATCTCAGGTCACCATCCACAATCACTGGTTTGCGTCGAACAACTTCCAACCATTTTTCCTCGAAAGGTACATGGTTGACCTCCCGGCAAGCAGCCTGGCAACTGAAGCAGCCGGTACAACGTTCGGCATTCAATAACATGCCAACCGGTTGGTATGAATTGTCAGCCATCTTTCACCTCCTTCTTGGTGACCTGGCACAGTGTGGACTTCATTGGCGATGAGCCAAACCCGGGATCAGCAGGTTCAGCCGGGATCAGGACATTTGGATTTGCTCCCTGCCAACCGTAACCGGGTAAACCGAGTTCTGGACAAGGGTCACGCCAACCAGGGCGCGGCACGGCAACAACGCCTTTGCCAATCTCATGAGATACCCTGGCTTTGAGGGTTATCTTGCCACGTGGTGAGGAGACTTCTACCCAATCCTCATCTAAAATGCCCCGTTCCTTAGCATCTGCAGGGTTGATGAGTACGAACGGGTAGGGTTCCAGTTCACGTTGGGCAGGAATGTTCGTCCAGGCAGAATGGAAGAATGGATATAGCCGGTGTCCGGTGGTTAGGATCAGCGGAAAGTCTTTGGCTAGCCCGGGTGTACTGATGGGACTTTCGGCAGGTTCCGTGTAGTCGGGCAATGGATCGTAGCCAAAAGCAGCCATGGTATCACATCGAAATTCGATGCGTCCGGTAGGTGTCATGAAGCCCGGTTTTCCATCCGGTCGCATTAGCCCCTTGGCATATTTCTCGTAGATTCGTTCACCTCCACCGATCTCGGTGGGGAAGTAGGCTCCTTTTACTTATTGCTCCCAGGTAAGGTCAAGGTTATAGAATTCCTTCAATCGCCAAAGGACCATCTCTTTTTCGTCTTTCCAAGGCCAAAGTTCTGGATTGACACGTTTACCCCATTCTAGGAAGAAGCGCCAATCATCCCAGCATTCGCCGGGCGGGTCTACAGCACGTTCGGTTGAGATGACCAGATATTGGAATAACTCTTCGTCAATGGTATCGCGTTCAGACCAGTCCGCCGTTGGTAGAACCATATCTGCCATTTTGGCGGTTGGGGAGAAGTGATAATCTTTGACAGCAATGAATTCGAGGTTGGGGGATTGCAATGCGGCGTAGATCAACTGTGGGTCTTCGTAGCACAGTAATGGATCGTTGGCAATGAAAACCATCATGCGAACCGGCCAGGGTTTTTGGGTCAGAACTGCTCTGAAGACATCGTTTGGCCAATTGGAACGCCCAAGGACTTTATACATGGGATAGGTCTGACCACCAAATAACTTTACATCCGGAGAACCCCAATTTCGAGTTTCATCCCATAATGTGATGCGTGGATCGAGCATTACTGCCATTGCCTGGCTGACGAGGAATCCACCGGGTTTGTCAATGTGTCCCAGCAGTCCTTGCAGACAAGCCACTGCTCGTCCATTTTGAATGCCATTGGTGTGCATACAACCCACACCTAGACTAGCCATGAAGGTTGTTGGACCGTTACTGCCCATTAGACGGGCGGCTTGGATGATTTTGTCTTTTGGCACCCAGGTGATTTCTTCCACTTTTTCCGGGGGGTATTGTTGCACCCTTTCGGCGAGTTCGTCGAATCCATAGGTCCATTTATCTACAAAATCCTTATCGTACAATCCTTCGTTGATGATGATGTTCATGAAGCCCAATGCCAGCGCACCGTCGGTTCCAGGTCTGGGGCGAAGATAGATATCCGCGTTTTTGGCTATGTCTGTAAAGCGCACGTCAATAACGATGAGTTTATTCCCACGAGCCTGGCTATCTAAAACGGTTTTGATAGACGTGCGAAAACCAGTGGGTGAGACTCCCCATACAACCATGGTCTTGGCGTTTTCCCAATCAGGTCCTCCTGCACTGAAGATGCCCATGGTTAAAGCGTGGGGAATGATGTGGGGGAGCAGACAAACATGTGTGGGAACAAGGCTCCACCCCTCAATGCCCAGGGTGGAGTTCAGACGAATGTGCCAATGGTTCCAGGTTCTTCCGGTACCCTGTCCGGTCACGATGGCTTGTGAGCCGTATTTATCCCTAATCTCAACGCTCTTTTGAGCAATCGTGTCCATGGCTTCTTGCCAACTGATGCGTTCCCATTGACCTGACCCCCGCGGTCCCACCCGTTTCATTGGGTATGTCACTCGCCTAGTATCCTCGTGGATGAAGCGTTGGGAAAGTCCGCTGCCACAGAACATGCCCTTTGAATGGGGATTGTTCGGATCGCCTTCAATTTTTAAGATTTTATTATCTTCCGAATATACGATTGCCCCACAACGGGCATGGCAAGTAACGCACACCGTTCGCGTCTTTTTGATCGTCATTTTTTGCTCCCTTCTTTAATGGGGTCCGTGTAGATAACTTTTGCTTGGGAAAAATTAGGGGTAGCCGTTTATGGCTACCCCTGACCTTGTGTTGCTACAGGGTAAAGACGACTGCCCGTTTGTTCTTTGCCTTTTCCAGTGCTTGGCTAGGATCGCCAACCCACAATGCCTTGCCCATGCATACACTTGCACATAAGGGTTGATGTCCATTGGTGCGGTCTGGGCATTCCCAACATTTTTGGAGCGAAACCGGTACCGGGAAGCGATCCATGACCAATTTGCCGTCCACTTCTTCGGGCTTTAGCTCTCTCGGTGTAACCTTGAGCCATTGCACGTCATCGGGTAGATTGTTCACCATTTTACAGGCATTTTGGCAGGCGAAGCAACCTACGCAACGGTCTAAATCAATGAACATAGCGATCTTAGCCATATTACTCGACCTCCATCTTGTAGATTCGGCAGCGTGATGAGCGCATCGCTGGCGTGCCGAAGTGAGGATCGGAGGGCTCTGCACCGATCAGGACGTTGGGATTTGCTCCTTCAAGTCCATAACCAGGCAGCCCTAATTCTTTACATTCATCGCGCCAACCGGGGCGTGGCAAGTGCACCACACGCGGATCAATACCCTTGGTCAAGCGGGCTTTGGCTTTTACGCGACCGTTGGGCGATTCGACATAGACCCAATCCCCATCAGAAACACCGATTTCCTTTGCCGCCTTGGGGTGAATCTCAACAAAGGGATATGGCTCGATTTCGCGCTGCATGGGGATTTGTGTCCAGGCTGAGTGGTAGAAGGGATAGACCCGCCCGCCGGTCATTAAAACGAAGGGATACTTTTGAATCAACGCTTCGTTGGTATAGGCAGTAGGTTCTTGATAATCGGGGAGTGGGTCATAGCCGAAGGATGCCCACAATTCGCTGTAGAGTTCGATGCGCCCGCTACCGGTACGGAAACCAGGCTGTCCGTCAGGTCGCTCTAACCCCTTCTCATACTTCTTATAGACGCGCTTGTCTCCACCATAGGTTATGAAGTAAGCCTGTTTGGCTAGTTCTTCCCAAGGCAGGTCAATGCCGTAGAATTCCTTGAGGCGCCATTGCCACATTTCTCGCACGTCTTTCCATGGCCACCACTCAGGCTTGAAGCGTTTGCCCAATTCTAGGAAGAACTTCCAATCGCACCAGGCTTCGCCAGGCGGGTCTACGGCTTTCTGTGGGATGACCACCGGGCATGGATCGCTGTAGAGTTCCTCATCAGCGGATTCGCGCTCGCTCCAGTGAGCCGTTGGCAGGACCAAATCGGCGAGTTCACGTGCCATGGGTGTAATAAAGTAATCTTTGACGACCAGGTATTCTAATTGGCTCAACGCCTGGATGATACCCTTTGTGTTTTCGTAACACATGGGGGCTTCATCGGCGACGAAGCACATCCCTTTGACAGGATAGGGTTTGCCGGTCGTGATTGCTCGCCAGACAGCATCTGGCCACGGAGCGCCTCCAGCCCGAGTCAGCAAGGGCTTTGTTTCATCACCCAACAATTTACCTAACCGTTGTGGGTCCATCATGGTGATCTTTGGATCGAGCATGACATCCCAGAATTTATTACTGAGAAGCCCTCCTTTTGCATCCAAGTCACCTAATATGGAAAATAGGCAAGCGATGGCTCGCCCGTTTTGCATACCATTGCTGTGCATGCAAGCCCCGAGAGAAACAGTTGCCGTAGTCGGTCGGTTGCGACCCATGGTGCGTGCTGCCTCGTAAATTTTTTCCTCAGGAATCCAGGTGATCTCAGAGACGCGGCTGGGTGGATATTCCTTGACTCGTTCGGCTAATTTATCGAATCCAAGGGTCCACTTTTCAACGAATTCTTTGTCATAAAGCCCTTCGGTGATCAGCACGTTCATCAAACCTAAGGCTAAGGCACCGTCGCTGCCGGGTTTAAGTTGCAGCCAGATGTCGGCTTTAGCAGCTAAGTCAGTGAAGCGTGGGTCAACCACGATCAACTTAGCGCCGCGTGCCTTGGCATCAATCAAATCGGGAGCCTGTAGCCCGGGCCAAGCGGTGAGCGGATTGATGCCCCATTCGACAATGGTATTCGCATTTTTGACATCCGCTGCATCAATGAAGGCAAAGAAGCCATAGGTGAACATCGTGGGGAGCAGATTGGGCATCAGACAGACGTGGACTGGGCAGATTCCCCATCCAGGTAGACCAAAACTAGCATTCAAACGCATGTGCCAGTGGTTCCAGCCACGCCCGGTGCCTTGCCCAACAATGAATGCCCCTTCCCCATATTTGCTGGTGATCTCTCGGATCTTGGCTTCCATTTCGTCTAGGGCTTCATCCCAAGAGATCTCCTGCCATTTGCCAGAGCCACGCGGACCAACCCGACGCATGGGATATTTCAAACGGTCGGGGTGAGCGTGGATTTGTTGAGCGCTCAATGCTTTGCAGCAGATCATGCCTTTGGATACCGGGTGATTGGGATCCCCCTCTACCTTGACAATCTGGTTGTCGCGTACATGAAGTAAGACCCCGCACTTGGAGTGACTGTCAAAACAAATCGTCCATACAACCTTTTCACTCATAGAGCCCTTCCTTAGATTGCCAAATATGGTGGATATTGTTTTCTTCGTTTGTCTTGTTTAGGAAGATTCACGCTTGTGTTCGATAGGCACCTCCTCATCACATGTCATAATGTTGATCAGCCACAAGGTAATCTCTAAATTTTGGACGGTTCAATGGCGCCATTGGCGCTTCAATGAATCCAAAAATGGGTCAACTTTGTTCGTTGGCATGCCTAGGTAGAATGCCGTAGAGGTACAGATCAACTAACTTTGCAACCCTATCCTCGCTTGGGAAGAATAAGCAATGTTTTCCATGCAATAGGTCTTGGGTGACGACAAAGTTGAGGAAGATGCCAAAGAAGGCATGAACTGCGAGTTTTGGTTCTACATTGCGGAAGACCCCACGACGAATTTGGTTCTCGATATAACGCTCCAGCAAATCTTCGACGGGTGCGACCAACCGTTGACAGTAACTGATGCCGATTTCGGGGAAGCGCCGCCCTTCGGCGATGAACAGACGGATGACCTCTGCATTGGGGTGATGGGTATCGAGAAATGCCTCGGCGGCTTTAATGAGCGCCTGACGTACATCCTCAAGTTCAATCTCTTCCTTATGTTCTAATACTGAATTGATCTCTTCAAGGACATCCTGAAAAGACAGATTCTCAATCAATGAAAGGAAGAGGTCCTCTTTGCTATCAAAATAAAGGTAAATTGCCGCGCTAGATATACCAGCCTCTTGGGCAATATCCTGAATGGTGGCTTCTAAGTAACCCTTTTGTAGAAAAACCGTCAAGGCTGCTTGTAGAATCTGCGTACGTCGGTCACTAGGCAGATCGGTTATCTTGATTTCCTCCCCAATGTTTGGATTTTGCTCTAACTTTTCTTTGATCTCAGCCAGGGAAAGCCCTTTCTCTTGCCAACGTTTGATCAAGGCAACCCGAGTTACGTCTTCAAGTCGGTAGAGTCGAAAGCCTCCTGGGCTGCGTTCGGGTTCCGGCAAGAGACCGAGGCGTTCGTAGTTATAAATCATCGCTGCGGTGCAGCGCTTTTCATTCAATTTCGATACCAGTTCGGCTAGTTGACCGATGGTAATTCCCCTTTCGGTGGGTATGTTAAATTTGGGGGTTGCCTCTGGATTACTGAAGACCATGCTCTCCTCAATGGTCTGTGAACGGTGATATATTGTGAATAAACCCTATATCATGACTTATTTTTATCTTTATTATTATAAATGATGATTCGTTAACTTTAATATAATTGATGATAGGTAGTCTGTCAAGGGTCTTAATGTCGAATTGTTTATTGCCTTGCCTAATCTAGATTCTCTTTTCCTATATCTGGTATGATTGATGGTGTATGCGCCGAATGTCCAGTTCTATTCTCCTTTCCCTGACGGCTCTGATTGCACTCTATCGCTTGATATTTACGGACCATTTGCCTAGAATCAACCTGTCCAATGTCTTGTTAATGCGACCATTGGTGGTTTATGGGGTAGATACCCGCTTCTTATATCCTTTTGGTCCTTGTAGTCCTTTAAAAACTCTCAGTAAACCTGCAGAAGATGTATTTGATTTAAACGCCAATCCATATTTAAATGGGTTATGGTCTTTTTACAAGGATAAATGGAGTGTAGCCGAGGAAGATTTTGAACAGGCGATCCAAAATGGTCGGTCAGCATCCCTTGCTGCTTATGCCTTAGGGGTAGTTCGATTAATTAACGGTAACTTTGAGGCGGCGTATCTCGCCTGGCGAAGTGGTGGAGCAACTACGAGGCTTCGCTTTCTAGGGCGGTGGTGTGCTCGATTGGGTGAGACTCAGACTGCAGAGAGATACTATAAAGCGGCATTGCATAGTACCTCCAAGGACGATATAGACGCCTATCGAGAGTTGGTCTTGTTCTTCTCCGCAACAGTTGATCAGGAAGCCTTTGAACGATCTTTGGAGGGTTTTCTGGCATTAACACGTCCGGGTACGTTGGACTATAACCAGACATTAGGTAGGGTTCTCCTCTTTCGTGGACAAATTGAAGAGGCACGGAGTTTGTTGAAACAAGCAATCGAACAAGCACCCTGGGATGGTACGAATTGGTATTGGTCTGGTGTGGCTGCCTATAAAATGGGTAATTATCCTCAGGCAAAGGATGAATTTTTAAGAGCCATTGCTCTTTTGCCGGAGAATGTACCCTCCTATCTCCGTTTGGCAGAGACCTGCCTGGCATTACAAGACCGAGAATGTGCGGAAAAAGCCTATCGAGATGCGCTTCGCCTCGATCCGAACAATTCAACGGCTATGGAGGAGTTGAACGATCTAGAAAGATGAAAGGCATATCCAAAATACACGTTAGGTGTGATAGATCAGAGGCTTTCGAATGGAGGGCGGTCCACTCGTAGAGATTCCATGAGCCGTAGATTGAGCCATAGATTGAAGCAAATTTCTCTTTGGTTGGTTGATCGAGAGGTTTGGTGGATCGGTTTTTTTATGGCTTTGGGTATGTTCGCAACGAACGCCTTGGCGGTCGTTTTGGCATTGGGGGTGTTCTTTTGGCTCATCCGCAGAACCACTTATGGCAAATGTACGGTAAGGACTCCTTTAGATTTGGCGTTAATTCCATTGCTCGCAACCGTATCGGTAACGATGTGGGTGACCCCATTACCTAGTCAGACGTGGTCTCAGGTGTTGCGTTTGCTGGCTGGTATCGTGCTTTACTACACATTAGTGAACTGGGCGAAAACGAAGCAACGCTTGCAGCATTTTTCCATTGGTATCGTGTTGGTTGGGATCCTCTTGGCATTGAGTGCTCCGGTCGGTGTGAAGTGGTTTACTCACAAGTTGTTTTTTTTACCGAATACTCTTTACACATTAATGCCCCTTCTAATACCTGATCCCATTCATCCGAATGTGATGGCTGGCAATTTGGTCATCATCTTGCCATTGATGGTCACCATGCCGCTGTTTTGTTGGCGGTCCATTCGCTCTCTCCATCGGATTGGATATCTGTTGGCTTTCGCTTTCACCGTTTTGATCTTGATGTTGACCCAATCTCGCGGTGCTTGGCTTGCCTTCGGAATATCTATGATTTTGGTAGTCTTATTACGGTGGCGTTGGGGGTGGATTACCGCAATGGTTTTGGTTATCTTCGGTGGAATGATGTTTGTTCATTTTGGGATAGACCGTATTTTGGATGTGCTGATGTTCGGCGAAACCATGGGGGGATTCCGGGACCGGATGGAGATTTGGTCACGTGCTCTCTACATCATCCAGGATTTTCCCCTAACCGGCATTGGCATGGGATCGTTCATGAAGGTAACCGATGAAGTCTATCCATTTTTCTACATCGGACCTCAAAAAATAGACCACGCGCACAATCTCTTCTTACAGATCGCCGTAGATTTAGGCATCCTCGGGCTGATTGCCTGGATGGCTGCCGCTTCTTTGGTCATACTGACTGCATGGAGGGTTTACCAACGAGGGATAGTGATAGGGGATGGCTTCATGGCTGGTGTAGCAGCCGGATTGTTGGGAAGTCAGGCAGCGCTACTGACGCATGGTTGCTTAGATGCAGTTACTTGGGGCATGGTGCGTTCAGCCATTCTCGTATGGGTGATATGGGCATTGGCTTCCGCTAGTTTGAATGTGCAGGAGGATGCTTACCTTGATCCGAATCTGCCTCATTCGTAGCAATGGCTGTTGTATTTTTCGTTCTTGCACAATATTTTGGTTTATACTTAACTTGCGACAAATCCATGGGATCACAAGAACTTTGATTTGATGCCTTCCGTACTATTTGTTTGCACTGGAAACATCTGCCGTTCACCGATGGCAGAGGCAATGTTTAAGGGAATGGTATCGCGCCGCAATCCAGATGGAAGATGGCGGATCGACTCGGCGGGAATCGGTGCCTATGATGGCTTACCAGCCTCTGAATACGCTCGTCAAGTGATGCAAAAGCGCGGATTACCTCTGGACAGCCATCGTTCACAATTCACATCTGAGGATTTGACCTCTTCTTTCAACTTAATTTTGACCATGGAGAAGGAGCAACGAGATATTCTACGCACTCTCTATCCCCAAATCGCTGGGCGTATTTTTATGCTGAGTGAAATGATCGGTAAGGAGGAAGACGTTGAAGACCCGATCGGTGGTCGCTTGGAAGATTATGAATATGCGGCGGATAGGATAGAAGCCTATCTCGAAGATGGTTTTCAAACCATTTGGCGGCTGGCTTCGAACGAACAAACTTGAACCTGAGCGATTCCCGTATGCTTCGTCGTAGACTCGAGACGCTCACAAAACACACCAATTCCCTAGCAATTGTCTTGCTAATTGGGTTGTGTCATGGGTTGCTCTATGTATTTATCGTCCCCCCTTGGCAACATTATGATGAACCCAATCACTTTGAATACGTGTGGTTACTGGCAAATCATCCTGGGATGCCGAAGCCAGGGGATTACGATCAATCTATGCGTAGGGCAGTAGCCAGTTCGATGAAGGAACATGGCTTTTTCCGCAACATGAGTTTCCGCCCAGACTTAGATGCACCCTCCAATGAACCGATTTGGATTGGTCAATATCAGCAATTAGGCGAACCCCCTTTATATTACTTGATTGCCTCTTTGCCTTTGCGTGTCTTTGATTTCAGAGAAATCGAACACGAATTATATGCAGTTCGCTTGATTTCTCTGTTATTGTTTCTCTTCACCTTGTGGATGGTATGGGGAGCAACAGGCGAACTCATCCGAGATGGGCATCCGTTACGTCTCCTCCTGCCATTGTCGGTGGCGATGATACCGAGTTTCACCGATTTGATGACCTCGATCAATAGCGATGTGGCTGCAGTTGCACTCTTCTCCTCCTTTCTCTGGGGTAGCATACGATTGTTACTTCGGGGCTTCTCGTTGGTCGATCTAGTGTGGTCCGGGATGGCAACGGCTTTAGCCTATTGGACGAAGAGCACGGTCTACGTCACCATTCCCTTATACGTGGTTGTGCTTTTACTGTCAATCCTGCGGAAGGGAATGTGGCGTGTACTTGCCTGGGGATTGATGGGCTTGGGTCTTGTAGGCCTTCTTTCGACTATGTTCGAATGGGGGGATGCAGCCAATTGGGATCGGGTCACGCGGCAGAACGAGCACACCAGAACATTCGATACGCAAGCCACTCATGGGACTCATGCCTTTCGCCTTGAGTTGATTCCCGGACTCTCTCCAGGCGTACAGCAGATACGGCAGATCATCCCTCCGAAGACCGTTCGCTCCTTACAGGAGAAAACAATAACCTTAGGTGCTTGGATATGGGCGAGTGAACCGATTTCGATCCGTTCGCCGATGGTCATCGCGGCAAGTGGAACGCTAATCCCTTCGCAAGAGATACAAGTTGACCAACAACCTACCTTTTTCACCACCCAAGCAAAGATTTCCACCACCACAGATCGTGCCTGGATCGTTTTAGCTCCGATCAAGAAAACCCTGGAGTTGCCAATTACCATTTACTATGATGGCATCATTTTAGCAGATGGAGAGTATTCCTCCGATGAAATTCCCCAATTCAATGACCCCAATGCGATCGAGGGAATTTGGGGAGGAAAACCGTTCGTGAACCTTTTACGCAATGGCTCTGCTGAACAAGCCTGGCCAAAGGTCAAACTTTGGGCAGACACCCTCGTTGCTAAATACTTCCCAGATCGAGGAAGACCTTCGCTGATTCTCTATTCCTTACTGGATCGAAGTGCCACGGGATGGTACTATCGTGTAACTGCCAAGAATTTAGTGCGTACATTCTGGGCAAAGTTTGGCTGGGGACATGTGCCTTTGATCGGTCATAAACCCTACCGTTCATTAGGGGCGGTGACTGTTTTGGGTCTATTGGGTGCGATGGTCGTCCTTTGGAAGAAGAAAAAGGTTTTACCGTGGGATGTATTGATCATCCTTGGTGTTGCTTTGGGGACGATTTGGGGGTTAACTTGGGTGAGAGGGTCTATCTACCTTTACCATTGGATTTACATTCCCGGTGCTCGATATGCTTATCCGGCGATCTTCCCGACGATGCTGATATTGAATGCCGGTTGGTATGAAATCATTAGCTGGCTTAAACGCTTTCGATGGTTCTCTACTATTTTGTATTTTGTGATATATTTAGTTCTCTTGATTTTATTAGATTCGTTATCCATTCTCAGCATTGTTCGGTATTATTCGTAAGGGTCAATCATTCTTTTGTTAAATCTCTTCTTCAGTCAAGGCAAATCAAGATGACATTTCTAAAAATCAATCCAAGGCAGGGGGGGCTTCTCTTAGGTATCGTTGTGCTGATGGTATTGGTGGTTGTCCTTGTGCGTGGGAATGCACCGCAGTCTGTACTCCCTACCTCGACGACCTTTCAAACGGCGACCCAAATTGAAACAGACACTCCGATGGCAACCCCACAACCCACCCATAGAACAACTTCAACCATGACCCGGACCCCTACCTCGAAACCGGTAACCCTCGAACCGACCGTACCCTCAACGACGACAATCCCCGAATCTCCAACTCCGATGGATGCCCAGGTTACAGAAGTTACCCAAATATTGTCCGTTCAAGCGGTTTCTTCGATCTTCGGAATTGAATACCATAAGCCCAATGAACTACTTACGGTAAAAGAAGCCGGCGCGCTTTGGGTGCGACGGAACGCCTTGTTGTGGTCCGATGTAGAGCCAACCGAGGGGGCGCGAAACTGGGAGGCGGTGAGCCAGTTAGAAGAAGAACTCATCACTGCCGCGGAGCAGGGTCAACGAGTGATTTTGATCGTGCGAAGCACCCCAACCTGGGCACAGCAGATTCCGGGTTCCTATTGCGGTGCCATCAAGCGCAAAAAGTTGTCGGCATTTGCTCTTTTTATGCACGATGTCGTGGCGCGTTACAGTCAACATCCTTATAACGTCCGATATTGGGAGATTTGGAACGAACCCGACGTAGATCCGGCGGTTGTAAAACCCGATGAGGTGTACGGGTGTTGGGGTGATCCGCAAGATGACAACTTCGGGGGTGGTTATTATGCAGAGATGTTGAGACAGGTCTATCCTCAAATCAAGGCTGCTGACCCAAAGGCACAGGTGCTAATCGGCGGATTGCTTTTGGATTGCGATCCGATCAATCCCCCTGAGACCTCCAATGGCTCAGGTCAATATCGTGATTGCACCTCTTCACGTTTCTTAGAGGGAATTCTCGAAGCCGGGGGCGGAGATTTCTTCGATGGCGTGAGTTTCCACGCATATGATTATTATTACGGCACAGCAGGTCAATATGGCAATGGCAATTGGCATAGTTCGTGGAAGACCACCGGTCCCGTCTTGATGGCTAAGGCGAATTTTCTACGTGACGTATTGCAACGGTATGGGTACAGTGGGAAATACTTGATGAACACCGAAGTTGCCCTGTTGTGTGGTAGCACCGGCACTGAGGATATGTGTAAAACGCAGGATTTTGCTTCGACCAAAGCCGATTATGTTGCTCAGGCGTATGCTGCTGCGCTCGCCCAAGGGTTGCGGGCGAACATCTGGTATAGCCTAATCGGATGGCGCGGCTCTGCACTGACCGATCGCAATCTCAAACCCCTCTGGGCGTTTCAAGCCTATCGCTTTGCTGCTGAGCAGTTGGGTGGGGCAACGTTTACCGCTGAGTTGAAGGATTATCCCAATGTGATGGGATTCCGGTTTGATCGTGAAGCGACTCAACTTTGGGTGTTATGGGCACTTGGTGAGGATGCCCAAGAGGTCAGTTTGACAAGCCAACCCAGCGCAATGTACGATGCCCTGGGAAATCCGTTAGAGATAAGCCGCAATGTGCTTGTCACACTTGCTCCATTGTATGTTCTTTGGCAACCGTAGAACCGGTTATTTGGTCTTTTGCAAAAGAGCCTGAACCGCGGCTTCCAAAACGGCATCTACGCGCCCTAATGCACTATCCTCAGTCACCGGTACAGTGATGTCCAGCGGGATTCCCTGCCCCTCGATCAGCAACTTCCCATCCATGGTCTCCGGGCGACCGGTAGGAAATTGCATCGAAATGTCGCCGGGGAGGTCATATTGTCCACGACCGACCTCGCCATAGGCGCCTGCCGTGGGATAATGCCCAACAACGATGGCTCGCTGCCCTTGAGTTAGTGCATAGACATAACCCTCGCAGGCGCTAATACAATATGGACTGACCAATACCGCAATCGGTCCTTCATAATACAATGGGGCTGGTTTGATGCGTGTGGGAAGCCCCTCATATTCAAATTTTCCAGTGGTCTCGTTGTAATAGGCGGAACGGGAGATGGTCATCTCTTCGTCGAAGAAGTAGCCGGCGAAGTCGGTTGCTAACGCACCGCTGCCCCCGAAGTTGATGCGCACATCAATGATCAAACCAGGAATCTTGTTGTCTATGGCATTTTGGATATAGCGGTTCCATAGACTGGCGAGGAGATTGTAGTCATCTGAAAAAGTAGTGATGCGAATGTAACCCAAGCCCGAATCATCCAACACCTTTGCTTCAATGGGTGGACTCAGCTCGTCCAGGCTGAATTCCGGCAGAGCCGCGAAGAGCGAATCGTAATCCACCTCGGCGGTCAGTGTGGCTGTTTTGGCTTGTGTCGTTCCTGGGTTCTTATAGGTGATGGTTATGGTGGTATATGGAGGTACGCGCGTCAAGAAGATCACCTGTTGCAATCGTTTGTGGTGCTCGGTGGAATACGGTCCCAAGTAAGGAGTAACCTCGTTGATGGCTTCACGGATGGGTTTTCCGTTCCATTGGATGATCTCAGCACCTACCTGAATGCCTTCTTGTTCCGCGGGATAACCCTTCAGCACCTGAGTAACAATCACCCTTCCATCGCTCAATTCCGCCAAAACCAAACCGAAACTGCCACCTTGTTCTTGGAAAAACACATTGGCATTGAAGGATATTCCCACATGGGCATCGGGGATGGCATAGGCGAAGTCGCGCAGAGCGCGATAGAAGTCGTCTTGGTTGCGCGCACGTGCTATACGCGGGGCGAATTCATCGTACAAGGCTTGCCAATCAATTCCCTTTTCGACGGTGAATGGATATTCACTTGAAACCTTTTGGAACAACGCCTCAAATGCTTCGCTATACTTCATTTGTGAATAGTCATTGACGGCAACCTCCCCCTCGATGAGCGTTATCTTCGGTTCGGCTTCTTTGTAAACTCGGAAGGGTTGAACGTTCAGGTCTACGATGTTGTATCCCGCCGGGATGGGAGCAGTGGGGTCATCCGAGGTGAAGAGCAATCCGTCCTCGCCAAAGCCGGTTGGAAATGCCTGCTGGTCATCCGGTGCCCATACGATCAAGATGCCTCCGATGATCTCGTAATCTCGTTCAGGGTCAGTGATGGTCGAAGCATAGGCGGTTGACCAACCGGTGCCATCGCGTGGCTCTAGAAAAGGATCGCCCCAGGTATTTGACCAATAGGCTATGGCGAAGACCTGCACCCCTCGGTCTTGTTCGTTGTCGTTATCCACATCCACAAAGGTCCCTTGAGGTACCGAGGGCAGTGGGAGGCTGTAGCGAAGGGTTTGGTCTTCGAGGATTTCGACCGGACCGATGACCTGACTTTCCAGCGGAAAGATGAATTCCAAGTCACGCCTGACGAATCCAGCCTCGTCTTCGAGCAGGACGAAAGGTGCTGAGAGGGTATTCAGGAAGAAGGGTGAGGTATAGGGAATGTCCCCTGAAATGCGCACCGGTTCATTTGGATGATCTACACCCGGTTCAATCGGTCGAGGCGGCAACAGAGTCGGTGTAACCATAGAGCCAGCCGTCATCGTTGGGGTGACCGCTTCGACCGTCGGAGTTGTATTGCGGGTTGTTTGGCAGGACAATAGAGGAAATGCTAAGGCAAACAACAAGAGATAAAATGTCTTCTTATTCATCATGAGTGATCAGACCCTCGTATGTAGATTCTCTAGGAGAGGAAACTCAAAAAGAGATATATTAACCCATCGCCTTGCGATGGTTCCGCTAAATGCCGTCAGGATAGCATATCCGATACCCTTTGTCAAGAATTGTTCTGGGTTGAGCGGTTAAGAGCCTCAGTGGATGCTAACTGCCTTCGTAATCACCCTCGATGTTGTTGATCATCTTCAAAAAGGCTTCGACGATCCTAGGGTCGAAGTGTTTACCGGCTTGGTTTTGGATGTAGCGGATGGCATCTT
>FWPU01003190.1_pt1 | contig 24436 bp, 15 predicted proteins | sample 2228361 | NCBI WGS metagenome assembly FWPU01 (sample SAMEA103939777, study PRJEB20133) | metagenome | reverse complement strand
CGACGCCATCAACTACCGAGTGCCGGAGACGGTCCCCGTCGCCCATGCCGTGTTCATCGAGCCGCTGGCCTGCTCCATCCATGCGGTGCAGCGGGGAGAGATCGAACTGGACCATGTGGTCGTGATTGCCGGCGCCGGGCCGTTGGGCCTGGGCATGGTGGCCGCCGCCCGCCTGAAAAATCCTCGCCTCCTGGTGGCCATCGACCTCAATGACCACCGCCTGGAAATCGCCCGCAAGTGTGGCGCCGACCTGGTGCTCAACCCACGCCAGGTAAATGTGGTCGAGGAGGTCCTCAAACTGACAGACGGCTACGGCTGTGACGTCTACATCGAGGCGACCGGCCACCCGGCTGCGGTCACCCAGGGGCTGGCCATGATCCGGCGCCTGGGCACCTTCGTGGAGTTCAGCGTGATGCGGGAACCGGTCACGGTGGACTGGACGGTGATCGGCGATCTCAAGGAGTTGAACATTCACGGCTCCCACCTGGGCCCATACTGTTATCCCATCGCCATGGAGATGCTGGCCAAGGGGCTGCTGCCCATGGAGGAAATCCTGACCCACAGCCTGCCCTTGGCCAGCTTCGAACGGGGCATCGAACTGGTGCACGCCGGCACCGAGTCCATCAAGGTCACCCTGCAGCCGTAGGGGCGGACCCCCGTGCCCGCCCGATGGCACCAGCCGGGAAAGGGGTCCGGTTTGCCGTAGGGGCGGCCCTCGGCCGCCCGATGGTGCCATATCCAGGTGGGTGAAGGGTTATCGACGGCGGCGCAGCTCCAAGCTGCGCCTACGATGGCGCGGGCCTGTCCCGCCGGACGTGGCTACGCGCAAAACAACAGCCGCCAACCCATCCAGGATGGGTTGGCGGCTGTGCCCCCCGTGGCCCCGGCGGAAACGTGGAACGCCCGCCGGATCTTATGCTCGAATCTCCTGGCGCTGGAAGACCACGTAGCACACGGCAAAGAGCAGGATGGTGGCCGCGATCAGGCCGGTAAGCTGGGGCCAGATCAGCAAAACACTCTGCCCCAGGGGCAGGGGCGCGCCCAACAGCGCCCCCTGGAGCTGGGAGGGCAACAGGATGCCGAAGGAACGCACCGAGGGCTGCAACAGCCCGATCATGGCCTCGGCGTAGAGGGTGTTGGGCGAGACACGGGCCAGGGCCATCTGCAGCTCTGCCTGGGCGATGACTTCCTGCACCAGCCCCACCTGAACAGGCCGGAAGGCCGCGGCCAGAATGTCGGCCACGATGCCCCAGAAGATCATGAAGAAGAGCCAGACGGCAATGGAGGCCAGGGCTGCGGTGGCCGGCTGGCGGAAGAGGGTGGAAAAGAGCATGGCCAACACCAGCCAGATGCCGCCGTAGAAGATGGTGGCCAGCAGGAAGATCAGCGTGCGGGCCACCTCCTCCCCGGTGGGCGGCACGCCCAACCCCAGGATTCCCAACCCCATGATCAGCAGCCAGATGGCCGCCATCACCAGGGCCAGGGTAAAGAGGCCGGCCAGGAATTTGCCCAGCAGCAGCGCATCCCGGTAGATGGGCTGGGCCAGAACCCGGGAGAGGGTTCGCTGGTTGAATTCGCCGTTGATGGCGTCGAAGGCCAGCGCGATGGCGATCAGAGGCACCAGGAAGCTCAGAAAACCCACAAAAGCCGGCAGGGGATCCTGCCCGGTGGTGAAGAGCCGCAAAAACAGGAAGCGGTCCTGGCTGCCGGTGATGCCCCGCAGGTTCTGCAGGGCCACGTAGACCGTGCCGCTGGCCGTCAAGACGATCAGCAGCTCCAGGATGCGCATGCGCACGCTGGTCAGGTGGTCGGCCATATCCTTGGCCACCACCGCCCAAAGCCCGGTCCAGGGGGAACCTTCCCGCCGGGGCCGGCTCACCTGCCCCCGGGAGGGGGAAGTCTGCTCAAGGGTTGCGGCCATGTTTCACCTCCTCCCGCTTGGACGCCGCGGGTTGAGCCTCTGCCGATTTCATCGCTTGGAAGTAACGGGCGTAGATCTCGTCCAGGCTGGGCGCCTCCACGTCTAGCCGCAGCAGGCAGCCGCCCGCTTCCACCACCGCCCGGGCTGCCTCGGCCCGGAGATCCCGGCGGGCCTCCAGGATGTAGCGATCTCTCCCTTCCTGGCGCACGGCCACCACGTCCGGCAGCCGGCCCAGGGCGTCGGCCACGGCGCCGTCGGGGCTCTGGGCCTCCAGGTGCACCCGGTAGGCGCCGCCCAGGACCCGCTGGGCCAGGGACTGGACCGTCCCCTCCAACACCATGCGCCCCCGGGAGAAAAGGCCCACCCGGTCGCAGACCTCCTGCACCTGGTAGAGCAGGTGGGAGGAGAGGAGAATGGTGATCCCCTCGTCCCGCAGGTCCCGGATGATGCGCAGGAAGAGGCGCGCCGCCTCCGGGTCCAGCCCCAGGGTGGGTTCGTCCATGATGATGATCTGGGGGTGTTTCAGCAGCAGCTCGGCCACCCCCAGCCGCTGGCGCATGCCCCTGGAGTAGGTGGAGACCGGCCGGTCCGCCGCTTCGGCCAGGCCCATGCGATCCAGGGCCCCGTCGATGCGGCGGTAGGCCTCGGCCCGGGGAATCCCGTTGAGTTTCGCAATGTAGGTCAGGTTCTCCCGGCCCGTCAGGTTGTCGTAGAAGCCCACCTGGTCCGGCAGATAGCCCACCCGGGCCTTGACGCTGAGGGGATGCCGCTGGGGGTCGAAGCCCAGCACCTCCACTGTGCCAGCGGTGGGCTCCGTCAGCCCCAGGAGCATCAGGATGGTGGTGGTCTTGCCCGAGCCGTTAGGACCCAGGAGCCCGAAGACCTCCCCCCGACGGATGGAGAGATCCAGGTTGTCCACGGCCACAAAGGAGCCGTACTGTTTAGTCAGCCCCCGGGTGCGCAACACCACGTTGTCGCCGCTGCTGCCCCCGCGCCCTTCGGATTTGCGACTCTCTTTTTCAGCCATGGGCTGCCTCCTTGCAGGCCAGGGCCATCAACGGCGGCCGAAGCGCATCACGGCCAACCCCACCACCAGGATGGAGACGGCGATCAGGCCCACGCCAGCTACGCCCCACAGGGTGGAAGTCAGCACCGTGATGCGGAAGTCCACCGATTTGGAAGAGCCTTCCGCAGGTCGGGCGGTGACGGTCATCACATAGTCGCCGGCCACGGCCTTGTCGCTGGGGCGTACCTTGGCGGTTACCTCCACCTGCTGGCCTGCCTCCAGCAGGTCAATCGTCTTAGGCTCCAGCTCCACCGTCCACCCGCTGGGCTGGGAGGCGCTCATCTGGATGTCCCGGGCCGGGGCGGAGCCGTTGTTCTGGACGATCACGGTGAAGGGCGCCTCCTGGCCTGCGTACGCCTGGCCGGAGAGACGGCCATCGGGTGTGGTCAGCTGGATACTGGATTCGCCCACCACTTCGGCGTTGACTTGGAGGGTGGCTTCTGCCTCGCCGCCCCGGGCCCGCAGGGTGATGGGGTAGGTGCCGGCCGCCACGTCGCTCAGGGCGCTGGCCTCCACGCTCAGCCGCTTGGACTCGTTGGCGCCCAGGGGGATATCGGTGACCTCCTGGCCGCTCAGCTTGTAGGTGACCACAAAGGTGTTGGGCGCGTCTGCGCTCAGGTTCACGGTGATATCCTCGCCCCCCTTGTTCTCCAGGGTGACGTTGTAGCGGAAGGTGGTGCTGGGCTTGCCCCGCAGGGTGGGCAGCTCCACGGTGAAGTCCAGGTTGGGCGGCAATTTCTCCTGCACCGTGAGCTCAAGGGGCAGGCGGGCGGACAGCCCCTCGCCCTGGGCGGCTACCACAAAGCGGTAGGTGCCCGCCTCCACCGATGCGGGTGGCTCCAGGCGCAGGGTGACGCTGGCGTCGGCGTCCGGCTCCACGTAGACCGCCTGGATGATGCGGCTGCCGCCCCGGAAGGTGGCAGTCCACCCCTCGGGCAGCTCCTCCATGGAGAGCTGGACCACCTGGGGCTCCCCGGTCACCCGCAGTTTGATGTCCAGGTTGACGTTATCCTCCGTGCCGATGACCTGGGACGGATAGGGGGTGAAAACCATCAGCGACGGCGCCGCGGGTGTCGGGGTGGCATCCTGGGCCTGGAGCGGCGCCGGCAAGGCCAGAAGCAGGGCAACCAACATGAGCGCAAGCAATCGCAACCGTTGATATCCCATTGTCATAGCCTCCTTCAGTGCGATTTCCATGCGTTTTTTTTCGAGTTTGTCTTCGATGTTTGATGATGTTTGATGTGAATCAACCTCCAGATCAGCCAGACGCCGGGACGGACCCTGCCCCAGGAGACGAAGGGCCTTCCGGGGGCCGGCGCCGATCGGCGTCTGCTTTCCTATCTGGACATACAAAACCATTATACGCCCACGATCTTGGTGATAAATTATGCATAAATTAGGCGAAGATTAAAAAATGGTCGGCGCAGCGAAAGATGATTGCGCAGAAGTAGTCAACTGATATACAATAAGCGTCCATTAGAGCGCATCGCGCACCTTGTGCACACCGCCGCCACCGACACGATCATCGACACGATCCAGGCCACATCTGCTTTCCGGCACAACCGGGCTGCACAGGCCCACATCCACCTTGGCAGCCCACCTTTGCCCACGACCCCACACGGCCGCCAGTGATGACACAGACGGAGGGAATTGAATCGCATGAGACGGCCCGCCACGATCGCCCTTTGCGTCCTGCTCCTGTTCGTGAGCCTGTACCAGCTCGCCGGCCTGCCGGTCACCCGCAGCCAGGCCCCCGGTCCCGATTACGTCCCAGGCGAACTCATCATCCGCTTCCAGCCTGGCGTCACCCAGGCCGAAGCCGAGGCCTTCTACCAGGGACATGGCCTGGTCCAGAAGGATAATCTGGACGAAAACCGCACCGACGAGGAGGTCGAGCTGCGCCTGGCCGCCGTGCCCGGCGATGTGACCCAGGAGCTGCTGGCCCAACTGGCCCGGGATCCCCGGGTCGTCTATGCAGAACCCAACTACATCATCCGTCTTTCCAAAACGCCGGACGACCCCCAGTTCAGCCAGCTTTGGGGCCTGCACAACACCGGCCAGACTGGTGGCACGCCGGACGCGGATATCGACGCGCCGGAGGCGTGGGACACCTCCACCGGCTCCTCCACGGTGATCGTCGGGGTCATCGACACCGGCGTGGACTACAACCACGAAGACCTGGCCCAAAACATGTGGACCAACCCCAAGGAATGTCCCCAGGGCCCAGGCAAATGTGTGGCCAATGGCGAGGATGATGACAACAACGGCTACGTGGATGACTTCTACGGCATCAACGCCATCACCGACACAGGTGACCCCATGGACGACTATGGCCATGGTACCCACGTGGCCGGCACCATCGGCGCCCTGGGCAACAACGGCACCGGCGTGACCGGCATCAACTGGACGGTCCGCATTGCAGCCTGCAAGTTCCTCTCCGCCAGCGGCAGCGGCAGCGTGGCGGGCGCGGTGAAGTGCTTCAACTACTTCAAACAGCTCAAAAACCAGGCGGGCCAGAACATCATAGCCACCAACAACAGTTGGGGCGGCGGCGGCTTCTCCCAGGCCCTCTACGACGCCATGGCCGGCGCGGACCAGCCCCTCCATATCTGCGCCGCAGGCAACGGCAACAGTGGCGAGCCCCACTACCCCGCCGGCTTCGACCTGGACAACATCATCTCCGTCGCGGCGACCGACCACGACGACCTCTACGCCAACTTCAGCAACTACGGCAAAGATTGGGTGGACCTGGCCGCCCCCGGCGTGGGCATCCTCTCCACAGTGCCCACCGGCTCCTGCCCCATGTGCGATCCGTCCGGCTATGGCCAGGCCAGCGGTACTTCCATGGCCACGCCCCACGTCACCGGCGCCGTGGCCCTCATCGCCGGCAAATACAGCAACCTCACCCTGGCCCAGATCAAGCAGCGCATCCTGGCTGGCGTGGATCCCCTGACCGACACCAGCAAGGAAACCCTGACCAATGGCCGGCTTAACCTCAACAACGCGCTGGAAGACGACAATAAACCGCCGGCCGCAGTCTCCGACCTGGCCGTCACCGCCACCATGCTCACCCAGGTCGAATTGAGCTGGACGGCCACCGGCGACGACGACAAGACGGGCACGGCCAACGCCTACGACGTCCGCTATGCCACGTCGCCCATCTCGGAGGACACGTGGGAAAGCGCCACCCAGGCCGTGGGTGAGCCCAAGCCCCAGCCCGCGGGCAGCAGCGAGAAGTTCACCGTCAGCGGGCTGGAGCCTAACACCACCTACTACTTCGCCGTAAAGGTGGTGGACAACGTGGGCAACACCTCCGCCCTTTCCAACGTGGTGGTGGGCAAGACCAGCGCAGGCACCGTGGTCTTCCAGGATGATGTGGAAAGCGGCCCTGGCGAGTGGGAGGTGGCTGGCAACGACAGCCTCTGGCACATCTCCCAGCATCGCTCCAACAGCCCCACCCACGCCTGGTACTACGGCGATGAAAGCAAGCGCAACTACGACACCGGCGGCGCCAACAACGGCACCCTGACCTCGCCCGCCATTGAGCTAACCACCAACCAGGATGTGCTCCTGACCTTCTACGAATGGAGCGAAGTGGAGAGCAGCCAGGCCTACGACCGCACCCGGGTCCAAATCTCCACCGACGGCAACCAGTGGACCACCGTCTTCGAGTCCCACGGCACCAACGGCTCCTGGATCCGGCGGGCGGTCAGCCTGACGCCCCACGTGGGCAACGCCAAGACGCTCTACGTGCGCTTCTGGTTCGACACCATCGACAACCGCTTCAACACCTTCGAAGGCTGGTACGTGGACGATATCCAGGTGCTGGTGGCCACCCCCACCCAGGCCGGTGCAGGCCCCGCCCAGCCCAACCTGGTAATGCAGGAAAGCAACATCGGCTTCAGCAGCAGCGCCCCCACCGAAGGCGAAGAAGTGACCGTCTACGCCACGGTGCTCAACCATGGCACCGCCGAAGCCAACGACGTGACGGTCCAGTTCGTGGACATCACCGGTGAGCAGCCCACGCCCATCGGCCTGCCCCAGACCATCGCCAACATCCCCGTGGGCGGCAGCGCCGTCGCCCAGATCCGCTACGACACAGCTGGCAAAGTGGGCGAGCGCCAGATCCAGGTAGTGCTGGACCCCAACAACCTGATCGCCGAACTGAATGAGTTCGACAATCAGGCCCAGAAGAGCCTGGCCGTGGCCGCCCAGCCGGCGCCCAACCTGGTCATCGAGGATGACAACATCGGCTTCGCGCCGGCGGAGCCTGGCGTGGGCGAACAGGTCACCGTCCACGCGGTGATCTTCAACAACGGCACCGCGGAAGCCAGCGGCGTGGCCGTCCAGTTCCTGGACGTCACAGCCACCGACCAGGCCATCCCCATCGGCCCGACCCAGACCATCGACGTCCTGCGGCCGGGGGAGAGCCACGCCCTGGAGGTGACCTACGACACCAGCAACAAGCCGGACGACCGCAAGATCCGGGTAGTGGTGGACCCCCACAACACCATCGCCGAGTCCAACGAGAAGGACAACGAAGCCACCAAGACCCTCTCCATGGGCAAGGCGCCGGCGCCGAACCTGACGATTAGCAGCAGCAACATCGGCTTCGCGCCGGCCCAGCCGAAGACGGGTGACCTGGTGACCATCTCCGCCACCATCTTCAACGCCGGCGACGTGGCCGCCACCGACGTCCAGGTGGAGTTTGCCGATGCCACCGGCTCCACCGCGGTCCCCATCGGCCCGGCCCAGACCATCGCCGCTATCCCGCCTGGGGCCAGCGGCGTGGTCCAGGTGACCTACGACACCCACGGCAAAGCGGGTGACCGCCGGATCCAGGTGACGGTGGATCCCCACAACTTCATCGCCGAAAGCCGGGAGTTCGACAACGAGGCCCGGGCCACCCTCTCCATCACGCCGCCCCCCCTACCCAACCTGACCGTCCATGGGACCAACATCGGCTTTAGCCCGGCCCAGCCGGTGGAGGGCGACGTGGTGACCATCCGCGTGCCCGTCCTCAACACCGGCGCCGCCGACGCCAGCCAGGTGGTGGTCCAATTCCTGCAAGTCCGGCCCAATGGCCCCATCCCCATCGGCGAACGCCAGACCCTGGAGACCATTCCGGCCGGCGGCAGCGCGGAAGCCCAGATCACCTTTGACACCAGCCAAGCCCAGGGCGATCACACCATCCAGGTGATGGTGGATCCCAACAACTTCATCCCCGAAAGCAACGAGGACGACAACCAGGCCAGCCGTACCCTGCGGGTGGTGGCGCCGGACGCGCCCAACCTGACCATGCTGGCGGCCAATATCCAGTTCAACCCGCCCCAGCCCATGGCCGGGGACCTGGTCACCATCACCGCAGTGGTACTCAACAGCGGCGTCGCCGACGCCAGCCGGGTGCTGGTCCAGTTCCTGGACATCACCCACAGCGAGGCCATCCCCATCACCCCAGAGCAGTACATCGAGCGGGTGCCGGCCGGTGGCAGCGCCACCCTCTCCGCTCAGTACGACACCACCGACAAGGTGGGTCGGCGCAAGATCCAGATCCTGGTGGACTCCAACAACCTCATCCCAGAGACGGATGAAAACGACAACGAGGCGGTCACTACCCTCACTGTGAAGCCTGCGCCCCTGGCCAACCTGGTGGTGAGCGACAACAGCATCGGCTTCGACCCACCCATGCCCGTGGCCGGTGACACGGTGACCGTGACCATCACCGTTCACAACCACGGCAACGCGGCCGCGCAGGATGTGGCCGTCCAACTGCTGGACATCACCGAAGGCGAGGCCGTCCCGGTGGGTCCACCCCTGACCATTGTCCAGATCCCGGCCGGTGGCGCCGGGACCGTCCAAACCCGCTACGAGACGGCGGGCCGCGCCCTGGGCGCCAGGAGTGAACGCCAGCTCCGGGTGGTGGTGGATCCCAACAACTTCATCCCAGAGACGGACGAGACCGACAATCGGACCACCCGCATCCTGACCGTGACCCCCGCCCAGGCGCCCAACCTGGTGGTCCTGGCCAGCAACGTGGGCTTCCACCCAGCCAGCCCCAGCGAAGGCCAGGCAGTGACCCTGACCGTCACCGTGCTGAACACCGGCGGGGTAGACGCGGAAGACGTGCTGGTCCAGTTCGTGGATGCCACCAACGGCGGCGCGGAGCCCATCGGCACCAAGCAGACCCTCGCGCGCATCCCGGCCGGCCAGAGCGGCGTGGCCCAGGTGGTCTACGACACCGCCGGTAAGGAAGGCGACCGACGCATCCGGGTGGTGGCCGATCCCCATGCCACCATTGCCGAGACCGACGAGCGGGACAACGAAACCGTCAAGATCCTCCGGGTCCTGCCACCGGACACCCCCAACCTGGTGATGCGGGCTGAAAACATCGGCTTCAAGCCGGTGGACCCCACCACCGGCCAGGCGGTGACGGTCACCGCGACCGTGCTCAACGTGGGCCAGGCGCCGGCCCAAAACGTGGTGGTCCAGTTCGTGGACGCCACCAATAACGGCACCACCCCCATCGGCGCCAGCCAGATCATCGTCGAGATCCCCGCGGGCGGCAGCGGCCGGGCCCAGATCGTCTACGACACGGCCCGCATGGGCGCCGCCGGCGACCGCAAGATCCAGGTCATCGTCGATCCCAACAACCAGATCGTGGAATCCGACGAGAACGACAACCGGGCAGTGGCGACCCTGAAGGTAGCCTTCCTGCCCTCCCCGAACCTGGTGATCAAGAGCGACCAGATCGGCTTTGAGCCACCCCGGCCCAACGCCGGCGACACGGTGCAGATCTACGCCACCGTCCGCAACAGCGGCGGTCAGGCCGCCAACGATGTGACGGTCCAGTTCCTGGACGTCACCGGCAGCGGCGCCGTGCCCATCGGCAGCCCTCAGACGGTGGCCACCATCCCGCCGGGCAGCAGCGCCCTCTTCCAGACAGGCTACGAAGTGGCCAACGGCGGCGACCGCAAGATCCAGGTGGTGGTGGATCCCAACAACACAGTGGCCGAATCCAGCGAAGGGGATAACTCGGCCACGGCCACCCTGAGCCTGGCTGAACTGCCCAAGGCCAACCTGGCCATCCTGGCCGACAATATCCTCCTGACGCCGGCCGCGCCCACCGCCGGCGACCGGGTGACCGTCCACGCCATCATCCTCAACAACGGTACGGCCGACGCGAACGACGTGGTGGTCCAGTTCAGCGACGTGACCGGCAGCGAGCCCCAGCCCATCGGTCCGCCCCAGGTGGTCCCGGCCATTCCCGCCGGGAGCAGCGCCACTGCCCAGGTCCTCTACGATACCGCAGGCAAGGTGGGTGAACGCACCATCCAGGTCACGGTGGATCCCAACAACCTGATCCCCGAAAGCCGGGAGAGCGACAACAGCGCCAAGAAGAACTTCACCGTCACCGCGGCCCCCCGGCCCAACCTGGTGGTACTGGCCGGCAACGTGGGCTTCAACCCGCCCGCGCCGACGACCGGCGATCGGGTCACGGTCCAGGCGGTGGTGCTGAACCACGGCGCTGTGGAAGCCCGGGATGTGGTGGTCCAGCTCGCGGACATCACCGACAGCGGGCCGGGCAGCGGCGTGCCCATCGGCCCTCCCCAGACCATTGCCCGCATCGCCTCCGGCAGCAGCGGCGCGGTCCAGTTCACCTATGACACCAGCGGCAAGGAGGGGAGCCGTACCCTCCAGGTGACGGCCGATCCCAACAACTTCATCCTGGAGAGCGACGAGAACGACAACAGGGCCACCCGGGATCTGACCGTGGCGCCGCGGCCCACGCCCAACCTGGTGGCCATCGCATCCAACATCGAATTCGAGCCGGCCGAACCCAGCGACGGAGACCTGGTCACCATCCGGGCCACAGTCCTGAATAACGGCATGGCCTCCGCCCACGACGTGGTGGTGCGCCTGGTGGACATCACCGACGGCCAGGAAGAGCTCATCGACAAGCAACGGCTCATCGAAAGCATCCCGGCCGGGGAAAGCGGCGTGGCCCAGGTCACCTACGATGTCACCGACAAGGCCGGCACCCGCCAGATCCGGCTCATGGTCGACCCCAACGACATCATCGCCGAAAGCGACGAGACCGACAACACCGCCACCACCAGCCTGACCGTGGCGCCGCCACCCGCGCCCAACCTGGTGGTCCAGAGCAGCGACATCCGCTTCACGCCGGCCAGCCCCACGGTGGGCGACCCCGTGACAGTCACCGTGACGGTGCGCAACACCGGCCCGCGCAACGCCAACAACGTGGAGGTGCGCTTCGCCGATGTCACCGATGGCGGCAACATGCCCATCGGCGCCGTCCAAACCATCGCCAACATCCCCAGCGGCGGCAGCGGCACGGCCCAGGTGGTCTACGACACCAGCGGCAAGGAAGGCCAGCGCCAGATCCAGGTCACGGCCGATCCCAACAACACCATCGCCGAAACAGACGAAAGCGACAACCAGGCCCAGGCCACCCTGACCGTGGCACCGCCTTCGGAGACACCGCCGCCGAACCAGCCGAACCTCCAGGTGACGGCCGCCGGCATCTCCTTTGACCCGCCTGCGCCGGCCCCCGGGGACCTGGTGACCATCACCGTGATCGTCACCAACAGCGGCCAGATCGGCGCCAGCAGCGTGGCCGTACGCTTCCTGGATGTGACCGGCGGCGCAGAGGAACAGATCGGCGAAGATCAGACCATCGGCACCATCGCCGCCGGCGGCACGGCCACCACCACCGTCACTTACGACACGACGGACAAGGCGGGTGAGCGCACCATCAAGGTGATGGTCGATCCGGAGAATACCATCTCCGAGTCTGACGAGACGGACAACGAGGCGACCAGGACCCTGATCGTGGGTGAGGGCTCGGCCGAAGAGGCCCAGGCCACCCCGGCCCGCCTGAACCTGATGGTACGCCGGGACCAGATGGTGGTCGAGCCGCTGAGCACCGGCGCCAACGACACCCTGATGGTCGCCGTGTTGATCCACAACGAAGGCGACGTGGATGCCTATGGCGTGCCGGTCCAGTTTCGGGAAGTGGTGGACGGCACGGTGAAGCCCATCGGCGAGCTACAGACGCTGGATGTGCTGCCGGCCGGCGGCAGCCAGATGGTGCGGGTCCTCTACCCGGTGGATGGCCGGGAGGGGGAATGCGCCATTCAGGTGGTGGTGGATCCGGAAGGGTCGCTGGTGGAAAGCAACCGCTCGGACAATCTGGCCGAAGTGGTGGTTCGGCTGAGCCCCCAGCCATAGGCCCAGTCCCGCCTCTCATCTGGGGCGTAGTCTGGCGCCCCAAAGAACCGCAGAGCGAGTTTGTGCTGCCTGCCCATCCCCCCTGGCTGGGGGATGGGCAGGTCTACCCGGAGCGATATGAGCCATCGTCCATGAATAACCGTCAACGCCTCTACCGCACCCATGCCCTGATCCTGCGTCGGCGAGACTACAGCGATGCCGACCGCATCCTGACCGTCTTCACGCCGGGCCTGGGCAAGCTGGAGCTGATCGCCAAGGGTGTTCGCAAGACCACCAGTCGCAAAGCCGGACACCTGGAGCTGTTCACCCACGCCTCCCTGCTGGTGGCCCAGGCTCGCACCTGGGACATCATCACCGAGGCGGTGACGGTGGAGAGCTTCCGCCATCTGCGGGAAGATCTGGACCACATCGGCCGGGCGGGCTACATTTGCGAGCTGCTCGACGCCTTCACAGAAGCCGAAGATGAAAATCAGCCCCTCTGGGATCTGGCCCTGCTGGCGTTGCGGGTGTTGAATGAAGCATCGGACTATGACCCCCAGCTCCTGCTGCGCTGGTTCGAGCTCCACCTCCTCAGCCTGACCGGCTTCCAGCCCGAACTCTTCCACTGCCTGGGCTGTGGGGAAGCGCTGGAGCCGGTTACCAATTTCCTGAGCCTGCAGGAGGGAGGTGTCTACTGCCCCCGCTGCGGCCAGTCTCGGGTGGATTGCGAAGCCGTACCGCCCGATGTCCTCAAGATCCTGCGCCATCTCCAGCGGCAGCCCTGGGCGGACATCCAGCGCCTGAAGGTGCGTCCGTCCCTGTTGCGCCAGGTGGAAAACATCCTCTACCGCTATCTTCTGACCGTCCTGGAACGACAACTTCGTTCGGTGGAGTTCCTGCGTCGCCTCCAGCAAAGCCGCCCTGCCCCCCCTCCTGCGCCCCAGGCGAGCCATGGATGAAACCTGGCGGGCAGCCGTCACCTCCAGGGGCGTGGCCGCCCGCTCATAGCCACCCCACACGGACACCCCACAGGAGTCGCCATGCATATCCGGGAATATCAACAGTGGTTGGAATCCTGGGACAAGGCCCGGGAATGGGACAAGGTACTGCCCAGCCACACCCTCCTCCACGCCATGGAAGAGCTGGGGGAGATCAGCCGCCTGGTCCAGATGTTGGAGGGCTATCGGCCCCTGTCGCCTGCGGATCTGGAAGCCCTGCGGGAGGAGCTGGCCCTGGAGCTCAGCGACCTGCAGGTCATGATCTTCAAGCTGGCCTACCTCTGCGGCATCGACATGGAAGAGGCCATGCGCCGGGGACAAGAGAAGGCCGACCAGCGCTTTCCCGACCCCTCCACCGGCCCCGCGGAGCGAGAAGCCTACTGGCGCCGCTTCAAGCAATACCTGGCCGAGTCCGCGCTGGATGCCCCGGGCGGGGAGTAGCCCATCCGCCCAGGCAGAACAAACGTGCGCCTGCCTATTGACACCGCACAAATGTTCGTGTATACTTGGGATACATTTGGGAAACAAACGTTCTCCTTTGGGATATTGGCTGGGCCGTGTTGGCTAAATCCCAACCGGAAGCCCCAACCGGCAATCGATCCCATGGGGGCGTTGACCGGGTTCCCGCAGGGCCGGGCAGTCTCCCAAAGCTGAACCGGACGTCATTTGGCATCGCGGTTCCCGTCGGCGGAAGCGGCGATGTCAGGTGGTACCCGGGGTAGCGATCCCAGCAGAGACACGAAAGGGTTTGTCATGGGCAATCTCTCCGAACGACAACGCAAGATCCTCCAGTTCATCATTGAATTTTTCCAGGAAAACGAATTCCCGCCCACCATCCGGGAGATCGGCGAGCAGGTGGGGATTTCCAGCACCTCGGTGGTCAACTATAACCTGGCCAAACTGGAGGAGATGAAGCTGATCAGCCGCCGCAAGGAGGTCAGTCGCGGCCTTAGCCTGAACTGGGAACGGATCCAGGCGGTGTTAGGGCTGGACGCGCCGACAGGCTATGGGGCAGAACACCAAAACGGCAACGGCTCCTCGGGGCCCCTGCTGCGTATCCCCATCCTGGGCCCCATCGCTGCCGGCAGCCCCATCCAGGTTGAACCGCGGGAGGCCACCAACCCGGAAGGGTGGGTGGAAGTACCGGAGGGGCTCTTTCGGGCCCGGGGGCCCCTCTTTGCCCTGCGGGTCCAGGGGGATTCCATGATCGATGCCAGCGTGCTGGATGGGGACATCGTGATTCTGCGCCACCAGGAGACGGCCGACGACGGCGACATGGTGGCGGCGTGGATCGAAGGGGACGAGGAGACGACCCTGAAGTATCTCTATCGAGAGGGGCGCAACGTACGCCTCCAGCCGGCGAACCCCAACCCGGCCTACCGGCCCATTGTCCGGCCGGCCGATCAGGTCCGCATCAATGGGAAAGTGGTCTCGGTCATCCGGCTGGTGGAACATGCATAATTCCACTTCATGTCAGAAAAGGCAGCACTGCCGCCCATTCCTCCGGCGTGTTGACGTTGAGGAAGGAACGCAACGCTGGATCCAGCGGACGGACTTCCTCCTCGGTGACATATCTCGTACGCACATCGGCCAAAAAGCCGGCAACCCGCCGCTCTCCCCGCTGCAAGGTGGCCTCGATGGCGGGCAGGCAACGCCGGTGGTAGAGGGCATGAAAGGATTGGGGATAGCCGGCCACCAATGGCACCACCGCGTCCCACCGCGCTGAACCTTCTGCATCCAACTCCCTGGATACCAGTTGAATCAACCAGGCGAAGACCTCCCGGGAAACCAGGGGCATGTCACAGGCCACGGCCATGGCCCATCCAGCGCATGCCCCCAGGCCCGTGGCCAGCCCACCCAACGGACCGCCGGGATAGGCGTCGCCCAACACCAGAACGCCCTCCTCCGGCGGGAAGAGGCGGGCGATCTCTACTTGGTTGGTCACCACCACCAGGCCGCCGGGGGCCAGGGGGCGCAGCCGGCGGACAATGTGGAGTGCGAGGGGCTGGCCGCTGCCGGGCACGGGCAACAGGGCTTTCGGCCGCCCCATCCGCCGGCTTTGGCCGCCGGCGTTGAGGATGAGGGTGACAGGAAGTTCACAAAATCGGCGAGACATGGGGTCACACCACTGCCACAACAGAACCAGAACAAAAAGGCGAGCCGCCATGTTTTCCAGCAGCTCGCCTCAAGGTTCACAGACCGGTCAGGCTGTCTGGCATCCCGGTTCCATGGCCAACGGTCCGTGGCCGGGCGAGATCAGAGGGCATCCAGGAAGCGGACGGCGTCGCCCACGGAGACGATTTTCTGGGCCTCTTCGTCGCTGATTTCGCCGCCGAACTCCTCCTCAAAGGCCATGATCAGCTCCACCAGGTCCAGGCTATCGGCCTCCAGGTCATCCCGGAAGTTGGCGTCCATGGTCACATCGCTCGGATCCACACCCAACTGCTCGACGATAATTGCGCGAACCCGCTCGAAGGTATCTTTTTCGGACATGTCTAAATCTCTCCTCGGTGTGCAAATTTGGTGTGCAAATGTGCAAATTCGTTGTGCAAATTCGTTGGTTAAATGCCCTTTTGCCCATCTCCCAACGTCTGCCCGCCGTGGCCGGCGGAACAATCCGGCCGGGCGGCCCATTTGGGGCGGATGAGCCATTCTCATTTGGACAAAAGTCGGCTCTGCCGGCTGCTTTACCGCTCGAGAATGTTCAACTTCCGATATGAAGTGAAATTCAGTCGTTCACGATTTCGACGCGGAGTCGGTATCCTCAGATGGCGGGCCCGGCGGAATGGAGCCGCATCTGAGGATGCTCACTCCGCAGATGGGCAACAATCGTGACGTACCGAAATCGCCGCTATGTGGGCGCATTCCTTTTGGGCAAGAGGCAAGCAACCGAACGTCATGCCCTGAAGCCCTGGCACAGGCGATGGATGGTGACGAGAAACAGGCCACCATCTCTGGTGCCCTCACCGGTCCACAACGCATGGGCCATTGTAGTCAGTGCATGACAAGCTGTCAAACCTCAGGGGGAGACAGACACGCAACCCATCCACAACACGACTCATCTAGAATTTGTGACGATTCGAACGAGGGTGGATGGTGCCCCCCATCTCTGCCATCCACCATGGCCCTATCTGGGCCGCGGTTTCTGCCCGGCGAACCCGATCATTAACAACACAAGGGAAGCAGGAAAGTTGCGCCAATGGCGGGACAATTTGGAAAATTCCCTTTGATCCGGCCCATTTCGTAACTCAAATGTAACCCTCGTGGATATACTGATAGACAAGCTGTGGCGAGAGCGCCAGGCCGGAGCCAAAGAAAAGGCTGAAGGGTTCCGGCAAGCGACCAAGGCACCTGTCGAATCAACGTTGAAGTCCATGGCAGCCTGCTCGGCAGGGAACGACGCAGCAATCATCGCTATCATCAAGGCTGGCAGAAGATGTTCCCAGACGCTTTGGTCGCTTGCCGGAGTTGTGAAGTATGAGGGGAGCTTACTTCACAACCTCCTAACCAGCACCTCCTTTGGTTCCTCCTTTGTACAGGCCCACCATCGTCCCAAACACGATGGTGGGCCCTCCTCTTTTCCCCTAATGATTCCAATCTCTGTTGTTCACGATTTCGACTCACGATTTCGACGCGGAGTCGGCATCTGAGTGCTTCATGCACCTTCATGGCGCCGCGGGGGATGAAAAAATGGTTTCAGATGAACTCGTCGGCTGCCCGCTCGTTGATAGAGCGCCCCGTGGGCCGGCGTTGCGGTTTCTGCTTCTGGGAGGGCCGGCGCCGCCGCCCGCGGCCGGGCTCCGATGGCCGCGCCATGATCTCTTCCTGGGCCACCACGGGATAACGGGCAAAGAGGGCCGCATCCTCGGGAATGTGCTCGAAATAGAGCCGCTCCCGGCGCAGGGTCCGGGCAAAGGCTTCAAAGCCCATGGCGGCCACCACTTCGTCCGGCCGGCCAGTGGCTCCGGCCCGCTGTTGCACCCGCAGGAAAATACGATGTTCCTCCCGCTCCGGCACATAGCCCTGGTAGGTCAACTCCAGGACCAGGGGACGGAGGTTGTAGAGGTAGGTCTTGCCCTTGCGCTGCCGCTCTCGCCACACTTCCTTTTGGGAGAGGAACGCCTCGATCCGCTCCTGGAGTTGGGTCTCGGGGATCTCCCCGGGCTCGGCAAAGACGAGGACGGTGTAATCCGCGCCGATCAGGAGGCTCTGTAGCGCCTGGGTCTTGAGGGGCACCTCCTCGATGTGGTGAAGGCGGACGCCCGGCGGCAGCTTGGCCTCAATGCGGCGGCCCAGCTCATCCAGGGGAACCGGCGGGCTGAAAATCATATCCACCGGCTCCCGGACGCCTGTGATGCCCACCCCCAACGGCGACGCGAACTGGATGTGGGGCTGGGGATTGAACCCCTGCTTGTAGAGCAGGGGCAGGTTCGCCCGACGCACAGTGCGCTCCCACAGGCGAAAGACATCCTGGTGGGAGATGAACTTGACGGACTCCCCCTTTTCGAAGAGGATGCGAACCCGCTGGCGCGGGGCTTCTTCGGCCTGTTCCGCTTCTGGTATATCGGGCGCGGCAGCCCTCAGATGGGTCGCTTCCATGATCTACGATCTACCTCCCTCCTGCATCGACCTCAATCATCGCCGGACGCCACGGCTACCTGGGCCCGCTTGTTGACGGTGCCAAAGCGGCGCTGGGGCACCCGATGGTCAAACTGTCCCTGCCGGTCCGGTGACATCTGGTCGTTGAAATAGAGAGGGATGGGGGTAATATCGACGGGCTGCCGCTGCTTGCCCCGTCCAAGGGCCGGGCACCCCCAGGCCTCGTCGGGCGCCTCCCGGCGTTGCTCCTTGAAATAGCCCAGGATGCCACAACTGAAGCAGTGCTCCCGGCAGTCATCCACCACGCCACCCTGGTAGGTGTGGATGTACTCCTGGATCAGGAACCCCTTCTTCAGGCCGGCGGAGATGTGATCCCAGGGCAAGATCTCGTCCACGGGGCGGGCTCGCCGGGCATACCAGTCCATGTCCAGCCCCAGCTGGGCGAAGGCCTGTTGCCAGGCGTCAAAGTTGAACCATTCGCCCCAGCCCTCCATCTTGGCGCCCAGCTCCCAGGCCCGCTGGATCACGTCGGCCAGGCGGCGATCCCCCCGGGTCAGGAAGGCCTCCACCAGGGTCTCCTCCGGGTTATTCCAGGAGAAATAAATACCGGGGCCCCGAAGCTCCCGCTGGAGGAGGTCGATCTGGGCCCGGATGACCGCCTCATCCTCCATGGGCACCCACTGGAAGGGGGTGTGGGGCTTGGGCACCAGGGTGCTGACGCCGATGCGCACGTTGGCCTTTTTGCCCAGCACCCGACGCCCCACCGCCAGCACCTCTTTGGAGAGGTCGGCAATGGCCTGCACATCCTCCAGGGTCTGGGTCGGGTGGCCGATCATGAAGTACATTTTGATGGTGGTCCAGCCGCGACGGTAGACCTCTTCGGCAGTCCGGAGCAGCTCTTCCGAGGCGATGGGCTTGTTGATCACATCCCGCAGGCGGTCGGTGGCCGCCTCTGGGGCAAAGGTGAAGCCGGAGCGACGCCGCCCCTTCTCCAGCATCTCCATGAGATCCACGCTGAAGCTTTCGATGCGCAGGCTGGGCAGGCCGATGCTCAGCTTCCTGGCCCCATAGCGCTCGATGGTCCGGCGCACCAGCTCTTCCACGTAAGTGTAGTCGCTGCTGCTCAGGCTCAGGAAGCTGACTTCTTCAAAGCCGCATGCCTCGATCATCTCGCCCACGGCCTGGAGCACTTCCTCCACCGGCCGCTCCCGCACGGGGCGGAAGATCATCCCCGCCTGACAAAAACGACAGCCCCGGGTACATCCCCGCATGATCTCAATGGCAGCCCGGTTGTGGACCACGTCGATGAAGGGGACGATGAAGCGGGTCACCGGAGGCGGCAACACTGTGACCACCCGCTTGAGCACCTGGGGCGGCGCATCCGGGTGGGTCGGGGTGATGGCGGCGATGGTGCCGTCGGCCGCGTAGCTCACGTCGTAGAAGTGGGGCACGTAGACGCCTGGGATTTTGACCAGGTATTCCCAAAGACGCCGACGGGCGGCCTTGTCGCCGGCACGGTCTTCCGGTTCCCCTGGCCCCTGGCCCACCTCCTGGCGCCACGCCTCGTAGGCGTGGATGACCTCAAAGATCACCTCTTCCCCCTCGCCGATGACCATGGCGTCGAAGAACGGACCCATGGGCTCCGGGTTGTAGCAGGCCGAGCCGCCGGCAATGACCAGGGGATGGGCGGCTGTGCGGTCGGCCGCGCGCAGGGGAATGCCCGCCAGATCCAACATGGTGAGCACGTTGGTGAAGAGCTGCTCGTAGGGCAGGCTGAAGCCGATGATGTCGAAGTCCCCCAGGGGATGGCGAGTTTCCAGGCCGTAAAGGGGGATGCCCTCCCGCCGCATGACCTGTTCAAAGTCGGGCCAAGGGCAGTAGACCCGTTCCGCCAGCAGATCGTCCCGCTTGTTGATCAGGTCGTAGAGGATCATGAGGCCCAGGTTGCTGCCCCCCAGTTCGTAGATGTCTGGGAAGGCCAGGGCTACTTTGGTGCGGATGTGGGGATCCGCCCAATTTTTGGCGATGCTGTTGAGCTCGCCACCGGTGTAGCGTGCAGGCTTTTCGACTGTGTGCAGCACCCGGTCCAGGGCACGCGTGATCTGTTTGGGTGTCCGCAACATACCAGCTCCTTCCTTCTCTTCTTTCAGGCCAACCGTAGTTTCAGGCCAACCGTGGTTTCAGGCCAACTGTGGATGCCTGAGCGGGGTTTGAACCCGCCATGGAGTCTTGGTCTCGGTATCGCTTTGCATTTCGGCCGACCCTGGCGATTCCATGGGTGACATGCCAGATGGCCGGGGAAGGCATATTATAGCATACACCCAAAGACCCTGGAATTTGACAAACGACCCCGAAACACGTAGAATGCCACCATCTTGGCCATTCACAGTCGCGGCGCATTCGTCTAGAGGCCTAGGATACTGCCCTCTCAAGGCAGAGACACGGGTTCGAATCCCGTATGCGCTACCTTCATCTTCGCAACTCACATCGCAGGGCGCTTAGCGCCGGGCTTCACTTTCGTCGTAGTTTGAGAAGCAGTTTGTGAAGATGATATCATGGATATGCAGCGGCGTTTAGGCTCTTGGTAGAGCGAAACGCCGCTGTATTCCTTTTGGGCTCTTTTTGGTTTTGGCGCTGGGCCGTGGGGTTCTCAGTAGAGGGCAGCCCGGCCGGCAGCCCGCAAGGTGGCCACCAGGGCCGGGATCTGCTCGGGGTTGAGGCCCCGGGTGCGCACCACCACCTCCATCTCCGGCGTGGTATCGGCCTGAATGCTGACCTTGCGCAAGATAGGGCCGAAACGGGTCTGGAGGTCCAGAAAAACGTGCTGCAGCGCGCCCGGGTTGGGTCCCCGGGTGGCGTATTCGCTGCCGCTGATGTCCAACCGATGCTGAACCCAGAGGCCCAGCTCTGTCCCCTTGCCCAGGGCCCGGCTGGGCACCTGGCCCCGGATCCAGAGGAGCTCGCCCGCCGGCCGGGTGTTCAGGCTGGCCTGGAAGGTGAGCTGGTTGGCACCGGGCAGGATGGGCCGTAACAGCCAGGTCAGCAGGGCCGGCGCAGCCCGATAGCGCACCACAAAGTGGCGGAAGGGTTCCGGCGCCGGCTGGATGGCCGCCTCGAACCCCCACAGGCCCATAGGCTGCAACAACACCACCTGCCCCCGGGCGCTGTCCCCCAGGGCGGCCATCAGGTCACGGCTGCGCCGGCGGGCCCGCACGAGCGCGGAGAGGATAGCCAGGATCAACACCAGGAGGGCACCGAGGACTGCCACTGTGGTGGGATTCTCGGCCCACAACCGTTCCAGGTAGTCCATAAATGCTTCTTACCCCAGCCCGGGAGCCATCGGTATCAGGAGGCGTCAATACGCCCAGAGCTTGGGCGGTGCGTAAAGGAATTCACGCATCACGTTGTAGGTCCGGTTTCCTGGCCGGACAGGCGTCCCGGTCACCTCTGTCACGCCAGGATGGGTGACCTGCATATCACCGTACCATGCACGACTCAACCAGGCAGGATCCATGGAATTCAAGAACAACGTCACCCGTCTTCTCGACAGCAAAAAGGTTCCCTACCGTATCCACACCTACGACTACGACGCCGGCATTCACTCAGCCACAGAGGTGGCCGCCGCCATCGGGCTGCCGGCGGAGCAGGTGTTCAAGACCCTGGTGGTCCTGGCCGACCAGCCCAATCACAAGCCCATGCTGGTGATAGTCCCCGGGCCAGAGACCCTGAATCTCAAGGCGCTGGCCCGGGCTGTGGGCATCAAGCGGGCCCGTATGGCCTCCCACGACCAGGCCGAGGCCCTGACCGGCCTGCAGACGGGGGGCATTAGCCCGCTGGCCTTGATCAACCGGGGCTTCAGCGTCTACCTGGACCATCGGGCTCTGGAATTTGAGACCATTGCCGTCAGCGCTGGCCAGCGGGGCGTCAACGTGGAGCTGCCCGTCCAGGCCCTGATCAAGCTGGTCGGCGCCCGGATGATCCGCCTCTAGCGGGTCTCCGTCACCTTGCGCAGGCCCCGAGGGTGATCGGGATCGTAATCCCGGGCATGGGCCAGGTGCATGGCCAGGAGCTGCCCAGGCACGATGGCAGTGATGGGCGAGATCCACTCGGGCACGGGCGTGGTCAGGGGAAGCTGGATGCGCCCCATGGCCAACGTGGCCGGGTCATCGCTGATGACGATGGCCTCGGCTTCCCGCTGCCGCAACAGGCCAATGAAGGTCTGCATCTCCGGCAGCATGATGCCTGAGGGGGCAAAGACAATGGCCGGAAAGCCGTACTCGATCAGGGCCAGGGGGCCGTGTAGGAAGTCGGCGCTGCTATAGGGCTCGGCAATGGTGTAGGTGAGCTCCTTGAGCTTCAGGGCCAATTCAAAGGCGCTGGCATAGTTGTACCCCCGGCCGATCACCACACAGTCCCGCATGTAGCGATAGCGTTGGGCCAGGACGCCGATCTGTTCATTCCGGGTCAACTGGCTGGCCACCGCGGCCGGCACCTGCGCCAGAGCGGCCAACATTTCCCCATCGTCGGCCAGGGTGGCGCTGAGCAAGGCCAGGGCCATGAGCTGGCTGGTGTAAGTTTTGGTGGCTGCGATGGAGCGCTCTTCGCCGGCGTGCAACAGGATGACATGGTCGGCCTCCTGGGCCAGGTCGGACGCGCCCTCGTTGGTGATGGCGGCTGTGAGCGCGCCCTGGCGTCGGGCTTCGGCCACCACGCTGACGATGTCTGGGCTCTTGCCGCTCTGGCTGATGCCCAGCACCAGGGCATCGGTGAGGCGGGGAGGACGCCGGTAGATGGTGTACAGGCTGGGGGTTGCCAGGGCCACCGGCAGGCCGTTGACGGCGCCCAACAGGTAGTTGGCATAGCGGCCGGCATTGTCGCTGGTGCCCCGGGCCGCAATCATGACGTACCGGATCTGCCGACGCTGAATCTCACGGGCCAGCCCCTGAATGGCCGGTTGAGCCTTCTCCAGGAACTCCGCCAACACCTGGGGCTGTTCGTGGATCTCCCGATACAGATGGGATTTTTCTAACATTTACCTCTCTCTTGGCGTTTTCGTTCGATTGGATCCCACGGCAAGCACATTGCACATTGCCGTATCTCTACAGGTAGCAATCATCCTTCTCCCCCCAGCCCCCCTTCCGAAAGCAGGGGAAGAGGGGAGAAGAATCGTTCGTTTTTGTGGTGTGCTGCGCTGCAATGCCACACCACAAAAAAACCCTTTCATGCCCCCTTCCCCGAGTGGGGAATATTATAAACCCACCCACAACAATACCAGAATAGTCCGGGTATTCAATCGAGATGCCCCAAATAGGCGGGAGTCGTCCATCACCAGCCCAACGTTTGCCCCAGATGGCGGCCCCGGAGTTGGTCAAGAGGGAGGAGGCGAGATATGTTGCACGATACCATGGCAGAGACCACCGGCCTGCAGCTCGAGCTCTCCGAGGAGATGCGCATGCTCCAGGAGCTGGCCAGGGATTTCGCGCGCAAGGAAATTCTGCCCAGGGCGGATGAGTACGACCGCAGCGAGGAATGGCCCTGGGAGATCTTCCACAAAGCCCGGGAGGTGGGGCTGGTCAACATGAACATCCCCGAGGAGTACGGCGGCCTGGGCGCGAATGTGCTGGAGGAATGCCTGGTGGCCGAAGAACTGGCCTACGCCTGCTCCGGCATCCAAACCGCACTGATGCTCAACCAGCTGGCCGTCCTCCCCCTGCTGCTGGCCGGCAGCGAGGAGCAAAAAAGGCGCTACTTCCCCCGCTTGGTGGACGAAGGGAAGATCATGGCCTACTGCATGACGGAGCCGGACGCCGGTTCCGACGTGGCCGGTATCAAAACCACCGCCACCCGCAAGGGTGACAGCTACATCCTGAACGGCGCCAAGACCTGGATCACCGATGCGCCGGTGGCCAGTTTCTTCACCGTCTTTGCCAAGACGGACCCCGAAGGGGGCCACAAGGGCATAAGCTGCTTCATCGTGGAACGGGACTATCCCGGCATCAGCGTCAGCAAACCCCTGGAGAAGATGGGCCAGCACGCGGCCCAGGCGGCCATGGTCTTCTTCGAAGAGGTAGAAGTCCCGGCCAGCAACCTGGTGGGCCGGGAAGGAGACGGGTTCATGCTGGCCATGCAGGTCTTCGACCGCAGCCGCCCCCCGGTGGCCGCCGCGGCCACCGGCGTGGCCCGCCGGGCCCTGGACGAAGCGGTCAAGTATGCCGGAGAGCGGACCGCCTTTGGCCAGCCCATTGCCCAGTTTCAGGGGGTCGGGTTCATGCTGGCCGACATGCGCATCCGGGTGGAAGCCGCCCGAGCCCTGGCGTGGAAGGCCGCCTGGCTGGCGGACCAGGGCCGGCGGAACACCCTGGAGGCAGCCATTGCCAAGGCCTTCTGCGCCGATGCCGCCATGCAGAACGCCCTGGATGCGGTGCAGGTGTTCGGGGGCAACGGCTACAGCCGGGAGTACCCCGTGGAAAAACTCATGCGGGACGCCAAGATCTATCAAATCTACGAGGGAACCACCCAGATCCAGAAGGCCATCATCGTGCGAGAACTGTACCGGGATGCCCGCAGCGGCCACTAGTAAATCCCGGCAGAAATTCGCCAATCGTTTCCACCAGAGGTAGTGCG
>FWPU01006188.1_pt1 | contig 24440 bp, 17 predicted proteins | sample 2228361 | NCBI WGS metagenome assembly FWPU01 (sample SAMEA103939777, study PRJEB20133) | metagenome | reverse complement strand
CGATCAGTGAGAGCCCATCCTTTCTTTGGGTTGTCTTGAACCACCCCTGCGTTTGAAACACGGGACTCCTTGCCGTGCAAGTCCTTGATGTCGCCCACGCCCACGCCTACGCCTACGCCCACGCCCACGGTGGGGAAGGTCCACCTTTCCGCCTCGTTCACGTGCACGTGGACGTGGACGTGGACGTGCTCGAAAACGAAGACCTCCCGTCGTCTGCGCCCACGCCTATGCCTACGCCCACGCCCACGGTGGGGAAGGTCCACTACGACCCGACCCGCTCTCCACGTCCCCCCGGACCTCTGCTATCCTTCGTCTCGGCTCGAACTCCGGGGAACGGGAGATGGACCGCGACGCGGCCGCCGGGGAACTTGACCGGTTGCGGCGTGAAATCGAGCACCACAATTATCTCTACTACGTGAAGGACGCGCCCGAGGTCCCGGACGAGGACTACGACCGCCTGTTCCGCCGCCTGGTCGAGATCGAGACCGCGTTTCCGGACCTCGTGACCCCCGATTCCCCCTCGCAGCGCGTGGGGGCCCCGGCCGCTCAAGAGTTCAGGGCGGTGCCCCACCGCATGCCCATGCTGTCGCTCCAGAACGCGATGGACGTGGGCGAGATGCGGGAATTCGAGGCGCGCTTGAGGCGTTTTTTGGGCCGCGACGACCCGCTTGACTACGTGGTCGAACCCAAACTCGACGGCCTGTCCGCGGAACTCGTCTATGAGGACGGGGTCCTCGTGACCGGGGCCACGCGCGGGGACGGCTTCACGGGCGAGGACGTGACCGCCAACCTGCGCACCGTGCGCAGCATCCCGTTGCGCTTGCGAGACGACGTCCGCCCGGTCCCGCCGCTCCTGGAAGTGCGAGGCGAGGTCGTCATCCCAGTGGCCCGTTTCGAGGAACTCAACCGCGAGCGCGAGGCCCGCGGCGAGTCCCCCTTCGCGAACCCCCGCAACGCCGCGGCCGGGTCCGTGCGGCAACTGGACCCCAGGGTCACGGCGGGCCGTCCCCTCGATTTCTACGCCTACACCCTCGGCGCCTCGGAGGGGTTCGAGGTCGAGGGCCAGTGGGCGCTCTTGCAGGCCCTTCGCGATTTCGGGTTCAAGGTCACGGACCTCGCGCGGCGCGTGCGTGGGATCGAGGCCGTCATCGAGGAGTACCGGCGGCTCCTGGCCCTGCGCGACGACCTGGAGTTCGAGGTGGACGGGGCCGTGGTCAAGGTGGACAGCGCCGCCCTGCAACGGGAACTCGGCGAGGTGTCGCGCAGCCCCCGGTGGGCCATCGCGTACAAGTTCCCGCCCAGGCGCGAGGTGTCGCGAATTGAAAGCGTCATCGTGCAGGTGGGCCGGACCGGGGTGCTGACGCCGGTCGCGGTCCTGACCCCGGTGCGGGTCGGCGGCGTGATTGTGCGGCGAGCCACCCTCCACAACGAGGACGAGGTGGCCCGCAAGGGAGTCATGGAGGGCGACTTCGTGACCGTCCAGCGCGCCGGCGACGTGATCCCCGAGGTCGTCGAGGTCCTCGTGGACCGGCGCGACGGGAGCGAACGCCCCTTCGTCATGCCAGACCGCTGCCCCTCGTGTGGGGGACCCGTGGTGCGCGAGGAGGGCGAGGCCGCGCGCCGCTGCGTGTCGTCGTCGTGCCCCGCGCAGCGGAAGGAGCGCATCACCCACTTCGCGTCCAAGCGGGCCATGGACATCGAGCACCTGGGCGACAAACTGACCGACCAGCTGGTGGAAAAGGGCCTGGTGCGCGACGTGGCGGACCTGTACTCGCTGCGCCAGGAGCAGGTCGCGGCCCTGGAGCGCATGGCCGACAAGTCGGCCCGGAACCTGCTCGACGCCATCGAGCGCTCCAGGTCGCGTCCCCTCGCCGCGGTCCTCTTCGCCCTGGGGATCCGCCAGGTCGGCGAGGCCCTGGCCCGTGACCTCGCGGCCCACTTCGGCAGCATCGAGGCCCTGATGGAGGCCACCGAGGAGGACCTGCTCCGGGTCGAGGGCGTCGGGGCGGTCGTGGCCAGGAGCATCCGGGACTTCTTCGACAACGCGGCCAACCGAGACCTGATCCGCCGCCTGCGCGAGGCCGGCGTTCGCATGGAGCACTCGGCCCCGCGCGACGAGGCGGACCCCCGCTTCGCGGGCAAGACCTTCGTCTTCACGGGGACGCTCGCCACGATGACCCGCGAGCGCGCCCAGGCCCTGGTCCTGGCCCGGGGCGGGAAGGCGGCCTCGGCAGTGTCGCGCAAGACCGACTACGTGGTGGCGGGCGCGGACGCCGGGTCAAAACTCGCGAGGGCGCGCGACCTCGGGGTCGCGGTCCTGAGCGAACCCGAGTTCCTTCAGATGTGCGGGCTGGAGGGGGGCGCGGGGGGGGCGTCGCCGGAGGAGGCACCGTGAGCGCGGTGCAGGCGCGCGGACTCGTCAAGTCCTACGGCGCGGTCACGGCCGTGTCCGGCTTCGACCTCGTCGTGGCCGCGGGCGAGGTCTTCGGGATGCTCGGGCCGAACGGCGCCGGCAAGACCACCACGGTCAAGATGATCTGCGGCATGGCGCGCAAGACCGCCGGGGACCTGCTCGTCCTGGGCCTCGACGTGGACCGTCACCTGCGGGACATCCAGCACCGCCTCGGGGTCATGCCCCAGGACGACAACCTGGACCCCGACCTGAGCCCGCGCCTCAACCTCCAGGTGCACGCGGGCTACTTCCGCCTGTCCCGGCGCGAGGCCGCAGCCCGCGCGGCGGACCTGCTCGATTTCGTGCAACTCCGCGGCCACGCGGACCAGCCGGTCCGCACCCTGTCCGGGGGGATGCGCCGGCGCCTGCTCCTCGCCCGGGCCCTGATCAACCGCCCGGCCCTGCTCCTGCTCGACGAGCCGACCGTAGGGCTCGACCCCCAGTCCCGGCTCGCGGTCTGGTCCAAGGTCCTGGCGCTCCGGCAACAGGGGGTCTCGATCATCCTGACGACCCACTCGATGGACGAGGCCGAGCGCCTGTGCGACCGCGTAGGGATCGTGGACCGGGGCCGCATCGTGGCCGAGGGCCCGCCGCTCGACCTCATTGCGCGCCACGTCCCGCGCGACGTGGTCGAGGTCCGCGCCGAGGACGGCCCGCCCGTGCTCCCGTCCTGGCCAGGGGTGCGCGTCGAGCGGTCCCAGGACACGGTGTACCTGTACGCGGACGACGCGGGGCCGCTGGTGCCGCTCGTCGCGCGCGACGGACGCTCCGTCCTGCGGCGCCGCTCGAACCTCGAGGACGTCTTCCTGACCCTGACCGGGCGGGACATGAGGGAATAGGTGGCCCCGCGACGCCTCCATGCCGTGTCCGAGGCACCGTCGCTCCTGCTCCACAGCCTGCTCGCCCTCGCAAGCCCCTACACCTACGCCGTGGTCCGGCGCAACGCCCGCGTCTGGCGCGCGTACCTGTGGGCGAGCCTCATCGGCAACCTCGGTGAGCCCCTGCTGTACCTCGCGGCCATCGGGTTCGGGATCGGGTCCCTGCTCGGTCCCGAGGGCATCGGGGGCGTCCCGTACGACGTGTATCTGGCTCCGGGGATCCTCGTGTCGACCTCGATGTACACGGCGGTCTTCGAGTGCACCTTCGGCTCGTTCACGCGCATGAAGCCCCAGAAGACCTTCGACGCGATCTTGGCGACCCCCGTGACCCCCGTGGAACTCGCGGCAGGCGAGGTCGTGACCGCGGCCCTCAAGAGCGGGGTCGGGGCCGCCATCGTGCTGGCCGTGATCACCGCGTTCGGGCTCGTGCAGTCGCCTCTGGCCCTGTTGACGGTCCCCCTGGGCCTCGTCGTGGGCTTCGCCTTCGGGGCCCTGGGCCTCGTCACGGCGGCGGTCTCCCCGGATTACTCCTTCTTCAACTATTTCTTCACGCTTGTGATCGCACCGATGTTTCTGCTGTCCGGCATCTTCTTCCCGGTCGAGACCCTGCCCGCCTGGGCGCAGGTCCTGGCCCACGTCTTCCCCCTGACCCACGCGGTCCGCATCGCCCGGGCCCTGACCCTGGGCCTGCCCGAGCCCGCGCTCCTGCTCCACCTCGCGGTCCTGTTTGCCGGCGGGGTCGCGGCCACGGCCCTCGCCGCGGCCCTGCTCCGCCGCCGCCTGATCCCGTGATTCTCTGCCCGGCGGCCCGGGCACATCCGGGGCGGCCGCTCCGGGGCCACTGGTCCCTTCCACCCGTTCGTTGCCTCGGGTGGGGCGGCTCGGCACGCGAGAGCACCCCCCCGCCCCATCCCGTGAGCCGCGGGTCGCTCGCCTCGGTCGGGGCTACCGCGGCCCTGTCGGTCAGCACGCCAGTCGCCATGGCGGCCAGAAGCCGGCTGGCGTTGCGGACGCAGGCGACAAGCGCCTCTGTCCAGACCGCAGGGACCGCGGCTTCACGCCCCTCCCTCCGTTCGCTCCCGCGCGGCTCATCGGGCGGGGGCCAGCGTGCCTCGCCGCCCCACCGCTCGCCTGCCTGGCGCGCGGAGCCTCTCTGCGCTGGGCCGGGTCGGAAGCGCCGCACGTTATCGGCCACGCGGCTCGTCCCATTCCACTACGAGGTCGCTCGGATCGAGGCCGGCTTGATCGAGGAGGAAACGACTGACGTCCACGCAATCGCTTGCTGCAAAGCACGTGTCAACCCAGAGTGAGCCCACGGGACGCGCCGCTCTTGTCTGGTATGCTTGCGCGAAATCCTCACGACGTTGCGCGACCACCATCCGTTTGTGCCGATAAAGCGGCGCAACAAGGCGCCCATCCTGGACAGCCTTCTCCGCTGCGGCCACGAGGACATCCTTCCACTTGCGAACCTGAAGGTCCACCCCGCGCCAAGTCGCGCGGCGAAGCAACGCGTACGGAGAGGGCAGCGGCCCCACCGATCCGGGCCGCGCTGTTCCCCCGCGAGGTGATGGAGGGCGCGGGGGTGGGTCCTGACCGCTCTGGCCCTCGGGCGGCGGAGGCGGAGGCGGGACCAGGGAGGCGAGCACATCGAGCAGGTACCGCTCGGCCTGCTCCTTTTCCTGGGAGAAGGCCAACTCGATGCCCTTTCTTTCCAGTTCGCGTATGTCTGGCCTCGCGAGCGCGCGTTCGCGATCTCGCTGAAGCGCAGCGAGCGTCTGCCAATAGCGCAGCAGGTCCTCCGTCCCTTTTGGCGTGATCGCCCCGAGCCGCACGAGGTCTTCGTCCGTCTCGATCCCGCCCCGCCACCGGACCCGGTCGCGGAGTTCGCGCTGACCACTCGGGTCGAGGAAGACCCACTCTGCGCCATTTGTGGTGACGCCCACTCGCGGCCCTCGGGCGCAGTTCTGTAGATAGTTCGCGAGTTGGTGCACGCAGCGAGAGTCCTCGGGGTTCTCTCTTGCGGCTTTCGCCTCGATGGCGAGGTAGGGATCCCCGTCCTTCAACAAGAGATAGTCCACCGTCCCCCGACCCCCTGCCGCGCTCGTCCCGAGCCCTTCCTCCTCCCGACACTGCGCCGGGTCCCAGACCTCCACGCCGAGTGCGGCCAGCACCGGCTCGACCACGCATCGCCGGGTCTGGTGTTCCCCCCAGCCCTCCTGTCGTGCCAGGCCCAGATTGCGACGGGCAACTTGCAGCCACTCTTCACGACTCCCAATGGGCATGTGCTCCCTCCTTGTGCCTGCGTGCCCGCGTCGCCGCCTGGCCGGCCACCTCCTCGAGCAACCGAGCCAGAGCCGGAGACCCGGGCGAGCGAGATCCATGGACGCCTCGAATCCTAGCACGACTTGAGGAAGCGACCATCAGTAGATCCGAATCGCCTCGGTCCCCGGGTAGTAATGCTTCAAAATGAAATCGTACTTCTTCCCCTGTTCCGCCAGGCCGATGGCGCCGACCTGGCACAGGCCCACGCCGTGGCCGAAGCCCGCGCCGCGGAACCGGAAGGACCTGCGCCCGGAGGCGTCGGACTGGGCGTCCACGACGAAGAGCGAGGACTTGAGGCCGCCCAGGGCCTTGCGGATCACCAGTTCCGGCGACAACTCGACCGCCGCGGACCGCCCGGTGACCCGCAGGCGCGTCACCCGTCCCGAGACCCCCCGTTCCAGTGGATCCAGTGCCACGACCTCGCCCACGTCCACCCCCGTCAACTCCCGGACCGCACGCCTCACGTCGTCGAACCGGACCGTCTTCTCCCACCGGAACGACTCGCGGCCGTAGCGTGTGCCCCCGCAATACAGCCCGGCGGGCGGGGACTCGATGAACCGGCGCACCGCGTCCTCTCCCCGCGCCGCGTCCGGATACGCCCGGACCCCCTCCGGCCCATCCACCACGCCTTTCAGATAGTCGTGCCCCGACCCCTGCCACACCCGGCCCCCGTCCTCGGTGTGCCCGCCGCAAGAGGCCCCATAGACCGTGTCCGCGAGGGCCGCGCCGTGGAACACCATCTGCCCCCGCGTCTCGTCCACGGCCCGGCTCGTGCGCGGGTTCTCGCGTGCCGCGCCCCGGTACGCCTGGCAATGGACGTCCGAGCACACCATGTACGGGTCCGCGGTGTGGCGCGTCCCGAGTTTCGCGAACATCTCGCCGCGCGCGCACACGGCCTGGGCCTTCAGCGCCTCCATCGGCGCGTCCACGTAAATCTCGGACGGCACCAGGCCCTTGAGCAGGGTCTCCGCGTCCACGGCGTTGATCACCGCGAGCCGCCCGTTCCGGTCCGGCGCAAGCACGACCTGCCCCCGGTACGAGCGGTCCTCTCGCCCGTGCCACGCAAACCCGCGCCCGAACTCGACCGACCTGACGTGGATCCGGTCGGACCCCGCGGGCGCCACGAACACGACGTCCGGGAAGGCCAGGTCTGCCGCCACCCCGTCGCACTGCACTCTCACCACACCGCCCGGGCGTTCCACGACCTCCTCGAAGACTTCGAGCGTCGCGAGACCCGTCTCCCTCGCAACCTCGTCCCGCCTCGCCCTCGCGTCCTCCGCCCGCTGGAACGGCCGGTCCTCGACCAGCACGAGCACGCGGTTGTCCAGGACCCGCCCGAAGAACCCGAACACGCTGCCCCGCTCGAAGGAGCGGACCTTGAGCCCCCGGCCCTCCCACTCGGCCCTCGCCCTCCGCACGCCCTCGAGGTCCCCCGCCGAGACCCGGGCCAGGGCCACCCACGACCGCAGCACCGCGGCCCGCCCCCCCTCCAGGGTCGCCCGGCACTGCGTGCGTCCCTTGCCGACGCGGATCGCGGCACCGCCCTCCCCTTCCGGCAGGAACGCAAGCGGCCCGTCCGCCCCGAATACGACCGAGTCCTGGTCCTCCATCACGAGGACGTTGATCACCGGGACGTGCTCTTTCGTGAACTGAAATTTCGTGGAGTACAGGATCGCGGCCCGGTCTCGCCGCGTGAAGTCCTCGCCGACCTCCTGGGCCTGCGCGAGGCTCGCCCCCAGCCAGACGGCCGCGGCCAGTCGGATCCCGAACCGACGGGGTTTCACGCCACGTCCCCCGGTTCCAGCGGGATGCCCTCCTCCACGAGGAGCACGGGGATGCCCTCCCGGACCGGGTACAGGACCAGGCCGTCCTCGCGCAGCAGGCCCTCGCGGATCGGCCCCCCCACAACCTCGCCCTTGCGGTTCCTCGCGCCGCCCTCCGCGATCCGGCGGTTCAGCGCGGCCAGCCCGTCGCCCTCGACCCAGCGCAGGCGCAGGTCCTTGCGCTCCGGGCACACCAGCATGTCCATCAGCCAGTCCGGCAACGCCATTGCATCCTCCATTCGCCATGACCTTCCACCGGGGTTTTCCGTTCGCAGTCCGGGGGATCGTTTCGCACGGATTGACATTTGTCAAAGCCTTCCCTAGGCTCGCCCCGTTCAAAGCCCCGACACGGACCTTCAGGCGGACGGGACATGAAGAAGATCGAGGCCATCATCAAGCCGTTCAAACTCGACGACGTGAAAGAGGCCCTGATGGAGGTCGGGGTCGGGGGCATGACCGTGACCGAGGCCCGCGGGTTCGGCCGTTCCCTGGGCAAGCGCGAGGTCTATCGCGGCGCCGAGTACGTGGTGGACCTCGTCCCGAAACTGAAACTCGAGGTCGTGGTGCACGACGACATGGTGGACCTCGTGGTCGAGGCGATCCTGAAGTCGGCCTTCACCGGCAAGATCGGGGACGGCAAGGTCTTTGTGCTCCCGCTCGACGAGGCCGTCCGCATCCGGACCGGCGAGCGGGGGCCCCAGGCAGTCTGACGGCGCGACCTTGCGGTCGCGATGACGAGGCACCGGACACAGGAGGATGGACCGTGACCCCAAAGGAATGCATCGAGTTTGCAAAGGAATCCGAGTGCCGGATGGTGGACCTGAAGTTCCTGGACCTGCCCGGCGTGTGGCAGCACTTCTCGGTCCCGATGCAGGAACTCGTCGAGGACTCGTTCGAGTCGGGCTTCGGCTTCGACGGCTCGTCCATCCGGGGGTTCCAGTCCATCCACGCCTCGGACATGCTGGTGATCCCCGACCCGGACACGGCGGTCCTCGAGCCCTTCAGCAAAGTCAAGACCCTGTCGCTCATCTGCAACGTCGTGGACCCGGTTACGCACCTGCCCTACTCGCGCGACCCCCGTTTCGTGGCGCGCAAGGCCGAGGCGTACCTGAAGTCCGCGGGGATCGCCGACACGTGCTTCGTCGGTCCGGAAGCAGAGTTCTTCCTGTTCGACGAGGTCCGCTACGATTTCGGCCACCACTTCGCGTTCCACGAGGTAAACAGCAACGAGGGCCAGTGGAACACGGGCCGCGCCGAGGCCCCGAACCTCGGGTACAAGGTCCGGTACAAGCAAGGCTACTTTCCGGTGCCCCCGACGGATTCCCTCCAGGACATCCGCGCCGAGATCGCCCTGACGCTTCAGGGCCTGGGCATCCCCGTCGAGGCCCTCCACCACGAGGTCGCGACCGCGGGCCAGTGCGAGATCGACATGCGGTTCGCGCCGCTCGTGCAGATGGGTGACCGCCTGATGTGGTTCAAGTACGTGGTCAAGAACGTGGCGCGCCGCCACGGCAAGACCGCGACTTTCATGCCGAAGCCCCTGTTCGAGGACAACGGCAGCGGCATGCACTGCCACGTGTCCCTGTGGAAGGCCGGCCAGAACCTCTTCGCAGGGAACCTGTACGCCGGCCTCTCCCAGGTAGCCCTGCACTTCATCGGTGGCGTGCTCGCGCACGCCCCGGCCCTGTGCGCCTTCACGAATCCGACCACGAACTCGTACAAGCGCCTGGTCCCGGGGTTCGAGGCGCCCGTCAACCTCGCCTACTCGTCGCGCAACCGCTCGGCCTCGATCCGCATCCCGATGTACAGCGCGAACCCAAAGGCCCGGCGACTGGAACTGCGCTTCCCCGACCCGTCATGCAACGGTTACCTGGCATTCGCCGCGATCCTGATGGCGGGCCTCGACGGGATCCAGAGGGAACTCCCAGCCGGTCAGCCCCTGGACAAGGACATCTACGGCCTGACCCCCGAGGAACTGAAGGGCGTGCCCAAGACGCCGGGCTCGCTTGGAGAGGCCCTGGACGCCCTCGAATCGGACCACGACTTCCTGCTGGCCGGCGAGGTCTTCACCCCGGACATCCTCGAGCGCTGGGTCCACTTCAAGCGCGAGCAGGAGGCGGTCCAGGTCGCCATCCGCCCCCACCCCTACGAGTTCCTTCTGTACTACGACATCTGATCCCAGGAAGCCACAGGAACGAGGGGGCCCCAACCACAGGGTTGACGCAGGCGGGGGCCGAAGTATCGCCGAGCGGGTGGCCCCAGATGGGCCGCGAGCAGCACAGCGCTAGCAGCGCCAACGCGAGCAGCGCAGCGGCCCAGATGGGGTCAGCAAGCCGGCGAGACGAGGCCAACGGCAAGGAAACCCGATTGGGTGGGGAAACACGAAGGGCGCCTTGCGGCGCCCCCCGTGTGCCGGTGGAAGGAGGTGAGGGACTACTCGGTCTCCTGCTCCACGTAGAACGCGGAGGAGCCGACCTGGGAGCACTCGGAGTACGTGGCCTTCGGGTCACCAAACGCGAGCCGCTGGAACGTGGACTGCGTGTCGTCGCAGTCGAGGTCCGCGTGCGCGTTGGCGGTCGCCTGGGCCGCGTCCATGACGGTCCCGTCCTTCCAGTCGAAGGAGTACACGAAGTAATGCTGGTCCGTCATCTGGAACGTCAAGGCGGCCCACGTCTTGGTGTTCCACATGTCCGAGTTCGAGTCGCAGCGCTCGTCCTTGTCGATGTCCTGCGTCGAGCCCTTCGACCCGCAGCACGTGGTGTCCGGCGTGACGCCCTGGTCCGTCGGGAACTGGCAGTACAACTTGGTCCCCGTGGCACTGATGTGGGGGGCCGTGTAGTAGTACGCCGCTCCCTTGTAGATCTTGTCGAGCTCGTCAATGGCCTCCGTGGTCTTCGCGCGCCGCATGTACTTGATAAACGCGGGCACGGCGATGACCGCCAGGATGCCGAGGATGGCGACGACCACCATCAGCTCGACCAACGTGAACCCCTTGAACCCGACCTTGCGAAGCCTGTTCATCCGGTACCTCCTCGTAAAAGAGTTGCCCACTTCCCGGCCCGAACCCCCGGGCCTCCCGTTCCATGCCCGCCCTCTCGGGCCTGCACGTCATCGGAACGAAGCAATGGACGTGCCAACAGACTATTCCTGGAAAACACAAGGCTTTTTTGAGGAAGCCGACCTGCCTGGGTGCCCCTGTACGCCGATTTTGCGCACCATCCACGGACAAAAAACGTCACTTCGGAGATCGAATCGGGCGACGTGATACCGTTCCCGATGTCGTGTTCCGGGAGTGGGGATGCTGCCGCTCGAGTTCGGCGACGCGACGGGGCGGGCGAGTCCAATGGGGTAGGACCCTGATCGTCGGGTCCACGGGGACGGTTGGGCTGATTCGTGGCCGTGGGCGTGGTCGTGGGCGAGACCGGAGAGTATCGGAGCACGGACCAGGTGAGTGCCTTTTCCCAGGGACCTGGATCGTCCCCGCCCACGCCTACGAGGATCCGTTCGTGGACAAGCCGACGATCTGGGCAGGCGGCCGGGGGTGGGGGAGCGGGCCAACCGACAATTCGCCCGGTCGTCCTCCTCTTCGTGGCGGCCCTCGTTCTCCGCATGATTCCGGCGCTGTCCCTGGCCGTGGGCTCGGGGGACTTCCTGGTCACGGACGACCCGCCTTACCACGTCCTGCGCGTGGCCAGGCTGCTCGCCGACCCCCCGGGACCGGGCGACCCGGATCCCCTGGTCGCCCACCCGCACGGGGCCGTGGCCTGCTGGCCCTGGGGCTTCGATTGGCTGCTCGGGCTCATCATCGGGCCGGTGGCCGGGTCCCCGCCGGACCGGCAGGTCGTCGCGCTTGCGGCCTCGCTCGCGATCCCCTGGCTGGGGGCGCTCGCGATCCCGTGTCTGGTCGGGTTCGGAGGCCCCTTCGCGCACCGCCGCGCGGTCCTGATCGGGGCGGGGCTCCTGTGCCTCCTCCCCGCGCACCATGACTACTCGTTCTTCGGGCGCGTGGACCATCACGTGATCGAGCCGCTCATCCCGCTCCTGGCCCTCGCGGGTCCCCTGCAGGCCAGAGGGTCCGGGTCTCGCGCCGAACTCCTGGGGGTCCTGGGGTCCGGGCTCGCGGCCGGGGCCTCCTTCGCCTTGTTCCCGGCCGCACTGCCCATCGCGGGGGCATCGGTCGTGGTCGGAGGGGGGCTCCTCCTCGCGCGACGACCAGGCCTCGCGGCCGGGTATGGCCTCGCCGCTCTCGTCTCGACGTTCGGGAGTCTCGCCTCGTCCCCGTACCCGTGGGAGTGGGTCTTCTACTCACCCTCGCTGCTCCAGGCGACGCTCATGGCGTTGCCGGCCGCGGGACTCGTGGCGGGGTCCGCGGCGGGCCGACTGGGGGCCCGCGCCCGGGGCGCGCGCCTCGCCTGGGGGGCGGTGGGAGCCGCCGCGGCGGGCCTGCTGGCGCTCGCCCTTCTCGACAGGTTCCGGCAGGGCCTCGTCCAGGGTCTGCAATATTTTCAAGGTTGGGACTTCGCCGCCCTCTCCTTCGAGTCGCAGCCGTTGTGGGCCGACGTGGGTCGCGCGGGCACGCTGGCGACCTGGCTGGCGCCCCTGGCCGTGATTGGGGTGGTCCGGTGGCTCCGGGGCGCCCCCGGCGAACCCGGCCAGGACCTCGCGCCGCGCAGGGCCGCCGGGGTCCTCGCGGTCCTTCTCCTCGGGCCGGCCGCGTTCCAGAGGAGGTTTTTGGTCGCGGCCTCCCCCTTCCTGGCCCTGGCCGTGGCCGAGGCGCTGTGGTGGCTGTGGACCGCGTGCGGGCGCGCGAGCCATGGGAGGCGAGTGGCAGGACGGGCCGCGCTGGTCGTCGCAGTGATCGCGGGTCTCGCCCCTTCAGTCCGGCACGTGGCCGCCCTGGAACCTCGGTCTGCGATGGACCGCGCCATGACGCGCGCCGCCAGAGCGGTGGCAGACGCCCTGGGCGAGCCGCAAGCGCCGGTGGCCCGGAGGGCGGGCCCGCCCGACCGTGGCGTGCTCGCGCCGTGGAGTTTCGGTCACGTCTTCCAGTGGGAGGCCGGGGTCCCGACCGTGTGCGACAACTTCTACGGCCCTCCGGAGAACGACGCAGCCCTGCGGACGTGCCTGGAGATCCTCTACGAGCCCGACGAGGCGAGGTCTGCGTCCCGCCTGCGCGAGGCGCGGATCGGCTTCGTCGTCCTCGAACCGCCGCACGCGGACCAGGTCCGGGCCGAGGCCCCCCTGATCGGCCTCCACCCGGACACCCTCGTCACGCGCGAGGGTGCGTTCCGGCCGGCCTTCGCACGAACCCTGTGGGGCCGGCTGGGGCTGTTCGCGCAGGCGGCCCGGCCGGGAGACTCCGGTCCCGCCGGGACTACCTTCGCCGGCCGCATCCGCGAGGTCCGCAGCGACACGGGGGAAGTCCAGGCCGAGGTCCTGCTCTTCACCGTGGACCCGACCGCGACCCCGTGACATAATCCGGCGCCGGGAGCGGGTGGGCAGAGCCATGATGAAGGTCGCGGTCATTGGTGGGGGGTCGTCGTACACCCCCGAGTTGCTGGATGGGTTCATCGAGCGGGAGAGGTCGCTCGGCCTTGCAGAGGTCTGCCTGCACGACATCGCGCCGGACCGGCTGGAGGCGGTCACGGGGTTCTGCCGTCGCATGGCCAGGGCCCGCGGCGCGGACTTTTGCATCTCGGAGACCCTCGACCTCGGCCACGCCCTGGCCGGCGCGGCGTTCGTGGTCACGCAGATTCGCGTCGGGGGCCAGGAGGCACGTCACCGCGACGAGGCCCGGGGCCTGCGGCTCGGCATTGTGGGTCAGGAGACCACGGGCGAGGGCGGGTTCGCGAAGGCGATCCGGACCATCCCCGTGGTGCTGGACCTCGCGCGGCAGGTGCGGGAGCGCGCGCCGGGGGCGTGGGTCATCAACTTCACGAATCCGTCGGGCATCGTGACCGAGGCCCTGCTGCGCTTCGGCCGGGTCCCGACCGTGGGCCTGTGCAACGTCCCCGCCGAGATGAAGATGGAGACCGCAGCGGCCCTCGGCGTGCCTCCCGAGGCCGTAGAACTGGACTACGTGGGGCTGAACCACCTGGGCTGGGTCCGCCGCATCCTCGTGAACGGCGAGGACATCACCGATGCGGTGCTCGGTGCGTTCCGCGGCGGGCGCGGCCCCAGGAACGTCCCGGAAGTGGACTACGGACCTGACTTTTTCGAGGCCCTCCAGATGATCCCGTCCCCGTACCTGCGGTACTATTACGCCACCGAGGAGGTCCTGCGGGAACTCGAGGCCGCACCGAAGACGAGGGCCCAGGTGGTCATGGAGATCGAGGAGGCCCTGTTCGCGTACTACCGGGACCCGGGCACGGTCGAAAAGCCGGCGCTCCTGTCGGAGCGCGGAGGCGCCTGGTACTCGCGCGTGGCCCTGGACGTGATCGAGGGGCTGTTGGCCCCCCGCCCGCGGCGCGAGGTCGTGAACACGCTGAACCGGGGCGCGGTCCCAGAGCTCCCCGACGACGCGGTGGTCGAGGTCCGCGCCGACCTGTCGTCCCACGGTGTGGTGCCGGTCGCCGCCGGGCCGCTCCCCGAGGAGATCGTGGGACTGATCCGCCAGGTCAAGGCATACGAGCGTCTGACGATCGAGGCCGCGCTCACGCGCTCGCGGGGCAAGGCCCTGGCCGCCCTGCTCGCGAATCCGCTGGTCCGGACGCTCGACAAGGCCCGGGCCGTGCTGGACGACCTGATCGCGTGCGGTGACTTCCAACCCATGGAGTAAGAGCATGGACCGACTCGCCCTGTTCGGAGGCACCCCCGTTCGCACTCGCCCGTTCGCCCCGTGGCCCGAGTACGATGACCGGGAGCGGCGATACCTGATGGAGGCCCTGGAGTCCCGCAACTGGGGCGGGTTTCCCTTCCCCTCCCCGCTCGCCGCGGAGGTTGCACGTACGTTTGCTGAATATCATGGCGCGAAATACGGCATCCTGTGCGCGAACGGGTCGGTGACGCTCGAGACCGCGCTTCGCGCCGCGGGCATCCGCGCGGGGGACGAAGTGATCGTCCCGGCCTACACGTGGATCGCGACCGCGGCGTGCGCGGTCCACCTGAACGCGGTTCCCGTCTTCGTGGACGTCGAGCCCAGGAACTATTGCATGGACCCGGCGGCCCTGGAGGCCGCGATCACACCCCGCACGCGCGCGGTCATCCCGGTCCACCTCGGGTCGTCCGTCGCGGACCTGGACCGGATCCTCGAGATCGCCAGGAAGCACGACCTGATCGTCATCGAAGACTGCGCGCACGCCCACGGAGCGGCGTGGCGTGGTCGCGGCGTCGGATCGTGGGGCGATTTCGGTTCATTTTCGTTCCAATCGTCTAAATTGATGACATCTGGTGAGGGAGGAGCGATCATCACGTCTAACGAGGAATATGCGAAGAAGTGCATGAGCCTCGTCAACTGCGGCCGCAAGGAGCCGGGCTACGACGATTTCGAGGGATTCCTTTTTGGCTGGAACAATCGCATATCAGAACTTCAGATAGCGGTCCTCAAGGCCCAGGTCGAGAGGCTCCACGAGGCGACGCTGCGGCGGGCCCAGATGGTCGGGTACTTCCGGGACCTGCTCCACGCGGAGGTCCCGGGCATCCGCGTTCTGGAGCGCGACGACCGCATCACCACGCTCGCGGCCTACCAGGTCGTGATGCGCTATGACCCCGAGGCCTTCGGCGGGCTGCACCGCGACCGCTTCCTGGAGGCACTGAGGGCCGAGGGCGTGGACCTCGACGGCTCGTTCTACGTCCCGATCTACGACAGCCCGCTCTTCAACGCGCGCAGCGACGAGTGGCCCCTGCTGCGCGAGCGCTACGGCGACGGGGTCCTCGAGGCGGACATCCATTGCCCGGTCACCGAGAAGGCGGCCTACGAGGAGGCGATCTGGATGCACTACCCGCACCTGATGGGGACCCGCGGGGACATCGAGGACATCATCGCGGCCATGAAGAAGGTCCAGCAACACGCAGCGGACCTCCGGTGACGTGGCCTGGGGGAGGCAGCACCATGAGCGAAGCCCGGATCGGCGTCGGCATCGTGGGGAGCGGGTTCATCGCCAAGGTCCACCTGGACGCGGTCCGCCGGAGCCCGGACCTGGCAGAGGTGGTGGCGGTCGCGGACGTGGACGAGTCGCGCGGACAGGCATTCGCGGAGGCCCACGGCATCCCGCGCTGTTACCCGGACCATCGGGCCTTGATCGAGGACCCGGCGGTGCAGGCCGTGGTCGTCGGCGTCCCGAACTACCTGCACCACGCGGTGACCATGGACGCGCTGCGAGCGGGGCGGCACGTGATCTGCGAGAAGCCGCTGGCCCTGTCCCTGCGCCAGGCCCGAGAGATGACGGACGAGGCGAGGCGGCGCGGGCTCACGCTCGCGTATGCCGAGGAACTCTGCTTCGTGCCGAAGTTCGAGCGGGCGAGGGAACTCGTGCACAGCGGCGGGATCGGCAAGCCGTACCTGGTGCGCCAGTGCGAGAAGCACGCGGGCCCGTACTCGCCGTGGTTCTTCAAGGAGGAGGAGGCAGGAGGCGGCATCCTGATGGACATGGGGTGCCACTCGATCTCATGCATCCGGTGGGTCCTCGGGAAACCGCGGGTGAAGGCGGTGCAGGCCTTCATGGGCACGTTCCTTCACGGGGAGGTCACGAAGGAAGAGGACCACGTGATCGTGCTCCTGGAGTTCGAGGACGGGAGCGTGGGGCAGGCGGAGTCGTCGTGGGCCCTGAAGGGGGGCATGGACTCGACCCTGGAGGTCTTCGGGACCGGCGGGGTCGTCGTCGCGGACCTCCTGAAGGGAATGGGGCTTCGCGCCTTCTCCGAGGCCGGGTTCCCCGAGATGTGGGACCCCAACCAGGGATGGGTCTTCCCCGACTACGAGTGGCTGTGGAACAATGGTTACCCCCAGGAGGACCGACACTTCCTCGAGTGCATGCGATCCGGGCAGACCCCGCGCGAGAGTGGCGAGGACGGGGTCGAGGTCCTGGAGGTCATCCTGGCCGCCTACCACAGCGCGGGGCTCGGGCGGAGGGTCGTGCTGCCGTTTCGTCCGATGGACGTGGACATCCCGGTGCACCTGTGGCAGAGGCCACGGCCCGACCTGGGGGAAGGGCCCATCGAGTGACCGGCGCGCCGAGACGCTTTCCTTGCGTCGGCGGTTGTGCTAGCGTTGCGCCCGTCATCCCGCGGGACAGGGCATGAACCCGAAGGGGAAATCACCTGGGCAGCCGTTCGGTCGAGACCGCCACGCGGAACGTCGCCTGGTTCAGCGGCGCACCCGCACGATTCCGGCTCGTCGCCTCAGCAAGGTGGATTTCTCGGACGGGATCGAGACCGACGAGCGCCTGGACGAAATCCGTCCGAAGACACGGGGGGACTGCCTGCGGGGTCCCCGCCCCTGCCCGTGGGTCGGATGCAAGTACCACCTCTACCTGGACATCAACCCGAAGACCGGGTCCATCAAGCTGAACTTCCCCGACATCGAGCCGTGGGAGATGGAGGACTCGTGCGTCCTCGACATTGCGGACCGCGGGCCGGTCACGCTCGAGGACCTGGGCCGCATCCTGAACCTGACCCGTGAACGCGTCCGGCAACTGGAGGTCCTGGCCTCGGAGAAGGTCCGCCAGTCCAGGCTCGCGGTGGAGTACCGCGACTACCTCCTGCAGAAGAAACCCGACGACGACACCGATTCTGTGAAACGCCGCGGCCCCTGATGGCCTCCGGGGTCTTGGTGTCCGTGTCCGCCGCCATCCCGCCCGGGGTCGGGTGCGGCGGCGTGGCACCACCCGCCCTGGACGGCAAGACAAGGGTCTGGCTGCCAGAGGTTCCGGTACACTATCCCCGGGATTCGCGGAGGCGGCGCACCTTGCGACCGATTCGCTGGCGGTGGATGGGATGGCTGGCAGCCGTGTCCCTGGCCGGCTGCGGTGGCGGCGGCGACGGTGTGCCGTCGGGGGACGTCCCGGACCCGCACGACCCGGGGCAGACGCGACCCGATTTGCCGCTGATCACGCCGGATTACTCCAGGACGGACACGAGGGTTCCCGAGCCGGGGTTCGAGGACCGCCAAGGCGCGGAAGACCTCGGGGAACCGGACCCCGGACCGGAAGTTGCGCCGGGCCAGCCGGGGGCCCCGTGCAAGAAGAACTCGGACTGCGACTCGGAGTTCTGCATCGAGACGCCGGACGGCCAGGCGTGCGCAGCGTACTGCTACGCGGGGGAGGACACGTGCGCGCCCGGATTCCGGTGCTCGCAGGTCCAGGCCTACCCCGACACGGTCTATGTCTGCGTCTATCTCTACCCGAGGATCTGCCAGCCGTGCGCGACCAACCAGGACTGCGAGGCAGCGTTCGCCCCGGGTCCCGCGCTGTGCGTGCCCCGGGACCCGGACGGCCGATTCTGCGGCTCGCCGTGCGAGGAGGCGGCGGACTGCCCGCCCGCGTTTGACTGCCGCGAGGTCACGTCGCTCGCGGGCACCGAGGTCCGGCAATGCGTTCCAGTGAACAGTGAATGTACTTGCTCGAAGGTCGCGATCGCGGACGGGGCCTCGACCCCATGCACGGTCGAGAACGAGCACGGCCGCTGTCCGGGAGAGCGAACGTGCACCCAGGAGGGCCTGTCGGGGTGCTCGGCCCCGGACCCGGCGCCCGAGGTCTGCAACGGTGTGGATGACGACTGCAACGGGCTGACGGACGACGCGAAGTCCAGCGAGTGCTCGATCAAGAACGCCTACGGCGAGTGTCCGGGGATGACGGTGTGCGAGGACGGCAAGGAGGTGTGCACGGGCACGCCGGCGACCCAGGAGGCGTGCAACCAGGTGGACGACGATTGCGACGGCCAGACCGACGAGGCCGGGGCTATCGGGTGCGCGACGTTCTATCGGGACGGGGATGGGGACACGTGGGGGATCACCACGGACTCGAAGTGCCTGTGCGCTCCCACGGCCCCGTACATCGCGGCTCGCGGCGGGGACTGCGACGACTCGAAGCCCGGGGTGAATCCCGGGGCGACCGAGGGCTGCAACGGCTCCGACGACGAGTGCGACGGCCAGACCGACGAGGAGGACGCCTCCGGGTGCGCGTGGCTCCTCAAGGACGCGGACCAGGACGGCTGGGGCGCGGGTACGGGCGCGGACCGGAAGTGCCTGTGCGCGGCGGCGGGCCTCTACACGGCGTCGAAGCCGGGCGACTGCGATGACCTCAAGCCCGCGGTGCACCCGGGGGCGGCCGAGGTCTGCAACGGGCTCGATGACGACTGCGCCGGGGGAACGGACCCCGAGAACTCCCCCGGCTGCATCCCCTACTTCCACGACAACGACGGGGACCAGTACGGGGACCCGGGGAAGCCGTCGCGCTGCCTGTGCGAGCCGGACATGGGCCAGAAGTTCACGGCGTTCCAGGCCGGCGACTGCAACGACTCGGACGCGGGCCAGAGCCCGTCCGCGACCGAGGTGTGCGACGGGAAGGACAACGACTGCGACGACCAGACGGACGAGCCGGGCGCGGTCGGATGCGTCGTTCGCTACCGGGACGAGGACGGCGACCAGTACGGGACCGGGGACCCCTCGTGCACGTGTGCCGAGGTCCCGCCCGTGACGGCGCTGAAGCCCGGGGATTGCGACGACGGGGACGCGGCGGTCTTCCCCGGGGGGGCCGAGACCTGCAACGGCCACGACGACGACTGCGACGGTCTGACGGACGAGGAGAACGCCTCGGGCTGCCACGAGCTCTACCTGGACGAAGACGGCGACGGATGGGGGACGTCCGTGAAGAAGTGCCTCTGTGCCGCGTCGGGGTCGTACCGCGCACCGCTGCCGGGGGACTGCGACGATGCGAACCTGGACGTGAGCCCCGGGGTCCTCGAGCAGTGCGGAAACGCGGTGGACGACAACTGCTCGGGGACCACGGACGAGGAGAACGGCGTCGGGTGCGGGGTCCTGTACTACGACCAGGACGGCGACGGGTGGGGGACGTCCGTGAAGAAGTGCCTGTGCGCGGCCGCGGGATTCTTCCGGGCCACGGTCCCGGGCGACTGTGACGACGGGAAGGCCGCCGTGAACCCGGGCGCGACCGAGTCCTGCAACGGCCTGGACGACGACTGCGACCAGGCCACGGACGAGGAAGGGGCCTCGGGGTGTCAGACACGGTACTTCGACGGGGACGGGGACGGATACGGGGTCCTGGCGCCGGCCCCGAAGTGTCTGTGCGGCCCGGACGCGCCCGGGAAGTACACCGCTGCGGTCGCAGGCGACTGCGACGACGGGAAGGCCGCCGTGAACCCGGACGCGACCGAATCCTGCAACGGCCTGGACGACAACTGCGACCAGGCCACGGACGAGGAAGGGGCCTCGGGGTGTCAGACACGCTATTACGACGGCGATGGCGACGGGCATGGGGTCCCGTCCCCGCCCCCGAGGTGCCTGTGCGCCCCGGACGTGCCCGGAAAGTACACGGCTGCGGTCGCGGGCGACTGCGACGACGGGAAGGCGTCCGTGTACCCGGGCGCCGTGGAGTCCTGCAACGGCATCAACGACGATTGCGACGCGGTCACGGACGAGGAAGGCGCCAGCGGGTGCACGGCCTGGCACAAGGACCAGGACCAGGACGGCTTCGGGACGGACGACGCGCGGTGCCTGTGCGCTCCGGACCAGCCGGGACGATACACGGCCGCGGGGAGCGGCGACTGCGACGACCTGGACCCGGCCGTCCATCCCGGGGCGAAGATCTGCGGCAAGGACGCGGACTGCGAGGGGAGCCCGCTCGACACCGGAGAGGCGTGCGACGACGGGAACGGGGTCGCGTGGGACGGGTGCACGGCCTGCGAGGTCACGGAAGCCCGCATCAACGCGCTGGCGACCGGGGACCAGAGTCTGCCCGCGGTCGCGGCCCTCCCGTCGGGGGCATGGGTGGTGGCGTACCAGATGTACTTCGCCTCGCCGGCGACCCGGAAGTTCGACGTGGGGGCCCGGCTTGTGTCCGATTCGGGGCTCCCGTCCGGGTCCACGGACGTCCCGGTCAACACGACCACGGCCGGGGACCAGGTCGGCGCCGCGGTCGCGGCCTTCCCCGGCGGGCAGTTCGTGGTGGTGTGGCAGTCGGACGGCCAGGACGGCGACTCGTGGAGCGTCCTCGCCCGGGTCTTCGACGCGGCGGGCGTGCCGGCGGGCGGCGAGGTGGCGGTCAACGCGTACACGGCGGGCGCGCAGAGCAACCCGAAGGTCGTCGCGCTGAGCACCGGGGACTTCGTGGTGGTCTGGCAGTCGTACGGACAGGACGGGGACGGGAACGGCATCCATGGCCGGCGGCTGTCGTCGTCCGGCGGCGCGCCCGGCGCGGAGTTCCAGGTGAACGCCACGACCGCCGGGAACCAGTCCAACCCGGCCGTGGCCCGGTTGTCGGACAACCGCATCCTGGTCGCGTGGGAGTCCCCCGGGGCATCCCCCGGGGTCACGGACATCCGCTGGCGTATCCTGTCCGCGGACGGGACACCGCAGACCGGCGAGAAGACCGCCAACACCGCGTCCTCCGCCTCGTGCACCCGCCCGGATGTGGGCGTGTTCGGCGACAATCGCTTCGTCGTGGCCTGGGAACGCGACGACGCGGGAGACAGCGACGCGTACGCGCGCCGCTTTGGTTCCGACGGGACCCCGGACGGGATGGAGTCCCGCCTGCACCAGTTCGCGACGGGCTCGCAGTTGCGGCCCCGGCTGGCGGCCGTGCCGGACGGACGCCTGGTCGCGACCTGGATGTCCCAAGACCAGGACGGCAGTTACTTCGGGGTCTTCGCGCGGCGGTTCGAGGCCCAGGGGTCCCCGCTCGCCAGCGAGGTCCAGGCCAATGTCTTCACGACCGGCGAGCAGTCCTTCCCGGCGGTCGCGGCCCGCCCGGACGGGGTGTCCTTCGTGGTCTGGCATTCCCTGAGCCAGGACGGGAGCGGATACGGGGTATTCGGTCGCCGGTTCGCGTGGCCGTGAGGGCGGGCGCTCGCGGAATTCATCGCGCCTTGCGGGGTCTCGTCCCGGTCTTCTTCGGCTTCGGAGGGGGCTCGGCGTTCGCCGCGGGTGCCGCCGCCGGAGGCGCCTCCCGGGCCGCCTCCTGTTCGCGGACCTGCGCCTTCAGGCGTTCGACCTCGGCCTCGAGTTCCTTGACGACCGCGCGCAGGGAGGTCAGTTCGTCGCGCGTGACGAGTTCGAGGGTGCGCGCCACGAGCCTCACCTGGGCCTCGATGTTCTGTCGCATGTCGGCCTGGAGGTTCAGGGCCTGGGTCAGGAGCGCCTGCACCTGGGGGTTCGTCACCACCTTGATGGCGATCGGCGAGAACCGCTCCAGCGCGGCCTTCAGGACCACGTCCCGCCAGATGTCCAGCATCATCCGTCCACCTCCTGGGTGAAAAGTCGGCCGCGCGGCCCCTGAAAGGACCCGCCGCCGCAGTCGAGTCATCATGGCCGCAGAACCCCTGCGTGTCAACCTCCGTTCCATGGCAGGGCTATCGCATCTTCCTGGGGCCCCATGGACGTGCACGTGGACGTGGACGTTACCGTTGACGTCGACAAGCCGCCCAACGTGGAAGACTTCGTCCACGTTCACGAGGGATTCCAACGACTTCGAGATGCGATGCCCCCGTTCCAGGGCCGTTTTCATTGACATCCCGGGCACACCGAATACGATCCGCCCGTCATCTCCGGCCGGCCGGAGACGGTGCCTGGAAACTCAATTCATCCATGGAGGGAAGGCAATGGCTTCCGAAATTCGCGTCGCTATCAACGGATTCGGCCGCATCGGGCGCCTGGTTGCCCGCGCCATGTTTGAGCAGGGGGGGTTCCGGGTCTGCGCAGTGAACGACCTCCTGGACCCCAAGGACTTCGCCAGGGGTGTGCGGACCATGGCGAAACTGTTCGAGTTCGACTCCACGCACGGGCGCTTCCCCGGTCGCGTCGAGGCCACGGACACCCAGATGGTGGTCAACGGCCAGGAGATCGACGTCCTGTCGTTCAAGGCGCCCGAGGACATCCCCTGGGCGAAGTACGACCTCGACTTCGTGGTCGAGTCCACGGGCGTGTTCCGCAAGAAGGACCAGATCGCGGGCCACTTCAAGAACGGCGGGGTGAAGCGGGTCCTCCTGACCGTGCCGCCCAAGGATGCGGTGGACGCCCTCGTGGTCCTGGGTGTCAACGACAAGGACCTCAAGCCCGAGCACCGCATCCTCTCGAACGCCTCATGCACTACGAACTGCCTCGCGCCCGTGGTCAAGGTCCTGCACGAGTCCTTCGGGGTGGTCCGTGGCCTGATGACCACGTGTCACGCCTACACGAACGACCAGCGAATCCTCGACATGTTTCACAAGAGCGACCTGAGGCGGGCCCGCAGCGCGGCCGCGAACATCATCCCCACCACCACGGGCGCGGCGCGGACCATCGGGAAGATCCTGCCGGAACTGAAGGGGCGCCTGGACGGGATGGCGGTGCGTGTCCCCGTGCCCGACGGGTCGCTCGTGGACTTCGTCTGCGAACTGGAGCGCATCCAGGTCCAGGAACCGGCCCGGATGATTGCGGAGATCAACGCCGCGATGAAGGCCGCGGCCGAAGGTCCCTTGAAGGGCATACTTGAATATTCTGAAGAAGAACTTGTGTCGTCCGATATCGTCCACAACCCCCACTCGTCCATCTTCGACGCGAAGTCCACCATGGTCATCCCCAACAGCCGCATGGCGAAGGTCATCGCCTGGTACGACAACGAGTGGGGCTACTCGATGCGCTGCGTGGACCTGGTCCGCAAGGCCGCGTCGTTCTGATCACGCGAAGGGATACAACCGCGCGGGCAGGCGGAAGCGCCGGACCTCCCCGCCCCGCCCGGTGACCTCGACCCCTCTTTCCACGACGCGAACCCGACGGCCCAGGACCAGGGCCTCGAAGACCTCGCGCCCACGGCGGCCCGGCCAGGGGGGGCCAAGCCGGTCCACGGCCCAGTAGTGCACCGTCCACGGTGCCTCGACGACCTCGCCGGTGAGCGCCGCGACCCATGACCGTCCCAGGACCAGGACCGGGCGCCTCAACAGGGCCTTGGCCGTCCCACGAAGGCCGGGGAACAGGCGGTCCAGGCGGTCCGCGACGGCACAGGCCATCTCCAGGGACGGCCGGCAGTCGAACCGGCACGGCACGTGGGGGATCAGGGGGAAGGGCGAGGCCGGGTCCAAGCAGTTCAAGGGCCACCGGAACGCATGGCTGCGCGCGTGGGCCTGCCGGTGTAGGTCGTCCGTGGCCGCGTTCGGGCCGGCCTCGACGAAGGCCTCGATGCAGCACTCCGGATAGCCGAGCGCGCGCCCCATCTCCCGGGCGAATACCGCGGGCCCCATGGGCGTGGGTCCGCGCTCCGCGCGAACGAACAAACGCTCGATGTCCGCGACGCCTCGCGCGGTCTCCGGGTCCCTGGCGAAGAACACATGGACCTCCCCCGCCCGCGCGCGGTCCGTGTCCGGCGGCGGCTCCTCGACGACCTCGGCCGCGAGCCCCGCGTCGCGGATCAACGCCATCTGGTCTGCCAGGTGCGCGGGGTCCACCGCGACACGGCCCGCGGGGCGAATCCCCTCGGCCACGGCCATCAAGTGTACGCGGCCCGTGAGGAACGTGGGGGGATGGTCCCGGCAAAAGAGTCCCCTCGCGTCCAGCGTCACGACCCGCGACTTCCCTCCCCCGTACGGGCGAACCCGGACCCGAAGTCCGTCGGGCCGGACGAACTCGGACACGCTGAACCCGTCGCACGCGAAAGACAGGCGGCAGGACCGGCAGACATCGAAGAAGACCCGCCTGGGGTCCTCGAACGCCAGGTCCAGCGCGTTCTCGGGCGCCCGCATGCAGAGGGCGTTCGACACGACGCGGTCCGGGTCCAGGGACACAAGGCGGCACAGCGCAATCCCACGCACGGACAGCCG
>FWPU01006187.1_pt1 | contig 24440 bp, 23 predicted proteins | sample 2228361 | NCBI WGS metagenome assembly FWPU01 (sample SAMEA103939777, study PRJEB20133) | metagenome | reverse complement strand
ATGGTTGCCAACAGTGTTTGGCATCTGCCGTTGCGTGAAATCTCGCACCTGATGGCGGTGATGACCTGATGCGATTTATGCACACCCCTCACTTAACTCCCAAACAAATCGTTGCCGAGTTAGACAAATACATCGTCGGTCAGGACGCTGCCAAGCGGGCGGTGGCAGTCGCGCTGCGCAACCGCTGGCGGCGGCAGCAGTTGGCAGAGGACATGCGCGAGGAGGTCATCCCCAAGAATATCCTGATGATTGGACCGACGGGCGTGGGCAAAACGGAAATCGCGCGGCGGCTGGCGCACCTCGCCAACGCGCCGTTTATCAAAGTGGAAGCCACGAAGTTCACCGAAGTCGGCTACGTCGGGCGCGACGTGGACGCGATGGTGCGCGACCTCATTGAAGTCGGCGTGCGCATGGTGGAGCGTGAGAAGTTTGAAGAAGTGCGCGAGCGCGCCGAAGAGTTGGCGAACGAGCGCATTCTGGATTTGCTCGCGCCGCCGCCCGTGCCGCGTTCGCGTCAACGGCGCAACCCGTTCGACCTCTTGCTCTCGCGTCGTGAACGTGAAGCCGAGGACGAGGAGGACGAGGAGGAGGTTTCCGAATCCTACCGCATCCAGAGGGAGCAGCACGAACGGCTGCGGGAGAAGATGCGCCGGCGTTTGCTCAAGGGCGAGATGGAAAACGCCAAAGTCGAAGTCGAAGTTGAAGAGCAGCGCCCGCAGATGTTCCGCGCCTTCACGCCGCAGGGGCCAGAGGAAATGATGTTTGACATGGAGAGCGCGATGGGCAGTCTCTTCCCCAAAGAGAAAAAACGCCGCTGCGTCACCGTCTCCGAAGCGCGGCAGATTTTAGCGCGGGAGGAAGCCGAGAAACTGATTGACCGTGGCGAAATTATCCGCGACGCCATCCGTCGCGTTGAGGAAACGGGCATCATCTTCGTGGACGAGCTGGACAAAATCGCCGGGCGCGAAAGCGGGCACGGTCCTGATGTGTCGCGGGAGGGCGTGCAGCGCGACATTCTGCCGATTGTCGAAGGCTCGACGGTTCTCACGAAATACGGTCACGTCCGCACGCACCACATTTTGTTCATCGCGGCGGGCGCGTTCCACGTTTCCAAGCCGTCCGACCTCATCCCAGAGTTGCAGGGGCGTTTCCCGCTGCGGGTGGAGTTGGACCCGTTGGGCGAGGACGATTTCAAGCGGATTCTGACCGAGCCGCGCAACGCGCTCATCAAGCAGTACGAAGCGCTGCTGGAAACCGAAGGCGTTCACCTGCACTTCACCGACGACGGCATCGCCGAAATCGCCCACCTCGCCCGCCTGGTCAACGAGGAAACCGAGAACATCGGCGCGCGCCGGCTGCACACCGTTTTAGAGCGCGTGCTGGAAGATGTCTCCTTCGCCGCGCCGGACGTGGAGCCGAAGAACTTCACCATCAACGCCGCTTACGTGCGGGAGAAGTTGAAGGACATCGTGAAGAGCGAGGATTTGAGCCGGTATATTTTATAAGGGGAACGAAGGGGAACGAAGAGGAAGAAAGGGTGCATTACGCAGAATTTGCTGCCCTGTTGCCACCGAATCGAATTCGGTGTCTAAGACGGCGGAACGAAAGTCTGCTGAAGCAGACTCGTTTGCGGTTCAGCCTGCTTTTAGCAGGCTTTGTAGCTGTCTTAGACGCCGAATTCGATTCGGCGGGACGAGGGCTGCCACCGAATTCTGCCACCGAATCGAATTCGGTGTCTAAGACGGCGGAACGAAAGTCTGCTGAAGCAGACTCGTTTAGCCTGCTTTCAGCAGGCTTTGCAGCCGTTGTAGACGCCGAATTCGATTCGGCGGAACGGAAGTCTGCGGAAGCCGACGCCTGCCTTTTTCCAGCGGGGCGCAGGACGTCAAATTTGCCTCCTGCCTCCTGCCCCACCTCCGTCGGAGCAGCGCCTCCTTACGAGGGTTGCAAGTTTTACGTAATGCACCCGGAAGGAAGGGGAACTTGCGATTGCGATGAGATACAACCATCGCGCAATCACGCATTACGCCTCACGTTTTACTCCATCGTCGTTACCAGCATAGAGCGGCGCTGCATCCACCGCAACACGAGGCGTTCAATGAGGCGGACGAACTTCGTGGAGATGAAATCGCGGCGACTGAGCGGCTGGACCAGAATCGTGAACGCGCCGAGACGGTTGCCGCCTAAAACGTCGGTGAAAACCTGGTCGCCGATGACGGCGACTTCGTTGGGTTTCAGCCCCATGATTTGCAGCCCGCGCCGGAAACCGCGACGGCGCGGCTTGAACGAACGCGGAATGTTGGGCAGTCCTAACCACTCGGACATCTTTGCCACCCGTCGACTGCTGGCGGCGTTGGAGACGATGCACAACTGCAAGCCGCACTCCTTGACATTGCTCAACCACTGGCGCACGTCCTCAAACACTTCCGTGCCGTGCCACGGCACCAGCGTGTTGTCGAGGTCAATCAGAATGCCGCGAATCCCCTTGCGCCGCAACGCCTGAGGGTCAATGTCCACGACCGACGGCACGTAGCACTTCGGGCACAGGAGTTTGAGCAGATAGGTAAGAATGGGAGTGTTCCGCTGGGATAAGGGATGAGAGATAAGGGATGAAATACACAGAGCCCCTCATCCCTTATCTCTCATCTCTCATCCCTCATCTTCGCCTTCGATTCTGCCTGTAACGTTCCACGTTCCTCAGATGTTCCTCATAAGTTCGGCTAAAGTAGTGTCCGCCACTGCCGTCGCCGCGAGCGACGTAGTAGAAGTAGTCGGTGCGGGCGGGTCGCAGCGCGGCTAAGATGTTGGGCAGGTCGGGATTAGCAATCGGCGTCGGCGGCAGCCCGCGATGTTTGTAAGTGTTGTAGGGCGAATCCACCGTGCGAATGTCTCGCGCGGTGGGCGGCTTCCAACTGCCTTTGGCATACTGCACGGTGGCGTCACATTCCAATTTTTGCCCCACGCGCAAACGGTTAAGATAAACGCTTGCTACCATCGCCCGTTCGTCGGCGCGCACGACTTCACGCTGAATCAGCGACGCTAAGGTGATGACCTCTTTCAGCGTCAGACGCTTGCCGTTCACCATCGGCGCGTGCGCAAAATCTTCGCGGTGTGGTTCCAGCACCACTTTTTCAAACGCACGCAGCATCTCGGTAATGACGCGCTCCGCCGACTGGTCACGCGCGAAATAGTAAGTGTCAGGAAAGATAAAACCTTCCAGACTGTCGCGCGGCGCCCATGACGGCAGGCGCGGCATCCGTGTTGGATGAGCGCACAGTTGAGCGAACACCGCTCCGTTCGTGATATGCCTGTGACCTCCAGCAACTTTCACGTTGGTTAGTCGGTCGGCAATCTGCTTTGCCATCAAGCCCGGTGGAATCGTGACCTTGAATAAATCCGGCTCGCGCTGCGTCAACTTTTTCAGCACGTCCCCGACGTTGACCTGCGACGGGAAAATATATCCGCCTTCGTTGACGGTCTTCGACTCCACCCCCAATCGCCGCGCCGCGAACAGAAAAATGCGCGGACGCTGCACGACGCCCCGTTGAATCAACTTCGGCAGCAACGCTGCTACCGTCTGACTTTTCGGCACAATGAACGTGCGACGATTGGAAGGCAGGGGAACTTTCTTGTAAAACAGTTCCCAAACGCCGCCCACCACGAGTAACGTGATGACTGCGAGCAACGCGGCGATGAGGCGAAGCCAAGTCTTACGGGTCAATGGGTCAATGGGTCAATGGGTCAATGGGTTCATTGACTCATTGACCCATTGACCCATTGACTATCAGTATTTCACCCCTCCCGCGTAAGTCGCGTTAGGGTCATCGTCATAGAAGTCGCGCTGCCAGTCGTCCCACTGAAAGTCGCGCTTCATCTTACCATCCAAGTAGCCTTGCAGAATCACAGCAGCGGCGGCGGCGTCAATGTTCTCGCGGCGTTTTTTTCCCGACTGCCCCGCTGCCCTCATCGCGGCATCGGCGATTTTGGTGGAGAAACGCTCGTCCACCAACCGCACGGGCACGTTGACGACTTGCCGCAACACCTGCGCGAACTCCTCTACTTTCTTCGCCATCGCGCTTTCCTTATTATCGGTGCGCCGCGGCAAACCGACAACGATTTCTTCCACCGTCAGTTGTTCCACCAACTGCCGCACGCGCTCACAATCTTTTTGCGGCGACGTTCGTTCAATGACGCTGTGCGGCGAAGCCAACAGTCCCATCGGATCGCTCACCGCGACGCCGATGCGAACGTCGCCGACGTCTAAAGCCAAGATACGCATCGTTGAATGACCAATGACCAATGACCGATGACCCAACATCGGGTGCATTACGCAGAATTTGCCGCCCTGTTGCCCCCGAATCGGATTCGGTGTCTAAAACGCCAGAACGAAAGTCTGCTGAAGCAGACTTGCTTGCAGTTCAGCCTGCTTTTAGCAGGCTTTGTAGCCGTCTTAGACGCCGAATTCGATTCGGCGGGATGAGGGCTGTCACCGAATCGGATTCGGTGTCTAAAACGCCAGAACGAAAGTCCCGATGCATCGGGACTCGTTTAGGGATGAGCCGGTCGCGCCGTGCAGTCCCGATTCATCGGGACTTCGTAAGAGTAGCCCAGAGTTTCAACTCTGGGTTTTGTTAGGTGCTCTAAGGTGGCTCAAGGAGGGCGAAACAACCCAGCAAACCGCAGCGACCTCAGCCAACCTCAACCGATTTGCGCCGACTCTTTCGCTTGGACATTGGATATCGGACATCGGACATTCTGCAAAATAAACATCAACGCCGGCACCAGCGTGCCCAGCATGGTGCCCGCCATAACAATCCCTGAATCGTTGAGTATCAACGCAACAATGGAGCCGACCACGCCCGCGACCATGCAGGCATCGAAGGCGCGGTGTTGCGCTAACGCCGCTTTCAACCTGCCGCGCCGCCAATGCAACACGGAAGCTATGACGGGAATCGCCAGCAGCAGCGGGTAGTTGAACGGCGTGTATCGAATCACGTACCATCCCATCTGCAACTTGCGTTTGGCGATTTGCAGCAGACTGCCGCCGTCAGCGTGTGAGAGCGTGCGCCCGATGTGCGACTGCGATTCCGGCGCGTTGAGCCACTCCCATCCCACGACGGCAGCAATGGCGACGGTTGCCAGGATCATCACCAGCAACAACTGCTGCCACTCAAATCGTTTGCTTCGCGCTTTGACAACCGCCACCGTGCACGCGACTGCCGCTGTGCTTGCGCCGCCGAAGTTCGCGCCCCATCCCGCGCAGCCTAATATAAATGTGAGCGGAAACGCCCACACCCACGGTCGCCAACTTTTCTCTTCCAGAAAACTGCTCAACCCCGCTGTGATGAGCGCGGTCGCAATCAAGTAACCTGCATATTCGTTGCCGACGCCGTAAAACCGCGTGCCCGTCGCAAAAGAGTTTCCCAAAATCGAAGCCGCCGCCAACCGTCCGTTTATCAGCGCGTCCACGATAAGCCCGAGATAGGCGAACGCAGTCAGCCAGCGCAACGACGACAGCGCGTCCGGCGTGAGCAAGAAAACACCTGCCAGCGCGCAGGTTAAGGCGAGCGTGAGCGCAACAACCGCCGCCGTGCCCCACGCTGCCAACGGCGAGACGAGCAGCGCAGAGAGCGGGATGGCAACTGCGCCCAGCAGGAGGAACGACAGAGCGGGAGAATGGGGGAACGGGAGAATAGGGGAATGGGAGAAGTCGCCCTTTCTCATCATCGCCACAAGCGCCGCCACCACCGCGACCACCTGCCACACCGTTATCAACACCGCCACCGGCGCGACGGCTTGGTTGCGCCCCGCAATCCATTCATCAAGCCGTTGCAGTGCCGCGATGGGATTTTCTGAGGGCACCACCGTCATCGCCTGACCGACCATGCGTTGGCCTTTCGGAATGTTGAAATACTCCAGCACCGTCGGCGCGATGTCGGCGAGTGTCACCAACCCGCGCTGCCGCGTAGAGGGCGAAGTCAACACGCCGCGCTGAACTCCTTTGCCGACCATGATGACGGGCGCAAGCCGCGGGAAGTATTTCTTGTTCGTGCGCGGGCAAGGTGTGACAATCATCACGCGCTCACGGCGCAGGTCAATGAGTTTGAGCCACTTGCTCAACCAGAGGTCGGCTCTGTGTAAGGCATCAAGCGTAGCACGATGGCTCTTCTGCGTTGCCGCCACCATCGTGACGCTCAGAAAGACAACACGTAAATTAGCATCCTTCAAATCCCCTTCAACATCCTTCGGCAGATCAACTTCGCCCATGGATCCTGTATCTATATGTCCCGACTCATCGGCTGAGATAGTGGCAATCTGTCCCCAAAATATAACAGCAGGCGAACGGTCGTAAGCGCCGACAACGCCGGTTTTCATGTGATGTTGATGGAGGATGGTTCCCAGCAAGCCCGGATGTGCCAGCGTTGCCTCTTGGCGATTCAGGCGGCGCAAAGCGGACATGCCTTCATGCTGAGGGAAGCCGGCGGAATAACTCACGCCCGGTTTGGGACCCCGATAATAAACAAAGTCGCGGTAAACGTTCTTGGCTTCGCGTGCCTGTTCATCTGCCACCGCCGGTGTTCCTGCCCCAATCGTCACGCACGCGCTCTCGGAGGTGAGCGCGCCGACGACGCGGGGGCTGATGAGTCCGACCGCGCCTTCGTTCATCAGACGCTTCAGCGTCGGCGCGTTAGCGGCAAGGAGGTCGCGGAAGTCAATGCGGTCAATAACGATAAGGGTGAGGCGGGGCGATGGAGTATTGGAGGGATGAAGTGGTGGAGGGATGGCAGCAAAGGATGAAGCGGGTAAGGAAACAAAAAGCAGCCAGATGCAAATAAGAGAGATGGAGAAACAGAACCGCCTCCGTTTCTCCATTGCTCCAATACTCCAACACTCCAACACTCCATCGCTCCGTTTCATTGCGTCAACATCTTCCTGACTAACTCCGGCACTTCGGCGAGCGCGGCGTCGAGTTGGCTGGCGTCGCGTCCGCCGGCTTGGGCGAAGTCGGAGCGTCCGCCGCCGCCGCCGCCGGTGCGCTGCGCGACTTCGCGGAGGAGGTTGCCCGCGTGCGCGCCGCGCGCGATGGCGGCTTTGGTCGCTTTCGCGGTCAGCGCGACGCGTCCGTTCGTCGGCGTGCCGAGAACGATGACGGCGGAATCGCTCTTTGCCGCAATCTGGTCGGCGAGGGTGCCCAGGGCATCGGGCGCGAGGTTTTCGATTTTCGCGGCGATGACGCGCAACCCGTTGACGTCGTGCGCTTGCGACAGCAGCGTGTCGGCTTGCGATGCGGCGGCTTTGGCTTGCAGGCTTTCAAGTTTGCGCTCCAACTCGCGCACTTCGCGGCGCAGGCGTTCGACCTGTTCGGGCAAACGTTCGATGCGCGTGTCCGCGGCGGCGGCGGCGCTCGCCAGCAACGCCTCGCGCTGCCGCAGCCAGTCATAAGCGGCTTTGCCCGTCAACGCCTCGATGCGGCGGATGTTCGCGCCGACGCTGCTTTCGCTGATGATTTTGAACAACCCCGCTTCGGCGGAGTTGCTCAGGTGAGTGCCGCCGCACAGTTCAACCGAAAACAACTTTCGCCCCTTGCCCATTGTAATCATCCGCACCTTGTCGCCATACTTCCCCTCAAACAGCGCCATCGCGCCTTTCTTCTTTGCCTTGTCCAGCGTTGTGAAGGTGACCTTCACGGGCAACGACTCCAGAATTTTCTCGTTGACGATTTCCTCAATTTTCTGAAGTTGCTCCGGCGTCACCGCGGCGAAGTGCGAGAAGTCGAAGCGCAAATAATCATCGCGCACCAAACTTCCCTGCTGCGTCGCGTGATCGCCTAAAACGGTGCGTAACGCCTTGTGCATCAGGTGCGTCGCCGAGTGCGCCCGTCGAATCGCGGCGCGGCGCGCGGCGTCCACTTCAGCCGTCACGGTCAGACCGACTTGTGGCGTGCCTTCAACAATTTCGCAGATGTGAACAATCGCATCGCCTTGTTTCTGTGTATCTTTGACGTTCGCGCAAAAGCCTTCGCTTCGCAGCGTGCCCACATCGCCGACCTGCCCGCCTGACTCCGCGTAGAATGGCGTCTTGTCCAGCACGATAAGCCAGTCGTTTTCGCTCGGCTTCGCGCCAATGATGCTGCCTTGGGCGGATGTGGTCTGGTAGCCGAGAAATTCGCTGCTCAATGTCGCCAAGTCCGCCTCGATGCCGTGCGTTCCCAAGCCGATAACGACTTTACCGCCGCCTGCCGCGTGTTCGGCTTCCGCTTGCTTGTAGCCATCTTCGTCAACGGTCATCTGCCGCTCGCGGGCGATTTCAATGGTCAGTTCTTTCGGGAAACCATAGGTCTCGTAAAGACGGAACACTTGCCGTCCGTCCAGCACGGTCTCATTTTTCTGCGTGTGATGTTCGATGAGATCTTCCAGCAGCGTCGTTCCGCGCTCCAGCGTTTGTCCGAAGCGTTCCTCTTCGTTGCGCACCCACTGGATGATACTGTCCTGCTGCTGCGCGAGTTCGGGATATGGCTCGCGGAAGGTGCGAGCGACGACAGGCACGATTTTGTGCAGAAACGGCTCGCGCAAATTCAGCCCCGTCCAGCCGTAGTAGAACGCGCGACGGATGAAGCGGCGCACCATGTAACCTGCGCCGTCGTTGGACGGAATCACCGGGCTTTCATCGCCGAGCAGGAACGTCGCGGCGCGGATATGGTCGGAAATGACGCGAACGGCGAGGGGAGTTGGGTGGTGGGGTGGTTGGGTAGTTGGGTCGGTGAGCAAACCACTCCGCGAGAGCCGTTCCCCTTCCTTCCCCTTCCTTCCCCTTCCTTCCCCTTCCTCCGCCAACTGCACAACGTAATCACAAATAGGCGAGAGGAGGTCGCTCTCAAAAATCGTCCCGCTCCCCTGCAAAAATGCGGCGATGCGTTCCAAGCCCGCGCCGGTATCAATGCCCGGCTTGGGCAGCGGCGTCAGCGTGCCGTCGGGCGCTTTGTTGAATTGCTGAAAGACGTGGTTCCAGATTTCGCCCCAGCGGTCGCAGCCGTGCGTTTTCTCGTTAGGGCAGTTCGGGGTGCAGTTTGGCAGACCGCAGCCCTTATCCACTCCTCTGTCCACGTTGATTTCCGAACACGGTCCGCAGGGACCGACCGCCAAGCCCCACCAGTTATCCTTGTCGAAGCGCAGGATACGTTCAGGTGCGACGAACTGTTTCCAGAGGTCGGCGGCTTCGTCATCGCTGACGTGCACCGTCACCCACAGGAGGTCCTTGGGGATGTTGAGGACCTCCGTGATGAACTCCCAGCCCCACGCGATGGACTCTTTTTTGAAGTAATCGCCGAAGGAGAAGTTGCCCAGCATCTCAAAGAAGGTGCAATGCCGCCACGTTTTACCGACCTCCTCGATGTCATCGGAGCGGCAGCATTTTTGAGACGACGCCAGCCGCGTGTGCGGCGGCGTCCGCTCGCCCTTGAAGAACGGCACGAACGGCTGCATCCCCGCCGACGTGAGATTCGTCGTGTAATCGCCATACGTCGCCGGATTCAGCGACGCGCTGGGCATGATTTTATGATTCTTCGACTCAAAGAATTTCAGAAATTTCTCGCGGATTTCGTGACCAGTCATCTAAGCCTCCGTAATGCGTAATGCGTAATGCGTAATGCGTCTTGCGTAAAATTGACCAATTGACTCATTGCTCCGTTGTCTCCCCTGCGTAGGCGGGGACGAGTTGGTGAACGTCCTCAGAAATCGGCGCAGCCAACTGCGGGAAGAGGTGGAGCAGCACGGCTTTCATCGCGCCCGCAACGGGGATGGCGACCACCATGCCGAGGATGCCGCCGAACTGTCCGCCCGCGAGCAGCGCAAAGATGACCGTCAGCGGATGCAGCCCCAACTCCTTGCCGACGACGCGGGGCACAACGAGGTTGTCAAACAGCAGGTTGAGCGCAATCAGCGACCCGCCCGCGCACAGCGCGCACGCGATGGAATGGTCGGTGGTCAGGTAGCCGATGCTGGCGATGAGGACGAAGTTGACAATCATGCCCACGTAGGGAACGATATAAAGAGCGCCCGCGATTAAGCCCAGCAACAGAAAGTATCTCATGCCAAAGATCGCCGACCACACACCCAAAATTATAACCGCCGCGACGGAAAAGCACAGGCACACGATAAACTGCCCGCGCACGTAGCGACCAATCATGCGGTTCACGTCGCCGCTCATGGCGACGACCTTTTCGCGGTATTGCTCTGGAATCAAGAACACCACACGCTGCCGCATCGGGTCAATCTCGTTCATAAAATAGTAAACGATGAGCGGCAGCACCAGCAGCAGCAGCAAACTTCCAATCGAACCTTGCAGAAACCCCGCCGCCATGCCCAGAACTTTCGGCAACACGGTATCGCGCAGTTCTTCAAGGCGCCTCAGGATGACGGAGCGTATTTTCCGCTTGCCGGTTTTCGAGCCCTCCTCTCTTTCAAAGATGAGCGGCTGAAGTTTTTTGGGGATCAATTTTTCAACGCGCTCCTGCCAGTTCTGACTGAGGCTGGCGATTTGCTTTTTGTATTTCGTTTGGTATCGCTCGCTGAACTCCTGCACCTGATCCACAACGAGCGGGACGACGATGAACGCCACTATCAGCACAAAACCGAAGAAACAGATGAACACGAACCGCACCGCGCGGTCACGCGACCAGCCCCGCGCCTGCAAACGGTCAAGCAGCGGGTCAGAGGTGTAGGCGATGAACAGCCCCAACACAAAAATCGGCAGGGCGTCCTTGATGCGGTAAAGCAGCCACAATGCCGCCACGATGAGCGCGCCGTAGCCGAGGTAGCGCAAAATCCGTGCGTCGGTTTCGTTCATTGGAGCAATGGAGCGATGGAGCGTTGGAGTGTTGGGGCGGGAGAACGATGTTTCATTCCTCCATGACTCCACCACTCCACTACTCCATCACTTTCTTGCCGTTCACTCTCGTCTGAAATAATCCCGCAGCCTTGCCAGCGCCCTGCGCAGCAGGCGGGAGACGTGCATCTGCGAGATGCCGAGTTCCTTCGCAATGTCAGTTTGCGGTAGCCCCTCGAAATACGTCAGTTCAATGACGCGGCGCTCGCGGGGGGGCAGCAGGCGCAGCGCGTCTTTGAGCAGAATGTGCCTCTCCCAGTTCTCCAGTTCGTCGTCCTGACCGCTGACGTGTTCCTCCAACGTCGTCGGCGTGTCTTCCTTATCGAAACTACTCGTCTCGCTGTCCAGCGAAATCGGTTCGTAGGCTTTGCCAATCTCGAGGGCTTCCAGCACATCTTCATCGGACGCCCCCACGGCAGCGGCAAGTTCAGAAATCGTGGGCGAGCGCCCTAACTCCTGAGTCAGGTCTTCCGCCAAGCGATTGACCAACAGGTTGAGTTCCTGTATGCGGCGCGGGACTTTGACGCTCCACGTTTTGTCGCGGAAATACCGCTTGATTTCGCCCAGAATCGTCGGGGTAGCGTAGGTCGAAAACTTCACGCCACGGTCGGGGTCGTAGCGGTCAATCGCGTTAATCAGCCCAATCATCCCCTGCTGAATCAGGTCTTCCATCGGCTCGCCCTTATCTTTGAATTTGTAGGCTAAGAATCGCACCAACCGTTCGTTCTTTTTAATGAGTTGTTCCCGCAGGGCGTCGGCTTCTTTTTGCAGCGCGTTGGCTTCCTCCAGCCATTGCTCTTTAGCGACAGGCTCTTTTTCCTCCTTAACTTTGGCGTGCGCCGCCTTCGCTTTGGCTTGAAGGTCTTTCCATTTTCTGCAAAGCCGCTCAAACTCCTGACTGTCGTCGCCTTCGTCTATCGGCTCTGAGGCATCCATTGTATCATCGTCGAAGGGCATGGCATTCACCTCGTTACGTATTTGACCAGGCGCACTTGATTCCCCTGCGGAGCGTGCGATACAAAATGAACTTCGTCCATAAGCGCCTGCATCACGACCAGTCCTAATCCGCGTTCGTCCCACTCGTCCGGCGGCGTGATGGACTTCTCCCACGCCTCGCGGGGCACGCCGCTCCCGGTGTCCTGCACGATAATCGTGAGTCTGTCCGCCGCCGTAAGGCATTGGACGAGAACGCGGCTGTCGCCGTTATTGTGAGCGTGCTGAATCGCGTTGTTGCACGCCTCAGACACGGCTAACTTGATGTCCTCAATGTCATCGTAGGAGAACGACATGCGGCTGGCGACCCCCGATATGGCGAGCCGCACCACGCGCACGAATTCGGTGTCGCTGGGAATGCTGATTTCCACTCTGTTTTCGTAGTCACTTTTCATCGGGACTCACCCCTTTACGGGCTTCCTCCTCCGAAGGGAAAATGTGCAGCGCACGGTCTAAGCCGGTCATGCGGAACAGCCGCAGGATTTTTTCGTTGGTGCACACCACCCCGAATTTCCCTCCATACTCGTTCGCCCGCTTCTCCCCTCCGATGAGCACGCCCATGCCGGTGCTGTCAATGTAACTGACCTCGGCGAGGTTCACCACGATGGCAGGTCGCTTGGCGGCGGCGAGGCGAATCAACATCTCGCGCAACCCCGTGTGCGTGTCCAGTTCCAACTCCCCTGCCACGCTGACGAACGTCACATTGCCTTCTTCCCGTGCGTTGACTTTTAAGTCCATAAACACCACCCCTTTATCCCTTTTATTGTGAGAGGGCGAAACGGCAAAACGAGAAATTGGGAAATTGGGAAATTGGGAAATTGGGAAATTGGGAAATTGGGAAATTGGGGGATTGGGAAACTGGGGGATTGGAGCATTGGGAAGGGAAATGAGGAAACGTTCCAACCCTCTGCTCTCCCTAATCTACTCGATTTCCCAATTTCCTAATTTCCCAATTTCCTAATTTCCTAATTTCCCAATTTCCTAATTTCCCTTCTTCTCCCACTCCTTCATTCGCTCCTGAATCACCTTCTCAAATCCTTGTTCCGTCGGTTCGTAATACGTCTGGCTTTTGGTGCCGTCCGGCAGGTATTCCTGTGTCACAAAATGTCCGGGAAAATCGTGTGGATAGAGATAGCCCTTGCCATGCCCCAATCGCTGTGCGCCCTGATAAGACGCATCGCGCAGGTGCATCGGCACAGATGCGGGCGGGCGCGTTTGCACATCTTCCATCGCCCGGTTAATCGCCACCACCGTCGCGTTGCTCTTCGGCGCGGTGGCAATGTAAATCGTCGCCTGCGCGAGCGGAATGCGCGCTTCGGGCATCCCGACGTACTCCATCGCCTGCGCTGTCGCATTCGCAACAACGAGTGCCATCGGGTCGGCGTTGCCCACGTCCTCGGCGGCGTGAATGACCAACCGTCGCGCAATGAATCGCGGGTCTTCGCCCGCAGCCAACATCCGCGCCAACCAGTAGAGCGCGGCATCGGGGTCGGAACCGCGCAGGGATTTGATGTAAGCAGAGATGATGTCGTAGTGAAAATCGCCCTGCTTATCGTAAGTCAAAGCGCGCTGCTGCATGGCGTCTTCGGCGAGAGCAAGCGTAACGTGATGAATCGCCCCCGTCCCCTGCTGAGCAAGGGAGGGAGAGAGGGGAGGTTCGGGAGGCGCGTTGATGACTGCCATCTCCAGCGCCGTCAGCCCGGCGCGCGCGTCGCCGTTCGACATCTGCACGAGGAAGTCCATCGCATCCTCGTCCACTTCGACGGCAAAATTGCCCAAGCCGCGCTCTTTGTCCTGTAAGGCGCGCTGCAAAATCAGGCGAACGTGCTCCTCCCGCAGCGGCTCAAAGCGAAAAATGCGCGAACGCGACAGGAGGGGCGCGTTGACCGAGAAGAAAGGATTCTCCGTGGTCGCGCCGATGAGAATGATTGTTCCCGCTTCGACGTGCGGCAGAAAAGCGTCCTGCTGCGCTTTGTTGAAGCGGTGGATTTCGTCCACGAACAGCAGGGTTTTCTGCTTCTTGCGCTTCCAACGCTCGCGGGCTTCCGCCACAACGCGGCGCACGTCCGCCACGCCCGACGTGACCGCGCTGAAGTTCTCGAAGTGCGCCTTCGTCGTGTGGGCAATGATTGATGCTAATGTGCTCTTGCCGCAGCCCGTCGGACCGAAGAAGATGACCGACGTCAACTGGTCGCGCTCAATTGCCCGGCGGAGGACGGTTCCCGCCCCGACGATGTGTTCCTGCCCGACGAACTCCTCCAACGTACGCGGGCGCATCCGCGACGCAAGCGGTTCAACAGCGGAGGTCTCCGGCGGTGTTGGTGTGAGATCATCGAAGAGGCACATAAAACAAGTATGGGAGTATGGGAATATGAAAGTATGGGAGCAATCACTCCCACACTCCCACACGCCCATACTCCCATATTCTAAAAACTGGCCCCGCCACGCCGTGTGTCGTCGAGTTTTTGAACCCGCTTTCGCAGGTGGGTGCCGCCCCGTCGCGGTTGCGCACTGTCGTGCCCCGAAGGGTAGCGGACAGCCTTGCGCGCTGGCGTCGGAGGAATGGCTCCCAGTTTTTGAGTGTTGGCTCAAAACTTCTTCGGACGTCACGCACGCAGCAGGGCTAAACTGTCCTTATGCATACTCCGTCCAACTGGTATAATATCAGATTTTGGGGGTCGTGTCAACGACTTTCCCACGAGGCAATTGACAATTGACCTTTGCACCGGTTTGGGGTTGTGCTATACTCCTGACAGTAAGATCTGCGGAGGTGGCTGACATAGCTTTGGAGAGGTCTTCGGGAATCCCGACCAGCCCGAAATTTTGCAGCCGGGCGACACAGGCGTCTTTCCAGAGTATCGCAATCACGGTTTGGGGCGCTGGCTGAAGGGGGCGATGGCGGAGAAAGTCCTGCGCGACCGCCCGCAGGTCAAGCGCATCCGCACAGGCAACGCCCACTCCAACGCGCCCATGCTGCGCATCAACGAACAGATGGGCTTCAAGCCCTACAAGTCGGTGTTCATGTGGCAGGTGGAAGTCAGCAAGGTGATGGAGTATCTGACGATGTAACGACAGTCAATGAGTCAATGAGTCTATGAGTCTATGTCCTGACCTCGTTGACCCATTGACCCATTGACCTATTAACCCATTGACCCACTTACGCGATGTCGGCGAGTTCGGCTTGATTGCCCGCCTGCGCGAGCGGCTGGGAGCGCCCCGAGCATCGGGGCTGCTGGGCATCGGCGATGATTGCGCGGTGCTGCAAACGTCGGGCGACAAGTGGCTGCTCGTCACGACGGACGCACTCATTGAAAACGTTCACTTCCGTCTCGACTTCGGCACGGCGCGGCAGTTGGGGTGGAAGACGCTCGCCGTGAATGTCAGCGACGTTGCGGCGATGGGGGGAACGCCGACGGCAGCCGTTGTGGGTTTAGGATTGACCGACGCGCTGACGGTGGAGTTTGTGGACGAACTTTACGCGGGAATGGAGGAGTGCGCCGAGCGGTTTGGTGTTTCGATTGTCGGCGGGGACACGGTGAAATCGCCGACGGCGTTGACGCTCATCGTCACGCTGTTGGGCGAAGTCGAACCCGAATACCTGACGCTGCGCAGCGGAGCGCGACCGGGCGACGCGCTGCTGGTCACAGGTTGTCTCGGCGATTCGGCGGCGGGGTTGGAGTTGATGTTCCATCCCGAAGTCCTCGTGCCGACGGATGCGCGAATCCAACTCATCACCGCTCACTGCGTCCCGCAGCCGCGCGTTGCCGAAATGCGCGCCGCCGTTGCCACCGGTGCAGTGCACGCGGCGATTGATTTGAGCGACGGACTGAGCGGCGACTTGCGCCACATCGCGGAAGAAAGTCGCGTCGGCGCGGAAATCATCACCGACGCGCTGCCCATTTCGCCCGCATGTCGCGCCGCCGTCGTTGCGTTGAATCGCCGTCCGCTTGAATTCGCTCTCAGCGGTGGCGAGGACTACGAAATTCTCATAGCCGTCGTCGCAGACAAAAAAGACGCCGTGATTCAGGCGATTCAACAGGCAACGGGAACACCCGTCACCTGCATCGGTCACGTCACCGACAAAAGGGGCGAACTGCTGCTCCACGACGCGCAGGGAAAGACGTCGGTGTTAGGAAAAGGCTACGAACACTTCGGTCAATGAGTCAACGAGTCAATGAGTCAATGCCCATTGACCCATTGACCCATTGACTTGTATAGTTAGTGTGACGACGGGTCTAAGCCCAGCCGACTTTCCTGCTTGATACGTCTCTGGGGCAACGTGAGACGTCCCTTATGAGAGGGGGGATTCTTGACCACGCGCGCGGACGTGCCAATTTGAAGGTGATGGAAGACGTCATCAGACACAACGACGAGCGTGTCGTTCCAGTCCACCTCTACGGCTTGACCGCTGCCAATCTGCTTGCCGTCTTTGAAAAAGGCGACCTCGGCATCGGCGCGCACATTTTGCAGCGTGCCGATGGTCAGACGGACGAAATTGGGCTGCGGTTTGGACGCCACGATACCGCGTATCTGCAGTGATTCGTCCAGCGGTTTGTCGGCGTCTTCTCCTTTGCCTTCCGCCCTCTGGGCGATAGTCGGCGACCCGGACGCCGCCGCCAGCGCAGGCGAGCAGAAAATTAGCGGAGAAAGTGTGAGGAAAACACAAACCCATCTGTTGAAGTTCATATCCTGACAACCTCCTTATGTCGTTTGAACGTTTGAACGCTGGAACGTTGCAACGTTCTCCGCTCAGGTTTTACCTTACGTGGCGGGGGTTTCAACCATGAACAGAAAAATCCTGCGCTGTCGACTGACGTCATCAGAGCAAACGCACGAGTTGGGCAAGCGCGTCGGGAAGCGGTTGCAGACGGGCGACGTGGTTTGCCTATACGGAGCGTTGGGCGCGGGGAAGACGACGCTGACGCAGGGCATCGCCGCCGGGCTGGGCGTGGCGACGTGGGTGAACAGCCCAACGTTTGTGCTCGTGACGAAGCATCAGGGGCGCGTGCCGCTGCATCACGTTGACGCTTATCGCCTGCCCGAAAACGACCGCGACGCCGCTCGCGACATCGGCTTGGAGGAACTCATCGGCAGGGATGGCGTTTGCGTCATCGAATGGGCTGAACGAGTGGAAGTGCTGCTTCCCGATGAACGTTTGGACGTGCGCTTGGAACACACGGAAGAAGGCAGGGCGGCGACGGTGGAAGGTTTCGGTGAGCGGTGGGCAGCGTTGTTGGAGGAGTTGAAATCCTTTGAAACTTTTGGCAATTGAAACATCGGGCAGCCAGTGTGGTTTTGCCGTGATTGAAAACGGACAGTTTCTGGGATTGCGCCTGCTGGATGACCGCTCCACGTTATCGCAACGCATCATGGAGTTGATTGATGAGACATTGCACGAAGCGGGCTGTGACGTCCGTCAGTTGGATGGCATTGCTGTTTCGCTCGGTCCTGGCTCGTGGACAGGGTTGCGTATTGGCGTGACCACGGCGAAAGCCCTGGCGCAAGCGTTGAACGTTCCGCTTGTCGGCGTACCAACGTTCGATGCAGCGGCACGTCTCATACGTTTAATTGCCGATGAGCGTCTGATGATCGTTGCGCCATGTCGCAAAGGTGAGGTTTACGTCGCTACGTTCGCGGGAGGTCAAAAGATCGAATCGGAACACATTGTCAATACCGATGACCTCATCAGGCAACTGCGCGAAGCAGAAGAACCTATCGCCTTGTGCGGTGACGCTGCGGACGAACTCCGAACAACGTTAGGCGACCAAGTGGTTGTTGTCGGCGTTTTTGTCAATCGCGTGTTGTTGGGCGCGGTAGATATTGCACACGAGCGATTGACGCAGGGCGACATGGATGACCTCTTCGCCGTCAAGCCGATTTACCTCGCGCCCTCGCAGGCGGAGCGGGTTACGGGAATTCAGGTGACATGAACCATCAACTATTAACCGTCCGCATTGAACCCATGCGCTTCTCCGATGTCAACGAGGTCTGCGGCATTGACCACATGAGTTATCGCAACCCGTGGACGCGAGAGATGCTTTTGGGGGAATTGCGCAAAGCCCCTTATTCCAGTTGCCTCGTGGCGCGGGTGGACGAGCGCATCGTGGGCTATGGCATCGTCGAATACATCGTGGAAGAAGCGCACTGCATCAATCTCGCGGTGCATCCGTCCTATCGGCGGCAGAAAATCGGGGAGCGCGTTTTTCTCGCGCTCGTGCGCAGAGCCATCGAACGCGGCGCGGAGCGTCTGACGTTGGAGGTGCGCGAAAGCAACCTCGCTGCGCAGCGGCTCTACGAAAAGTTCGGTCTGATGATTGTCGGCGTCCGACGCCGCTACTACTACCCCGACGGCGAAAATGCTATGATTATGTGGGTGGACAACATCCTATCGCCCGACTACGCTGAACGTCTGCGCGAGATAGAAAAGGAATGGTCAAGAGGTTAATGGGTCACGTGAACCCCTTGACCTCTTGACCTCTTGACCTCTTGACTATTTTAGGGATTGAAACCAGTTGCGATGAAACCTCCGTCGCCGTCGTGCGAGACGGGAAGGAAATTCTGTCCAACCTCGTCTCGTCGCAGATTGACCTCCACGCGAAGTTCGGCGGCGTTGTGCCGGAGGTGGCGTCGCGCAAGCACGTTGAGTTCATTAATCCTGTGCTGCATGAGGCGTTGGCGGAAGCGCAGGTCGGCTTTGACGACGTGGACGCCATCGCCGTCACGCACGGTCCCGGACTCATCGGGAGTCTGCTGGTCGGCGTCTGCGCGGCGAAGGCATTGAGTTACGTTTACGACAAACCGATTCTGCCCATCAACCATCTCGAAGGGCACATCTACGCCAACTTCCTCGTTCACGACGACGTTGAGTTTCCCTTCGTCTGTCTCATTGTCTCCGGCGGACACACCGATTTGATTGTCATGCGCGAGCACGGCGTTTACGAGGTCATCGGACGCACCCGCGACGACGCAGCGGGGGAGGCGTTCGACAAAGTGGCGCGGGTTTTAGGCTTGGGGTTTCCCGGCGGACCGGCAATTCAGCAGGCGGCGAAGGGCGGCAATCCCAACGCGATTCGTTTTCCGCGCGCCGATTTGGGCGAGACGTTGGATTTCAGTTTTTCGGGCTTGAAAACGTCGGTCATGCGGTTCATGCAGGGATTGTCCACCCCTGAGACGAGACACCTCAAAGCCGCCGATGTGCCGCTGGGCGACATCGCCGCCAGTTTTCAGCAAGCCGTTGTGGACATGCTGGTTCGCAACCTGATATCCGCCGCCGAACGCTTTCGCGTTCGCACGATTGCGCTGGCGGGGGGCGTCGCCGCGAACCGCTGCCTGCGCGAGAACGTCACCGCCGCTGCGCACCGAGCCGGGCTGCGCCTGCTCATCCCGCCGATTGCGCTTTGCACCGACAACGCCGCCATGATTGCCGAAGCCGGTTACTACCACTTCCTACGCGGCGAGCGCGGGAGTTTGGATTTTGATACGTTTGCGGTGTTGCCGCTCGCCGCTCTGGTGTGACCGAAGGGGGGGCATCACACACAATTTGTGCCGGTCGGCGAAGCATGAGAGACGGCACATTCCGCGCAGCGCACCCACCGAAAGGGTGGGCAGCGCAAAAAATCATTGACGATATTCGTCCTGAGTGGGTAGAATTCAAGAGGCAGGTGGAAACTTACTATGAGGACGGACACAACAGGATGAAAGGTTATCGGATTGCGATGGTGGCGGCTTGTCCGTTTCCGGCGAATTACGGGTCGGCGGCGAGCATCTTGGAAATGTCACAGGTGTTGGCGGAACGGGGACATGAGGTTCACGTTGTCACGTATCACGTCGGGTTGTCTACGGAGGGACTGAACTTCAAGGTTCACCGCATCCCGAACGTTCCCACATACCGCAAAACAACTTCAGGTCCGGCGTATCAGAAGCCGCTGTTAGATGGGCTGCTCGCTCTCAAACTGATTCAGGTCGTGCGGCGCGAGAAGATTGACCTCATCCACACTCATAACTACGAGGCGACGTTGGCGGGGTACGTGGCGCGGCGGTTTACGGGACGTCCGGTCATTTACAACGCAGTGACGGCGATGGGGCACGAGTTGCCCGTGCATAACTTCATCCGCCCCCGATCCTTAGCGGTGAAGGTGGGCAACTGGCTGGACGCCTACGTGCCCACGCACGCGGATTTTATCACGGCCGTCAGTTCCGACCTCGTCAGTCTTGCGCAAAGCAAGGGCGTGCCCGCCGAGCGCATCGCGCTGATTCCCGCGGGCGTCAACCTCCCAGACTTTGAAAATCCTGACCCGACGAAAATCCGCCGCGAATTTAATCTGGGCGACCGTCCTATCGTTCTTTACACGGGAATTTTGGACCCGTTTCAGGGCATCGAAAACTTGCTGGAAGCCATGAAGAGCGTCGTGAAAGAAATCCCCGACGCGGTGTTGCTCATCGTTGCCAATTCCAAATTTGACAGGTTTGAACGGATGGCGCAAGAGTTGGGGATTCACGACAGCGTCATCTTTGCCGACGACCCGCCTTTCTGCGACATCAAGCATTACCTCGCTGCCAGTCAGGTGACTGTAGTGCCGCGCGTGGAGTGTCCGGGGTTTCCGGTGAAGTTGCTCAACTACATGGCGGGCGGCAAGGCGACGGTGTCGTTCGCGGGGTCGGCGAAGTGTATTGAACACTTGAAAACAGGCTGGGTGGTGCCCGGCGCGGACATTGAAGGTTTTGCGCGGGGCATTATCACGCTGCTGCGCGACCCCGCGTTGGCAGAGCGGTTGGGGCGCAACGCGCTGGAGCATCTCAAAGGCCACTACGAGTGGCGCGCGCTGGCGGTCAACATTGAGGAAGTTTATGAGAAGGTCATGGCGCAGCGGGAGAGCGTGCCGTCTCAGGCAAAGCCGTCAGCCGTCAGCACGCTCGGTGATTGAAAGCATTTCTACCAACGGATGAATGACGCCAACGGATAACGACTTTGGATTTGAAAAATGCCGTATCCGTTGGAACTTTTTATCCGTTAGCAGAAAGCTTTATAAGCGTTGAGCAGGAAAGTTCTCTGGATTGCAGCAACGGTCATCATTCTTGGCGTCGGTCTGCTGGCGTTCGTTGCGCTGCGGACGGCGGTGAAACACAAGGCGCAGACAGCGCGGCGGTTTCATCAGCCGATTCCGGTGAAGGTCGCGGCGGCGGTGGAAGGCGACGTGCCCGAAATCATCAGCGCGCCGGTGACGCTGCGTCCACTGACGGAGCGGGTCGTCAATCCGCAAATCACCGCGCGCGTGACGGAGGTGCTGGTCAAGGTCGGTGACGTGGTGGAGCAGGGACAGGTGTTAGCGCGGCTGGATGCGACGAATCTGAGGGAGCCGATTCTGCAAGCCGAGGCGAACCTGCGCGAGAAGCAGGCGAACCTGAAGGCGGTCGCTGCCCCCACCCGCGCGGAGTTGATTGAACAGGCACGCATCGCTGTCACGCAGGCGCGGAAACAGGTCACCTACGCCCAGCAATTTTACGAGCAGCAGAAGGTCTTCGCCGAGAAGCGCGTGAAGGCGGCGGAAGCCGCTGTGGCCGCTGTCGCCGCCGGTCCGCGTCCGCCGCAGATTGAAGAGGCGAAAGCGGCGATTGAAAGCGCGCAGCAGTTACTGCGTCAGGCGGAGGAGCAAATCGAACAAGCGCGAACCGACGTGCATCAGGCGGAACTCGCGCTGAATCAGGCGCGCGGCGACCGCGATTATTGGGAGAGGGTTCTTCAGACGAAGCGAGAACTGTATCAGCAAAAACTCATTGCGCGGCAGGAAGTGGAAGAGGCCGAGAAATCATATCGTGCTGCCAGCACTCAGACACAAGTAGCGGAGACGAACGTGCAGCGCATGAAAGCGAGTTTGCGCGCGGCGATGGCCAATCGCGACCGCGCGGCGGCGGACGTCAAACGGGCGCAAGAGAATCTGAACGTCGTTTCGCTGGGACCCAAACCCGAAGACGTGCAGAAGGCGAAAGAGGAGCTGGAGCAGGTTAAGCAGCAGGCGCGGATGGACGTGGACGCGGCGAAAAACGCCGTTGCCGACGCGCAGCTGAAGTTGCTGAGTGCACAGCAGGAACTTCGCCTGCGTCGGAGCGGACCGCGCCCCGAAGAGATCGCGGTGGCGCGCGCGGCGTTGCATTCGGCGCAGACGAACTTACAGAACGCACGGGCGCAACTGCGCAAGACGGTGGTGCTGTCGCCCGTGAGCGGCGTGGTGACGGCACGCAATGTGGACCCCGGCGAAATCGTGTCGCCCTCGGGACCGCCCGCCGCGAATGTCGTGCCGGGGCAGCCCCCCCCGCCGGGCGCAAAGTTGGGCGCGGGGCTTTTCAGCATCGCTGAAATCAGCAGCATGGACGCGGTAGCGCAGGTGGAGGAAACGAAGATCCCGCAGATTCGGGTGGGGCAGCGCGCCGACGTGACGCTGGATGCCTTCCCGTCGCAAACATATCGCGGCATGGTGCGATTGATAGAGAGCAATGCCAATCCCGCGATGCGCACGGTGGCGGTTTACGTTTCACTATCGAAAATCAAATTTGACTTTCGTCCCAACATGCAAGGCGTCGCCCGCCTCTACGCGCCGCGCCGCGCGCTGGTCGTTCCGAGCATGGCGGTCATCACCTCGCCGCAAAAGCCGCTGGAAAGCGCGGTGTTCGTGATTGAAAACGGCAAGGCGCGTCTCCGCCGCGTGCGCGTCGGCGCGTCGCAGGACGGCAAAACTGAAATTTTAGATGGCTTGCGCAAGAACGAGCGCGTCGCCGTCTATGACCTCAGCCAGATTCGGGACGGTGACCGCGTGGCGATGAATTCGGCGCGGTAGTTTTCACCGCAGAGAGCGCAGAAGACGCAGAGGAACGGCAGGAGGGGAGTATGGGAGAAGTTACTCTCACACTCCCCTACTCCCATACTTTTTCCTCTGTGCCTCATCGCCCTCTGCGGTGAATTTTTATGGGGAGGAACTGATGAGGTTTTGCTTCCGACTAATTCTCCTGGTTACTTCCATCATCCCATTCATATCAACGGCACGGGCGCAGGAAGCCCTCGCGCCACCGCTTACACTGGAGGAAGCCATCGCCACCGCCTTGAAGAACGCGCCGCGTCTGCAAGCCGCCAGCCATTTGACGGAGGCAGCGAAGCAGCGCGTGAACGTCGCCAAAGCGGGGCGGGCGACGCGATTGGAAGGCGTCGGTGGTTACGAACTCGCGCCGCGTCACGAAATTCCGCAGGGGTTCACGGCGCGGCTCGCTTTGAAGAAAACGCTTTACGACGGAGGGCAGACGGAAGCATTGATTCAACAAGCAAAAGCGGGCGTCGACTCGTATCAGGCGCAATACGCCATCGCGCAGCAGGATGTGATTCTCAATGTAAAACAGGCGTTTTACGACGTTTTATATTATCAACAGTTATTAACGCTCAAACGAGAAGCGGTCAAGCGGGCAGAGGGCTACGTTGAACTGGCGAAAGGCTTGTTCGACCAGGGGCAAGTGCCCGAACGCGACATCATTCAGGCGCAGGCGTCGCTGGCGATGGCGCGGTCGGAAGTCGAGAGCGCCGAGGGACTGGTGAACGCCGCCCGAGCCGCGCTGCGCAGCGCGATGGGATTGTCGTGGGATGCGCCGCTGGAGGTCAAGGGCGAGTTGTCGCCGCCCGACGAGTTGCTGGATTTGAAAACGTTCATCGAGCAGGCGATGCGTCAACACCCCGCACTGCAACAGGCGCAAGCGGACGTGGCGGCGGCCGAAGCCGCCGTGCGCGTCGCGGAAAGTCAGCGCAAACCGACGGCTTCCGTGAGCACCACCGGCGGCGTGCAGGACAGGAACCTACCTCCAACGCGAGGGCTCTTCGTGTTCGGCGCGACGGTGCGGATTCCTTTGAAAAACGGCGGACAGACGAAAGCCGAAATCGCCGAAGCCCAAGCCCATCTCGCCAACGCGGCTGCGACGCTGGAACAAATCAAACGCGACATCGAACGCAAGGTCAGTCAGGCGTGGCATCTCGCGCAGTCGGCGCGGAGGAAAATTGAAGCCGTGGCGCAGGCAATCCTGCCTGCGCAAGAATCCCTGCGATCAGCCGAAGCGCAGTATCGCGCTGGCGTCGGCACGCTGCTGGGCATCAAAGACGCGCAGGTGGATTTGCTCATGGCATTGAAAAACCGTGTCGAGGCAATTTACGCATACCGTCAGGCGGAGGCGCAACTGCAACACGCGGCGGGACTATTGGAGGAGGAATCGAAGAAAGTGCAACCCGTTACAGTCGGTCGTGCCATGAAGGAGTGAGAAAGATGAAGAAGGACGTTTGGCTAAGGAGAAGGCTTTTCTGGCTTGGTCTTGGCGGTCTGGTTGTATGCCTGTCTTTGCTCTTTTACTCGCTCAGACTCAACGGAATTCATTCGCTCGGCTCCGTGCAAACCTCCGCTGACAGAATCCCATCATCAACACCGCCTACCTTGCAGTTGGAAGGGGCTTTGGTGCATAAAAGGTTTGACAAAAAAGGCATAACCGTGTAATTTTAGTGTATGTCTAAACAAAAGAGAACACAATCACGTCGAAAA
>FWPU01006186.1_pt1 | contig 24445 bp, 20 predicted proteins | sample 2228361 | NCBI WGS metagenome assembly FWPU01 (sample SAMEA103939777, study PRJEB20133) | metagenome | reverse complement strand
TATTCAATGGTTGGTCTTGGTGGAGGAAGTGCCTATGTTGCACTTCTTGGAATTTCAGGTATAGAGCATAAATTTATACCCTCAACAGCTTTTTTTTTTAATACAATTGTTACCTTTATTGGATTTTTCAATTACAGAATTCATTTAAATTTTAAAAAGAGAAAAAAATTTTTGATTTTTTTATATAATCTTTCAATCACAGGTGCTTTTCTTGGTTCAAAGATTTCCCTTAAAAGAAAAGAATTTTTATTAATACTTGCAATATCCCTTATTATTGCTTCCCTTATTTCCCTTTTCAGGGATGGAATTAAAAATAAATCGGAAAATTTAAAAGCAGGTTATAATTACACCTTCTTTTTAATTTTGATTTTTGGTTTTTTATTTAGTTTTCTTACGGGTTTTACTGGAATAGGAGGTGGGATATTTTTATCACCAATTCTTTTAATTGCAGGTTTTCCTGTAAAGGAAATTGCAGGTATCACTTCCCTTTACATTTTTCTAAATTCTGCCTCAGGTTTTGTATCCCATGCTTTTGAGGGAAATATCAATTTCTCTTTAATCTTACACTTGACAATTTTTGTTATATTAGGTGCAATTCCCGGTTCCCTTCTTGGTTCTCTTGAATTAAAACCAGTAATTCTTGAAAAAATTTTAAATTTCATAATATTTATAATAGGAATAAGAATATTATGGATAACTATTTGATAACCTTTGAAGGGGCAAAAAAACTTTTAGAGGAAAATTTATTTAACCTTGAGCCTGTTAAAATTCCTGTTAAATCTGCTGTTTCCCATATATTAGGGGAAGACATATACTCTCCCCTTGACCTTCCACCTTTTACAAATTCAGCAATGGATGGTTATGCTGTGAGATTTGAAAAAAGTGATAAGGAGATGAGCTTTAAGTTGCGAAAAGGGGAGATAAAGGCAGGAGATTATAAAAAAATAAAATTAAGACCTGGTGAGGCAGTTAAGGTCTTTACAGGTTCTCCCCTACCTTTGAATGCAGATGCTGTTGTTATGAAGGAATTTGTAGAAGTTAAGAATAATATTCTTTATGTAAAACAACAGATTAAAAAGGGAGAAAATATAAGATTTAAGGGTGAAGAAATTAAAAAGGGAGAGAAGGTTCTTAAAAAGGGAACCTATTTAAATCCCGCGGGAATAGGATTTTTGAGCACAATGGGCATAAGAGAAGTTAAAGTTATAAGAAAGCCCAGGGTCTATATAATAATTACAGGAAATGAACTTACAGAACCAGGGAAAAAACTTAAAGAGGGAAAAATTTATGATGCAAACTCATTTTCCTTATATTCTGTTTTGAAATTAATAGGGATTAAGGAAATAAAAATAAAAATAATAAAGGATGATTTTGAGAAGATTAAAAGGGGATTTTATAAGGCGCTTGAGTTTGCAGATATAATTCTTTTTTCGGGAGGAATTTCTGTTGGAGAATATGATTTTGTAAGGGATTTAATGAAAAGGGAAAGGGTAAAGACAATTTTTTACAAGGTTAAACAAAAACCGGGTAAACCTTTATATTTCGGTATCTTTGATGAAGGGAATATTAAAAAGTTAATCTTTGCACTTCCAGGAAATCCTGCTTCTGTTCTTGTTTGTTTTTACGAATATGTATATCCTGCAATAAAAGCATTGTCAGGTTTTAAAGATATATTTCTGCCTGAAAGGAAATTTATTCTTTTAAAGGATATAAAGAAAAAAACAGATAGGTTATGGTTTTTAAAGGGAAAACTTAAAAATGATTTTGTTTTGCCCCTCGATTTTCAGGAATCTCACATGCTTTCTTCCTTTACAAAAGCTGACTCCCTTATTGTTGCCCCCAGAAATAAAAAACTTTTAAAAAAGGGGGAAAAGGTTAAGGTGCATCTATTGCCCTTTTAAAATGAGGAAAAAGTTGAAATCTGCACAGAAGAGAGGGCGGGATTCAGGATGGCAAAGAGAATTGCAAATTCAAAAAGAAATTTTAAAATGGTTTATGAAGAAAATGAAAAGAAAATATCTTGCTCTTTTTCCCTTTCTTGTTTTAATTTTATTAATATCAATTTATAGTGGGCTTTTAAGAGGAGATGTTAATTTACCTTTTATAAGAAATTTTGCCTTTTTTCACGGTCTACTCTTTGTTACGGGTTTCTTTGCAGGACTTATATCCCTTGAAAGGGTTGTAGCAATAAATAAATTCTGGGGTTATTTTCCCCCTTTGTTTTTTATTCTGGGTTCTTTTTTAATTCTCTTTAATAAAGGGAATTTACCCCTTATTCTTTTTATTTCTGGTAATATAATTTTCCTTTTAATATATATTGAAATTTTAAGAAAACATTTTCATTTTTCCCTTTTTATTTTACTTTTAGGTGCAATTTCCCTTTTTATTTCTAATCTTTTAATTTTTAAATTTTATTTAAACAAATTGAGTTTACTTTACATTTCCTTTTTTGTTTTAACAATAAGCGGTGAAAGACTTGAACTCTCAAAAATTCAAAGAATTGATATTATGCATAATTTATTTATTATTTTAAATTTTCTTTTATTTCTTAGCGCAATTCTATCACCCTTTTACCCTGTTTTTTTTAGAATTTCAGGAATCCTTTTAATTCTCTCTTCTCTTTGGCTTTTTAATTATGACATTGCTGTAAAAACATTGAAAATGAAAGGTCTTAGACGCTATATGGCAGTGGGGATAATCCTTTCCTATTTCTGGCTTTTGGTTGCCGGAATATTGTTTTTAATTTATGGTTTTAAAGGTTCAGGATTTATTTATGATATAGAATTGCATTCAATTTTCCTTGGATTTGTTTTCAGTATGGTTTTTGCCCATGCTCCAATAATATTTCCCACAATTACAGGAAAAGAGCTTAAATATTCTTCTTTGTTTTACCTTCATCTTATTTTACTTCATTTATCTCTTTTAATAAGGCTTTTTGGTGATATATTACATAATATTTTTATAAGAAAACATGCTATCCTTTTAAATGCGATTTCCCTCTTATTTTTCCTTTTTGTCACAATTTTATCAATAAAAGGAAGGGAGGGAAAATGAAATTTTTATACCAGCGATTATTGATAAAGAGTTCTATAGTGTATTTTATTCTGGGAAACCTTTTGGGATTTTTTATGTTTCTCGGTTATGAATTTAAAATTTTCAATTTTTTCTTTAAATTAAGGAGTGTGCATGTTCATTTACTACTTTTAGGATTTGTTATCCAGATGATAATGGGGGTTGCTTTGTGGATGTTTCCAAGAAAAGCCCTTTCAGACCCTGAGGAGAGATTAAAGCTATTTAAAAAAGAGGAAAAGGAAGGACTTTTTCTTTATATTTTATTCAATTCAGGAACAATAATTAGGACCCTTTTTGAAGGTTTTGTTGAAATAAGATTTTTATATTATTTTTCCCTTTCAGGCGTTTTACTCCAACTTGTTTCCATTTTATATCTTTTAACTCTTATTTTCCCAAGAATAAGAGAACCAGGAAGATAAAGGGTAATTATCCTTAAAAAGGTTTTGCATTTGACTTTTTAATTTTTTTTATAATATAATTAGGAATGCTAATTATTTAAAAGGAGGTTTTTTATGAAAAAACTAATTCCTTTACTTTTTATAACAGGACTCTTACTCTCCTCGGATTTAAAAACAGGGGAAAAGGTATTTAAAGAAAAATGCATAACCTGTCACACAATAGGTGAAGGGAAAAAGGTTGGTTATGATTTGAAGGATATACATAAAAAAAGAGAGATTGATTGGTTAAAGGGTTTTATTAAAAAGCCCTCTGATTTTTATGGTAAAGACAGAATTGCTGATTCCCTTTTAAAGGAATATAGGATAAAAATGCCTGATTTTGACCTGAGCGAGGAAGAAGTTGAAGGGATAATTTTATATATTAAAGAAAAATCAGAAAAAGGAGAGGAGAAAAAAACTCCGGGTGAAAGGAAAACCTATTTAGAAAATGAGTTCGATAAAGAAAAATACAAAAGGGGGAAAGCCTTGTTTTCAGGCGGAATAATATTTAAAAATAAAGGCACTCCCTGTATTTCCTGCCATGATGTAAAAGGAGTTTTTTCTTTTGGGGGAGGTAAATTGGGGACTGATTTGAGAAATGCTTTTGAAAATTACGGAGAAGAAGGACTTTTAATGGCACTTTCAGATATACCCTTTCCTCAGATGGTCCCCATATATAAAGATAAACCCCTTGATAGCACAGAGATAGAAGATATTGTTTATTTCCTTAAAAATCTGGAAAAAGAAAAAAAGGAGAATAATTTATTTTTCCCTGTGTTTTTGGGTGTTATTTTCTTTTCTTCTATACCACTTTTAATATGGAGAAAGAGAAATTATGGAGTAAGAAAAAATCTTTTAAAAGGAGGAAAATAAAATGGGATGGATAAAAGATATTATTTCACCAAGATTAAGAAGATGGGAAGAGTTTTACAGAAATAGATGGCAATATGATAAGGCAATAAGAAGCACACATGGGGTAAACTGCACGGGCGGATGTTCCTGGATGGTTTATGTTAAAGATGGAATAGTTGTATGGGAACTTCAGGCAACTGATTATTATGGGCTTGAAAAAAACATACCTCCCTATGAACCAAGAGGATGTCAAAGGGGAATATCCTTTTCCTGGTATATATATTCTCCCATAAGAGTGAAATATCCATATATAAGAAGGATTCTTTATGATTTATGGAAAAAGGCCTTAAATGAAAAAAAGGATCCTGTCTCTGCATGGGCAAGTATTGTTGAAGATGAAGAAAGAAGAAAGAGGTTTCAAAGGGCAAGGGGGAAAGGTGGATTTATAAGGGCAAAATGGGATGAGGTTCTTGAAATTATTTCAGCTTCAGTTATATATACTGTTAAAAAATGGGGACCTGATAGAGTAATAGGATTTTCACCAATTCCTGCAATGAGTATGATATCCTATTCAGCAGGAACAAGATTCTTACAACTTCTTGGTGGTGTATGTCTTTCCTTTTATGACTGGTATTCTGATTTGCCTCCCGCATCGCCTGAGATATGGGGTGAACAAACAGATGTAGGTGAAAGTGCGGACTGGTATAATTCAAAGTTTATTGCTGTTTTAGGTGCAAATCTTAATATGACAAGAACTCCTGATGTCCATTTTGCAGCAGAGGCAAGGCATAATGGAACAAAACTCGTTGTTTTTTCCCCTGATTTTTCACAGGTTTCAAAATACGCGGATTGGTGGGTGCCAATAAATGCAGGTCAGGATGGTGCCTTCTGGATGGCTGTAAACCATGTTATATTAAAGGAATATTACAGAGATAAAAAAACAAAGGAATTTGAAGATTATATAAAAAGGTATACTGATGCTCCTTTTCTTGTTATTCTTGATAAAAAAGGAGAAGATTTTAAAGCAGGAAGGTTTTTAACTGCCTCAAAAATTTCTGAATATAAAGAAGAAGAAAATTCGGATTTTAAATTTCTTGTTTTTGATAAAAATAAAAATTCACCCAGGATGCCCCTGGGAACACTTGGATTCAGGTGGCAGAAGGAAAAAGGTAAATGGAATTTACAGATGAGGGATGGAAAAAAAGGAGAGGATATAGAACCTCTTTTAAGTTTTATTGATTTTAAGGATGAGGTTTTAAAAGTGGAATTTCCCGATTTTTCAGGAAACAGAATCTTAAAAAGGGAGGTTCCTGTCAAGTATGTTGAAACTGAAGAAGGGAAGATTCCTGTTACAACAGTTTTTGATTTACTTATGGCACAATTCGGTGTTAACCGAAAATTGAAAGGTGATTATCCTGAAAGTTATGAGGAGGATATTCCCTATACCCCGAAATGGCAGGAGAAATATACGGGAATAAGTAAAGATACGGTTATAAAATTTGCAAGGGAGTGGGTTGAGACATCCCTTAAAACAGGTGGAAGATGCACAATTATAATCGGTGCAGGAGTCAATCATTATTATCATAACAATCTCATATACCGTGCAGGAATAGTTGCATTGATATTGACAGGTTGTGTTGGCAAGAACGGTGGCGGTTTAAATCATTATGTTGGTCAGGAAAAGATAAGACCACTTGCCTCCTGGTCACAGATTGCCTTTGCCCTTGACTGGATAAGACCTCCGAGACTTATGAATACCCCTTCCTTTCATTATGTTCATTCTGACCAGTGGAGATATGAAAGGGAATTCAATGAATATCATCCTGTTTATGAGCAAACCGATATATCAAAGGGACATACAATTGACATACAGGTAAAGGCAGTAAGGATGGGATGGCTTCCCTTTTACCCCCAGTTTAATAAAAATCCAATAGAAATTATTAAAGAAGCAAAAAAAGCAGGATGTAAGGAGGAAAAGGAAATAATAAATCATATTGTAGAGAGAATTAAAAAGGGTGAACTTAAATTTTCAGTTTCTGACCCTGATGCCTCTGAGAACTATCCAAGGATATGGTTTATATGGAGAGGAAATGCCCTTATGTCTTCTGCTAAAGGGCATGAGTATTTCTTAAAACACTATCTTGGGACCCATCACAATACAATAGCAGAGGAAATTGCAAAAGAAAGTGTAAAAGAGGTTGTATGGAGGGATAAGGCACCTGAAGGTAAATTTGATTTGATTGTGGACATAAACTTCAGAATGGATACCTCTGCCCTTTATTCTGATATAGTTCTTCCCACAGCCACCTGGTATGAAAAGAATGATTTGAATGCTACAGACCTCCATTCCTTTATTCATCCTTTACAACATGCTGTTCCTCCCTGTTTTGAATCAAAAACAGACTGGCAGATCTTTAAGGAAATTGCAAAAAAGTTTTCAGAACTTGCAGAAAAACATTTTTCTGAGAAAGTTTTAGAAGTTATTTCTGTCCCCCTTTTACATGACACTCCTGATGAACTTGCTCAAAGGGATATAAGGGATTTTGCAAAGGGAGAATGTGAACCCATACCTGGAAAAACCATGCCAAGGCTTATAGTTGTGGAAAGGGATTATAAAAATCTTTATAAGAGATTTATATCTCTTGGTCCTCTGACAAAGAAATTGGGTATAGGAGCTCATGGTATATCATGGAAAGTGGAGGAGCTCTATGATGAGCTTCTTAAATTTCATCCCGTAGAAGAATGGAATGGAGAAAAATACCCATCTTTAAATAAAGATAAAGATGTCTGTAATGTTATTCTTTATCTTGCACCTGAAACAAATGGTAGATCTTCCTGGAAGGCCTTTGAGGCTGAGGAGGAAAAGGTGGGTCTTCCTTTAAAAGACCTTGTTGAAAATTTAAAAAATGTTAGATATGATTTTGAGGACCTGGTTGCATCGCCTAAAAGAGTTCTTACCTCACCCTGCTGGTCAGGTATAACAAACAATGGAAGGGCTTATTCTCCCTATTGTATAAATGTTGAGAAACTTGTCCCTTGGAGAACATTGACAGGAAGACAGCAGTTTTATTTAGACCATCCTGGGTATATTGCCTATGGGGAGAATTTACCTACATATAAGCCAAGACCTGAAATTCAAAGTATAGGTGATATAAGGAAGAGTATAGGGGATAGAGCTATTTTACTCAATTATTTAACTCCCCATGGAAAATGGCATATTCATTCCACATATTTTGACAATCTAAGAATGCTCACACTATCAAGGGGTTGTGGACCCTTATGGATAAGTGAAAAGGATGCTGAAAAAATAGGTATTAAAGATAATGACTGGGTTGAGGTATATAATGATAACGGAGTTGTGGTTACAAGGGCTATAGTTAGTGCAAGGGTTCCTGAAGGAATATGCATACTCTATCATTCACCTGAAAGAACAATATCAGTTCCCAAAGCACCTGTGAGAAATATGAGAAGAGCAGGAGGTCATAACAGTTTGATAAGAACAAGATTAAAACCTGTTTTAATGATGGGGGGTTATGGACATTTTACCTGGTTCTTTAATTATTGGGGACCAACAGGAATTAATAGAGAGACCTATGTTTTTGTTAGAAAATTAGGAGGAAAATTAGAATGGTAAAATTTTTTAAATGGGTTCAAATCTTAAAAAACTAATAGGGAGGAGGAAAAATGGACATTAGAGCACAAATTTCAATGGTTTTTCATTTAGATAAGTGTATTGGTTGTCATACCTGTTCAATATCCTGTAAGAATGTATGGACTGATAGAAAAGGAACGGAGTATATGTGGTGGAATAATGTTGAAACAAAACCAGGAACAGGATTTCCTATTCTATGGGAAGACCAGGAAAAATATAAAGGTGGATGGGAGAAAAAGGGTGGTGGGTTGAAACCAAAATTACAGGGAAGATTGAAGGGGCTTTTAAACATATTCTTTAATCCCTTTTTACCTACCCTTGATGATTATTATGAACCCTGGACATACAGATATAAGGACCTTTTTGAGGAGCCTGAATCCGAGGATCAGCCAACAGCAAAACCCATCTCAATGATAACAGGTAAATATATTGATATTGAATCAGGGCCAAACTGGGATGATGATTTATCAGGAACTCCCTATTATGCAAGGAATGACCCGAATCTAAAAGGTTTAACTGAGGAAGAAAAAAGTATGCTTTTTGAAATGGAAAATCTTGTTCACTTTTATCTTCCCAGAATATGCAATCACTGTTTAAATCCCACCTGTGTTGCAGTTTGTCCTGCAAGTGCAATCTATAAAAGAGGAGAAGATGGAATTGTTCTTATAAATCAGGATAAATGCAGAGGATGGAGAATGTGTATATCAGGTTGTCCCTATAAAAAGGTTTATTATAACTGGGATACAGGAAAATCAGAGAAGTGTATCTTATGTTATCCAAGGATTGAAACAGGAGAGGCACCTATGTGTTTTCATTCTTGTGTAGGAAGAATAAGATATATGGGTGTTTTACTTTATGATGCTGAAAAAATACAAGAAGCAGCAAAGGCTCCTGATAAAGAACTTGTAAATGCCCAACTTGATATTATTCTTGACCCCTTTGATGATAAGGTAATTGAAGAGGCAAAAAGAAATGGCATAAAGGATGGGGTTATAGAATATGCTCAAAATTCACCTGTTTATAAATTTGTTAAAGAATTTAAAATTGCTTTACCTCTTCATCCCGAATACAGAACCCTTTCCATGCTCTTTTATGTTCCACCCCTTTTACCTGTCATTGCAAGGAAAGAAGGAGGTGTCCTTGACCTTGCAAAAAGTTTTTTCACTGATATAGAAAACTTTAGACTACCTCTTAAATACATATCTTCTCTTTTTTCAGCAGGAAATGAGGATTTAATCAAAGAAGTTTACAAAAAATTAATCGCGGTCAGAATTTACAGAAGATGGAAAGAGGTAGATGATATAAGAGATGAGGAAAAAGATAGATACTTAAAGGAGTCACATCTTGAGGAAGAGAAAGCTGAAGAAATTTTTTCTTTAACCTCTATTGCTGATATTGAAAAAAGATTTGTTATTCCTCCCCTTTATAGGGAAGAGATGATAGAGGCAGATGTTGAACCGTATAGATACATAAAAGAAACAGGATTTGGATTTAGGAAAAAATCTGAAAGAAGATGGTAAGGGAGATTTTAAAAATATACGGTATTCTTTTTAATTATCCTGAAGAAAATTATAGGGAAAATGCTTTAAAACTGGGAGAAATTTTGAAAAATATATTCCCTGAAATATATGAAAAATACAAGAAATTTGAAAGGGAAATTCTGGAAAAGGATATTGACACTTTAAAGGAGATCTATACAAGGACCTTTGATTTGAATCCTTCTTGTCCCCCCTACATAGGATATCATCTTTTTGAGGACAGTTATAAAAAGGGAGAATTTCTTGTAAAGTTAAAAGAGATTTATAAAGACTCTTTTTTTAAATTTGATGAAAGGGAACTACCTGACCACCTTTCAATAATACTTAAATTTATATCCTTTAAAAGTTTTAATGATGAAAATGTAAAAATAATAATAGAGGAGGGTTTAATTCCCTCTTTTGAAAAGATGAAGATATGTTTTAAAAATGATAAAAACCTCTATGTAGCATTGATTGAATCCCTTGAGCTTTTATTAAAAAATAAGGAGGTGAATCATGAGTGATTTTCTTATCTTTGGTATTTTCCCTTATGTTTCTTGTTTTGTTGCGATTTCGGTTTCCCTTTACAGATATTTTACGGATAAATTTTCCTATTCCAGTTTTTCCTCTCAGTTTATTGAAAGTAAAAAACTCTTTTTTGGTTCTATACCCTGGCATTATGGAATTTTAATAATACTTTTCTTTCATCTTTTTGCCCTTATATTTCCTGATGTTTTGAGAAATTTTCTAAAAGGAACAGGAAGAATTTATTTCTTTGAAATATCAGGAATTACAATTACGATTGTGACCTTAATTGGACTTTTGGTTCTTTTTATGAGAAGAATAATAGACCCCAAAGTTATAGTGGTATCATCTTTTTTTGACTATCTTCTTCTATTTTTCCTCTTAATTCAGGTTTTAACAGGTCTTTATATTGCAATATTTAAAAAATGGGGGATACTCTGGTCCCTTGATACAGCGGTTCCCTGGTTAATTTCCCTTTTCAAATTAAAACCTGATGTTAGTTATATACAAAATTTTCCCTTACTTGTTAAACTTCATTTCTTTAATGCTTTTCTATTAGTCCTTGTTTTCCCTTTTACAAGATTGGTGCATATATTTACATTTCCAATAAGGTATCTTATAAGGCCTTATCAGGTTGTGGTATGGCAAAGGAGAATAAAATGAAAGGGGAAGAATTAATCAAAAAATACAATTTAAGTGGTAATCCAATGGAAGGATTAATTTCTGCTACATTTGGATTTTTTGTGGGTTTTGCTGCTGTTGCCCTTTATGGTCCAACTGCAAAAGAACTTAAGGATGTTATGGGTATTTCAGCAACACTCATGGGGCTTCTTGTTGCTGCACCTCAGCTTACGGGTTCTTTATTGAGGATCCCCTTTGGTGCCTGGGTTGATAAAGTTGGTGGTAAAAAGCCCTTTCTCACCCTTTTAATTCTTTCTGTTATAGGTATGTTTGGTCTAACAGTTTTACTATTTTTATTTTATCCGGAGCATTTAACAATTAAGTTTTATCCTTTGATACTCTTTTTCGGATTTTTAAGCGGTTGTGGTGTTGCGACATTTTCTGTTGGTATTCCTCAAACCTCTTATTGGTTTCCTCAAAAAAAACAAGGTATAGCACTTGGAACATATGCAGGTCTTGGAAACACTGCTCCTGGATTTTTTACCCTTTTACTTCCTATAGCACTCGGATTTCTGGGACTTGCAGGTTCCTATCTTGCCTGGTTCTTATTTTTACTGATAGGAACAATTATTTACGCGATAATTGCTTATGATGCCTATTATTTTCAACTCATTAAGAAGGGGACTCCAAGAGAGGAAGCAATAGAAGTCGCAAAAAGTCTTGGTCAGGAATTATTTCCCTCTGGAAAATTAATTGAAGCCTTAAAGATATCTGCAAGGATAAGTAGAACATGGGCGCTTGTATTTTTATATTTCACATCCTTTGGTGGATTTCTTGCTCTTACAACATGGTTTCCCACTTATTGGAGAATATTTCATGGTTTTGATATAAAAATGGCGGGGTTTTTAGGGGGAGTTGGGTTTTCCTTACTTGCCTCATTCATCAGGGTATATGGTGGTCATTTGAGTGATAAATTTGGAGGTGAAAAAATTGCGATAATGAGCTATTTCCTTGTTTTTCTAGGTGCTCTTTTCCTTATGTTTTCTAACCATTTTTTCCCTGCTTTTATTGGGGAGCTTTTAATTGCTCTGGGAATGGGAATTGCAAATGCAGCAGTTTTTAAACTTGTTGCAAAATATGTTCCCGAGGCAGTTGGTGGTGCATCAGGATGGGTTGGTGGTATTGGTGCCTTTGGCGGATTTGTAGTTCCTCCAATTCTTGGGATGTTTGTTGACAGAATGGGAAATATAGGTTATGCAAGAGGTTTTGTTACTTACCTAATCCTTGCTATAATATGTATTTCAATTTCTTTGATTCTCAAAAATAAATTTGGGCATAAAAGTTAGCTGTCTTGTTAAGAATTTATCTGAAATTTTCCTCAAACAAAATCAGATTTTTATATAAACCTATAGGGAAATAAAAGCGAAAGTAACTCTTTCAGTTTTTTATATATAAAAACCGTGCTTTTGAAACTATTTGGGAAAAGATTTTTATCAATGACTGCCGGTATAATGATTTTTCAATTAGTATTCAATATCTCCCATTCTTTATAATTTACCTTCAAAATGAAAAGGGAATATTTTATACTTTCAGTGATTTGTTTGATAGTATTTTCCATAGGGCTTGGAATTGGAATAATAACTCCGTTTCTACCTTCCTATGCAAGAGATATGGGCGCTACAGGTTTTTTAATAGGTCTTATATTCTCAGGAATAGCAATAGTAAGAATATTAATGACACCTTTTGTAGGAAGAATAGCAGATGTATTTAAAAAATTAAAAAATCTTATAGTTTTTGGACTTTTTATATATCTTTTTGCACCAATTATATTTATATATGCGAAAAATCCCTCTCATCTTTTAATTGCTCGCCTGTTTCAAGGAATAGGTGCATCATTTATATTCCCGATCTCTCTTGCAGCAATAGGTCATATTGCGCCAAGAGGTAAAGAAGGTTCTTTTTCTTCTCTTTATGCAGGGTCTTTTTTCCTGGGGAACGGTCTTGGACCTTTCATGGGAGGTGTAATATCAGATAAACTGGGAACTTCTCACGCTTTCTGGATTCTTTTCTTTGTGGTATTTTTATCTTTTCTTTTTGCCTTATTTCTTTTTAAAGAGCCTGCTGAATTAAAACTTCCTCCTGTTCTTCCTCCTTTTTATAAAATATTCAAGGATAAAACAATGTCAGGAATAGTAATTTTTAGGTTCGGAATTGCCTATACAAGGGGACTTTTTCTTTCTTTTTTCCCATTACTTGCTGTCCATCTTGGCGCTTCAAAAAGTTTAATAGGCGTTATATTTGTTTTCCAGACATTTTCTCTTGCCATCTCACAATACCCATCAGGAAAATTTATTGATAAACTTAAAAATCCTGAAAGAATTTTGCCTTTTGCGATGATAATTGCAATAATTGTTATTCTTCTCCATCTTTTTTTTAAAGACCCCTACAAATTAATTCCCCTCCATATAATTTATGGGTTGGGCACGGGTTTTGTTTTTCCAACAACAATATCAGTTGCGACAAAAAAAGGAGAAAAACTTGGGATAGGGTCCACAACGAGTCTTATAAGTTCAGCATTTTCAGCAGGTCTTCTTGCAGGACCTGTGTTATCAGGTATTTTTTATGACCTTACAGGTATTTACGGGGCATTTATCTCCTGCATAATTTTTGCATTCATAATTCTGATTTTAACATCCTGGATATTTTTTAAAGATGGATAGAATTATACCTTTTAGCAGTTATATGGAATACTGCCTTTATAGTAAAAAAATCGGGTATTATTTTAAAAAAGAGAGAATTTTTGGCAAAAAGGGCGATTTTTACACACCTCAAGTAGCATCATCACTCTTTGGCAAAGTCTTGGCAGAGATTATAAAAAAAGATGGGTTTAGAGAGGTTTATGAGTTTGGAGCAGGGGATGGACATCTTGCTTTTGATATACTTTCTTCTAACTTTCAAATTGATAGATACATAATTTATGAAATAAGTAAAAAAAGGAGAAAAAATATTAAAAAAAGACTTGTAAATTTTAAAAAGAAAGTTGAATTACATCAATCAATTGAAGGGGTTCAAGAAATTAAAGGTTTTGTTATAATGGTTGAATTTGTGGATGCTTTTCCTGTTAAAAGGTTTTTTAAAAAGGGGGATAAAATCTACGAAGTATGGGTTGATATTCATAAAAGAGGAGAAATTTTAAAAGAATTAGAAAATTACGAATTTCTTAAATACTATGATTTTTTACCTGAAGGATATTATTTTGAGTATCCTTTTTCTTTTATAAACTGGTTTAAAAATTTTTCAAAAAATTTTAAAAAAGGGAAAATATTAATAATTGATTATGGGCTTGAAAAACAGAATTTAATCTCCTATCCCGAAGGAACAATAAGAGGCTTTAAAGACCATAGGATTATAAAAAATATCTATGAATTCCTTCCAGGAGAGATTGATATAACCCATACACCTGACTTTTCTTTTTTAAAAGAAGTTTTTCAAAAGAATGGTTTTAAGATTAAAAGGTTTTCATCCCTTTCAAAATTCTTAATAGAAGAGGGTATTCTTGATATTTTTGAGAGAGAGATTTCAATAGATACAAACTCATCCTTTAAAATTAAAAAACACTCAGAGCTTAAAACTCTGATAACGCCTGGGATGATGGGTGAAAAATATCTGGTTATGGAGATGCAAAAATGAAAGAAGAATTGGAAAAGAGAATAGAGGTTTTAAAAAAGCTTTTGGACCTGGAACAAAAAATAAATAAAGTGTGTAATATCCTGATCAATTCCCTGAGAAACGGGGGTAAAGTGATTTTGTGCGGGAATGGTGGAAGCGCTTCAGATTCTTCTCACATAACTGCTGAATTTCTGGGTAAGGTGAAATATAAAGATAAAAAACCTCTTCCTGCGATAAGTTTATCTGCAGACCCGGCTGTTATAACAGCAATTGCCAATGATTATGGATATGAGTATATCTTCTCAAAACAGATAGAAGCCTTTGGCAAAAAAGGAGATGTTTTAATTTTATTTTCAACATCAGGTCTCTCGCAAAATATTATTAAAGCAGTAGAAAGAGCAAAGGAGAAGGAATTAAATGTAATTTATTTCACAGGAATTAAAAAACCTTCAGGAGCAGAAATGTGTGACCTTGTTTTTAATATACCGAGTGATAATAAACAAATTATACAGGAATTATACATGAGTCTATGGCACATTATAGTGGATAAAGTTGAAAAAGAAATGGAGCAATAAAATGGAATACAAAATCCTTGATAAAGGGTTTGTTAAACTTGTTGAATTTATGGGAGGAGACAGAGCGGTTGTTCAGTCTGCAAGAGTTTCACACGGAGAAGGATTGAAAGGAGAGGAAAAAGATAAAAAACTTATAAGATATCTTTTAAAACATCAGCATTTAACTCCTTTTGAACATGCGGTTTTTAAACTTCATATAAAATGCCCCATATTTGTAGCAAGACAATGGTTTAGACATAGATGGGCAAGTTATAATGAGATTTCAGGAAGATATACAGAATACCCTGATGAATATTATATACCTGAAAAATTAAGGGGACAGAGCCAGAAAGATAAGCAGTCAAGCGATTTTATCAGTATTCCTGACCAAAAGAAACTGATTGAAGAAATTGAGAAAATTCAGGAAAAAGTTTTTGAATTTTATAGAAAACTACTTGAAAAGGGAGTGGCAAGAGAACTTGCAAGAATGGTGCTTCCATTAAGCCTATATACGCAGTTTTACTGGACTGTTAATGCAAGGTCTCTTATGAACTTCATAAATTTAAGAGCGGATTATCATGCCCAATGGGAAATAAGACAATATGCAGAGGCAATTGCAAAAATTTTTAAAGAGAAAATGCCGTGGACATACGAGGCTTTTGTAGATTTCTGTTTTACAGGTAAAAATCCAAAGATTAAAAAGGAGGAGAAATGAAAATAGTCATCTATCTCTTATATATCTTTCTGGTGAAAGGAGAAGTCATAAATCAGACCATTAAAAAACCTGAAAGCAATGTTAAACTTTACCTTTATGAAATTACTCAGGAAGGAACAAATCTCATTGATTCAATAATTTCTGGTAAAAAGGGGGATTTTGAATTCAAATCTAAGGAGGGAATGTATATTCTAAAAGCTCTTTATAAAAATAGTGTTTTCAGAGAAGCACCTTTCCTTATAAGAAAAGATACCTCACTGACTCTTTCTGTATGGGAACTCACTGATTCTACCAAGGGAATAGAAGTTTCAAGAGTTCATATTGCAGTCCTACCCGAAAAGGATGAGATAACAGTTATAGAGGTCATAAGCTTTCAGAACTTTAATAACAAAGCTTTTTATAAACCCTTTGGAATTGAATTCCCCTCAGGAATAAAAGGGTTTTCTCCCTTTTCAGGGATATTTCCTGATGAAGTTCACTTAACAGGCAATAAATTGCTCTATTATTTTCCTATTGTTCCTGGTAAACAGGTTATCTCTTTTCAATACCTTGCACCTGAAAGATTTGAATTTAAAAGAACATTTCCTTTCAAGACAGAATTATTTGAAATCTTTGTATCACCTGAGTTGAAAGTTGAAGGGTACGGCAAAGGTGAGATTCAACAAATAGGTGATAAAAGATATACAAGATTTGGTCTTCAGAATATTCAGGCAAATGAAGAAATTTCTTTTAAAGTTAAAAAATTCAAAAAATTTATAAGCTTAAAAGAAATATTGCCTCTTTTAATCGTGCTAATTTTCATCGCTGTATTCTTTATTTACAGATGGAAGAAAAAATAATAGAGGTTAAATCAGTTTCAAAAAGTTTTGGCAGGATAAAAGCTCTTTCTGATGTCTCTTTCTCCTTAGAAAAAGGCAAAATTCTATGTATTCTTGGAGAAAATGGTTCTGGTAAGTCAACCCTTATAAAAATAATTGCAGGAATTATAAAGCCTCTGAGAGGAGAAATTTTTATTTTTGGCAAAGATGCTTTTAAACAAAGGGAAATTTATTCAAAAATCGGGTTTTTATTTCATGAGCCTCTTTTTTATGGAGATCTCACCCTTTATGAAAATCTCTACATCACCTCACGCCTTTTCGGAATAAGAGATTCTCTTAAAAAAATACAGAACTTTTCAAAAGAATTTTTAATAAATCATAGATTGAATGAAAAAACAAAAAATCTCTCAAGGGGAGAGATTCAGAAAGGGGGGTTTGTTAGAGCCTTTTTAAACGACCCGGAAATTCTTGTTCTTGACGAACCATTTACAGGAATTGATGAAAAAGGTAAAAGCATTATAATCAAAAAACTAATTGATTTTAAAAATCAAAACAATTCTGTTATCTTCTCAACCCATCAAAAAGAAATCGCCCACGAACTCGCTGACAGGATACTTTTATTATCAGAAGGGAAAAAAATATCCTTTAAAGATAAAAAAGATTTTTTATTCTGAATCCTATCTCGACTTTGTCCACATAACTTATAGTGTATAGCGTATGCTCAATGGTTATTAGTTTTTACTTTTCAGCTTATTCTTTTCCTATTTTAATAAAAAGGAATTGCCTATTCTTACATTTTTAAGACCCGCCTCTTTTGCTGACTTCATACATCTTTCAGCTTCAACATACCTTGCTGTTCTCACATCCTTCATTTCAAAATGGGGAGCAAAGGCTAAAAGAGCATAAGGGATTTCCACATCAAATCTGGAAACAAATCTGGCTATTTCATAAACCTCTTCTTCATTTACATATCCTGGAACCATAAGAGTTGAAACACATAAATGTTTTTTAGCATCATCTTTTAAAATTTCAGCACATTTTCCAAAATTTTCAAAAACACCTTCTCCATTATATCCTGTAAGAGAAAAATAAATCTCTTTATTCCATGCCTTGATATCAAACTTCAAATATCCACCTGATTCTCTCACAATATCAACTACCTGTTCCATGATTTTTTCGTTCCAGAGTCCATTTGATTCATAACAAACAACAACTTTTCTTTTTAAAGCCTCTTTTGCAATTTCAAGAGAATGTAATGCCTGAGTGGTAGGGTCTCCTCCAAAAAAGCATATACAATGAACAGCAGGATGGATTGCCCTTAAAATTTCCTCAGGTGTAAATGGTATCTCTTCTTCGGGCTTTAAATTTCTGAAATGATAATTCTGACAGAAAAGGCAATTTAGGGAACAGGACTCATAAAAAATTGCAAGATTGTAATATCCATATTTTGTATGTCCTGAGCATACCCAGTCAGCAACACAGTTTGTGGGTAAAGAGTCATAGTAATATTTTAAAAAGCCCTTATTTTTTGTCCCACCTGTATGAATTATTTTTTTACCCACTGTTTTTCTTAATCCACAGAACCCGTATTCATTTTCACCTATCCTGCAATTCCTTTTACAAAGCCCACATTTTAAACCCTTTACAGGCGGAAATCCCGGGAGATTGAATTTTTTTCTTGTTTCTCCATGTATTTTTTTTATAACTTCTTTTAGATTGCTAAATTCTCTGAAAATGCATTCTCTGCAAAAAGGAAATGTTTTGGAAATATAATAAAACTCTCTGTTGCAAAGATGGCATCTCCTTAAAGGAGAAAATATCATTTTCTTATTTTTATCATTGTAATGATACCTGCGGTGAAGAAAATAATGTTGGGAATCCAGGGGGCTATATAGGGTGGCAATTTCCCTATCTCTCCCATTGCTTTACTTATTTCCATTAATCCCCAGTAAATAAAGGAAATAAAAGAACCCAGTGCAAAAGCAAATGTCCTTCCACTCTTTTCAAGTGTAAAAGACAGGGGTAATGCAAAAAACAGAGTCAAAAGGCTCACCAGGGGAAATGATATCCTTGAATGGACTTCAACCAATTCTCTTGAAAAATCAAAACCCGCATCCTTTAAAGAATTTATAAGAGATAAAAGTTCAAAAAATCCCATTTCATCTATTGTCTTTTTTTCCTTTAATATATTTAACGGGGATGAAAGCAAATCAGAGTAAAATTTTTCCTTGAATTCCTTCACATATTTTATATTACCATTATCATAAAAAGTCCTTTCTATTACATTGTAAAATCTCCATCCGTTCCCTTCAAAAATCCCTGATTCTGCATCAACTCTTCTCACAGGATTACCTTTTTCAAAGGTTAAAACTATTATGTTTTTTGCCTTTTTGTCCCTTGAAGAAATATAGCTAAATATGTAAAAGTTTTTATCCCTTTTTTCTAAAAAGGATAAATCCATTGCAGATACCCTTTCACCAGGAGGAGGTATTTTTTTTATATACCTGTAATTTATCTCGGTAAATTTTCTCTGAGCAATCGGCTTTACAAATTCCTGGTCAAGAAAAGATGTGGAGGTTAAAAAAAAACCAAAAATTATTAAAGGCATTGAAAGCCTCACCAGGTTTACACCTGAGGCCTTCATTGCAACAATTTCTTTTTTTCTTGCAAGTCCTCCTATGGCAAAAAAAGGAGTTAAAAGCAATGCAGCGGGTAATAACAGGATATAAAGGTCTGGAATCTGATATAGATAATATTCAACAACAAAAACCGGTTCAATGCCTGTTTTTAAAAACTTGTCAAGTTTTTCAAAAAAATCTACAACTATATAAAGGATTATTATACCAAATAGAAAAATTATAAAATATTTTATAAATTCTTTTAAAAGATAAACATCTATCCTTTTCATATCCTTTTCATATCCTTTGTATATTCAAGGACAATTTTCTTAATTCCACTTTTATAAAACATTATGTTTGCCTTTCCATCATAAATATCAAGAATTTTGCCTATGCCAAATACAGGGTGAAAAACTCTGTCTCCTTTTTCAAAGTCTATTTTTCTTGTGATTTCAGGCTTCTGATTCCATCTATATGTGTCTTCTGGCAGGTCAAACAAAAATCTGCTTGGCTCTAAAAACCCTTTACCTCTTGCAAATCTGCTCCTCACATACAGTATATAAAGCTTTTCTTTTGCTCTTGTCATTGCTACATGAAAAAGACGTCTTTCTTCTTCCATTTCTTCATCAGAATCAAAGGCTGCTTTATGAGGAAATGTTCCATCCTCCGCCCCAGCTATTATAACACATGGAGATTCAAGACCTTTGGCATTATGGACAGTAAGAAGAGGCACAATAACCTGTTTTTCACTGTATTCATCAGCATCTGTTTTTATTGCAAGAGAGGAAAGATATGCAATTATTGATTTATCTTCGTTTCTATCACAGAATTCCTTTGTAGAGGCAAGTAATTCCATCACATGGGAAAGTTTTTCCTCATACTCTTTTTTATCTTTACATAGCGTCTTTAAATAATCAAAATATTTTATTCTCTTTATAAGTCTATCAAGGACCTCATAAACATTATTTTCTCTGGTAAGTTCTATTAAAAATTCAAACACTGTTTTTGCATCTTTAAACTCTTTTTTATACATCTTTGGTATTTTCTTATCATCCATAAAAATTAGAGTTTCAAAAAGGCTTTTTCCCTTTTTACTGGCAATCTGCTCAAGATATATCAGTCTTTTTTTACCAAATCCTCTTGGCGGAACATTTATTATCCTTTTAAAACTTATATCGTCCTTATGGTTCACTACTGTCCACAAATATGAAAGAAGGTCTTTAATTTCTTTGCGGTCAAAAAAATGAATTCCTCCTATAACTCTGTAAGGCAAATTTTTGGTGGTAAAAACTTCCTCAAAAGGTCGGGATTGAGCATTTGTTCTGTAAAGAATAAGGAACTCATTAAATTTCCTTTTTTCGTTCATTATTATTTCATAAACTTTTTTTGCTTCTTCTCTTTCATCTTGGACTTCTATTATCTCTATAAATTCTCCATTTTTATTGGTAGTGTAAATATTTTTGCCTATTCTGAACTTATTTTTAGTTACAAGTTCTCTTGCCGCTTTTAGAATTTTATCTGTTGACCTGTAATTTTCCTCCATTTTGTATATTCTGGAATTTTTAAAATCATTTCTGAATTCCAGTATATTCCTGACTGTTGCTCCTCTGAAAGTATAAATTGCCTGATCTTCATCTCCAACAACAAAGAGGTTTCTATGTTCAGAAGCAAGCAGTTTTACAAACTTATATTGAACAAAGTTTGTATCCTGAAACTCATCAACCAGTATATGTTGAAAATGATTCGAATACCTGTTTCTTATATCTTCATGGCTTTCAAGTAAATAGACTCCGTAAAGCAGAATATCATCAAAATCCATCGCATTTGACTTTTTCAACTTCTGATTATACTTGATCATAATATCTCCTTCTTTATCACTCTGAATTTCATCAACCCCTATCTTTATCCTTGAGATTTTATGAAGCATAAAATTTATACTGTCACCTTCTGTATTCATTATTTCTCTCAGTATGTTTTTCTGATCTTCTCTGTCATATATTGAAAATTCTGATGAATAACCAACCCTATCAGCATGTCTTCTTAAAATTCTTAAAATCAGAGAATGAAATGTCCCAAGCCATATCCCCTTTATATCTTTACCGAGAAGAGAAATAACTCTTTCACGCATCTCATCAGCAGCTTTATTTGTAAAAGTAGTTGCAAATATATTCTCGGGGTTAACATTCTTATACCTGATCAGGTAGTAAATTCTATATGTTAAAACCCTTGTTTTTCCAGTTCCAGCACCTGCGAGAACAAGAGCAGGACCTTTTTCATGAGTTACCGCTTTAAACTGTTCTGTGTTTAAAACCTTTTTAAGTTCATCCATCTTTAACCCTTTTTATAATCTCGCTTGTTGAAAACCCTTCGAGATATGGAATGACCACCACTACTCCACCTCTTTTTTTAACAAACTCTGCTCCCACAATTTCCTCCTCTTTATAATCTCCTCCTTTAACAAGAACATCAGGTTCAATTTCCATAATAAGTTTCTCAGGGGTTTCTTCATCAAAAAGCACCACATAATCCACTCCCTTTATGTTATTTATTATAAAGCTTCTGTCTTCTTCTTTCAAAATTGGTCTTTTTTCTCCTTTAATTTTTTTCACTGAAAGGTCGCTGTTTAAACCGATGATCAAAATATCTCCGAGTTTTTCTGCCTCCTTTATAAGATATATATGCCCTTTATGAATTAAATCAAAGCAACCATTTGTAAAAACTATTTTTTTACCGTTTTTTTTAAATCTTTTAGCAATTTCTTTTATTTTCTGCCTGCTGATTATCATTTTAATAAAATACTTATAAAGGATGGATATACTCCAAACAAAATAACAAGGAAAAGAAGAACACAAATTATTAGAAGAGGGAATTTCTTTATAGTATTATTTTTTTCTTTTGCCTGAAATATGGCAATGCTAATTCTCAAATAATAATATGCTGAAATTACTGAATTCAAAAAGGCTAAAAGAACAGCAAGGTTATACCCCTCAAGTAAAGGAATTGAAAATATGTAAAACTTGGCATAAAAACCCGCTGTTGGAGGTATACCCGTGAGAGAAAGCAAAAAAACCATTGAGGAGAAAAAAAAGAAAAGAGAACCTTTTTCTTTCAAGTTATCAATGATGAGATCTTCTTTGTTCAGTTGTTGTAGGCATAAAAGCGCCCCCATCTGCATTACAGAATATATAATAAGATAAAATACAAGAGCATCAAAAGCCATTTTGCCCCGGGATATAAAAATTAATAAAATATATCCGGAATGAGCGATTGAGGAAAAAGCAAATATCTTCTTGATATTCTTTTCAAGCAAAGCAGATAAATTTCCTAAGAACATAGTGAGGATAGAAATTATGGCTATATTGAGAAAATTTAAATTTAATTCTTTGCTAATAATAAACAGGAATCCAAAAACTGATATCTTTGGCACTGTTGAAATAAAAGAAATAAATGGGAAAGGTGTTCCTGCAAAAACATCAGGTGTCCAGATATGAAAAGGGACAAAAGCAAGTTTAAAAGCAAATCCTGTGAAAAGGAACAAAAGAGCAAGAATAATAAGAGGATTTATCCCTCCTTCTTTAAGAATAGAATAGTTCAACCCACCTCTATCAAGATAAAGTAAAAATATTCCAAAGAGCATTAAAAGAGATGCAAAAGAACCAAGCACAAAATATTTTAACGCTGACTCATAGGGAAACCCGACTTTTTTAAAAGATGCAATCATAATGTATATTGAAAAAGAAAGATATTCAAGGACAAGAAAGGTGAAAAACAGGTTATTGGACCTTACCATTAAAATCATGGAAAGCAAAGAATTAAGCAGTAAAAAGGGTATTTCCTTATTTAAAGCTTCTTTCCTGGCATAACTCCAGAAAATGAGAAGAGAAAAAAGAGAGGTAAAAATTATGATAAGGGATAATATTCTTGTCTCCTGAGAAAAATATAGAAAATAAAAATCCGTAAATATCTGCCTTTTCAAAAGATAAAACTCTAATGATATGCCGGTTATATGAGAAAATAGAGTTATTATGTAAAAGTAAAGAGCTCTTTTGGAAAACATTAAAAAAACTAATACCAGAAGTATTCCTGCAAAAACAACAATTTCAGTAGTGAGTGGTAAAACTTTCATTGTCCTTATCCTCTGTCGTGTTAAAAGCAGGAATATTGTTGTTTAATACATTTTTAAAGTTTTTCAAAAATACTCCTGGCTTAAGACCAAGATAAAGCATGAGCAATATAAGAGGGATAAATGAAATAACCTCATTCAGCTTCAAGTCTTTTACTTCAAGTTCTTTTGCCTTTCCAAAAATGGTTCTCCTGTATGCAGAAAGGAAATATACCGCGGTGAAAATGATACCCAGCAAACTTATCATTGATAAGAAAACTGATTTTTTAAAGACTCCGTATAAAATTAAAAATTCGCCTGCGAAGTTGTTAAGACCAGGAAGCCCTATGGATGAAAGCATAGAAAAACCAAATATAAAAGAAAGGACAGGAATTTTACCTGCAAGTCCGCCCAGTTTTTCAATCTCTCTTGTTCCTGTTCTTTTATAAATAGCACCTGCTATCATGAAAAGGGCACCTGTTGTTACACCATGATTGAAAACCTGAAAAAGCGACCCCATGAAAGATTCCCTCTGAAATACAAATATCCCGAGAATTATAAAGCCCATATGACCTATACTGGAATACGCAATAAGTCTTTTTAAATCTCTCTGCACCCATGCTATAAGGGAACCATATATTATGTTAAAAAGAGAAAGCACAATTATGATATTTGACATTGTTTGCATAAACTGAGGGAAAAAAGGAATTGTAAATCTTATGATTCCGTAAATACCTGTTTTTAAAAGAATCCCTGCAAGGATAACAGAGCCAAAAGAAGGTGCCTGTGTATGGGCATCCGGTAACCATGTATGAAAAGGGAAAAGGGGAACTTTTATAAAAAAGGGAATTGTAAAGAGAAAAAATAAAATTCCTGAAAGTGAAGGAGGTATATATAATTTGGAAAGCAATCTGATATTGAAAGAAAAATATCCCTGCGTGTCTTTAAAATAAAATACCAGAATTAAAATTCCAACTATTAAAAGCACAGAACCAGCCATTGTGTACAAGAGAAATTTAAAAGCAGCGTATTCTCTTCTTTCATAACCCCATCCGTATATTATGAAAAACATCGGAACAAGCATGAATTCCCATGACACAAAGAAGAGAAAAATATCACCCGCAATGAAAATTCCGTTTATTCCAAATTCTAAAAGAAATGTCCATATTAAAAATTCCTTAACTCTATCCTTAATCTCAGTGAATGAAAAAATTATACCACTTATAAATAAAATAATGTTCAGAATTATAAGGAGAACTGATATTTCATCTAAATAAAAAGAAAAATTGATAT
>FWPU01005436.1_pt1 | contig 24450 bp, 20 predicted proteins | sample 2228361 | NCBI WGS metagenome assembly FWPU01 (sample SAMEA103939777, study PRJEB20133) | metagenome | reverse complement strand
CGCGCTCCAGCGCGGGCAGATTGAAGAACTGGGAAAAATAACCCAGACCCTGCTCGCGCACACCGAGCACCTGAACGCTGATCATCGCAACCAGGGCCAGCGCGAACGTCAGGTTGAGGTCGGTGGCTGCTGTGCGCATATAGGGTGTGATCACAACCCGGATGTCGCCCTCAGCTGCGCCCGCCTCTTCCTCACTCCCGGCGTGGCCGCCCTCGCCGTGCACGGGGCAGAAGGCGGACGGTTCGCCACTGGGGAAGACGCGGTTATCGGGCGCAAAGCCCAGGCGGAAGATGCCGCTGTTGCCGAGTTCAACGGGTATGTAGCCCTCGACGCCCTTCTCCGGCTCGGCGCAGTGGACGATGCCCACCGAGTCGACCAGGGGCACAAAGTGCAGATAGTTCGCAACCAGGACGAGCAGAAAAATGGTGGTGGCGATGGGGAAGACTGCCGACGCCCACTTACTCCCTACGATAGTCTCAACCAAGTTGCCCAAATACTCCAGGATGGCCTCAAAGGTGTTCTGCCAGCCCCGGGGGACCATCATGTCCATACCTTCCGCATCGACAGCCTTAGGATTCTGCTCATACTGGCGCAGCCTCCGGCGGGCGCGGCCACCCGCCACCAATGCCATGATGAGCAGGATAACATCGGCGAGAAGGATGGATACCAGCGTGTTGGACAGGAATACGTCCGTACCAAGGATACGAACCGGCTCGGTCAGGGCTTCAGCCGGGAGCTGAATATGCGGGAAGGCAACCGGAATCCCGGCAGTCGGCAACACATAGGTCGGCAGGCCGCATATTAGGCCCAAGAGCGCGAGGGCGATGAGGAACTTGAGCAGATTCTTCAATGGCCTTCCTCCCCATACGGATCGCGAGGATAATCATCCGGAACGTGCCCACCAGCGTCAGCCGGGCGCCGGGCCTGGTACTCGCGGTAAGCTACCTGCGAGGCCTGATAGGCCGACGAGATCATAAAGGCTGTGCTGAGCACGATCCCGCCAAAGAGCATCAGCAGGAGAATCCAGGGGGCAGTCCCAAACCAGGCATCCAGCTTGCGGCCGATCAGAATGGCCGCGATCAGGATGATCGGGACCGAGCAGCCGATCCCTCCGACGCGGCTCACCGTCAGCACTGCGCCGCGCAGGGACGATCCCCGGTTCTCGTCGTTCATCAATTGTTCAGCTTCGCCAAGAAGCCCGGATGCGGGCGCAGATACCTTAACATAGGATACCAAAGTGGTCAAAACTTGTCCAATTTTTCACGGATGGGTCAGCCGCAACCAACGGTTGGCCAGCCCATAATTGGCCGCTGCTTCCGCGCCCAGAACGTCACGGAACCATGGCAGTGAGGCTCTGGGCGGCGTGCAGCGCCCAGTTCCACCACGGCGCAGCGATGGTGCCCATCACGACCACCCCTACCCCGGCCACCCACATCACGGTGGAGAGGGCGGGGGTGACGACAATGGGGTGGTCGGCGGCAACCGGGTCCACATACATCACCTTGATGACGGTCAGGTAATAGTACAGGGCCAGGATGACGTTCAGCACGCCGATGACAGCCAGCCAGATATACCCGGCCTCGACCGCCGCTGCAAACAGGAAGAACTTGCCAAAGAATCCGGCCAGGGGCGGCACGCCGCCCAGACTCAGCAGGGCGAGCACCATTGCCAGGGCCAGGTAGGGCGCGCGGCGGTGCAGCCCGGCGAAATCCGCGATCTCGTCCGAGCCGGACGCATTGCTGACGACGACGATGACGGTGAAGGCCAGGATGTTGGTCAGGACGTACATAAACATGTAGAAGGCGACCGCCGCCGCGCCGAGGTCGGTCTCGGTGAGGGCAACGACGCCAAACAGCGTATAGCCGGCCTGAGCAATGGATGAGTAGGCGAGCAGCCGCTTGATGTTGCGCTGCACCAGGGCGAGCAGGTTGCCGAGCGTGACGGTGATGACGGCAATCGCAGCCAGCAGACCCGTCCAGTAGGGCGCAGCTTCAACCGGCCAAACGGCGCTGAAGACGCGCATGAGCAGGGCGAAGCTGGCCGCCTTGCTGGCCGTGCTGACAAAGGCGGTGATGGGTGTAGGCGCGCCCTGGTATACGTCGGGTGTCCAGAAGTGGAAGGGGACAGCGGCGATCTTGAAGCCAAAGCCGACGAGCACCAGCAGCAGCGCCACAACCAGCCCGAACGCGCCCTGCGGGCCTTCGGTGAGGAGGCCGCCCAGCGGCCCGGCTATCTCGTAGATGTCCGTCGTCCCGGCGAAGCCAAAGAGCAGGCTCAGGCCGTAGAGCAGCAGGCCGGCTGTCGCCGCGCCGAATAGGTAGTACTTCAGCCCGGCCTCGGTGCTGCGCGGGCTTTCGCGCAGGAAGCCCGCCAGCAGATACAGGCTGACGGAGGCCGTCTCCAGCGCCAGGAAGACCATGATCAGGTCGCTGGCGGCGGACATGAGCGTCATGCCCATGACGGCGACGATCAGGATGGCGTAATACTCACCCTGCCGCCCGACAACGGGCGTATCGACCGAGATGATGGCCGTCAGTGCCCCGGAGAGCAGCACCATGGTGCGGAAGATCAGGGCGAGCATGTCGTAGTGGATCATCCCACCCAGGGCAGGCCCGGCATAGCGGGAGTCGGAGACGGCATACAGGCCCACCACCAGGTTGGCGACCAGGATGGCCAGCATACCCACACCTGCCAGAATACCCACTGTGCGCCGCCGGGCAGGCCGGGTGAACAGGTCCAAGGCCAGGACCAGGAGCAGCAGGACGAGCAGGCCGATCTCGGGGAGGATCGGGATGATGATTTGCAGCGCGGGGACGCGTTCGGTGAACACCTAGGCACCTCCCAGCAGGCGGACGATTGGCTCCATCCCGGCGGTGATCATAGGCTGCATAACAGACGGGACAACCCCGACGAGAATAAGCCAGAAGACCAGGATGGCCATCGCAATCTTATCGAGCACGGTCACGTCGCCAATCTCGCCGTGCCATCGATTGGCATCAAACTCGCCAAAGAAGACGCGCTGAACGACGCGCAGTACGTAGGCGGCTGTCACCACGACGCCGATGATGGCGATCACGGTAATCACGGCGTAATAGAAGGCGGGCTGGCCGCCGGGCAGGGTCAGCGTGCGGGCAGCCTGCCACATCCCCACGAAGATCGGGAACTCGGCGACAAAGCCGGACAGGCCGGGCATGCCCATGCTGACCAGACCGCCGATGATGAAGGCGACAGCGACGGTCGGCATCTTGTGGACAAAGCCGCCCAGCGAGGGGATGTCACGGGTGTGGGCGCGGTCGTAGACCATACCCACGCAGGCAAAGAAAAGGGCCGTCATGACGCCATGGCTGAACATCTGGATGCCCGCACCGGTCATACCCGGCAGGTTCATCGTTGCCCAGCCCATGCTGACCAGGCCCATGTGCGAGACGGACGAGAAGCCGATGACGTATTTAAAGTCGCGCTGGACCATGGCGATCAGCGAGCCGTAGACAACATTGATGAGCGTGAGGAACACAATCCAGGGCAGGTGAACGCGCGCCCCTTCAGGCAGGAGCATGACGGCCACACGCAGAGCCGAATAAGCGCCGAGCTTCATCAGGACGCCTGCGTGGATCATTGAGACGGCAGTCGGGGCGGCGACGTGGCCGTCGGGACTCCAGTTATGGAAGGGGAAGACGCCCGCCAGGACGCCGAAGCCCAGGAAGATGAACGGGAACCAGAGGCGGGCGAAGGTCGCTGCGCCTAGACCGGCCAGAGGCTGGTCATAGACGCCCGCCTGGCTGGCCGCCATGAAGCTGGTGATGTCGAAGGTCATGTTCAGCCCGGCGCTGCGCCCGACGAAGTACATGGCAATGACGCCAACAAGCGCGACGACCGAACCAACCAGGATGTAGAGCGTGAGCTTCATCGAGGCGTACTCGCGCGTGACCTTCCAGCCCCAGGTGGCAATGAGGATGTACATGGGGAAGATGGCCAGCTCATAGAAGAAAAAGAGCTGGAACAGGTCGAGCGAGACAAAGACGCCGTAAACGCCCGCCGTGAGCAGCATGAAGAAGGCCATAAACTCGCGGACGCGGTCGTCAATGCCCCAGGAGATCAGCACGCCGGTGAAGGAAGCCAGGCCGGTGAGCAGGATCATAGGGGCGCTGATGCCATCCACCCCCATATGGTAGCCGATGCCAAGCTGGGGCACCCAGTTCCAGCGGCCATCCTCAAAGAAGAAGGGGCCGGGCATCCCCAGGGCATAGGCCCGGTTAACGCCGAAAAAGACGTAGAGCGAGAGCGCCAAACTGATGAAGGTCGCCACGGCGGCGACGGTGCGCATGGCGTTGCGCAGGGCTGCCAGACGCTGCCTGTCGCGCTCCGGGTCATAGCGGGACTCGCCGGGCATTAGGAGCAGGATCACCGCCGCAAGCACGGGGGTGAAGGTGATAACCGTCATGAAAGGAAAGTTCATCGTTAGCTAGCCCTCAAGTGTTTCCCAGAGAGTGGCCCTCAAACGACTCTGAGGAAACTTCTGGCGAAATACACCAAGCCACAGCTTGTTAAGTCAGAACAACAAGTGCGTCACCGTGTCGTTAATCACCCGGACGATCCAAGCCGGGAAGACGCCGATCAAGAGCATCAGGACGAGCAGAGGGGCCATCGCCACGATCTCGCGGACGTTGATCTCAAGCCGCACACCGTGGGCGCGCGCAACAGCGCCCTGGTTGAGCGGGCCGTGCAGCACATGGCGGATGGCCTTCAGGATATAGGCGCCGGTAAAGAGCAGGCCGAGCATACTGATGGCGACGATCAGCGTGAAGGCCGGGCTGACCGGCCACACGCCCCGCACAACCATGAACTCGCTGACGAAGCCGTTGAGGCCGGGCAGGCCGAGCGAGGCCATCGACGAGAAGATCATGATCCCGCCGTAAACCGGGGCTACCACCCACAGCCCGCCCATCTCGGTCAGGTCGCGGGTGTGGAGCCGGTCGTACATCATGCCAACCAGGGCGAACATGGCCGCTGCACTCAGGCCGTGATTAAACATTTGCAGCACTGCGCCGTTGACGGCGATGACCGCATTCAGCTGGTTCAGGCCGTCGGGGTCATACTGGCCGCCCAGGCCGACCCAGCCCGCCGCCGCGACCGCCAGCACGACCCAGCCCATATGGTTCACCGAACTGTAGGCCACCAGCCGCTTGAAGTCGCGTTGCCCGAAGGAAGCATACGCGCCAAGGATGATGGCCAGCATCGCCAGGACGGCCAGCACCGGCGCGAAGTTGTGCGCCTGCGCCGGGAAGAGCGGCAGCACGAGGCGCAGGAAGCCGTACGCACCGAGCTTCAGCAGGACGCCCGCCAGGATCATCGACCCGGCAGTCGGGGCCTCAGTGTGGGCATCAGGCAGCCAAGTATGGAAGGGCCAGACCGGGACCTTGATAGCAAAGGCAATCGTAAAGAGCCAGAAGGCAACGTTTTTGACCACGCCAACGCCGATCCCGAAGAGGCGGGACATAGCAGGCTCGCTGCCGAAGGCAGGCCAGCGAACCGTGATCTCGGACAGGTCAAAGGTGCCCATCATGAGGCCAATGAGTTGGATGCTCAGCAGCAGGCCGAGCGACCCGGCCATGGTGTAGATGAAGAACTTGAAGCTGGCGTATTGGCGATTGGCGCTGCCCCAGATATTGATCAGGAAGTACATAGGGACGAGGCCGAATTCCCAGAACACAAAGAAGAGGAGCAGGTCAAGCGAGACAAACACGCCCAGCATGCCCATCTCCAGCATCAGGAAGAGGGCCATGTACAGCCGGACGCGGTCCTCGATGCTCCACGAGATAATGATCGCCAGAGGGGTGAGCAGGGTCGTGAGCAGCACCATCGTCAGGCTGATGCCATCCACACCCAGATGGTAACTGGCGTTGAGGATCGGGAACCAGAGCACCTTCTGCTCGAAGCAAGCCCCCTCGACAATGGAGGTGCAGGGGTCGGCCTGGAACCAGAACCAGGCCATGACGGCCAGCGCGAGTGGGATCAAGCTGGCGACAAGCGCCAGCCAGCGGATCGCCGTTTTCGCCTCCCTAGGCAGGAGCATCACCCATCCAGCCCCCAGGAGGGGAACGAAGGTGATGAGAGTCAGCACGTTGGCTCGAACAAAGTCCATCGGGTTCATCCTCGCTTACGGCGCATTAGGCCAGATGCGGCGTGGGCGCCCCCACAGTGACAAAACCAGCCGCCATCTGCCCTATGCCCTCGGCTACCGCAGGAATAACGTCCACGCAAAGACGGCAGCCAGCATCAGCACTCCGGCAACAGCAACCGCCAGATACTGCTGCACACGCCCGGACTGCACGTACTTGAACGACTCGCTGGCGCTACCGATGCCCTCCACCAGCTCATCCGCGCCTGCGTTGACGACGTGGGTATCAAAGTCCTTGTTGCGGAAGGCCAGCCACTCGACCGAGCGGGCCACGAAGTGCAGGAATCCGTCGATGATGCGCCGGTCGATGAGCAGGTAGGCTACCTGCTCGGCGAACCACTGCGCGGGGCGCACAAAGACCCAATCATACAGCTCGTCCATGTAATACTTGCGCTCAAAGAGCGTGTAGAGCGGGCCTAGAAAACGGGCCAGCGGGTCGGCTGCCCCAGCAGCGAGCGGGCGGCGAACGTAGACCAGCCAGCCGACCAGCAGGCCACCAAGCGCGAGGCCTATCGAGAGCAGGAGCGGCTCGGCGTCAAGGGGGAGCGTCTCCGGGTGCTCCAGCAGTGTGCCGCCCACGAACTCATGGAACGGGTTGGAGCCGAAGAGCGGCCCCAGCAGCGGGAAGTCCCTGTGAACGCCGACGTAGCCTGCGATCACTGCAAAGACCGCCAGGACGATGAGCGGCAGGTTCATGCGCCAGTCTGTCTGGCTGGCCTCCTCGGCGGCATGGGTGCGCGGCTCCCCGGCAAAGATCAGGCCAATCTGCCGCATGGTGTAGAAGGCGGTCAGGAAGGCAGCAATCGCCAGAACAACAAACACGGCTGGGGCGTGAGCATAGGCATCGGCCAGAATCTCGTCCTTGGACCAGAAGCCCGCCGTCACCAGCGGGAAGCCCGACAGTGCCAACCCCCCGATCAGGAACGTCCACGCCGTAACAGGGATGCGCTTCCACAGGCCGCCCATGTTAAACATATCCTGCGCATCGAAGTCGATGGGGAAATGGTGGCCGTGATGATGGGCGTGGAGTTCGCCCTGCGAACTCCCTGGGAGTTTGGCTGCGCTAAACTCCGCGTGCTCTTCCCCGTGCTCGACAGCATGGATGATCGAGCCGGAACCCATAAAGAGCAGGGCTTTAAAGATGGCGTGCGTCATCAGGTGGAAAGCGGCGGCAACAAACGCGCCGATGCCGACCGCCGCGACCATGTAGCCCAGCTGGCTGATGGTCGAGTAGGCCAGCACCTTCTTCACATCACGCTGGGCAAGGGCCATCGTAGCCGCGAACAGCGCCGTGAACGCGCCAACGGCGGCGATGACGGTCATAGTCAGGGTGAAGCCGTGGCCCTCGTAGCCGACTGTCAGCAGTGGAAACATCCGGATGATCAGATAAACGCCCGCCGAGACCATCGTAGCAGCGTGGATCATGGCGCTGACGGGCGTGGGGCCTTCCATCGCGTCGGGCAGCCAGGTATGCAGCGGGAACTGGGCGCTCTTGCCGACCGTGCCCGCGAAGAGTAGCAGGCCAACTGCTCCGGCGACGGACAGGCCGGCCAGCCAGCCGACGTTGGGGAAGGCGGGCGCGGAGAGCGCGGCCAGCGTTTCCTCGTTGTAGAGGATATCCCGGAAATTCAGCGTGCCAGTGAAGCTGTACAGCCAGGCGATACCCAGCAGCATCACCACGTCGGCCACACGAGTGGTCATAAAGGCTTTGATGCCCGCGATCATGGGTGTGATACGCTGCGGCTGGTTGGGGTAGACACGGTTGTGCCAGAAGCCGATCAGGGCGTAGGAGCAGAAGCCCATGATCTCCCAACCGATGAACAGCAGCAGCAGGTTGTCGGCAACACTCAGGAGCAGCATGCCACCCGCAAACAGGGAGATAAAGGCCATAAAGCGGGCCTTCCAGGCGGACGCATCAAAGCGGACGAGGCAGCGCCCGGCTTCATCTATGACGGCATCCTGCGGGCACGGCTCACCCTCGGCCAGCCTGACCTCGGTCCAGTAATGGCCAGACGCCATGTAGCCCGTGCTGTAGATGAAGATCATCGAGGCTGTGAGGGGGACAAAAAAGAGCATCACCGCGCCCAGCGGATCGACGAGTACGCCCATCCGGAAGCCGGTCTCAGCCGAAGGGCCAAGCGGCAGCCAGACGAACGACGACTCGAAGGGGGATTCGCCCAGATGGGGCGTCGTCAGGGCGCTGATCAGGACGACGATGGCGATGACCCAAGTGGCAAGGATGGCGGCCACCGCGACGATGTCGCTGAGCGTCTTGCTGCCCCGCGTGAAGAGCAGGATGATAAAGAAGGCCGCAAGCGGCGGCAGCGGGATCAGCCACACAAGCAGTTCAAGGTTCATAAGCGTCCTCGGCTGGGAACCCTCACCCCGGCTGGGGGATCGTCGTTACCACTTGAGCAAGTTGATGTCCTCGGCGATGACAGTCTCGCGGTTGCGGTAGATCGAGATAATCAGCGCCAGGCCGACGGCGGCCTCGGCGGCAGCAACCGCAAAGACAAAGATGTCATACATTTTGCCGGTAACCATCTGCGGCGTCAAGTAGCGCCAGAAGGCGACCAGGTTAATATTCACGGCATTCAGCATCAGCTCGATACTCATCAAGATGGCGACGGCATTGCGCCGGGCCAGCACGCCGTAGGTGCCGGTCGCGAACAGCGCAGCGGCGACAAGCAGGTACCAGTGAAGTGGGATCATGGCATTACTCCGAAACCCGTTTCTCCGAAAAGATGATGCTCCGGCTGAGCGGCTGACGACGGGCTACCAGCCGCTACTCCCTGGCGACCACGATGGCCCCGATCAGAGCGCCGAGCAGGAGTACCGAGGCAACCTCAAACGGAACGAGATAACCCTGCGGGCTGGCAAACTCACGGCCAATGCGCTCGATGGTGTCGGGCGGAACGTCGGCGGCGGGCGCCAGCCCGGCAAACTGGCCCAGCAGCACGTAGACCAGCACGGCCAGCACAAGCACCGCCCCAACCGCCGCAATGGGCCACTGGCGGTTCACCGCCTCGCTGACGCCCATGACGCGGCGGGTCACCATGATCGTGATCGTGATCAGGATCGAGATCGCACCGACATACACCAGAATCTGGACGACAGCCAGGAAAGGCGCCTCCAACGTAATAAACAGCCCGGCGATGCCGAACAGGGCGAGGATCAGGTACAGCGCCGCGTGGAACAGGTTGCGGCTCAGCACAACACCCAGGCCGCCGCCCAGAGCAAAGACGGCCATAATTGCAAACGAGATGACGAGCGGCGAAAGGGTCATGAAGCCTCCCTCCAGTGCGCTACTTGGCCTGTCCCGGCCCAGTGGCAGGGCGCTCGATGGGAGCCACGCGGCGCTGCGCTAGGCGCTCGCGCTCGCGGCGGCCCTGCCGCACCACCCAGGCGACAACTGCCACACCGATGACCAGGTTGACGGCAAACAGGACGGCGGTGCGGGGCAGCATCTCGACGAAGCCCCCTGTCAGCGCATAGCCGGGGATGAACTGCGCAGCGAGCTTGTCCACCAGTACGGCGGCGACGATCAGAAGGAGCGTGATCGGGATCAGGAACTTCCAGCAGAACGACATGATCTGGTCAATGCGCAGACGAGGGAGCGTGCCGCGCGCCCAGACATTCACAAAGTAGATAATGAAGGTCTTGAGAAAGAAGTAGATCACGCCGAGCGTAGGCACTTGCGCCGCAAACGGGCCGCGCCAGCCACCAAAAAAGAGGGTCGCCGCCAGGGCAGAGATGGTGAAGGCGTGCAGAAACTCGGCCAGGTAGAACATGGCAAAGGCCATGCCGCTGTATTCGATGTGGAACCCGGCGACAATCTCAGACTCGGCCTCCAGCACGTCAAACGGGGCGCGGGCAGCCTCGGCGTGGTTGCCGATGTAGAAGATGATGGCTGCTAAGGGCATGGCAAAGAAGTACCAGATGCTCTGCGCTTCAACAATGTCGTTGACGCGCATGCTGCCCGCCAGGATAACCGGGACGAGCAGCGTGAGGATAACAGGCACCTCGTAGCTGACGAGCATGGCGACGGCCCGAAACGCGCCGAGCAGTGCATACTTGTTGTTGCTGCTCCAGCCGGCCATCAGAACAGCCATGATGCCCAGCGAGCTGACGGCGACAATATAAAGCACGCCGATATTCACGTTGGTGCCGACAGCAGTACGGGTGAAGGGCAGCGCGGCCCAGATCAGGAAGACGCTGGCAACGGCGATCACAGGCGCAAGCATGAAGGGGATCAGATCGGCCCCGGTAGGGACGATGATCTCCTTAAGGAGCAGCTTGACCACGTCGGCGACGTTCTGGAACAGGCCCCAGGGGCCAACTCGGTTGGGGCCGATGCGATCCTGGATGCGGCCCACCATCTTGCGCTCGACCCAGATGATGAACAGGGCCAGAGTCAACAGGAAGCCAACGATGACGACCGAGCCAAGCACAGCCAGGACGGCATCGATCACCCACTGGCTGGCACCCACGCCTTCAAGCAAACGGGTCAGCCAGTTGCCGAGCGTGGTAAAGATATCGGCCAGAGCATTAAGCACATTGCCGAGCGTCGCAAGGGGACCGGCCATAAGGGAACTCTCTCCTCATGCGCTTCGCCAGAAGCGCCGGAACGCCTCTGGTGAAACTCCAACCGCCAGACACACAAAAAAGCCGATAACCAACCGGGCGGCTATCAGCTTTGAGGCGGGCCTAGACCCACTCCAAGGCCCCTTTTCTCCACGCGTAGATCAAGGCCTCGGCCAGCGTAACGATAAAGATCACACCGGCGACCACACCAAACAGGGTCAGTCGGTTGTAAGCGACCGCCCAGGGATAAAGGAAGACAACCTCGATATCAAATACCAGAAAAACAAGAGCGAAGATGTAGTATTGGACTTTGAACTGCACCCAGGTGTCGCCGACCGTCTCGACGCCGCACTCATAGGTATCGTTTTTGAGGGGGTTTGGCTTGCGCGGGCCAAGGATACGACCGAGGGCGATGGGCGCGATGGGAGTTAGAACCGAGATAATGGCCAGGATCGCAATGAACGTCCACTCCTTCACGGGCGATCAAGCTCCTTTGGCAACAGCAGTTAGCGATTGGCGATCAGCGGCCGGCTGGCAGGCCGCGCGAGATGCTCACAGTCCTGGCCCACATGGCCAATTCTTTAACGTTATTGTGAAGTCTGCCGCGCCGCAAAGTATAACATCCCGGCTAGGGTAAGGCAACAGCCGGCGTTTGGGGGTACCCAGACATAGGTGCGCCCATGCACTTGTGGTGCGCTTCGCAGGGTTTGACAAGCCCACCCGGCGCGTGGTAGGATCGCCCAAGCAATGTGTTAGCACTCTCAAGGTGAGAGTGCTAATTATGGAGTGAGGACAGTGGGAGAACTCACCCGAAGGCAGGAATACATCCTAGGGCTGATCGTCCGCGAATACGTGAGAGTCCCCACGCCCGTCGGTTCTAAGGCGCTGGTAGAGCGCTACGGGCTGAACGTCAGTTCGGCAACCGTGCGCAACGATATGGCCGTGCTCGAAGAGCGGGGCCTGATCGACGCGCCGCATACGTCCGCCGGGCGGGTGCCCACCGAAGAAGGCTACCGCTACTTTGTGCACAAGCTGATCGGGGATACCGAGCTGTCGCCGGTCGAGCAGCGTACGATCCGGCACCAGTTCCACCAGGCGAGCCTCGACCTTGAGCAGTGGCTCCGGCTGGCGGCCTCGGTGCTGGCGACCACAACACGCACGGCTTCGCTGGTCACATCGCCTCAGGTGCACGAGGCGCGCCTCAAGCATCTGGAGCTGATCCAGACGCAGGGCCGCATGGTGCTGATGGTCGTGGTGCTGGAAGGCGGTGCGGTACGCCAGCAGATGCTGTGCCTGTCCGAGCCGGTGCCGCAGGAGAAGCTGAGCCAGGTCGCGGTGCACATCAATGCCCGCTATGTGGGGGCCGGGGCGGAGCGTCTCCGGAGCGGGGCCGAGCATGAGGCGACGCTCGACCAGGAGATACTGGGCTTGGTGGCCGATCTGGTTGACCGCGCTGGAAAGTGGCATCGGACGGTGTACACGGACGGGCTGGTCAACCTGCTCGACCCAAGGGCATTGCTGGATAGCCTCGACCTGAGAGATGCCCACGAACGCGAGGAAGTGGCGCGCGCGCTGGCCGACGTGGACAGCGTTGGGGCGCGGCAAACGCTTCATCTGCTGGAGGAGCAAAGCCTTCTGGCGGAGATTCTCACCGAGGCGCTGGCGCCGGAGGCAGCGGGCGTACAGGTGATGATCGCCGGGGAGGGACGCTGGGAAGAGCTGAGCCACACGAGCATGGTTCTGTCAACCTACGGGCACAGCCTGGCCAGCGGCGCACTGGGTGTGCTTGGCCCGACGCGGCTGCACTACGGGCGGGCGATCTCTGCCGTGCGTTATGTGGCCGGGTTGATGACGGATATGCTCGTCGAGATTTACGGCGAGCAGGATAGCCCATAAGAATCGTGTCAGAATCGGGGGCTTCTAACGTGCATCTTACGGATGTTGGCTAGAATGCCTCCGGTAACAATCTGGTAGTTCACCTGACTCTATGCCAGAACGACAGTAGAGGGCGTATCGTGACAGACGAAAAGCAGGTAGAAGAAACGCCTACAACGGCAGCCGAGTCGTCGGAAAGCGAGGATGGCGGCGGTGAAGTGCAGAGCCAGGCGGAACGCACGATTGAGGCGCAGCTGGCCGAGGCCCAGGCCCAGGCGGCTGAATATCTGGATGGGTGGCAGCGCGCACGTGCCGAGTTAGCGAACTACCGCAAACGCACTGAGCGCGAGCGCAGTGAGTGGGCCACCGCCTTGCGCGCCGAAGTGATCCAGGACCTGCTGCCCATTCTGGATGATTTCGACCGAGCTATGGAGAGCTTACCCTCCAACGCCGAGGTGCAGGACTGGGTCAGCGGAATCGTCCTGATCTATCGCAAGTTCCAGACCCAGCTCCGCGAGATGGGCGTGACCGAGATCGAAGCGCTCGGCCAGCCCTTTAACCCAGAACAGCAGGAAGCGCTGATGGAGCGCGTCGATCCCGACCACGAGTCGGGCGAGGTTATCGAGGTTGTGCGTAAGGGCTACTTGATCAATGGGCGGGTGCTCCGCCCGGCGTTGGTCGTTGTGGCTGCCTAGCGTACTGGTCGGGCACGCTGGGCCTGCCTCTCGAACAGCGTGGCAAGGGCGGCTGGCTGCGTACTGAGCAGAAATCGACATCAAGGGGAGTAACAAGTATGGGTAAGATTATTGGCATCGACCTGGGGACCACCAACTCGGTTGCCGCAGTCATGGAAGGCGGCGAACCAACCATCATCCCGTCGTCCGAGGGGGGGCGGCTGTTCCCGTCGGTCGTCGCGGTGGATAAGAGCGGCCAGCGGATTGTCGGGCAGATTGCCAAGCGGCAGGCAGTGGTCAACAGCGAAAACACGATTTTCTCCATCAAGCGCTTTATGGGCCGTAAGTACCGTGACCCGGAAGTCCAGCGCGCCATCAAACGCGTCCCGTACAAGGTAACGGAAGCGCCAAATGGTGACGTTCGCGTGTTCATGGGCGGCAAGGAATATTCACCGCCTGAGATCTCGGCCATGATTCTGCAGAAGATCAAGGCCGACGCAGAAGCCTACCTAGGCCAGCCGGTGACGCAGGCGGTGATTACCGTTCCGGCCTACTTCAACGACAGCCAGCGCCAGGCAACCAAGGACGCGGGCAAGATCGCCGGGCTGGAGGTGCTCCGCATCATTAACGAGCCAACTGCCTCTTCGCTGGCTTATGGCCTTGACCGCAAAAAGGATGAGACGATTGCCGTCTACGACCTGGGCGGGGGCACCTTCGACATCAGCATCCTGGATGTGGGCGAGGGCGTGTTTGAGGTCCGTTCGACGAACGGCGACACTTTCCTCGGCGGCGATGACTTCGACGAGCGCATTATCGACTGGATCGCCGACGAGTTCCTGCGTGAGAACGGCATCGATCTGCGCAACGATAAGCCTGCCCTCCAGCGCCTCAAGGAGGCGGCAGAGAACGCCAAGAAGGAACTCTCCAGCAAGATGGAGACCGAGATCAGCCTGCCCTACATCACGGCAGACGCGAGCGGCCCCAAGCACCTCCAGATGACGCTCACCCGTTCCAAGCTGGAGCAACTGGTCGAGGACCTGATCCAGCGAACGCTGGAGCCGTGCAGCAAAGCGCTGGCCGACGCAGGACTGACCAAAGGTGACATCGACGAGGTCATCCTGGTGGGTGGGCAGACGCGCATGCCCGCCGTGCAGCGTGCGGTGAGTGAGTTTTTTGGCAAAGAGCCGCACAAAGGCGTCAACCCGGACGAGGTGGTGGGTCTGGGCGCAGCTATCCAAGCCGGTGTGCTAGGCGGCGATGTCAAGGACATCCTGCTTCTGGACGTGACCCCGCTGACGCTGAGCGTCGAGACGCTGGGTGGGGTGGCCACCCCCCTCATTGAGCGCAACACGACCATCCCGGTGTCCAAGAGCCAGATCTTCAGCACCGCAGCCGACGCCCAGACGCAGGTTGAGATCCACGTTGTGCAGGGCGAGCGCCCGATGGCGGCTGACAACAAGTCGCTGGGGCGCTTCATCCTGGACGGCATCCCGCCTGCGCCGCGCGGCGTCCCGCAGATTGAGGTCAAGTTTGACATCGACGCGGACAGCATCCTGAACGTCTCGGCCAGATACAAGGCAACCGGGCGTGAGCAGAGCATCACGATCACGGCCTCCAGCGGCCTGAGCGAGAGCGAGATCGAGCGGATGATTAAAGAGGCCGAGCAGCATGCCGAGGAAGACCGGCGGCTGAAAGAGCTTCAGGAAGCCCGCAACGCGGCGGACAGCGCCATCTACTCGGCTGAAAAGATGTTGCGTGATTACGCCGACAAGTTGCCTGAGGACGCCAAGAGCACCACTCAGCAGAAGGTTGAGGCAGCACGCAAAGCCATGAACTCCGATAGCGTGAGCGAGATCCGGAGCGCAACCGACGACCTGATGCGCCAGATCCAGTCGCTTGGCGCGCGGATGTACGAGCAGCCCGCCGGGGGCGGCCAGCCCTCAGCGGAGCCAGCCGGTGACGGGGACGTGATCGAGGGCGAGGTCGTGGAGTAGACCCTGATGACCTTCTGCCCGGCCTGACAGGCTGAGCATGGGAGGCCAGCATCATGCCCCGCACCATCCCGGCGTGATGCTGGCCTTTGGATTCGGCGGTGACGCACCTGCGGGGTAGAATCCACAGCAGGCAGGCATGAGCAGGGCTGAGCGAGAAACCGGGACGGCTGGCGGATGCATGATAATCGGACTTGGGCCGACAATATGGCACACCCACCCGGCGATGTATTTTGCCAGAGGGGCAGGGTGTTCCCGGCAAAACCCGGCAGGTTCTCTCTGGCGGGAAACGCATGGCAAATGATGGTTATGAGAACCCATGACAACCAAGCGTGACTATTACGAGGTTCTGGGTGTCCCCCGGAATGCAAGCCCTGATGAGATCAAGCGGGCATTCCGCCAAAAGGCGCGCCAGTATCACCCGGACGTGAACCGGAATAGCGACGCCGCCGAGCGGTTCAAAGAGGTCAACGAAGCATACGAAGTGCTGAGCGACTCGCAGAAGCGCGCGGCATACGACCGCTTCGGCCATGCAGGCGTTGACCCCTCGATGGCGGGTGACCCCTTCAGCGACTTCACCGGCTTCTCCGACATCTTCGACGAGTTCTTTGGCACAGCCTTCCGCACCCAGCGCCGTTCCACGCGGCGCGCGCCCCGGCGCGGGCAGGACCTCCAGTACCGCCTGACCATTGACTTCGAGGAAGCTATCTTCGGCGCCGAGCGTGAGATCGAGTTTGAACGCACGGCGGTCTGCCCGGTCTGCAACGGGAGCCGCGCCGAGCCGGGCACATCACCCGAACGCTGCCAGACCTGCGGCGGCACAGGCGAGGTGCGTAGCGTGCGCCAGACCTTCCTTGGCCAGATGGTGAACCTGACGCCCTGCCCCGACTGCGCCGGGACGGGCGAGGTCGTGCCCCACCCGTGCCACGAGTGCCGGGGGCGGGGGTATGTGCGGCAGATGCGCCGCCTCAAGGTGAGCATCCCCGCCGGCGTAGATCAGGGAACCCAGATGCGCATCGGTGGGGAGGGTGAGCCAGGCGTAAACGGCGGCCCGCCCGGCAACCTGTACATCGTCATTTCGGTCAGGCCGCACGAATACTTCCGCCGCCGGGACGACGACCTGTACATCACCGTCAAGATCAATGTCGCGCAGGCCGCGCTCGGCCACACCTTGCTGGTTCCGATTCTCACCCCGCAGGGCGAGTCCGAGACCGAGCTGGAGATACCGGCTGGCACCCAGTCGGGGCAGATATTCGTGATCAAGGGCAAGGGCGTGCCTCGCCTGCGCCGGGACGGGACGCACATCGGCTACGGAGACCTTCAGGTGATGGTCGAAGTTGAGATCCCGCGCCGCCTCACGCCTGAGCAGCGCGAACTGTTCACGGCGCTGGCCGGCACGCTCGGTGAGGCGGTGATCCCGCCCGCCAACGAGAAAGGCTTCTTTGAGCGCGTGCTCGACTGGCTGGGCGGAGAGTAGCTATCCCTCGCTGTCGCTCCCCTGCCGCCGGAGCAGTGGCAAGATCCGTTACAAAAGATGGGGTAAAGTCGGCATTTGTTGGAAACAGGTTTGGGACCTGCGTCGTTGCGCCTACAATATGAGGGGGGCGCGAGAACGGGGAACATGGTGGAGTGGCTTGAAATCGCGCTAACTGTGGATGGCGAGGGAGCCGAGGCAGCGGCAGATGTGCTGCGCCGCTTCGCTCACCAGGGAGTGGCGATTGAGCACGCCCTGCCGGGTGAGGCGTGGGAGGACGAGCCTCTCCCCCCCGGCCCGCTCCGCGTGACGGCTTACGTTCCCAACGACGACCATGCACCTGCCGTGAGGCGTCAGGTCGAGGAGGCCCTATACTACCTCAGCCGCCTGTACCCGATCCCCGCCCCGGCGTTCCGGGCCATCGCCGAGGAGGAATGGGCGGAAGCCTGGAAGCAGCACTACCACCCGATCCGCATCGGCGAGCGCCTGCTGATCAAGCCTGCCTGGGCGGACGTGCAGGCCAGGCCAAGCGAGATCGTGATCGAGATGGACCCTGGTATGGCGTTTGGCACGGGCACCCACCCGACCACCCAGCTCTGCCTTCAGGCAATGGAGTGGTTCGCCCGGCCCGGCACGTGCATGGTGGACCTCGGTACGGGGTCGGGGGTGCTGGCGATTGCGGCAGCCAAGCTGGGCTGCTACCGGGTCCTGGCGCTCGACATTGACGAGGGAGCGGTGCGCGCCGCCCAGGATAACGTCGCACGTAATGGGGTGGACGACCGGGTGATTGTGCTGCACGGCTCGCTGGACAGCCTCAGGACAACGGCGCGCCGCTTTGACCTGGCCGTCGCCAATCTGACAGCCAGGATTATCCTGGACATGCTGCCCCAGGGGCTTCAGCACATCATCTGGCCCGGCGGCAGGTTTATCTTCTCAGGCATCATCGATGAGCAGGCGGAGGAGGTTACCGCTGCGCTGGATTCGACTGGCCTGAAGCTGGTTGGAAAGCGACAGATGGGAGACTGGGTGATGCTCATCACGCAGAGGCAGATGCCATGATGGCCGATGTGCCGTCGATGCCCCCCCGCCCCAACGGGACCCAGCGCCGCCCCGCCACGCCGGGGGAGCTTCTGGGGCTGCTGCGCGAGTTGGACGTGGCCCTGCCCGGCCCGGCCCGGCTGAAGCTGGTCAGCCGCTGGGCAGCCAAGCATGTCTGGCAGGTAGACGTGAGAGGCGAGCCGTGGGCCTACATCCGCTATCTACTGGGGCCAGCCACACAGTACCCCGACCGCTGGCGTCACCTGCGGCTGAGTACGCTGCTGCACGAGGCGAAGATCGGGCCGCGCGTGCTGGGCATTACGCCGGAGAGCGAGGCGCTGGGCGGGCGGGCGGCGGTCGTTGAGGCGGCGCTCAAGCCCATCACCCGCGCCGAGTTGGAGTCGCGCGCGGTCGAGGCCATCAGCTTGCTGGCCCGCCTCCACTCAAATATTCCGCTCCATGCTGCCCTCCTGGCAGGGCTTACGGAGAGCGAACGAGAGCGTCTCCAGCCGCTTGCCCGGCTGTTCAGCGAGACGCGCGAGCGCTGGTTTAAGGCGGTGGCGGAGCGCTGGCTGGAGAGCGGGCTGGAGGAGATTGACCGCCTCACTGAAGTGGTCGAGGAGCTTATCAGCCAGATCGAGGCCCTCGACTGCTGCGCCCACGAGGCGGACCTTATCGTTCCCGCCCACAACGACCCGAATCACGGCAACTTCAGACTGAACCGCCAGGGCGCCCTGCGCCTGATCGACTTCGAGGAGCTGGCGCCCAACAACCCGGTGGCTGATCTGGGTGTGTTCTTGACTTGGTACGCCGATCGTGAGCGCCATCGCGCCCTGCTGGAGCATTATCCACTGGTTGCACCGGACGCCATGCTGGAGCGGATGCGGGTGTGGGTGCCACTGCGTTACATCGGCATTGCCGCGCACTGGGCCGCCCGGCTGACGCGTGCCAGGGATACTCAGGGCTGGGAATTTGCCCTTGGCTCGGTTGACGAGTGGCTGCGCGGCGCGGCTGAACTCATCTACGATGGGCCGGTCCCCGTGTATCTCGATGCACGCCTGCGGGCGCTGCACGAGTCGTTGGCGGCGCGCGGGCCACTGCCGTCGCAGGTGAGATAAAGGCGAGGAAAGCAAAAACTGGCGCCCGGACGCCAGTTTCGTTCTTGGGTGATAGTGAGGGCCAGATGCTCGTGACCGGGAGGGAAGCCTCTACCGCTCCTCACCTTCCTCTTCTTCCCAGCCTGGCCCGCGCTTCTTGTACCGGTAGGTGATCCGGCCCTTTTCCAGGTCATAGGGGGACAATTCAACCCGCACCCGGTCGCCCAACAAAATGCGGATGTAATACTTGCGCATCTTGCCTGAGAGATAAGCCAGGACCTCCTGGCCGTTGTCCAGTTCCACCCGGAACATCATGCCGGGCAGGGCCTCGACAACGGTGCCTTCAACCTCTATCTTGTCCTTAGAACCCATTTGGTTCTTTCATCCGTTTGACATGAGGGGCCGGCTGCCTGTCCGGCGACTTATCCCCGCTGCTGAATCTTGGCCATGCGGCGGCGAATGCGGCGGAGCGCCTTCTTTTTCTGGATGCGTCGCAGTTCGCTCTTGCCGACATGCCAGCGCTTCCGGCGCACCGTGCTCAGGATACCGCTCTTGGCGACTTCCTTGCGGAAGCGCTTCAGCAGTTGCTCCTGGCTCTCGCCGGGCCGAAGCTCAACTCGTGTCAACCTGGTTCACCTCCTTGCTTCAGATTTCGGGTGCAGCCCGGTGCCAGCCAGGCCGCGCAAAGGCCAATTATACCTCAGTTATGGCCTCTTCCATAACCCCGTCCTCACCTGAGCGGGAGTCCGACTCCGAAGGGAGTGGTTCCTGCTCAGGTGGATTGTCCAGCTCCTCACTCCCGGCCAAGTTCTTGATGCTGAGGCCCATGCGCTGGCGATGTGGTTCCAGGTTGATGATCTCGGCGACGATCCGCTGGCCGGGCTGCACGACATCCTCAACACGTCGGGCTGGCCCAGCCCCCATCTCGGAGACGTGGAGCAGCGCCTCGATGCCGTTGGGCAACTCGACGAACGCCCCGAATGATACCACACGCGAGACGGTTCCTTCAACCAGCTGGCCGACCTCATAGTCGCGCTCGATCTCATCCCAGGGATTGGGCTGAAGGCGTTTGAGGCTCAGGCCGATGCGCATGGCCTCCTGATCGAGCTGGAGGACATAGGCATCGACCTCCATCCCCACCTTGACCACCTCACTGGGGTGGTGCACGCGGTGCCAGGCCAGCTCCGAGACATGGATCAGGCCGTCGGCCCCGCCCAGGTCAACAAATGCGCCAAAATCGCGCAGGCTGCTGACCGTTCCCCGCACAATGTCGCCTTCTTTAAGGCTCCTGAGCAGGCGCCTCTTGGCTTCCTCACGTGATTCGCGCTGGGCCAGCCGTTGGGACAGCACGAGCCGGCGGCGGCGGGGATTGACTTCGATGATCTTCAGGTCGAGCGTCTCCCCGATCAGCTTGCTCAGGTGCTCGACACGCGCCTCATCGTCGAGGCCGCGCGGCAACCCGACGACATGGGAGGCGGGCACAAAACCGCGTAGTTCGCCGTAGGGCACGATCAGCCCGCCCTTGTTGGCGGCAACAACCGTGCCCTCGTAAACATCGCCGCTCTCCATCTGGCGGCGGGCGGCGTCCCAGTCCTTGCTTGCCAGCGCCTGCTGGACGGAAACAATCAGATTGCCGTCCCGGTCCTCGGAATCGACAACCATAACACAGATCCGCTCGCCGATGCGATGGGTGAAGTCCTCGCCCAGAGCCTCGATATCGCTGCGCGGGACCACCCCGTCCCGCTTTAACCCCACGTCAACGATCACGCCGTAGTCATCGACGGCTAGAATCACGCCGGTGAGCAGATCGCCGCGTGAGATATCCTCGACTTCGGCAAAGGACTCCTCAAGAAGGGCAGCAAAATCCACCTGTGAATCGTCAGAAGGCGATGATGGGTCCATGCTCTGTTTGTCTCCCAACCACTGTGGTTGTATCGAGAGTGCACAATACGCGCCACCCTGAGCAAGGATGGCCGCCGCTCACACGATATCTCGCCTGGCTTGGGGCGCATATGTTGGACGCGGACTGGCGACAGCGGAAAGCACTCATTACCCCCGGATACGGTGGTTAACGTCATTCTAACTGCAACCATGTTTCTTTGTCAATCGTGTTGCAGTTCACAGATGCGTTATAGAGAGGGAAAGGGCGGGTCAGAATAGGCGCCGCTTATGGGATTGCCGCACCTGCGGTGAGGGAGGGTGGGGCCAACGACGCATACCGGCGGCCCCGGCCAACCGGAAAGAGGGGCGCCAGCCAGACCCCTGGTCAGCGCCCCTGGGGCCACTCAGCGAGCGGGTGTTCAGTCGCCGACCGGTGCCTCGACGACGGGCAGCCCGGCCAGCGCCATCGCGATCTCCTCGGCGGGATATTCGTAGTTCTGCAGCTTACCCGCCAGATAGTCCGTGTAAGCCTGCATATCGAAGTGGCCGTGCCCGCTCAGGTTGAAGAGGATGCAGCGGCTGACGCCCTCCTCCTTGCAGCGTAGCGCTTCCCGGATGGCAACGGCAATGGCGTGATTGGACTCGGGGGCGGGGAGGATGCCCTCACTGCGGGCGAATTGCACCCCAGCAGCAAACACGTCAAGCTGCTCGACTGCTACCGCCTCGATCACGCCCAGCTCCAGCAGGTGGCTGACCAGCGGCGCCATGCCGTGATAGCGCAGCCCGCCCGCATGGATCCCCGGCGGCACGAAAGTGTTGCCCAACGTGTGCATCTTGACTAGAGGCGTCAGGTGGGCCGTATCGCCAAAATCGTAGGCATACCGGCCGCGCGTGAGGCTGGGGCAGGCAGAAGGCTCGACGGCGACGATGCGCATGTCCTGCTCACCGCGCAGCTTGCGCCCGGCGAAGGGGAATGCCAGCCCGGCGAAGTTCGATCCGCCGCCGGTGCAGCCGATGATCACATCCGGCGTGTCGTCTGCCATCTCGAACTGGGCCAGAGCCTCCTGGCCGACCACCGTCTGGTGCAGCAGCACGTGGTTGAGCACGCTGCCCAGGCTATACTTGGTATCGTCGTGAGTAGCGGCCACCTCAACCGCCTCGGAGATGGCAATGCCCAGGCTGCCGAGTGAGTTGGGGTCCTGCTCCAGAATGGTGCGCCCGGCGTGGGTCAGGTCGCTGGGGCTGGGGTGCACGGTCGCGCCGTAGGTTTCCATGAGGGCGCGGCGGTACGGCTTCTGATCGTAGCTGACGCGCACCATAAAGACTTCGCATGCCATGCCAAAAAAGGCACAGGCCATCGCCAGCGCCGACCCCCACTGACCTGCCCCCGTCTCGGTGGCGAGCTTCTTCACGCCCTCCTGCTGATTGTAGAAGGCCTGGGCGATGGCCGTGTTCGGCTTGTGCGAACCGGCAGGACTGACCCCCTCGTATTTGTAGTAGATGCGGGCAGGCGTGTCGAGCGCCTTTTCCAGTCCCCGCGCACGGATCAGGGGGCTGGGACGGTACATCCGGTACACGTCTCGCACCGGTTCCGGAACCTCGATCTCGCGCTCCGTCGCGACTTCCTGCATGATCAGTGCCATCGGGAAGAGCGGAGCAAGGTCATCCGGCCCGACGGGCTGCCCCGTGCCGGGATGCAGCACCGGCGGCGGCGGGGCAGGCAGGTCGGCCATCAGGTTGTAGTACGCCTGCGGCATCCTGTCCTCAGGCAGCACGTACTTACGGGTCTTATCGTCAGACATCTTGACTCCTCCTGGGCAGCAAAAACTGCGCTTTTTGAATTTCAGGCCCCTATGCTGTGATGAGGACCTGCGCATCGTCCTGATCGCACAGCCGGGGGTGCGGAGTCAGCCCGCGCTGCCTGCTCGTCGATTCTCCGGGTTCACCTCCTGCCCAGTACTATCTCACCCGAACCCTGCCGATCACCGGTAGAGGGCCGCCGGGTCCTTGGTAAGCAAGCTGACTAGGCCCATCGCCTCACGCGCCTGGGCAAGCGTCTCCTTCGCGATGGGGCGTGCCCGTTCGACCCCCTTCCGCAAGATGTCGATGACGTCATCCGGGCGCTGCTCCAGGAACCGGCGCCGCTCCCGGATCGGGTCGAGAAAGGCGTTAAGCTTCTCGGCCAGCACCTTCTTGCATTCCACATCCCCGATCTGGCCTTTGCGGTAGCGCTCCTTGAACTCGGCCACCTGCTCCTTATCTGGGTTGAACAGGTCATGGTAAATGAACAACGGGTTGCCCTCGACCGTGCCGGGATCGGTAGCATGGATGCGGTTCGGGTCGGTGTACATCCGCATGACTTTCTGGTACACCGTATCCGCATCGTCAGAGAGCATGATCGCGTTGCCCAGCGATTTGCTCATCTTGGCCTGCCCGTCGATGCCGACCAGCGTGGGGGCATCTTCGGGGATCAGCGCCTCTGGCTCAGGGAACACCTCGGCGAAGCGGGTGTTAAAGCGGCGCGCGATCTCGCGTGTGACCTCGATATGGCTGGCCTGATCTTTGCCGACAGGCACCAGCTCTCCTTTCACGATCAGGATATCGGCTGCCTGAAGCACCGGATAGTTGAGAAGCCCTGCCGAAGGTTCGGTGATGTGCAGGTTCTGCATGACCTCCTTGAGCGTCGGAACACGCTGGAGGCGTGGCACGGTCACAAGCATCGAGAAGAGCAGGGTCAGCTCAGCCGTCTCCGGGATATCCGACTGCATATACTGTGTGACCTTGTCGGGGTCGATGCCCGCCGCGTAGTTATCGATGACCACGTCAAGCGCATTCTGCCGCGTCTTTTCAACATCCTCCCTCTCCGGATGGGTGGTAAGGGAGTGATAATCGGCCACCAGCAGGAACAGGTCGTATTCGTCCTGAAGCTTGACGCGGTTCTGAAGCGTGCCTACATAGTGCCCGAGGTGGAGCTTTCCGGTCGGGCGGTCGCCCGTCAGGATGCGCCCTTTCTTTGCATTGCTCATGATATCGTTATACTCCCTCCTGTCCTCACGTGTGTTCCTCAAGAACTTCCGCAAAAGTAAAAAAGCTCGTCCCGGCCAGTTCTTCTGGCGCAAGGGACGAGCATCATCAGCCCGCGGTGCCACCCTCATTAGGCCGCTCCTCAGGCCCCACACCCACCACCGACAAAAAGCCCGCGGTGAAACGCGGGGAAAGGAGCCAGCCTCACTCTAGCGGGTACGTAGCATTAAACTTGCCTGATACCCTGCGCCCTGATAACGGTGGCGTCTCCGGGCAGCGCTACTGGGTTTCCCGTTCGCCCTGCCAACTCCCCGGCCCATTCGGCGTCTGCGCTCGTGCCGCCCTCTCAGCCCGGCTGGCAACCAGCCGGGGCGGCTCTCTGAACGCCGCTTTGACGCTTACTATTCCGGTTCGGCGTCGATGAGATATTGGTTTGTTGTGGCTGAGTTTAGCAGAGTTCCGGGGGACTGTCAAGCACCTTTTTTCGGCGGAGGGTCAAAGATCATGGGCTGACCCAATCAATCCGGTGAACCGGCAGGACGGGTCGCGACGACGGGAAAGCGGGCGCAGGTTCCAAGAGTAGACAAAGAGCTTCACGGCAGCCCGTAGGGCCTGCACGCAGCGCCCTCCGCTG
>FWPU01006183.1_pt1 | contig 24451 bp, 18 predicted proteins | sample 2228361 | NCBI WGS metagenome assembly FWPU01 (sample SAMEA103939777, study PRJEB20133) | metagenome | reverse complement strand
GCCTCAGGATAGCCCACTGGGCTTCGGTGAGATCCATGCCCCGATGTGAGGCCATTCTCGACCAAGTGCAACCCCTACTTGGCCTCGCTGTGATTTACGAGATAGGTTTTAGTATCCTTTGTGCCGAGCACCGCAGCAGGAGCACGCTGGCAAACAGGATGCGGTAGAATGCTCGGTGGCGAGGTGGAGTCGCGTGCAGGTTGTGCAGCCGATTGAATGGATTGACGCCCGCGTAGTCATGCTCGACCAGCGGCGCCTGCCTACCGAAATCGTCCGGCACACCTACACCGACTACCGCGAGGTGGCCCGTGCGATCACGGACATGGTGATTCGCGGCGCTCCGGCGATTGGCGTGGCCGCGGCCATGGGTGTGGCCCTCGGCGTGCTCCATTCGCGGGCGCAAACGCCCCAAGAGCTGCGCAGGGAATACGAAACCATCCACCGCACGCTGGCTGCGACGCGCCCCACGGCCGTGGACCTGTTCTGGGCGCTCGAGCGCATGAGGCAACGCTTCGAGGGTCTGCTCGTAGAAGGCGCACCGCTCGACCGCATCCGGCTGGAACTGGTACGCGAAGCGCAGCAGATTCACGCTGAAAAGCGCGCGATTGATGAAGCCATCGGACGCTTTGGCGCCGCGCTGCTGCCACGGGAAGGCAAAGTGATGACGCACTGCAACGCCGGCGCACTGGCCACCGGCGGCATTGGCACGGCGCTGGGCGTAATTCGCATGGCCGCGGCCGAGGGATGCAAACTGCACGTGCTGGTCCCGGAGACGCGGCCTTACCTGCAGGGCGCGCGCCTGACAGCCTGGGAGCTTCAGCAGGACGGCATCCCGCTGACACTGATTACTGACAACATGGTGGGCCACATGCTGCGTTCAGGCGAGGTGAATGCGATTGTCACCGGCGCCGACCGCATTGTCGCCAACGGCGACACTGCCAACAAAATCGGCACCTATCCGATGGCCGTTCTTGCACGAGAACACGGCGTGCCGTTTTACGTGGCCGCGCCGACTTCCACCCTAGACCTCTCGATTCCTTCGGGCGAACACATCCCCATCGAGGAACGCCAGGCGGAAGAGGTCACGCATCTGGCGGGGGTGCGCATCGCGCCGGATGTGGCTGTAGCGAACCCGGCGTTTGATGTGACTCCGGCGCGGCTGATCACCGCCATCATCACGGAACGAGGCGTATCCCGCCCGCCGTACGAAGAGTCGCTGCGGCGGCTGGCCTCAACCACCGAGCAATCTGCCACCCGTTCGCGTTGAGAGCCGGGTCAAACATGCACTTGCGGATGCGCTGCCGGAGCCATGCACGCGCACTCCAATACGAGTACAATAAGCTGTTGCATTTGGCATAGGGAGAAGACGCGAATCGCAAGTCCCGACCGGTGCTTCGACGTTCATGCGCACCGGTTGCCCGCAATTGAAGCGGCCGCACTCTCAGCAGCCCTTGGCGGCCCTTTGTTGCGCCCGCAGTGAATACCTGCAGGAGGTCCCGATGCTCGACGCCAAGCTGCTTCATTCCCTTCCGCAACTTCCGCAACCGATCCTTACCGCCTATCTCGACACCAATCCGGGCAATCCGCGCAATCAGGGCCATCCGCCCGGCGCGCTCATCTGGTTGAAATCCCGCGCCCGCGTGCTGCGCAGCCGCATCCCCAAGCCAGAACAGAAACTCTTCCAAACGCAGGTAAAGCGGATCGAAGAAATGCTTCGCACGCAGCCGCTGCGCGAGCGCGGTGCCGTCATCTTCGCCGGGCAGCAGACCTGGCAGGTGATTCCCCTGCAAGTCGAAGTCGAGGACGAACTGCACTGGGGCCGGCCCTCGCTCACGCAATTGCTGTGGCTGCTCGACGAGCATCAGCCCTGCGGCGCCGTGCTGGTAGACCGTGGCGGCGCACATTTCCACAAGTTCTGGATGGGCTTCGCAGAAGAACAGGAGAAGTACCGCTTCGAACTGGATCTCTCCGACTGGCGCAAACACCACCTGGTGCCGCCGGCACACCCCGGGATCCAGAAAACGCGCGGCTCGCAGCGGGACGTTTTCCAACAACGCGTCGAAGCGCAGTTCGATAAGTTTTACAAGGAGGTCGCAGACCGCATCCAGCGCTGGGAAGCGGAGGAAAGACTGGCGCCGGTGGTCGTCGTTGGCCCAAATGGCGTGGCAGACTCTGTGTGGGACGCGCTGCCAAAGAACCTTCAGGAGCAGGGCTTTCTGTTCAAGGGAGACCTGGCGCACCATTCGGCAGCCGACTTGGCCGCGCGGCTCGAACAGGAAATCGAACGCTGGAAGCGGAGCTACGAACTGCGTACGGTGGAGCAGATGCTGGCGAATCCGAACGGCACCCGATCCGTGGTCGGCCTGGACGACACGCTCCGACGGATTCAGGAAGGCGTGGCGCGCGAACTGGTAGTCGCGCGCGGGCTGGGCGGTAAGCTGCGCCAGTGCCAGAGGTGTCTGTGGGCGGACCGCTCGGCTGACCGCACCTGCCCCGCCTGCGGCGGCGAACGCAAGCTGGTGCCGTTGCGAGCAGTGCTCCCGGAGCTGGCGCGGCGCTTCAACGTGCATGTTGAAGTCGTCGCCGGCGAAGCGGCCAGAAAGCTGCGCGAGGCCGGCGGAATCGGCGCCTGGCTCCGGTAATTTGTTCCTGTCCTTTCCGTTTATGTCCTGCTAGGGAACTTCCAGCCTACTCAAAGGCTTATGGAACGAATTCGCGGGGACTCGCGAGCGTACCCTGCACTCGCGGTGCCGCGCCTGTACGGAGATCACTCTGCAAACGCCCAGACCATCTGGGCTCCGTTGCGCATTATCTGCGCTCATCTCGGAAAATTCGTGGTGGCCTTGACCTTGCGAATCTGCAGCAAATGACGCCCCGAAGGGGCCGAAAGGAACAGAATGCTCTGCGTCACATTTACTGCACCGGGTACCGGGCCCTCGGCGACGTACGCCAGGAGGTTTTCCTGCGTGGTACCGACAAACTCGAGAGTCTTCTTGCGGGCGTCGAAGAAGGTCCTCACCGACAACTCAGGAGAGCCGTAACGGTTGCTCGGCTGCAGGGTCTCCGGCGCCTGCGCCTTCTCGGAACGATCGGTGATCCGGGTAAAGCCTGGTCGCCGCTAACTGAGCTTTCCTGTCCGAATCTGCCGGCGCCATCCCGACGATCTGCCTGACGAACTGCAGCAGAAAACCTTTGATACAGCGAGGTGCCCGGCCGCCTCGGCCGCCGACCAGCAGTTCGGCGCGGGTTCGAAGTTCCACTGCCCGGCAGTCGGCCCGGTAGTTTCCCGCTCGAACACCCTCTTCGTTTTTTTGCAGGTGTGCGAAGGGTTTTACGCGGTCGGCCTGCGAAACCGGCGGCGGGGCGGCCGGGAAGGCCAGCGCCATTGCCAGTAACACCATGACCCCCGCGTTCATTGCCGGTGTCCTTTGAATCGAGCGCGATGCGTACCGTGTGCCGGAAAGCAATCATCTCGCGCGGCGAGCGCCATCAGGCTCGATTCTGCACCAGTACCCGGACCAAACGCATTCTCCTCCCGTTTTTGTCGGCAAGGCAGAACGAGCGCCAGGCGCGAACTACGATTCGGTAGGATAGTTTTTCGAGGTCCAATCGCGCCAGCCGCCATCCATCGAGACGACGTTGGTATAGCCCATGCGCTGCAGATTCTCCGCCGCCAGCGCCGAACGAAACCCGCCGCCGCAGTAGAGAATGATTTCCGCATTCTTGTCGGGGATGGTCTTCTCGATGTCGCGCTCGATGATGCCCTTGCACAGGTGGATGGCTCCGGGCAGCCGTCCCCGTTTCCATTCGCTCTCTTCGCGGGTATCCACCAGATAGAACTTATGGCCGCTGTCGATCCGCGACTTGACTTCGTCTGCGTTGGTCTCCTTGATTCTCTTTTTGGCCTCTTCGACAAGCTTCAGGAAGCCGGGCGCATGTTGCATGGTAGCTCATCTCCCCCACCCGAAATTTTCATAGCAAGAATAGCACAGTAAAAATGCACACATGAAGCGGCCGCTGGCAACAACCGTGCGACAGGAGCAGCTTCAGACGCTTTGCAAAGAAACAAAACCTTAGCCACCTTCCTTCTTGGCCAGTGAGCGAATGTAGTTCACCAGATGCCACATCTGCCGGTCACGCATGCGGCCTTCCTGACCGGGCATTTTCCCCTTGCCCTTCTTCAGGATGTAAAAGAGTTCGCCGTCAGTGAATTCTTTCAGCGCTTCTGGATTGCTGTAATCGCGTAGATTGAGCTGCATGGTGGCGGCAAGATCCGTTTTGCCGCTGCCGTCAGTGCCATGACAGAAGACGCACTGCGTGTCGTACAGCCGCTTGCCTTGCGAAATCGAGAGCTGGTCAGGCTTCACCGGATTCTTGCGGCTAGCCTCTTCTGGCGGGATGACAAAGGGAGGCTCCGGCGGGGGCTGCTGCTCCTGTGGCTCCTGCTTGGGCTCCTGTACTGCAGCGGCATACAACACCAGAGCTGCCAGCATCAGGCTTGCCAGCAAAGGCTTGCTCATGGCCGCCTCCTCGCAGCGAGAATGAACGGTCGATGAGGCCGAACCGACGGACAGGCTTGCATCTTGATTTTACCCCTCCGCGCGCCCCGTGTCTCCGTCCGTGTTCACTCTAGGTCGCGCCAGTTGGGACCGGACTTGAGCTCAGCCACCAGCGGCACTGCGAGCGGCCCGGCGAAGGGCTGCACCCGCTCCATGGCCGGCTTGACCAGCTCACGCAGGCGACCGAGCTCGTCTTGCGGCGCTTCGAACAGCAGCTCGTCGTGGACCTGCAAAATCATCCTCGCCCTGAAATTTTCCTCCCGCAGCCGGCGGTCAATTTCGATCATCGCCAGTTTGATGAGATCGGCGGCGGTGCCCTGCAGCGGCGTATTCAGCGCGGTGCGTTCGGCAAAGCCGCGCAGTGCGCCCTGCTGAGCGTTGATTTCCGGAATCGGCCGGAGGCGCCCGAACAGCGTGCGCGTCTGCTGCGTGCGGCGCACTTCTTCGAGTTGCGCTTCCAGCCAGCGCCTGACGCCACGATAGCGCTCGAAGTAAGCGGCGATAAACTTCTTTGCCTCACTCGGCTCGATGCCCAGTTGCTGTGCCAGCCCAAACGCCGAAAGGCCGTAGATGATGCCGAAGTTGATGACTTTGGCCACACGGCGGTGCTCCGGCGTCTGCTGGCCCGGAGCGACGCCGAAAACTTCCGCGGCTGTGCGCGCGTGGATATCCTCGCCTTTGCGGAAGGCCTCGAGCAGTACCGGATCGCGCGAGAAGTGCGCCAGCAGCCGAAGCTCAATTTGCGAATAATCTGCCGAGAGCAGCCACCAGCCTTTCTCGGCTGCAAAGGCAGCGCGGATTTCGCGGCCGAGGCCGCTCCGCACAGGAATGTTCTGCAGATTAGGGTTCGACGAGCTGAGCCGGCCCGTGGCGGTGCCGGTCTGCGAAAGGCGCGAGTGCAACCGGCCGGTTCGCGGGTGAATCAGCCGCGGCAGCGCGTCCACGTAAGTGGACTTCAGTTTGGCGACTTCGCGGTACTCGATGACCGCGCGCGGCAGAGGATGTTTGGCGGCCAGCTCTTCCAGCACTTCGGCCGCTGTCGAGCGGCCTTTTGTGCGGGTGCGGCGCGGCGCAGGCAGGTCCAGCTTGTCGTAGAGAATTTCCGCAAGTTGCTGCGGCGAGTTGATATTGAACTCCTGTCCGGCCAGTTCAAACACCTTCTTTTCGAGTCTGGCCAGCTCGTCCTCCATGCGCGCGGAGAGATCGCGGAGCGCGTCGGGGTCCACTCGGACGCCGGCGCGCTCCATCCGCGCGAGCACGGGTGCCAGCGGCAGGTCAATCTGTTCGTAAACGTCTCTTAATCCGCGAGCTTCAACCTCGGCGCGCAGCAGCGGCGCGAGGCGCAGCAGATAGTCAGCGTGTTCGCCCGGTGTGCCGGAAAGGGTGACGTTGAACTGCCGCAGCACCACATCGCCAAGGCTGTGTCTTGCTGTGGTCGGCTGCAACAGGTAGGAATAGAGCATCGTCGCGTGGCGGATACCTGCCACCGGCCCGAGCAAAAGCTCAGCCAGCTTCGGGTCGTGGACGATTTTCAGTCGTGCAGAGTCTTCCAGCCATGATCGCAGGACTTCGGGAATCTTGTTTTTCTCGTCGAGCCAGGCGGTGTGGGCGCGGCCCGTCTCGGTGGCGATTTCCACGGCGGCCACACGGCTGCCGAAGCCTTCCTCTTCGTCTTCGCCGAGGTCGAGCGTGAGCCAGAGGGCCGCTTCGCGCCCGGCGGGAATCGCAGCCAGCAGCGTTTCCAGCTCGCCCGCCGAGCCGATGTTTTTGTAGTCCGTTTCTTCCACGCCTTCGGCGGCCGCGGGCGCAAGCTCCCGCAGCAACGAGGTAAACCCGAGCTCTGCATAAAGCGCGCGCAGGGCTGCAATGTCGGGCGGCTGCCGCTCGAGCTTCTCCAGCTCGAGCTTCAGGGGAACGTCCGTGGCAATCTGCGCCAGTCGTTTCGAAAGCAACACGGCATCGCGGCTGTTTTCAAGCGCCTGCCGGTAGCGTTTGCTTTCCACTTCGGCGGCGCGCTCCAGCGCGGCTTCCGCTGAGCCAAAGCGGCGAATTAGCTCGCGCGCCCCTTTTTCGCCGATGCCTTTCGCCCCGGGAATGTTGTCAATCGAATCGCCCATCAGGGCCATCACGTCGGCGACTTTCCCGGGCGGGACGCCGAGCAGTTCTTCGACCATCCTTTCGTCCACCAGTAGGTCATTCTTCGTGGGAATCAGGACGCGCACCGTTCCCAGGCCGGCGCCGCTGCGCACCAGTTGCAGCATGTCTTTGTCGCTGGTGACGATGATGACTTCGAGTCCCTGCCGGGCGGCTTGCTGCGCGAAGGCCCCGATGACGTCGTCGGCCTCGTACCCTTCATATTCCAGAATTGGCAGGCGCATCGCTTCGCACAGCCGGCGGACGTAGGGCAACTGCTGCGCGAGGTCCTCCGGCATTTCGGGCCGCTGCGCTTTGTAGGCTTCGTAGAGTTTGTCGCGGAAGGTGGGTGCAGCCACGTCGAACACCACAGCAATGTAGTCCGGCGCATGCTCCCGCAGCAGCCGCCGCAGCATGTTGGCGAACACGTAGGGCACCTTGGTGGGCATGCCCGAAGGGCTGCGCAGGCGTTCCATTGGTGCGTGGTAGGCCCGGAAAATGTAGCCCATCGCGTCAATCAGGAAGATGCGTTTCGTTTTTTTCTCCGTCATGCGTTGCCTGCGCGCCACGCCGTGGTTGGGAGCCAGAGCTTGAGCCGCACTAGATGCATTTTTGTTGCGAATTCATCTGCTTGGGCTCCACTCCCGCTGAAGTCGTCAACCCAACATACCGTCCGCACAGGCGGACACTATATCAGGGATGAGTCAGCCCGCCACAGCGGGCAGGAACTCCGAGGGAGACCGTTTCAAGCCGGGGTTTCGCTTTTCGCCCAAATTCCGGCGTGGTACCCTGTTAACGATTCGAGGCGGAGGACTCTGACGCGTGGCCGGGGCTGGCCCGGTCATTCTCACACTGAGGCATTGCCGACACACGGCCAACCGCACGCCCGGCACCCGGGGCTGACTGTGGCGACTCCAACCATCCAATTCGACCGCAGCGCTGTGGAGGCAGAAGTCCGTACGGCGCTGCGCGTGCTGTTGGAGGAATTGGGCAGCCCGACTACCGACATTTTGGCGCAGCCGGGCACGCGCGTGGCTGAGCTGCATCTGGAGCGAGACCTCGGGCTGGGCAGCTTGGAACGCGTCGAGCTGCTGCTCCGGCTCGGGCGCACGTTTTCGACGCATCTGCCCGACCAGGTAGTCGCCGAAGCCGACACAGTCGGTGACGTCGTCACCGCGGTACTCACGCAACTCAACGGCCGCGCTGCCGCGGGGGCCGCAGCGGAAAACGCCGGCGGGGGAGCCGCCACTGAGCGCGGCCCAGCTCCGGCCCGGAGTCGCGCGCTGCCCTGGCCAGTGATACCTTCGCGCGGCATTCGCAATCTCCGCAGCGTGGAAGAGGCGGAGACCCTGCTTGAAGTCCTGTGGCACCGCGGCACGCATCCTGAAACTGCGGCGGCGCCGCATGTATTTCTCTACGAAGAGGGCGGGCCGGACGCTGCGGCCGCCCTAGCACAGGTCATCAACAATGCCGAGCTGCTCGCACGCGCGGCATCGGTTGCGCAGGCGCTGCAGCAGCGCAAACTGCGCGCCGACGACCGCGTCGCGCTGATGCTGCCTACCAGCGCCGATTTTTTCCCCTGTTTTCTCGGCGCCATGCTAGCCGGCGGCATTCCGGTACCCATCTATCCACCTTTCCGCCCCGACCGCATTGAAGAATACGCCGGGCGACAAGCGGCGATACTGCGCAACGCGGAGGCGCGTTTCCTGATCACGTTCGGCCGTGCCGCGCGCGTGGCCAGATTGCTGAAGCCGCGTGTGCGATCGCTGGAAGCGGTGCTGACAGCGAATCAACTGACGCCACAGACCACTAACCCTGCCGACGTCGCTCCGGTGCGGCCGGTGCGCGGGGACGACCTGGCCTTTCTGCAATACACGTCGGGTTCGACGGGCGACCCGAAGGGTGTCATGCTGACCCAAGCAAACCTGCTGGCAAACATCCGCGCCATTTGTGAAGCCGTGGGCGTGCGGCGCGAAGATGTGGGTGTCAGTTGGTTGCCGCTCTATCACGATATGGGCTTGATCGGCACATGGCTGCTGCCGCTTTACGCCGGCATTCCCACCGTGGTGATGTCTCCGCTGGCGTTTCTGACGCGCCCGGAGCGCTGGCTGTGGGCGCTCCATCATCACCGCGGCACGCTGACCGCCGCACCGAACTTCGCCTTTGAGCTCTGTGCGCAAAAGATTGACGACCGCGATATCGTCGGGCTGGACCTGCGCCACGTCCGCGCCGCCCTGAACGGCGCCGAGCCCGTGAACGCAGCAACCCTGCAACGTTTCACCCAGCGCTTTTCGGCCTGCGGCTGGCGGCACGAGATGCACTCACCCGTCTACGGCCTAGCCGAAGCCACCTTGGCAGTCACGATTCCCCCGCCGGGCCGCGCGCCAAAGGTGGACCTCGTGGAGCGGGAAACATTTCAGCGCAGCGGCCGCGCGGTGCCGGTGGAGGCTTCAACGAACCGCAGCGCGCAATCCTTCGTTTCCTGCGGCCGTGTTATTCCGCGTCACGAAATAAAAATCGTGGACGAATACGGCCGAGAGGTACCGGAGCGCACCGAAGGGCAGCTCTGGTTCCGAGGGCCTTCGGCCACACAGGGCTATTTCCGCAATCTTGCAGCCACGCTGGAGATTGCTCGCGAAGGCGGTTGGATAGACACGGGCGACCGCGCCTACCGAGTGGGTGATGAAATCTTTGTTACCGGCCGCGCCAAAGACATTATCATCAAGGCCGGCCGAAACCTCACGCCGCAGGAAGTGGAAGAATTGGCCAGCGAAGTTGCGGGCGTGCGTAAAGGCTGCGTGGTGGCATTTGGAGTAGCTGACGAGCGCCGCGGCACCGAGCGGCTGATCATTGTCGCTGAAGTGCGGCCGGAGCATCTGGGCGCGCGGGCGCAACTGGCTGCGCGCATCAGCCAGCGTGTTGCCGAGGCACTCGGCCTGCCGCCGGATCATGTCGAGCTGCTGCCGCCGCAGACGATCCCCAAGACTTCAAGCGGGAAGCTCCGTCGTAACGAAACGAAGCGACTGTACCAGCAAGGCAAGCTGGCGGCCGCTCGGCCACCCGTGTGGCGGCAGGTGGCGCGATTGGCGGTGAGTGGCGCCGTTGGTTCCGCCGGCCGGGTGGTGAAGCGGGCTCTGGTGAAGCTGTACGGCGTGTCTGCGCTGGCCCTGTTCGCAGCGTGGCTGCTGCCGACGTGGGCCGTAATGATGCTGCTGCCCACCCGCCGGGCGGTGGTGAGGTTCACGTCGCGGCTCTCCCGGTTTTACTTCTGGCTCGCGGGGATTCCCATCCGCATCAGCGGCTACGAGCATCTCCAGCGGCACCCGAATTCGGTTGTGGTGGCGAACCACACCAGCTATTTCGACGTGCTGCTGCTGATGGCGGCGCTGCCCATGGAGTTTCGCTTCGTCTCGAAAATTGAGGTTGCTTCCATGCCGCTGATTGGTTCGTTTCTGCGGCGGCGCGGCGACTTTGCCTTCGACCGTAGCGACCGTCAGCAGCGGCTCCGCCAGGCGGAAGAAGTGGAACGCTCACTCGAGGCGGGCGACTGCGTGCTGGTCTTCCCCGAAGGCACGTTCACTCCACATGAAGGCGTCCGGCCGTTTCAGTTGGGCGCGTTCAAAGCTGCCGTCTCTACCGGCCGGCCCATAGTTCCCCTGGCGCTGCGTGGCGTGCGCGAAATTTTGCGCGATGGAACCATCCTGCCGCGCCCGGGCTTTATCACCATTACCATCCTGCCGCCAATTTTTCCCGAAGCCGGCGGCGACCCGCGCGAAAACTGGCGCGAAATGGTCCGGCTGCGCGACCAGACGCGCACCGCCATCGCCCCGCACACCGGCGAGCCTTTGGTCTGACACTGCCTGCGCATGACAGGCTGAAGTACGGCGCGATACGCCTCCCGACTGGTTGCAAACCTGACACACGAGGAGACCTGGCCGTCAACTCCTGCGCTGTCGGAAGCATCTCAACTAACAGCCCAGCGCCAGCGGGCCGCGTCTTCCTGCCGGCCTCGCACTTCACAATCGAGAGGTGTTGCATGCGAAAGCTCATGCTTGTGCTCGGAGTGTTGATTCTGACGACCTGGCCGGCGGCGGCGCAGGATACGGAACTGTTCGCCGGCTATTCTTACCTGCGACTCAACAACGGCACAGACATAAACTTGAACGGCTGGAATGCCGGCATCGAAAAGGAATTGGCGGGCTGGTTCGGCATCGTGGCCGATTTCAGTGGACATTACGGCTCACCCGGCGGCGTGGACGTCAACACGTTCCAGGCGCTGTTCGGCCCGCGGCTGAAGGTGGACACCGGCTTGATCGAGCCATTTGTGCATGCCCTGTTTGGCGCGGCGCGGGGTAGTGCCGGCGTGTTCGGCTCCACCAGCTCGGATGTGGGGCTGGGTGTGGCCGTGGGCGGCGGCGTAGACATCGGCGTCGGCCCTCTGGCCTGGCGCGCGGTGCAGGTGGACTACTTGCGCACGGAGCTGTTCGGCGCCAAGCAGAACAACACGCGCATCTCCACCGGCATCGTCCTGCGATTTTGAGCGGACCTGGCTTACGCGTGAATCCGGTCAGGGGCGGCCGGCATCGTGCAACGCCAAGGCTGCCCCTGTGCCCGCCCGTCGCGAGGCAAGCGCTGCCGCTACAGGGAACACGTCAGGCCTGGGTCGCAGGAGAAGAGGGGACTGCGGCGCACCGGCGGGCCAGGCCCTGCGCGCGCGTAGGCGTAGCCAGCGGCAGCAATCGCGATCGGTGCGATGGCAACGCCGTAATTAAAAATTGGGCACGCCGATCCAGTTAGCGATCTTCCCTGCCGCGCCGATGGCAACCAGTTGCGACACCAGAATCAGGGCCATCGAAGAGGAGCTGACCTGGCCAAGGATTTCGTGCAGGGTTTCTTCCTGCGCGAGCGTCTTTGGAGGAACCATCACGCCGCCCACGGAAAGCTCGAGCCACACGCACGTTCCTAGCGCGAAAAACTGCCGGTTACGCAGTGGTTGGCGGAATCCGATCCGCGCAGGCGGCGGAACCGCGCGCGGCTCTGCCTAAGCCGGAATTTTTCCGCTCGATTCCATCAATGGGCGACGCGGGTGCCAGAGTCTCCGAAGGATTACACGTAGGCGGGACCCGTATGTTGCGTGGCAAGGGCTGGCAAGATTCGGGGAACGGGGTGGCAGTCCGACACGTCTCTACAGTGCAGCAGAAATTCGGGCTATAATCATGGAAGCATCGCTCAGGGATGGCGGAATTCGGATGAAGTATCATCGCCTAGGGATACTGTTACTGGCTGCGCTGGCTTTGCTGGCGGTGACTGCGGGCCGCGCCCACGGGCATGACTCGGCGTCCGATTTTTGCCTGCTCTGCCACACGGTTCACCTGTTTGCGCTGGACACTTCGTCCGGTGCGCAACTCGCCCTGCCGGATTTTCTCTGCTGGCATAATCTTCCGGTGGAAACAGCTCCCCCTGCGGAGACTGCGCTTGTCTGCCACTCTTCCCGGGCCCCGCCTGCCACGACCTCCTGCTCGGCCCCCGGTTTGGCGACCTGACTCGGCCGGCCGGGAACAGTCTGATTCGTACTCAACAGGAGGAGGACGCCCGATGAGGCCCACACATTCTTTCCCGTTTCCTCTGTTGTTTTCGGCATTCCTGATATTGGGCATGGTTCCGGCCGCCGAGGCACAGACAGGCACGTTGCGCGGCACCGTCACGCTGGAGTCCACGGGAAACCCGCTGCACAAAGCCACCGTGCGCATTGTGCAGCTTGGTGTGACTACGGAAACGAACGAGGAGGGCGAATACGTTTTCACAGATGTTCCTCCGGGCACCTACGAAGTCGCCGCGCACATGACCGCGCTGACCGACCAGCGGCAGACGATCACCATCACGGCCGGGGGCACTGCCACGGCGGATTTTTCGCTGCGGCTGTCGCCGGTGCGCGAACAGATTACCGTGACGGCCAGCGGGCGCGAGCTGACTGGCTTTGAAACATTTCAGGCCGTCAGCACGCTGGACAGCGTCGAGCTGACCACGCGCGCGCAGCCTTCGCTGGGCGAAGTGCTCGACGGGCAGACGGGTGTAGCCAAGCGCAGTTTCGGGCCGGGCTCTTCGCGCCCGGTGCTGCGCGGTTTCGATGGCGACCGCGTGCTGATCCTGAAGGACGGCATCCGCACCGGGTCGCTTAGTTCGCAGTCCGCCGACCACGGCGAATCGTTCGACCTGCTGAACCTGGAGCGGCTGGAAGTGGTGAAGGGCCCGGCGACGTTGCTGTACGGTTCCAATGCCATCGGCGGCGTGGTCAACGCCATCTCGCGCCACCACGAAATCCACACCCATCCGCATCCGGGACTGACCGGCTCGCTGACCGGCCTGGGCGGCTCGAACAACGGGCACGGCGGCGGCGGGCTCAGTTTCGAGTACGGCCACAACAACTGGATGTTCTGGGGCGCGGCCAGCGGACAGCGCACCGGCGATTACAACACGCCTATCGGCAAGGTGCCCAACTCGAAGTCGCGCGCGGCCAACGGCACGTTTGGCGCCGGCTACTACGGCGAGCGCGCCTTCTTCGCCGTGAGCCAAAGCATCGAAGACGCACGCTACGGCGTGCCCTTCGCCGCTGAATTTGAAGGCGGCGAAGAAGCATCTGCGCCGTTGCAGAGCGCTCTGTCCGGCTTCGCCGCCGAATTCATCGGCGGCCCGCCGGAGGAAAGCGTGGACGTGGATGTGCAGCGCTACAACACCCGCTTCAGCACCGGTTACCGCAGCTCGAAGGGCTTCCTCGAAAGCTTCCGCGTGATTCTTGATTACGTGGACTACCGCCACCAGGAAATCGAAGCTGAGCTGGCACAGGGCACCGAGCAGGTGGGAACCACTTTTGACAACGAGCAGTTCGTCTATCGAGTCATCTTCGACCAACGCCGCGCTGGCCGCCTCTCCGGTCAGTTCGGCTTCTGGGGCATGGTCCGCGATTACCGCACCACCGGCGCCGAAGCCTTGGCCCCGCCGGTGGACCAGAACGCCTTTGCGCTGTTCACGCTGCAGGAGGTTGCGGTGAACGATCGCCTGCGGCTGCAGTTCGGCGGGCGCTTCGAACACAATGGCTACTCTCCGCAGGGCCCGTTTCCCGAGCGCAGCTTCAACGGCTTTTCCGGCGCCGCGGGCATCCATCTGCCGCTGTGGGCGGGTGGCGCGTTCGTGGCCAACTACACGCACTCCTTCCGCGCACCGGCACTGGAAGAGCTATACAATTTCGGGCCACACGTTGGCTCGCTGACGTTTGAAATCGGCAATCCGGCACTGGGCAGTGAAAGATCCGACGGCGTGGACCTCTCACTGCGGCATCGGAACGGCCGGATTCGCGCCGAAGCAAACTTCTTTCTGTACGGTGTGCGCGATTTCGTCTTCCTGGCGCCGACCGGCAATATCGAAGACGGCCTGATTGAGGCCGAATACCTGCAATCCGACGCACGGTTCCTCGGCGGCGAAGTCAAGCTGGACATCGAGTTACTCAAAGACGTGTGGTTTCTGGGCGGAATGGACATCGTGAATGCCAAGCTGACCCGCTCGGTGACTTCGCAGACGACGGGCTTCCTGACGCCTTCGAACACGCCACTCCCGCGCATTCCGCCGCTGCGCGGCAGGCTGGGCGTCGAGGCGCGCTACAAGGGTTTCAGCGTCCGGCCAGAAGTCGTCATCGCCGGGGCGCAGGACGATATCTTTACCACCGAAACGCGCACCGCGGGCTATACCGTCGTCAACTTGACCGCCGGCTACACGATAGCGCAGCGTCACCTGCTCCACGTGTTCTCGCTAACGGCGTTCAACTTGGGCGACGAGCTCTACCGCAACCACCTGTCGTTCATCAAAGACCTGGCGCCGGAAATCGGCCGTGGCGTTCGCTTCGGCTACACCTTGCGGTACTTCTAACCGCACGACGACCGAGCAAGACGTTCCTTTCACGTTCTTGCCCCGCTTGCGGTTGACCCGCTGCCAACTGGGCGAGACAATAGCCTGGGAGCCGGTCTGCGACGTGCGTGATGGTTGTGACGATTTGTTGAACCAACACTGGACCTCCGGGAGCTCTCGTCGCCCTGCTGTTGAGCACGTCCCCGGCCGAAATTCCGCTCTCGCGGGACGCAGGTCGGGGAAAGCCTGAAGGCAGGCGCAGGGCACCCACCTGTTACAGGGGTTCAGAATCGAGCACCACACGGCGAAGCGGATCGCTCCTTTTTTCTCCGCGATCTCCTTAGCTCAGCAAACTCTGTGTTAGGGTTGTGTGTTCCAGATGCCGTGACGCGGGACGGGGTGGCGCACGTCGAGCCGGCGGTGCATTCTAGATTCTGAAATCTTCGGTCTGGGATCTCAAGCTGCATGCGCATTCTTTTCATTGGTGACATCGTCGGCTCCCCGGGCCGCCGCATCCTGCGTGAGCGGCTGGCCGATACCGTCACGCAAGAGCGCATTGACCTGGTCATGGCCAACTGCGAAAACGCCGCCTCGGGATTCGGCATTACTCCCAAGCTGGTCGAAGAACTGCTCGGCTACGGAATCGAAGTCCTTTCCGGTGGCAATCACATCTACGACCGCAAAGAGATTCTCGAATACATCCCGCACCAGCCGCGGCTGCTGCGGCCGGCGAATTTTCCTCCGGGCTCGCCGGGCAACGGACTGTATCTCGGCACAGCCACGAACGGCGCGAAGTTCGCCCTGCTCAACCTGCAGGGCCGCACCTTCATGCAGGCGATTGACTGTCCGTTTCGCACCGCGGAAAGCGAGCTGGCGCGCATTCCGCAGGACGTGAAAATCGTGATTGTGGACATGCACGCAGAAGCCACCAGCGAAAAAGAGGCCATGGGCTGGTATCTGGACGGGCGGGTGACCGCTGTCGTCGGAACACACACCCACGTGGCTACCGCCGATGAACAGATCCTGCCTGACGGCACCGCTTACATCACCGATGTCGGCATGACCGGCCCACACGCCGGCATCATCGGCATGGAGAAGACAGCCATCATCGGAAAATTTCTGGATAGCCTGCCCCGGCGCTTTGAAGTTGCCGAAGGCGACGTGCAGATGAACGCCGTGATAATTGAGGTGGACGAAGGCGGGTTGCCCAGCGGCCGCGCCCGGGCTCGCTCCATCCAGCGCCTGCGCCTCAGAATTGACTGAACCATTTCGCCGGCAGCCCTGTTCAATGTCTCCCCGCGCGACTCTCTCGTCCCCGTCATCCAACCTGTCGCAGGGCGCAGCAGCATTCGGCTGTGTTCGGCAGCGGTGCCGCGCTCGCATTGCCGAGAGTTAAAAAGGAAAGGGCGCCCGAGACGGCGGGCGCCCTCTTCTACAATGTTCTGTCGCGCAGGCTTACCAGCGGCTGCGCGAGTGGCCGCAACCGCGGGTGTGGACGTGGCGTCCGCCGGAGCGGGCCGCCCCTGGCAGCACCACAGCGCCGCCGGTCGGCAGCAGGACGATGCCGTTGCGCCACAGCGCGCCACGAGGGATGTGCCCGCGGCGGCCAATCTGGAAATCAATCACTCTGCCGATGCCGCCTCGGCCGCGGCCGAATCGCCGGTCGCGATCATGACGGTCGAACCGGCCAAACGAGAAGCCGCATTCGCGATGAAGCCGGGCAAGTTTGATGCGGCGCTGCTCGGCCTGCCGGCTGCCGAATCCGTGCCGGCGGATATCGCGCACAAGCTTAGCTTCTTCGCGCTCGATGCGCGCGCGGCAATTTCGGTGGTCGCGCGGGTGGGCTTGGGCGGCTCCGGCGGTCAGTAACATCGCGGCGCCGACCGCCGCGGCGAACACACCTGCTCTCCAGCTCATGTCATCCTCCCGACAACGAAAACGCCCGCGCTTGGCGCAGCAGCGCCGACCTGAATCGTCGTCTTTCCGATGGATGACTCTCACCACAAAAGGGTTGTTTGCTGCAATTCGAAGACGTCAAGGCTGTTCCGGAATGCTTATTCCCACCAGGGCGGGTCGGGTTGGAGGTGGTATTTTTCCATGTGGCGACGGACGCGCTCGAAGGCTTCTTCGACCGTATCGGCGAATTCCAGCAGGCCGTAGTCGCGCTCGCTGATGGTGCCAGCGGCGACCATGGCGCGGAAGTTAATCACTCGCTCCCACCACTTCCTCCCATAGATGAGAATCAAGTGCCGCCGTTCGATTTTTCCGGTCTGTGAAAGCGTGAGCATCTCCCAGAGCTCGTCCATGGTGCCGAAGCCGCCGGGAAAAACGATCAGCGCCTTGGCCAGTTGCGCGAACCACAGCTTGCGCATAAAGAAGTAGTGGAACTGAAAATTCAGTTCCGGGCTGATGAAGCGGTTGGCCCGCTGCTCGCGCGGAATTTCGATGCTCAGTCCGATGGATTTCCCACCTGCTTCGCGGGCGCCGCGGTTGGCCGCTTCCATGATGCCTGGCCCCCCGCCCGAACAGATGACGAACCGCCGAGGATGCTCGCCCAGCGTGCGCGCCCAGGCAGTGATTTTACGGGCCAGCTCACGGGCGTCTTCGTAGTAATTCGACATCTCCAGCGCGTGCTGGGCGGCGCGCAATTTCTGCTTCTGTTTCGCAGAGAGCCGTCCGTGAAGCGATTTCTTCAGCCGCGTCAGGCTGGCTTCGGCGCGCTCGCGGGAAAGCACGCGTGCCGAGCCGAACATGACGATGGTGTCGCCCACGTCTTCCGCCTTTAGCCGCTCGAGCGGGTCGAGGTATTCAGCCAGGATGCGCAGCGGGCGCGCCGGCCAGCTCTCCATAAAATCATAGTTGTGATAGGCAAGCGACGGCAGCCGTTTTCCCCGGGGACTCATATATCGTTCTCCTGTGTGACCGGCGGCGCACACGCAGCCCGCCGCGACGCACCATTCTACGCGACTCGGCCGAGCGCGGCCTGCGCCTGTGCCGTTTCCGTTCTTGCGCGACCGCGGCAGCCAAAAATTGACTTGGCCAGTTGCCGCGCGCCGGCCAGCCTCGGTTCAAAGACTGCAGCAAGGAACGACACTATCTCCGGCACAGGAGCTTTCTGTGGTTGCGTTCGCTAGGGAAGGCGATAGAGGATGGAGGCCACGCCAGAGTGGGCAAGCAAGACCTGGGCAGGCAAGGCACTACAATGGCGGCCGGGCAGCTTCCTGCTGCTTGGCGGCCTGCTGCAACTGCACCAGTGTTCCCCGGAGCTGCGCCGCGTTGGGATCATCCGGAGTGTCCTTTAGGTAGGTATCCAGAGCTTTCGCCGCGCGAACAGCGTCGTCTCGCTTGATATAAATGCGTGCCAGATGAAACTGCGCCTGCGAAACCTGTTTTCCGCCGAGTTCGTAGGAGCGCAACAGAATGGATTCGGCTAGGTCGTCTTTCCCATCCAAGGCAAGCGCTACTCCATAGAGGAGGTGGGCCGGGGCGTTGGTAGGTTGAAGCTGAACGGCTCGCTCCAGGTACGGAATTGCCTGGGCGGCGCGATCCTGTCGCACCAAGCAAAGGCCCAGATTGAGTAATGCATTGGACGCCGCGGAATCCACCGCGATTGCCTTTTGCAAATGTGACTCAGCAGCGGCAAGCTGGCTCTCACGCATCAGCAGCACGGCCAGCTCGTTCCGGGCATCCACATACTCCGGAAACAATTGGATCGCCTTTTCAAATTTCTCACGGGCTTCGGCTGGTTGGTTCTTCTTGAGCAGATTCACGCCGCGCTCAAATTCCTTGCGCGCGCTTCGGGGCACCTGCTGGAAGGAAGAAGCACTCGCGATGGACTGTTCAGCAGTCGGCGTCCCGGGCTTCTCAAGCCGGCGAAGATAAATGTGAACAAACGGATTAATCCCGGAGGGGATAAAATCCACGATGGTTTCCGCATAAGTCTCGCCATCGGATTCCACGCGGATGATATGGATAACATTCGTGCGTCCTTGGAACTCGAACCGCCCGAGCGTGTCCGTATAAATGTACTCCTGACGACTGCGAGGACTTTGCTCACGCACCTCCATGCGAATCTGCTCCCGGAACGGCAACCCCTTCGGGCTGTAAACCTGTCCCCGGATGATCACACCTCCGGTGGGCGATTGGATCGCGACCTGCGCCATCACAGATCCAACCGAAGACAGCCAGACAAGCAGAAAGGAGAATCTAATCCTCACCATACACATCGTTATCCTACGAGGACGGCTGGTCGCGAGCAAGTCTTAGTCTTCATTCGCTGCTGCCGTTCCCGGAAAATTTAATTCCGGCCGGGGAAGACGAGTTCGGGAATCGAAGACGTCTGCACCGACGCTACAACGGGCAAACGCACGCGGGCGCGGCAGCCGCGTGCGCCTTTGCGATTCTCCAGACTCACGCTGCCGCCGTGGGCCTCAGCAATTTGCCGGCACAGAACCAGCCCGATGCCCGACCCGCCGGCCTTGGTTGTGAAAAAGGGCACGAACAAGTTTGTGGTGCTGGATATTCCCGGGCCATCGTCCTCCACCCATACTTCCAGAAAATCTCCCTTGGCCGCCCAGCCGAGGGTCACGCCGCCGCCGGTCTCGAGCGCCGCGTCCACGGCGTTGCGGAGCAGATTAATCAAGAGTTGTTCGAGCTGGTCGCTATCGGCCCGTACGGTTACCTCCGGGCCGGGGACGATGCGCACGGGCAGTCGCGTCTCCAGCCGCGCCACCTGATGAATCCAGGGTCCGACTTGCAGCGGCGCCAGCCTCGGGCGCGGCAGCCGCGCCAGCCGAGCGTAGGCGCTCATAAACCGGCTCAAGGCTTCGGCGCGCGTACCCACCACGCGCAGCCCGCGGCGCATGTCTTCTTCCCAGTCGTCCGGGCGCGGCGTTTTCAACAGCAGGTTCTCCAGCCAGCCGGCCATGGATTTGATCGGTGCCAGCGAATTATTCAGTTCGTGGCCCAGGACGCGGATCAGCCGCTGCCAGGCCTGCCGCTCCTCCTCCCGTAGAGCGCGGCTCAAATCGGTCAGCACCAGCAACTGATGCGGCCGGCCGCCCTTGCGAAACGTGCTGCGGCGCATGCCCCAGCGCCCGGTGCCGCCCGGAAAGGTCATCTCGATGGTGCGCGCTGGCTCGCCGGACAGACATTCGCCCACTTCCAATTCCGCCGCTGACAGCCCCAGCAGGCGCTCAGACGGTCGCGCCAGCAGACGTTCACCGGCGCGGTTGACAAATTTCAGCTTCTGCTCACCGTCGAAGGTGAATACGGCGACATCAATTTCTTCCATCACTTTGCGCAGCAGGGCGGTTGCTTCCAGTGCCCCCAGCCGCTGCTCGCGGAGCGTCTCGCCCAGGGCGTTCACTTCGATCATGACTTCGGCCAGGGCGTCCTCGCCGCGGGCACCGCGCGCACGGATCGCATAGTCACCTTCGCGGAGCGCAGCCAGCAGGTTTGAAAGCGTCTGCAACGGATACCGAACCCGCCTGCGCACGTTGAAGGCGAAGCCTAGGTAGAGCAGCACAATGAAAACGGTCAGCGTCAACTGGATTTTCGGGGTGAACTCGCCCGTCCAAAGCAGAATCAGGGCTACGAAACTGCCGGGCAGCCCTGCGGCCAGGGCCAGCAGCAGGACGCGGCGCTCGTGATGGCAGGGGTTCATAACCCGTGCTTTTTCAGCCGGCGATACAGCCCGCTGCGGCTCAGACCCAGCGCCCGGGCCGCCTGGCTGACGTTGCCTTCAAACCGCGAGAGTGTTTTCTGCACCAGGAAGCGCTCGACTTCTTCGAGGCTCATCGTTTCCAGCCGCGGCAGCGAATCCCGCGAGGCGCGCAAGCCCAGGTCGCTCGCGCGCACCAGGCTGCCCTGGGCAAAAAGCACGGCGCGTTCGATGGCGTGGTCCAGTTCGCGGATGTTGCCCGGCCAGGGATGATCTCTCAAAACTTGCAATGCCGCCTCGTCGAAACCGTTGAGCTCCTTGCGGTAGCGCCGCGCATACTGCTGCAGAAAATGCACGGCCAGCAGCGGAATATCTTCACGACGCTCTCTCAGGGGCGGCAGGGTGATTTCAATGGTGTTCAACCGGAAAAGCAAATCCTGGCGGAAGCGGCCGGAGGCAACTTCTTCACTGAGGTTGGCGTTCGTTGCGGAAATCACGCGCACGTCCACCTGGCGGGTCTTCGACGAACCGACGCGTTCCATCTCGCCGGTTTCGAGCACGCGCAGCAGCTTGGCCTGCAGGGAGAGCGGCACGTTGGCGATTTCATCGAGAAAGAGCGTGCCGCCATCGGCCAGTTCGAACCGACCGACACGGTCGGTCTTCGCATCGGTGTACGCACCGCGGACGTGGCCGAACAACTCGCTTTCAAACACGCCCTCAGCCAGTCCGCCGGCATTCACCGTCACCATGGGTCGCTCTTTGCGGCTCGATAACGCATGCAGCGTGCGCGCGACCACCTCTTTGCCGGTGCCATGCTCGCCGCAGATGAGCACGTTGGCGTCGGAAGGCCCGATGCGCGCAATCATCTGCAGCACGGGCTGCATGGCCTTCGATTCGGCGATTAAGGTGGGACGTCCCTCGGCGCGCAGGAGCTGGTTTTCCGCTTCGAGCCGGCTGCCGTGGCGCAGCGCACGCCCCAGCTCAACCTGCGTGCGCACGATACTCAGCAGCCGGGCGTTTTCCCATGGCTTCTGGATAAAGTCGCGCGCGCCGCGGCGCATGGCTTCGACGGCCAGTTCGACGCTGCCCCACGCCGTCATCACCACGATCGGGAGTGTGCTGTCAAGCGACTGAATCCGTGAGAGCAAATCCAGACCTTCCACCCCGGAAGTTGTGTCGCGGGCGTAGTTCAGGTCCATCAGCACCAGGTCGAAATCGGCGCCCTCGATAGCGCTCATCAGCGCCGTCGGCGAGCTGACGGTTTCCGTGAGAAAATTTTCGCCCTTCAGCAACAGGCGCAGCGACTCCAGCACGTCCGGCTGATCGTCGGCCACCAACACCCGGGGCCTGGATGAGTCTTGCGCTTTCATCGGTCGCCGTTCTCGCCTGCCCCATTCTACATCGTTCACTCTGCGAGCGGGCGCACCCGTGGCTGCGTCAGCAGGATTGCAATTTCCCGTGGGCGTCACGACCACCGCGCCTCGGCTGGCAAGTCTCGCAGCGAAACTCGAAAATCAACACTCAGCACTCGCCACGACCTCATTCATAGCGCAGGGCCACATTCGGATCCACGCGCGCCGCCCGCCGCGCAGGGATCCAACAAGCCAAGAGCGCCACGGCGTTCAGGAGAATGGGAACCCCCACAAACGTCAGGGGATCATAGGGACTGACCTCGAACAGCAGCGTCGCCAACAGGCGGGACATTGCCACTGCCGCCGCCAGTCCCAGCAAAATGCCCAAACCCGCCAACCGAAGTGCTTGGCCGACGACCAGCCGGAGGATCCCCCGCGGGCTGGCGCCCAAGGCCATCCGGATGCCGATTTCCTGTCGGCGCTGGTTCACTGAGTAGCTGATGACTCCATAGAGCCCCACGGCGGCCAGGATAATTGCCAACCCGGCAAACGAGCCAATCAGAGCCGTCGAGACCTGCCGCTTCGCCGTGGACCTGCGCAGCAATTCGGTCATAGTGCGAACTTCGAACACGGGCTGGTCCTTATCCACGGCCAATACCTGACGGCGCACTCCGGCGGCGACGGCCAGGGGGTCGCTTGTGGTGCGGAGGACGAGGTACATGTCCGACACCGGCTGCTGGCGATAGGGGATGTACGTCTCCGCCAGCGCCGGGGTGGTGGGTCCCCCGTGCTTCACGTCCCCGACCACGCCCACGATTTCGCGCCAGCCCAACCTCCTCCCCCATTGCGGATCCATCCGCTGGCCGATGGGGTCCTGGTTAGGCCAGAAACGCTTCGCCATGGTTTCGTTGATGATTACCACCGGCGGTGCGTCGGCGGCATCAGCATTCGTAAAGAAGCGGCCGCGCTTCAGTGGAATGCCCAGCGCGCGGAAGTAGCCCTCGCTGCACACGCGAAACTCGGTCAGCGGCAAGTCCCCCGGCGGCCAGGTGCGTCCCTCAACTTGGAAATTGCCGTTGGTGTTTCCCTGGGTTAGAGGCGGGTCGTTCATCACCGCCGCGTATTCAACGCCGGGCAGAGTCTGCACCCGCTCCAACACATGCCGAAAGAACTCGGCTTGCTTTTCCGCGCTGTCATAGCTCGCCGCCGGGAGCGCAATGCGCATCGTCAGCAGGCCGTCGGCTTGGAAGCCCAGCGGCTCAGCCAGCAGGCGGGCGAAGCTGTGCAGCATTAGCCCGGCGCCGGCCAGCAGTATCACGGCCAGCGCCAGCTCGGTCACTACCAAGGCCGCGCGGGTCTTGCCCCGACGGCCACCCGCCAGTCCCGCGTGCCCGCCCTCTTTGAGAGCCTCTTGCAAGGGAACGCGCGCGGCCATCCACGCCGGCAGGACGCCGAAGACCGCCACCGTTAACAACGACAGGCCGGAGGCAAATCCAAGTACGCGCAGGTCGATCTGGATGGTGCGGGCGCGCGGCAACAGGTCGGCGCCGGCGGAGAGCATCCAATCCACGCCCCAGCAGGCCAGCAGCATCCCGACCGCGCCCCCGAGCACAGCCAGCAACAGCCCCTCGGTCAATACTAGCCGCATCACGCTCCAGCGGCTGGCTCCCAGCGCCGCACGCACCGCGATCTCCCGCTGTCGCGCCACGGCTCGCGCCAGCAGCAGGTTGGCCACATTGGCGCAGGCAATCAGCAGCACAAAAGCGACGGCGCCGAGCAGAACCAGCAGCGTGGGCCGCATGTCGCCGACGATCTCTTCGAAGTAGGATTCGACGCGGATGCCGTGCGTGGTGCCGTGCTGCTGGTTGAGCTGGTCGCCGAGCACCTTCATCTCCGCGCGCGCGGCCTCCAGCGTCACTTCCGGCTTCAACCGGCCCAGCACCGACAGGAAGTGCAACCCGCGGCTGGACATCCGCGGCTCCGGGATCAGATTCGCCCACACTTCGGCTCTCCCCATCTCGAACCCCGGCGGAAGAATGCCGACTATCGTGTAGCTCTGTCCGTTCAGCAGGAGGCTGCGGCCCAGCACACCCTGCTCGCCCCCGAAGCGCCGCCGCCACAATCCGTCGGTCAGCAGGATCACCCGGCTGCCTCCGGGACCGTCCTCCCCCTTCACAAAACCCCGACCCAGCGCCGGCTCCACTCCCAGCACGCGGAAGAAATCTGCGGTCACCAATGCACCACGCAACCGCTCTGGTTCGCCTTCTCCCGTCAGGTTGAAGTTGGTGCCGCGGAACCCCGCGATGTATTCGAAGGATTGGCTGTGAGCCTGCCAGTCGAGGAACTTGGGGAGAGAAGCTGGGGCTTTTGGAACCTCGGGTTGAACGTCGTAAACCGACACCAGCCGCTCCGGCTGCGCGAAGGGCAGCGGCCGGAGCAGAATGGCGTGAACTGCGCTGAACATCGCGGTGTTGGCACCGATGCCAAGCGCCAGCGTGAGCACTGCCACCGCGGTGAAGACCGGGCTGCGCGCCAGTTGCCTCGCACCAAATCTTAGGTCCCGCCAGAGCATCGCCATCGTTCACTCCCCCACTGTTATTTCTCTGCGCCTTCAGCGCCTCTGCGGTGGAACGAAGTTCAGCACCCCAAACCACTGGGGTTGTTCAGCCATGGCCGGGATGACGAAGGGCACGGCCGCAGCCGTGCCCTCTTGAAGAGGCGCCTTCGCGCGGCAGACGGCTCAGTCCACCTCGACCGTTTCCTCTACGATGCGGCCGTCGAACAGGTGGACGGTGCGCTCGGCGTAACGGGCGTAGCGTGGGTCGTGCGTCACCATGCAGATGGTT
>FWPU01006182.1_pt1 | contig 24452 bp, 18 predicted proteins | sample 2228361 | NCBI WGS metagenome assembly FWPU01 (sample SAMEA103939777, study PRJEB20133) | metagenome | reverse complement strand
TCAGTGACAGGAATATGATAATACCAATAGAAATAAAAAACTATTACAGGGACCTGAAACCTGGCTTCTGTAAGATTCTTGAGCCATTTAGAAGTACAAAGCAGATGAATGAGAAGGAAGCTGATATTGTCTTTGTTCCTGGAGTAGTTTTTGATTTGAAAGGAAATAGGATCGGATATGGGAAAGGCTACTATGATAATTTTCTTAAAAAAATACCATTAAAAAAAAGAATAGGGATAGCATTTGAATGTCAACTTGTTAATGAACTAAAATGTGAAAAAAAAGACCTACCCGTATCTAAGATTGTCACTGAGAAAGGAGTTAGAATATGTCGTCTATGTTAATATTGTGGCTATTGATAGGAATAATAGTTGGAATAATTACTGGTTATCTATTAAGAGTGATTTATGCAAAAGCAAAATTGAATTCAGCAGAAAATTTAGCAAAAAAAATAATATCAGAAGCACAGACAATAGCTGAAACAAAGAAGAAAGAAGCACTCTTAGAAGCAAAAGAAACACTTGAAAAAGAAAGAAGAGAAACAGAACAGGAATATAAAGAAAGAAAAAGAGAAATTATCTTTCTTGAAAGAAGATTGAATCAAAAAGAAGAAAACATTGAAAAAAGAGTTGACATACTTGACAGAAAAGAAAAGGAAATTAATGAAAGAGAAAAAAAATTATTACAAAAAGAAAAAATATTAAATGAAGAAATATCTTCTGTTCAAAAGACAAAAGAAGAACAAAGACAAATATTAGAAAAAATTTCAGGTATAACAGCAGAAGAGGCAAAAAAAATACTTATGCAAAATTATGAAGAGGAAGCAAGAAAAGAATCAGCACTGATTGCAAGAGGTATAGAACAACAGACAATTGAAAATGCTGAGAAAAAAGCAAAAGAAATAATTGCAATTGCAATTCAAAGAATTGCTTCTGAACATACTGCTGATACTACAACTACTACACTACCTATACCAAATGATGAAATCAAAGGTAGAATTATAGGAAGAGAAGGTAGAAATATCCGTGCTTTTGAACAGGCAACAGGTGTTGACCTTATAGTTGATGATACACCTGAAACTATAACTATATCTGCATTTGACCCAATAAGGAGAGAAATTGCAAGAATTGCTATGGAAAAACTCATAACCGATGGAAGGATTCATCCCGGACGAATTGAAGAGACTGTTGAAAAAGTAAGAAGTGATATGGATAATATCTTAAAAGAGATTGGAGAACAGACAGCACTTGAAGTTGGTGTAGTTAAACTTCATCCTGAAATCTTAAAAACCATTGGAAAACTTAAATTTAGAACTTCCTATGGCCAAAATCAACTTCAACACACAAAAGAAGTTACATGGCTTGCTGGTGCTATTGCAGGAGAACTTGGTGCTGATATAGATATTTGTAAAAGAGCTGCACTATTGCATGATATTGGAAAAGCAGTAGACCATGATGTTGAAGGGGCACATCATCAAATTTCTGCTGATATAGCAAGAAAATATGGCGAATCAGAAAAAGTTATAAATATAATTCTTTCTCATCATGAAGATATTGCTAAACCTGAATCTATTGAAGCATTTATAGTAGCAGCAGCAGATGCAATTTCTGCTTCAAGACCAGGTGCAAGAAAGGAATCAATAGAACATTATCTCAAAAGACTTGAAAATTTAGAAAAAGTTGCTAAAAGTTTCAAAGGAGTGACACAGGCATATGCAATTCAAGCAGGCAGAGAAATAAGAATAATGGTAGAGCCAGAAGATATAGACGACCAGAAGGCATATCTTCTTGCAAAAGATATTGCTAAAAAAATAGAAAGTGAACTTGAATATCCAGGCCAAATTAAAGTTGTAGTGATAAGAGAAGTAAGAGCACAGGAAATTGCAAAGTAATATAAAGTGTCATTGCGAGGAAGGAGCAAAGCGACTGACGAAGCAATCCCATTTTTGGCGACACCTAAAATATTTCCAAAAGATTTACAAATGAAGATATTTTTTATAGGAGACATTGTTGGTGAACCAGGCAGAGAAATATTAAAAGAAAAATTACCTTCTATTATAAAAGATAATAAGATTGATTTTGTTATTGCCAATGCTGAAAACTCTGCTGGTGGAAAAGGACTTACAGAAAAAGTTGCAGAAGAGATTTTCTCTTCAGGAGTAAATGTTATAACACTTGGTAACCATACTTTTGCACGAAAAGAAATTGAAACAATAATAACTGATAAAAGAATCCTTAGACCTGCAAACTATCCACCTGAGGTACCTGGTAATACATATGGAATTTATCCAGTTAGTAATTATACATCTTTTGTTGGAGTAATAAATCTTATGGGAAGAGTTTATATGCCACTTCTTGACTGCCCTTTTAGAAAATCGGAAGAAATAATAAAAGAAATATATGGCCAGACAAAAATTATTATTGTGGATTTTCATGCTGAAATTACATCCGAAAAAATTGCTTTTGGATGGTTTCTTGACGGAAAAGTTAGTGCTGTTATAGGAACTCATACACATGTGCAAACAGCAGATGAAAAAATTCTTCCACAGGGAACCGCTTATATTACTGACTGCGGTATGACTGGCCCAAAAGACAGTATCATAGGAATGGATAAAGAAATAGTTTTAAAGAGATATTTAACTTCTATACCTCTTAGATTTGTTGTTTCAAAAGGTAAAAATATTATAAATGGAGTTATAATAGATATTGATGAACAGACAGGAAAAGCGACTGAAATAAAGAGAGTCAACTATGTCTAAAAAAATAAGAAAACTTATAAAAAAATGGAGAAAAATTATTGACAGGAATTTAAAGAAATATTTATTAAAAAAAGAACAAATACCCAAACAACTACATAAAGCAATGGTTTATGCAGTTTTTCCTGGCGGGAAAAGAATAAGACCAATTTTGACTATGGCCTCAGCATATGTCTGTGGTTTGTCATTAAAAGAAGTTATTCCTGCTGCTTGTGCAATAGAACTCATACACAATTATTCACTTGTCCATGATGACCTCCCTTCAATGGATAATGATGATTTTAGAAGAAACAAACTATCTGTTCATAAAAAATTTTCAGAGGGTCTTGCTATTCTTGTAGGAGATGCTCTATTGACAAAGGCATTTGAAATAGTAAAAGACAACCACAGGATAATTAATCTTCTTTCAAAGTCATCAGGTGCTGAAGGGATGATAGCTGGTCAGGTTGCTGACACTTTTACAGATTTCAAAAAATTAAAGAAGTCTCAAAAAGAAAAAACATTAAAATATATTCATTTAAATAAAACAGGAAAACTAATTCAAGCAAGCGTTCTGGTAGGTGGAATTCTCAGTAGAATTTCATCCAGAAAATTTAAAGCATTAGAAAATTTTGGTAAGAAAATAGGGCTCGCTTTTCAAATTGTAGATGATATATTTGATAAAGATAAAGACAAACTCACATATCCTCTGCTCTATGGTGAAAAAAAGACTACAAAAAAAATAGAAGATTTAATAAAAGATGCAAAAAAAGATATTGAGATTTTTAAAGATAAAAAATGGATTCTATCAGAACTTGCTGATTATGTGATAAAGAGAAAAAATTGAGAATGTACTTTAAAAAATTTTTATTTTTAATTTCCAAAAAATGTCATTGCAAGGGCACTTTAGTGCCCAAAGCAATCACCTTTCCAACGGCTCTGTTTTATACCATTTTTTTTGACTAAATTCACATAGCTGTTCTAGACAAAAATTTTTTTAGAAATAAAATTAATATTAACAATATACCCAAAATAAGGATAAACTAAAATGCATTCTCAAAGAGTTCTTGATAAAATTGATAAACCAACAGACATTAAACTAATAAGAAAAGAACTACTGCCAAAACTAATTGAAGAAATAAGAGAAGAAATTATAAATACAGTCTCAAAAACAGGAGGACATCTTGCTTCTTCTCTTGGCACTGTTGAACTTATTACAGCAATACATTATGTTTTTAATGCTCCTGAAGATAAAATAATATTTGACGTAGGCCACCAGGCATATACTCATAAACTTCTAACAGGAAGAAGAAATAAATTTCATACCCTTAGGCAATATCAAGGAATAAGTGGTTTTCCTTCAAGAGAAGAATCAGAATATGATTGTTTCGGAACAGGACATTCTTCAACTGCGATATCAGCAGCACTTGGTTTTGCTGTTGCAAGGGACTTAAAAAAAGAGAAACATAAAGTTATTGCGGTAATTGGAGATGGTTCAATGACAGGTGGCCTTGCCTTTGAAGGATTAAACAACGCAGGACACATAAATACTGATATACTTGTAATACTCAACGATAATGAGATGTTTATCTCACACAGAGTCGGAGCAATCGCTGGGTATCTTGCAAGAATTCTCACACTTGGCCTTGTAAAAAAAATTGAGAAAAAAATAGAGAAATTTCTTAGAAGGTTACATTTTCTGGGTTTATATATTTTGAGAGTAGCAAAAAGGTTTAAACTTCTGTTGTTTCCAGGAATGTTATTTGAAGAAATGGGTTTCTCTTATCTTGGTCCTATAAATGGACATGATTTCTTTTCGCTTGTAAGTATACTTACAAAAATAAAAGAAATGAGAGGCCCTATTGTTTTACATGTAATAACCAAAAAGGGAAAAGGTTATGAACACGCCGAAAAAGATCCAATAAAATTTCATGGCACCACAAGTTTCGAAATTGAAACAGGGATGTCTAACTCAAAATCAACAATACCAACTTATACAGAGGTCTTTGCTAAAACCTTGACAGAACTTGCAAAAAAAGACCAAAAAATAATAGCAATAACTGCTGCTATGGCAGAAGGAACAGGATTAAATATCTTTGCAAAAGAAATTCCTGAAAGATTTTTTGATGTTGGTATAGCAGAACAACATGCTTTAACATTTGCTGCTGGTCTTGCGGCAGATGGGTTTAAACCTGTATGTGCAATTTATTCTACATTTTTACAAAGGGGGTATGACCAGATTATACACGATATAGCACTTCAAAATTTAGCAGTTGTTATAGCAATTGATAGGGCAGGTATAGTTGGAGAAGATGGGAAAACACATCAAGGAATTTTTGATATATCTTATTTAAGACCAATCCCAAATTTGATAATTATGTCTCCAAAAGACGAAAACGAACTAAGACATATGCTTTTCTCTGCATTAAAATTAAATAGGCCAGTTGTAATTAGATATCCAAGAGGAAAAGGAATTGGAGTGCAATTTGAACCAGAGTTAAAATACTTACCATTAGGAAAGGCAGAAGTTATTAAAGAAGGCAAAGATATTTATATACTGGCGATTGGGAATTCTGTCAATTACTCTATGGAAGCAATAAAATTTTTAAAAGATATAAGTGCAGGTGTTGTGAATATGAGATATATTAAACCATTAGATGAAGAAATTATAAGAGAGATTTCAAAAAAAGTAAAATATATGGTCACAGTTGAAGAAAATGTTTCTGCTGGTGGTTTTGGAAGTGCGGTAAGAGAAATAATTCCTTCTCATGTAAAAATTTTATCAATAGCACTACCTGATAAATTTATTGAACATGGTTCACAAGAATTTTTAAGAAAAAAATATGGACTTTCTCCAGAGGGAATTTCTGAAAAAATAACCAACTGGTATAATAGTGAACACTACCATTAAAAATCAAAACACTTCCAGGAAAAAAATTCGGCTTGATAAACTCCTAATAGAAAAGAAGTTAGCAGAAACAAGACAGAAGGCACAGGTACTTATCTTATCAGGAAATGTAAAAGTAAATGGAGAAACTATAAGTAAACCATCTAAAGAAGTTGATGAATGTTCTAATATAGAAATAGTTCAATCTTTGAAATATGTTTCTCGTGGGGGGCTAAAACTTCAACATGCTCTTGAATACTTCAAAATTGATGTAAAAAATAAAATCTGCCTTGATATTGGCTCTTCAACTGGTGGGTTTACTGACTGTCTTTTACAATATGGTGGAGAAAAAATTTATGCAACTGATGTAGGTAAAGGGCTTCTTGATTGGAAACTCAGAAATAATCCAAAAGTAGTTGTGCTTGAAGGTATAAATTTCAGATATTTCCCAGAGGACTTAATAAAAAACCAATTGGATTTAATAACAATAGATGTATCCTTCATTTCACTTGAAAAAATCTTAACTAAGGTAAAAAATATTTCAAGTCCAAAAACAAAAATTCTTGCCCTTGTGAAACCGCAATTTGAAGTTGAAAGAAAATTCTCTAAGAAAGGTGTTGTAAAAGATAAAAAAGTCCAAATTGAAGCAGTTAAAAAAATAATTAGATTTGCTAAAAAAATTGGATTTAAATTTTTCGGTTTCACAACATCTCCTATAAAAGGGCCAAAAGGAAACACTGAATATTTTATCTTATTAAGTCAAACTTGAAGTTTTTTTTATTTTTTGTATTATATAATAAGAAAGATTAGAAAAATTTGTAGTTTTAGAGTTTATCTAGGCAAAAATATAGCAAGGATAAACTTTTCAACTCCAGCTTTCGTAACTGTAATTATTGGCAAAGGTTTATTACACTAAATATAGTTACTCAGTTTATTAAATCTGTTAAAAAACATAGTTAGTATTTATAGGAGATTTAAAATGTATAGACATTTTAAAGATAGAAAAATTGCATATTTCAGCATGGAAATAGGGCTCAATCCTGATATGCCTACTTATAGTGGTGGTTTAGGAGTTCTGGCCGGAGATACAATAAAATCCTGTGCGGATTTGAAAGTACCAATAGTAGCAGTTACACTTTTGTATAGAAAAGGATATTTTCAACAAAAAATTGATGTAGAAGGCAACCAGCAAGAATTTCCAGATAAATGGAGCATTGAGAAATTTTTGAAACCTTTACATGTTCGGACAAAAGTAAAAATAGAAGCCAGAGATGTAGTAATTGGCGCATGGCTATATGAAGTAGTAGGTATAGAAGGATATATCGTACCAGTTATATTTCTGGATACAAACTTGAAAGAAAACAGTGATTATGACAAAACACTTACAGATTATCTTTATCAAGGCGATCAGAGATACAGACTTGCACAGGAAATTGTTCTGGGTATAGGCGGACTGCGGATGTTGGAGTCCCTTGGATGCACAAAAATTAAAAAATACCATATGAATGAAGGACATTCAAGTTTATTGACATTAGAATTATTACACAGATTAAAAACAACAAAAGAGCAACAATGGAACACCGAAGGAGTAAGAGAACTCTGTGTATTTACCACACATACTCCTGTACCTGCAGGGCATGATAAGTTTCCATATAGTCTGGTGAAATCTGTCTTAGGAGATTTCATTCCAGAAGATATCTTAAAATCCCTTGGAGGAGAAGAAAATCTTAATATGACCCAGCTTGCATTAAATTTAAGTAAATATATAAATGGAGTAGCAAAAAAACATGGTGAAGTAACAAGTGAAATGTTCCCGGGTTATACAATAGACTCGATTACCAACGGAATTCATTTATCAACCTGGGTATCTCCTGCTTTTAAAAAACTCTATGATAAATATATTCCTGGCTGGCAATCTGATTATTTTTCTCTAAGATATGCACTTAGTATTCCCAAAGAAGAAATATTAGACGCACACAGGGAAGCAAAAAAAGAACTTATTGATTATGTAAATGCAAAGACATCTATTGGTATGGATTATGAAACTTTCACTATAGGTTTTGCCCGCAGAGCTACACAATATAAAAGAGCAGACCTTTTGTTAACTGATACAAACCGATTAACCGAAATAAATAACAAAGCAGGTAAAATACAGATAATCTATGCAGGCAAGGCACATCCTAAGGATGAGGGTGGAAAAAAACTGATAAAAAAGATATTTTCAAAAATTAAAGAATTATGTCCAGAAATCAAAATAGTATATTTAGAAAATTATGATATGACGCAAGCTAAACTAATTACTAGCGGCGTTGACCTCTGGTTGAATACTCCACTTCCACCACAGGAGGCATCTGGTACAAGTGGTATGAAGGCATCTCTTAACGGTGTTCCAAATTTGAGTATCCTGGATGGCTGGTGGATAGAAGGATGCATAGAAAATGTAACTGGTTGGGCTATAAATTCTTTACAACATCAAGATAGAGACAATATCCATGATGCAATGGAACTCTATTGGAAGTTAGAGAAAATAATAATCCCTATGTTTTACCTTAACAAAAATAAATGGGCTGAAATAATGCGTTATGCAATAGCACTAAATGCCTCTTTCTTCAATACCCAGAGAATGGTTCAAGAATATGTTTTAAATGCCTATTTATAGGCAACTTGTTTTTGAAAAAATTATGGTTAAAACCAAAATAATTTGTACTCTTGGCCCAAGTTCTTCAAGCGAAACAATTATTAGAAAGATGATGCTTGCTGGGATGGATGTGGTTCGTCTAAATTTTTCCCATGCTAAACCACAGGAATTATCAAACATTATAAATCTTATACGGATGTTAAATTCCAAATACAAAAGACGAATAAAAATTCTTGGAGACCTGCAAGGGTATCGCATAAGGATAGGCAAACTTACAGCACCAATAGAACTTAAAAAAAATAAAATATTATGGCTTACACAGGAAAATTTGAGATGTAGCCCACAGGAAATTCCATTTGATTATCATGGGCAGTTGGGGCCAATAAAAAATGGACATCTTATATTTATAGATGATGGAAATATATGTTTGCAGGTAATTGGAAAGAAAAAAAATAGTGTAAAGTTAAAAGTAATTATTGGTGGACTACTTAAGTCACACAAGGGGATAAATATTCCAGAAGCAAAACTTGATTTTGGTAGTATCAGTCAAAAAGATGTAGAAGATATAATCTTTTGTGAAAAAAATGGTGTTGAATATATAGCCCAATCTTTCGTGCGTACCAGTAAAGATATAATTGATGTAAGAAAATTGCTTAAGAGAGGTTCACGGTGTAAGGTCATTGCAAAAATAGAATGCCGAGAAGCCATAAGAAATATTGATGAAATAATTGATGTCTCTGATGGTATTATGATAGCACGCGGAGATATGGGTGTATCATTGCCAATATATGAAATTCCTGTTATACAGAAGATAATTATAAAAAAATGTAACCATGCAAAAAAATTCGTTATTACCGCTACACAGATGCTTGAGAGTATGACTGAAAATTTTCGGCCAACACGAGCAGAGGTCACAGATGTAGCTAATGCAGTGTTAGATGGTACAGATTTTGTAATGCTTTCTTCTGAGACTGCAGTAGGAAAATATCCAGTTGAAGCAGTCAAAATGATGAATAATATAATTAAGTTCACTGAGAAATTTAAAAGTATTCAGGAAAGAATCTAAAAAAATCCCATATACCAAGTATTGCTTCAAGAATACAGATAAGGAAATAAAATCTGACAGAACTTATAAAGATAAAAATCAATCGCACACAGATATTATCCAGTAGCCTCTATTTAATTATCTTTTTGTTCTGGTCCTATTGACAAATAGATGGTAAATTTGCTATACTAAAAAGCAAAAGAAAACAATATTTGGAAATAGATAAATGTATCTAAAATCAATAGAACTCTGTGGATTTAAATCATTTGCAGATAAAACTGTTTTAAATTTTGATAAAGAAATAACTGGAATAGTTGGGCCAAATGGCTGCGGAAAATCAAATATAGTTGATTCAATAAGATGGGTTCTTGGAGAACAGAGTGCTTATTCTTTAAGAACACCTCAAATGTTAGGTGTAATTTTCAATGGTAGCCAGACAAGAGGCCCTTTAAACCTTGCTGAAGTCTCACTAACATTTGACAATTCAGACAATATCCTACCTATTGATTACACAGAACTAACAGTAACCAGAAAATTATTCAGATCAGGTGAAAGTGAATATTATATAAATAAAACCCAGTGCAGGCTTAAAGATATTCGTGATTTATTTCTTGACACAGGTGTAGGCAGAGAAGGTTATTCAATTTTTGAACAGGGGAAAGTAGAATTTATAACAACTGCAAAACCAGAAGAAAGAAGAGCACTTTTTGAAGAAGCAGCAGGCGTTGCAAAATACAAAGTTAAAAGAGAAGAGACATTAAGAAAACTTGAAAAGGTTCATGAGAATATGAACCGTGTAAATGATATAATGAGTGTAATTAAAGAACAAATAAATTCTCTGGAAAGTGCAGTAAGAAAAGTAAAAATTTTCCAAAAATATCAAGAAGAACTAAAAACGCTTGAAATAGCAGACATCACAAAAAGAATTGAATCTCTGAATAAACAATTAGAACCAATTTCAGCCAAATTAGAGTTTCTAAACAAAGAACAATTAGAAAAAAACACACATATAAATATTCTTGAATCAGAACTATCAAATTTTCAATATGAAAAGATAAACATAGAAAGAGAACTTTCAGAACTATACAGAAGTCTTAGTCAAAACAATGCTGAAATAGCACATTCCGAAGAAAGAATAGAGAATTCTCAAATAAGAATTAAAGAGTTCAAGGAAAGACAAAACTCTTTAAGAGATGAAATTGAAAAACTTATAAAAATAAGAAAAAACACTGAAGAATCAATTAAAAAGATATTAGAGGAACTCAATAGCGCCTCAGAGATTTTTCAAAAAATAACATTAGAATATGAGACAAACAAAAAAGAATATGAAAACATAAAATCTCAAATTTTATTAAACCAAAAACATATAAGTAAACTCAACAAACAACTTTTTGATACAATATTTGAAAAAACATCTCTGGCCAATGAAATTGGAAGAACCAATTCAACCATAACTACTTTATCCTCAAGAATTGCGTCTTTAAATTCGGAATTAAAAAAAATTCATAACGAAAAAGACACTCTTGAAAGAGAACTTGAAAAAATCAACATAGAACTTTTTCAAAAAAACGAGAAATTAATTGAAATTCAAAAAATTTATACTGAAGAAATAAAAAGATTAAACGAATTAGAAGAATATTACAGCCTAAAAAAACAACATTATGTAGAATTAAAAGAAAAATATTCAGCAATACACTCCAGAATAGAAACAATAAAAGAACTACAAAGTTCAGACCCAAAACTTAAACCAGTATATAAGGTTTTATCACAGAATTTTAATGGAATTCATGGAACCGTAAAAAATATTATCAACTTCCCATCTTACTTAACTCCACTTATAATAAATTTCCTAGGAGAAAGATTAAATTATATTGTTTGTGATGATATAATATCTGCAAAAACTGCAATTGAATATTTAGAAAAAAATAAACTTGGTTGGGCAAGTTTCATAGTCTTGGAAATGCTATCTGATGTTCAAGAGAAAGAGTTTTTTGGAGAACTGAAAGCAGAAAAACCATTGAAATCATTTATAAGTTATGAATCAAAGTGGGAAAAACTTGTTAAGTTTCTATTTAGTAACACATATTTTTCAGGCACCAATATTTTTTCTGAAGGAATTATCCATGGTGGTAGTATTGAACCAACACAGAATCAGGAGATTGAGTTAACTTCTCTTGAAAATGAGTTATCAAACACTCAGGAAGAAATAAAAAACACTGAATTAGAAATCCAGAATATAACACAAAATTTACATGCACAAAAAGAGAAATCAAACAAGATAAATATTGAACAACAAGAATTAAAACTAAATCTTAATCTACTTAACACAGAATATGAAAACAAAAAACAAAAATTAGAACTTACAAATATAGAATATGATACTGTCCAAAAGGAAATAGAACAACTGAACAATGAAAAAAATCAGTTTGAAAATCAACTACCTGAATTACATAATAAAATAACTAAGTTGGAATTTGAAATAAAGAATATTCAATCTGAAATTTCGCAACTTGAAAAAGATAACTCTGAACTTAGAGAAAAAGAAATATCTATAAATTCTGAATATAATGAATCAACTAAAAAATATTCTTCACATGAAACACAGATTAATTCTTATAAAAGAGAATTGGCTACTCTTACAGAAAATCTAAAACTCTATGAATCTCAGTTACAGAATTCTGAACAAGAAGTTAAGACCCTTGATGAAAAAATTATAGAACAAGAAAACATATTCCTATCTGAATCAAAAAAAATAGAACAACTTCACGAAAAAAGAACAGAATTAGAAAAAAGAGTTTCTGAAATCAGAGAACAAGAAAATAGAATAAATAGAGAAATTGAACAAAGACAAAAACAATCATCTTCTTTAAGAACTGAATTAAATTCACTACAAGAAAAACTTCATGAATTACAAATATTTCAGAAAACAAAAGAAATTGAAAAAACATCCTTAGAAAAGAAATTACAAGAATTTGGTATTGAATACAATGATGCGAAAGAAATATACTTAAATATTGAAGTTGACCAAGAACAAATACAAAAACTTAAAAGAAAAATTGAATCAATTGGTGTTGTAAACTTAGCTGCACAGGAGCAATATACTGAGCTTGAAAAAAGATATAATTTTCTACTTGAACAACAACAAGACCTAATCAAAGCAGAAGAAGACTTGAAACAAGCAATAAATAAGATAAATTCCTCAATAAAAGAGAATTTTCGAGACACATTTAATAAAGTTAGAGAAAACTTCAAAAAAATATTTTCTCAACTTTTTGAAGGTGGAGAATCTGACCTAATTCTTACAGATGAAAATAATTTACTTGAGTCAGGTATAGAAATTATTGCACAACCACCTGGCAAAAAACTGCAAAATATCACTTTATTATCTGGAGGGGAAAAAGCACTTACCGCAATTGCACTTTTATTTTCCTTCTTTATGGTAAAACCATCTCCTGTATGTATCTTAGATGAAGTAGATGCCCCATTAGATGAAGCCAATATAACAAGATTTGTAAATCTGATTAAGTCATTTGCCAGTTCTACTCAGTTCTTAATAATAACCCATAATAGACGTACTATAGAAGCAGCAGATGTTATTTATGGTGTAACCATGGAAGAATATGGAATATCTAAAATAATATCTTTAAGATTACAAAAGGTTGAAAAAACACCACCTCAGGAATTAGAACCTGCAATTTCTCCTGTCTAATAAGACTAAATGGATCCTATAACTTCGCAAATTCAATCTAAAACTTTTTTAGAGGAAAATAAGAATTGGAAAAAGTGTTGCTTGGAGAAATAGAAGTAGATATCCTTTCTTTTTCAGAAGCACTAAAATATATTGAAAATTCAATATTAGAAGACAAAAAGGGAATTCAGATAGTTACTCTAAACTCTTTAATGTACAACTGCACATTTAGAGATAACAATCTTAAAAAATGTATAAAAAATGCAAGTTTAGTTTTTTCTGATTCAATAGGGATTTCTATTGCCTGTTTTATTATGTCAGGTGGTAAAACTTACACATTAGAAAGAATTCCTGGTATTGATTTGATGCTTTATTTATGTGAAATGGCAGAGAAGAAAGGCTGGAAAATCTTTTTATTAGGAACAAAACCAGAGATTATACCTTATACTGTTCTTAATCTAAAAAAATATTTCCCAAATTTAAACATTGTTGGTTTTTGTCATGGCTTTTTCACTGAGTATGAAGAGAAAAAAATTATAGAACAAATAAAAGAGACAAAACCAAATATACTTTTTGTAGGCCTAGACATATCACGCCAGGAAAAGTGGATATATAAAAATATTAAAAATCTAAATGTTAATATTGCTATGGGAGTTGGTGGAAGTTTTGATGTTATCTCAGGAAAATTACGAAGAGCACCTATTATTTTTAGAAAATTTGGGCTTGAATGGTTATATAGAGTAGCACAGGAGCCATCAAGAATAAAAAGAATTAAAGATTTACCTGTTTTTCTCTGGCGCATTTTTTTATTGAAATTAAAATCATTAAAAAAAGAGAAATAATAGAATGCGATATGCTATTTTTAGTGATGTTCATTCAAATCTGGAAGCACTAATAACTGTTTTTGAATTTTTTAAGAAACAAAACATAGATACATATATTTGCTGTGGAGATATAGTCGGTTATGGACCTGACCCGAATGAATGTATAAATTTAGTCAGAGTTCTTTTTAGGTTGCATATTGTTCTTGGAAATCATGATGCAGCATCCTGTGGATTAAAAGATATAACATGGTTTAATGAGTACGCTAAAATGGCAATTATATGGACAAGGAAAGTTTTACACGAATTTAACAGAATGTATATTATGACACTTCCAAGAATTTTGACAATACCTGAAAACAGTATAACTATTGCACATGGCTCGCCAAGAGAACCCATTGACGAATATCTATTAGATAAAGACCAGTTCACTCAAAATTTACAATACTTCAATACAAGAATATGTTTTGTTGGGCACAGCCATATACCTTTAATATTCGTCCATGACCCTTCAACAAAAAGCAGTACTTTTATCAGACCCCCAGAGAAAACAAAAATAAAAATTGAAGAAAATTACAGGTATATAATAAATGTTGGCTCTGTTGGACAGCCAAGAGATTCTGACCCAAGGGCATGTTGTGTTATATATGATACTAAAAATCAGGAGATTGAATTTTTCCGTCTAAATTATGACTTCACAAAAACACAAGAAAAAATGTATAATTATAGATTGCCATCCTATTTGATTGAACGACTCACCTGGGGAAAATAAGAAGCAGTAATCTTTAAAAGTATGGCAAAAATATCAATAGTAAAATGTGAAAGTTATAACTATAGTTTGGTTTATGAAAAAATAAAACATGCATTATCACTTATTGGTGGAATTAAAAAATTTATCCAACCAGGTGAAAAAATTCTTCTTAAACCTAATCTTTTAAGTGCGCATACACCTGAAGAAGCAGTTACTACTCATCCAGAAATTATTAGGGTAATAATTAAGATAGTAAAATCTGCAAATGCTATACCAATGATTTTTGATAGTCCTTCTATTTTAAATGTGGATAGTGTATATGAAAAAACCGGAATTAAAACAATCGCTCAAGAAGAAAATGTTGAAATAATACATCCTTCAGAATATTCTTTAAAAGAATTTGATATCAATTCAGCCAAAATAAAAAAACTTTATCTTTCAAAAATTGTTTTTGAAGTTGATGGTATAATAAATATACCAAAATTAAAGACACACGCACTTACAACACTTACTCTTGGTATAAAAAACCTATATGGACTCATTCCTGGTTTTATTAAATCAGAATATCATAAAGAAGCACACAATACAAAGCTTTTTAATGAACTTCTTTCAGAAATTTACAGAGTTGTCAGGCCAAAAATAAAATTGAGCATTCTTGATGGAATTATAGGTATGGAAGGTAATGGTCCTGCTAATGGAAAAGTTAGAAGTTTTAATCTATTGGCTGCGGCAGAAGATACAGTTGCACTTGATACCTTTATTTTTAATTTGTTAAAAATCAAAAATGCACCTTTATTAAAATATTGCAAAGAAAAAAACTTAGGAGAAACAGACATTAAAGAAATAGAAATATTAGGAGATATCCCTGAATTTTTTAACGATGTCCTTCTTCCAAAAACTCATATAGCAAATTTTATTCCTGAAGTTTTTGTTAATCTGATAAAAAATCTTGTCTGGTGTAAGCCTGAAATAATAAACTCAAAATGTAAATTGTGTATGGAATGTTATAAAATCTGTCCTGTAAAAACAATAAAATTAAAAGAAATCTCAAATAAGAAAATACTTTATATCTCCCAAGAAAACTGCATAAGTTGTTTCTGTTGTAATGAGGTCTGTCCAAATAATTCAATTAAAATAAAAGATAGTTTTATGTTATCTATTGCCAGAAAAATAATAGAAATATTCAAGAATTGAAGAATTCTTGACTAAAATTTTTTAATATTGTAAAATATGTTTATTAAAAATTTGCCCCCATCGACTAGTGGACCAGGTCACCACTCTTTCAAGGTGGCAGCGGCAGTTCGAATCTGCCTGGGGGCATTTGAATAATTTTATAAGGCTCTTCGGGAGAGAAACACTGGCGGTAAAGTCCGCGAACTCAACTAATATTTTAAGTTGAGCCGAATCGGTGACCCTTAAAAAAGGGAATTCCGATACCAACGGTAAGGTCTCAAAAAGAGACGAGTCCGGACGGGAGAAGAGAAAATATTTTTATTTTTTTACAGAACCCGAAGAGTATCTCTTTGGGTTTTTTTATGCCATCACAAACAATTGATGAAAAATTCATGAGCATTACAATAAACCTTGCTAAAAAAGGAACAGGCAAGGTTAGCCCAAATCCTCTTGTAGGATGTATTATAGTAAAAAATAATAAAATAATCTCCAGAGGGTATCATTCATTTTTTGGTGGCCCACATGCAGAAATAATAGCTTTAAAAAACATTCCACTACATATAAATAAAAACTCGCTATCAAAAGCAATTCTTTATGTAAATTTAGAGCCATGTTGTCACTACAATAAAAAGACTCCACCCTGTGTTCCAGAAATAATAAAATCAGGAATAAAAAAAGTTGTAATTGCTATGAAAGACCCAAATCCTGAAGTTAACGGAAAAGGAATTAAAGACCTAAAAAAAGCAGGGATAAACTGCAAACTTGGAGTTCTTCAAAAAGAAGCAAAAGAATTAAATAGGTTCTATATAAAATATATTACAAAAAAACTTCCATATGTAATAATGAAATGGGCAATGTCAATTGATGGAAAAATAGCAACAAAAACTGGAGATTCAAAGTGGATAAGTTCGCAAGAATCTAGAGATTATGTTCATAAACTAAGGACTCAGGTAGATGCTATTCTTGTAGGAGTCAACACAATATTAAAAGATGACCCTTATTTAACTTCCCATAATAAGGGCAGAAACCCGATAAAAATAGTAATAGACCCGTACTTAAAAATTCCAAAAACTGCAAGAATTTTATCCAGTGATTCACGAACAATCATTATTTGTGCCCAATCAAATAAAGAAAAATCTAAAAAAATACTTGAAAAAATGTCTAAAAATAATATAGAATTTTTATATTTCAAATTAGATAAAAACAACAAAATTAATTTTAAAGAAATACTTGAAGTTTTAGCAAAAATGAATATTTCTTCTATTTTAATTGAAGGTGGTGGAACAACTAACGCGCTTGCTCTTAATTCTAATTGTGTAGATGAAATACTTGCTTTTATATCGCCAAAAATAATAGGTGGAAAAGATGCAATCACTCCTGTTGAAGGAAAAGGGATTGAATATATTTCTTATGCTATGTTATTTAAATACAAAGAATGTAGAGCAATCGGTAATGACTATCTGTTAATCCTAAGAAGACAATGAAATAATAAAATCTAGTTGACTGATTTATCAGGCGTCAAATTAAAAAACAATAAAATGTTTACAGGAATTATTGAAGATATAGGAATTGTAAAAAATATCTCTAAAAATTCATTAAGTATTTTAACTAAACTTGATGATATAAAAAAAGGAGATAGTATTTCCGTAAACGGTGTATGTTTAACAGTTACAAATTTTAATTCACAAATTTTTTCTGCTGATATATCAGAAGAAACACTAAAAAAAACAAATCTTGGTTCATTTAAGATAGGCGAAAAAGTTAACCTTGAAAGAGCAATTAAGGCAAACAGTAGATTTAGTGGACATATATTAACAGGTCATATTGATACGACAGCAAAAATCAATTCAATAAAAGGTGAAAAAATTGAATTCTGGTGCCCTGAAGAATTCACAAAATATCTAGTGCCTAAGGGAGCAGTTGCTGTAGATGGTATAAGTTTAACAATAGTAAATGTTTTTAAGGAAAGTTTCACTGTTTCAATAATTCCTTTTACATTAAAAAATACAAATTTGCAGTTCAAAAAAGAAGGTGAGTTGGTAAACATTGAATTTGATATCCTTTCAAAATATTTAGAAAAGCTACTAAAAACAAAAGAAAAAAAAGAGATTACTTTTGAATCATTAAAAAAGGCAGGTTTCCTATGAAATTTTCAGAATTAAAACAAGCAATTTCTGATATTAAAAAAGGAAAATTTATTATAGTTGTGGATGACCCTGATAGAGAAAATGAGGGGGACCTTGTATGCCCTGCTGAAAAGGTTACTCCTGAAAAAATAAATTTTATGGCTAAACATGCAAGAGGACTAATCTGTGTTGCTATGGAAGGGAAACGACTTGATAAATTAAAACTTCATCCAATGGTTAGTAATGGTGTTGAAGTTAGAGAAGCATCTTTTACAGTATCTGTTGATGCAAAACATGGAATAGCTACAGGAATTTCAGCACATGACCGTGCCCTTACAGTGAAAACACTAATAGACCCTAAGACAGAACCAGAAGACCTTATAAGACCCGGGCATATATTTCCTTTAAGATACAAAGAAGGTGGTGTTCTTGTCAGAGCAGGTCATACAGAGGCATCAATTGATTTATGCAAATTTGCAGGGCTTTATCCGGCAGCAGTCATTTGCGAAATTATGAATGAAGATGGTACTATGGCTCGCTTGCCAGAACTTAAAAAATTTGCTAAAAAATATAAACTAAAAATTATAACTATCTCACAAATAATTGAATACAGAAGGCAGACTGAAAAACTTATTAAAAAAATTGCTTCTTCTGACTTTCCAACAAGATATGGAAATTTCACTTTACACTTATACGAAGATACAATTAAAAAAGAACACCATATTGCAATTGTAAAAGGAGATGTCAAAAACAAAAAAAATGTCTTGGTAAGAGTTCATTCTTCATGTTTAACCGGAGATACATTCCATTCTTTAAGATGTGACTGTGGAGAGCAATTAGAAAAGTCACTTGAACTTATTGAAAAAGAAAAATTAGGTGTTTTACTTTATATGCATCAGGAAGGAAGAGGTATAGGGCTTCCAAATAAAATAAAAAGTTACATGCTGCAGGATAAAGGTCTTGACACAGTTGAAGCAAACATAAAACTTGGTTTTAAACCTGACTTAAGAGACTACGGAATCGGAGCACAAATTCTTTCTGACTTAGGTCTTTCTACTATACAACTTTTAACAAATAATCCAAGAAAAATTGCAGGGCTAGATGGATATGGTTTAAAAATTACTAAAAGAGTTCCCATAGAAGTAAAACCAAAAACAAAAATAGCAAAAAAATATCTTTTAACAAAAAAATATAAACTCGGACATCTTATAGAATTATAGATAAAAAACTATTTAAGAGAAATGTCCAATAGTTTCTAATTTTGGTAGCTGCAGGTTTCAGCCAGCAAATATCTTTCAACAAAAACGCAACCTAAAGGTTGCGGCTACCAAGGAGATTTTGTAATTGTTGGACATTTCCAAAAAAAGAAAAAGGAGGGAAAATGGGAAAAAATTTTGAAGGAAAGCTACTGGCTCAAGGTAAAAAGTTTGCAATCATTGTATCCAGGTTCAATGAGTTCATAACAAAAAAACTCTTAGAAGGTGCCATGGATTCTCTAATAAGACATGGTGCAGATGAAAAAGATATTGATGTTTTCTGGACCCCAGGTTCATTTGAAATTCCACTTATTGCAAAAAAACTTGCAGGTTCTAAAAATTACAATGCTATTATATGCCTTGGCGCAATAATTCAAGGAGATACCCCTCATTATGAGTATATTGCAAGTGAAGTTACAAAAGGCCTTGCGGGAATTTCACTTGAAAATGAAATCCCTGTGAGTTTTGGAATTTTAACAACTGATAATCTTGAACAGGCAATAGAAAGAGCAGGCACAAAAGCAGGTAACAAAGGTGCCCAAGCAGCAGAATCAGCAATTGAAATGTCAAATTTGATTGAAAAAATATCAAAATAGATTGATTTTATTTTCGCCTTAAAAATTATAAAAAAGTCTGTAATTTGCCAGGTTTGCTGGCTATTTTAATATAGATCAGAACTAAAGTGGGACAAAGACGCAAAGCAAGAGAACTTGCATTAAAAACACTTTATCTTATGGATGTAGCAAAAACAACTATTGAAGAAGCTGAAAAAATTACTCTTTATGGAAACAAAGAAGACGAAAAAGTTTTGCAATTTATGAAAAAAATAATTTATGGCACACATGAAAACAAAACACAAATTGATTCATTAATAAAAAAATATGCAAAGAATTGGGAACTTTCAAGAATGGCTACTATAGATAGAAATATACTGAGAATAGGAACTTATGAAATTATAAAAACTCCTGAAACTCCAATAAGTGTCATAATCGATGAAGCGGTTGAAATAGCAAAAACATATTCAACTGCTGATTCATCTAAATTTGTAAATGGAATTTTAGATAAGCTAAAACACGAAAGAAAAGAATAAAAATAATAAATGGAACAACAAAATTTCTTGCTTATCTCAAAGATTATAAAATCAATAAGAACAAGTGTCAACAATTTAAGAATTTATCCTCCTGGAAGCCAACTTGTGATAAATATTCTAACACAACTTTACTCTATCTTAAATGAATATTTCCAGACAAACGACTCATTAACTATTGGTATGGTAAACAACATGTTAATTATCAACGGAGAAGAAATTAAAACTATAGAAGGCGACTCATTTATAACTTCAATATTATCAGAATTAAAAATTCAGAACATAACATTCAAAAAAGAGCTGAAATTTGATGAACTTTCCTATTTTATAGAAATTCTAAGTAAAAGAAAATTAGGACAGCAAAAAATAATAGAAGCAATTAAAGATAAAAATATAGTGAATATAACAATAGACCAGGTAAAATATGTAGCAATAAAAGAAACAGAAGAAATAGTAAAAAAAATATCAAATCTTGTTGAACAACTCAGAGGTGACCCTGTTGTTTTTATGACTTCTTTAAGGGATGTTTATGACTCAATTGATGGAATTCAAGACCCAAATATTAAAAAAGATGTGATATCAATGCTGGCAAAAAAACTTGCCGCTTTAGAGCCATTACAACTAAAAGAATTTTTTGATAGAACGCTGCCTGCAAAAATTGAACAATCAGGATTAAAAGAAGCAGTAATAGCTGCTTTACCTCAGGAAAAAATAAAAGAAATTTTCGAAGAAATTGTTTGCTGGTATGAAGAAATTAAAAAAACAGTAAGTTCAGAATTCGAAGCTGCAGAACAACTAGCAAGTTTAAGAAGATTTCTTAAAAAAATACTTGAGTCACCTGTAGCAAGAAATATCCCTTTTAGATTTTATGAAGAACTTTTAAGAGTTGGTGTGCTTGAAGAAATTCCTGAATGGTTCAAAAAAGAAGAACCATCAATAGTATTACAGGTTGACAAACTTCTTGAAAAAGATAGTTTATCTTTACTTGACCCTACCATAAGAGATGCTCTACCTAGTTTAATAAAACAACTTTGTCAGTCAGAATTAACAGAGACTGCAGAAAAAATTACAAATAAAATTCTTGAAAATTTAAAACACCATGCTTTAAAAGTTAGAAGTGACACAATGGCAATTCTTATAAAAGTTTATGATGTTCTTGTAAAATACCAGAAGGAAAAAATAATTCAAAATATTGAAAATGCTTTTGTGTCTCTTGTTGGAAAAGAAAAAGATATAGATATATATAAAAACATAATAGAAATAATAAAAAAAAGAATTATACAACTTTTGTTAAACTATGAATATGAACTCGCATTAAATATATTATCTTTACTAAAACAGCATTCTTCAGTTGAAGTTGAACTTGATAAAGAAAGAAGAGATGTGGTTAATGAATATCTTACAAAACTTGCTGGCGAAATAAGCGAGTTGCTTGTTTCTGAAATGAAATCTGGAATAGAAAGAAGACAAAAACAGGCATTAAAAATTATAGCTATTATGGAAGATACTATGAGTGATACTCTTATAAAAATAATAAAAGAATCTGATGACTATATAACAAGAAAAACATGTGCTCAAGCATTGAAAAATATTGGGAAAAAAGCAATAAAACGATTTCTTGATTCTATTGATTTATTTACTTCAATAATAACTCTTGAAAGAGTTATTGATGTTTTTGACCAGTTTTTCTATAAAAACCATGAGAAAGAACTAGTTGGTAAAATTTCACAACTGATTGATTATCCTGATAAAGAAATAAAAAAAATGTTAATGAAATATTTGCAAAAAATTAACACACAAGAAGCAAAAAATATATTAATAAAAAAACTAAAAGATAAAGATGTTGCCATTGTTGCTGTAAGAATATTAGGTGAATTAAAGTGTCAAGATGCAGTAGACGAAATAATAAAATTAGTCAAAACAGAAACACCAGCTATTCTGGAAGAAATATGTATTGCATTGGGAACTATAGGCGATAAGAAAGCAGTCAATGTTTTAGCTGAACTCCTAAAAGGCAAAAAAACATTTTTTGGTTTTGGCAGAAATTTAGTTCCTGATAGTGTCAGAATTAAAGCAGCATGGGCATTAGGAAACTTTCCTGGCAAAGAAACAGAAAATATTCTTAACGGAGCACTAAAAGACAAAAATATTGCAGTCAGGTCTGTTGTAGAACAATCTCTAAAAAGAATAAAAAATGTCAGTTGAAGAAATTAAAAAACAAATTGAAAAATTGCGAGAAGAAATAAAGAGGCATGACTACCTTTATTATGTTATTAATCAACCAGAAATCAGTGATTATGAATATGACCAGTTAATGGCAAAACTTAGAGACCTTGAAAAAAGATACCCACAATTTATTACTCCTGACTCACCTACTCAGAGGGTCTGTGGTGAGGTTTCAAAAGAATTCAAGCCAGTTAAACACACAATTCCAATGCTATCATTAGAAAATACATATTCTTCTGAAGAGATATTTGAATGGGAGAAAAGAATTAAAAAAATCCTTGGGAAAGAAAACCCTGAGTTTGTTGTTGAACCAAAAATAGATGGGGTTAGTTGTACAGTTATATATAAAAAAGGATTACTGGTTTTAGGGGCAACAAGGGGAGATGGTGAAACAGGAGAAGATATTACATCTAATATAAAAACAATTCGCTCAATTCCATTATCTCTTGTTGGTTCATCAAAATATCAAGTTCCATCAACTTTTGAAGTCAGGGGTGAAGTTTACATTGATAAAAAAGATTTTGAAAAACTAAATAAAAAACTTCAAAATACAAATGAAGTAACTTTTGCAAATCCAAGAAATGCTGCAGCAGGAAGTTTAAGACAAAAGGACCCAAAAGTCACAGCAAAAAGACCTATTAAGTTTTTTGCACATTCAACAGGAATTATTGAAGGAACAAACTTAAAAATTGAAAGCCACTGGAAATTTTTGCAAGCATGTAAAGAATTTGGTATAAGGGTAATTCAAAACGCTAAACTTTGCAAAAATATTGAAGAAGTAATAGATTACTGCAAAAAATGGCAGGAGGAAAGAGATAAAATTGAATATGGTGTTGATGGAATGGTAATAAAAGTAAACTCATTCAAACAGAGAAAACTACTCGGTTTTACAATGAAATCACCAAGATGGGCAATCGCTTATAAATTTCCTGCACAACAGGCAACAACAAAAATCAAAAACATAAGGGTTCAGGTTGGAAGAACAGGTATAATTACACCTGTTGCGGACTTAGAACCTGTAAGATGTGGTGGTGTTACAATTTCACATGCAACTCTTCACAATTTTGATGAAATAAAACGGCTTGGCGTGAAAATTGGTGATACTGTTATTGTTGAACGGGCAGGCGAAGTTATCCCTAAGATTGTAAAAGTAATTGAAAGCAAAAGAACAGGTAGTGAAGAAAGTTTTAATGTCCCTGAGAAATGTCCCGAGTGTGGAGGAAATATTGTAAAAGAAAAAGAGGAAGTTGCATATAGATGTATAAATCCTTTGTGTCCAGCACAACTTATTCGTGGGTTAATTCATTTTGCGAAAAGAGAGGCAATGGATATAGAAGGACTTGGCGAAGCCGTTGTCCAGCAACTTGTAGAAAAAAAACTTGTTCATGACTTTGCTGATATATATTCTCTAAAAAAGGAAGACCTTTTAAAACTTGAATTATTTAAAGATAAGAAAGCACAGAATTTACTCAATGCTATAGAGAAAAGTAAAAAAAGACCACTAAGCAGGCTTCTGTTTGCACTTGGAATTCGCAATGTAGGAGAAAAAGCAGCAATTGTCCTTGCTGAAAAATTCTTAAATATAGACAATCTGATGAAAGCAACAATTGAAGACCTGCAAAAAATATATGAAGTAGGACCAGTTATGGCAGAGTCTATAGTAAATTTCTTCAATCAGCCAGGAGCAAAAAAACTTATAGAGAAACTTAAAAACTCAGCCGTTAATATGAAAGAAGAAATAAAAAAGGGTCCAAAAATTCTTGAAGGTAAAACTTTTGTTTTTACAGGTGAATTAAAAACTTTCTCTAGAAATGAAGCAGAAGCAAAAGTAAGAGAACTCGGGGGAAATGCTACTTCAAGTGTAAGTAAAAAAACTGACTATGTTGTTGTTGGAGAAAACCCTGGAACAAAATTTGATAAAGCAAAAAAGCTTGGAATTAAAATAATAAATGAAAATGAATTCCTTAAAATAATTAAAATTAACAACAATCCCTGATTTGCAAAGCTCTACTAAATTTGT
>FWPU01005586.1_pt1 | contig 24454 bp, 25 predicted proteins | sample 2228361 | NCBI WGS metagenome assembly FWPU01 (sample SAMEA103939777, study PRJEB20133) | metagenome | reverse complement strand
ACCCCTCCCTTACCCTCCCCGTCAACGGGGAGGGTCGCCGTCCTCGGCGCCCCCCTGCCCCTTTTCGGATAGGCGTCTTAGACACCGAATTCGATTCGGTGGCAACAGGGCGGCAAATTCCGCGTAATGCACCCCACATTTTCAGATATTCGTAACGATTCGCGCAATGACACGCTATATGCTTTACTGAAAGGAGGATAAGAACCATGAGTCAACTCACGCTTACGCGACCCGTCCTGTCTGACGGTGACGTTGCATCGGACAGGACTCCCAACGGTGTGCTTGTGCGTTTGTGGGACGAGGCGACGGCGAAGGTCACAGAGCAGCAACGCACTGCTGACCGCGCCCGTCGCGCCGACGAGACCGAGCATCCCGCCAAAGTGCGCTACAGTTACGATTAAGTAGCGCGATGGCAGAGGCGGCGCGGACGCGCCCTCCCTTCCCCGTCCCGCCGCCTCGCTTTTTTCCGTGAAATTTCCGGCGATTAATGGTTGGCGTTAAAAAGTGATGGGATTGAGATTCTTCGCTTCGCTCAGAATGACAGCCCGCTGCGTTGTCATTCTGAGCGAAGCGAAGTCCCGATACATCGGAATTCTCGACGAGTCGGGAAATCTCGCCGTTGGCTGGCTGCTTGACCTTTCCCATCCCTTTTTAACGCCAAGAAAAAAACGGGTTCACGACTTCACGGCGCTTCCCCGTGAACCCATGAACCCATTGACTCATTAACCCATTGACTCTCCGTTACATCCACGTCTCGCCTTCCGGCGGGTCTTCTCGGCTGTGCGTCTGTGTGACGACGGAGAAGGTGGTTTCGGTCTTCACGTCGTCGCTGGGTGTTTCCAAGCCGCCGAAGGCGAGTTCGATGGCGGTGAGCCAGAGAACGGTGGCGGCTTCGTCGGAGGGGTATTGCAGCACGCGCGCGAAGAATTGGCGCAGGACCTCCTCGTATGATTTCGCGCTCTCGTTCAGTTCGAAGTGCTTGTCCGGCGCGGGCTGCCCGGACAGTTCCGATTGCAGGCGGCTGGCGAACGTGAGCAAATCGTCCGGCGTGGCGCGATGGAGGTCCTCACCAAACTCGTTGACGACGCGCTGTTTGAACTCGGCGAAACGCACGTTACACCTCGGGCTCGATGAGACCGTAGTTGCCGTCGTTGCGTTTGTAGAGGACGTTGACCTGTTCGGTCTCAGCATTGCTGAACATGAAGAAATCGTGTCCCAACAGTTCCATCTGCATGATGGCTTCCTCCAACGGCATCGGTTTTAGGAGGAAGCGTTTGCGTCGAATGATGCGGTGGGAGTTGCCCCCCTCCGTCGTCTCGGTTGTCACGAGCTCCGCGCCCGGCGGGACTCCTTCCGCGCCCGGGACGGCGGACAGCGTGCGGTTGCTGTTTTCGCGTGACAGCGTGGCGCGGCGGTCTTTGAATGTTTTTACCTGCCGCTCTAATTTCTCCATCGCCATGTCCACGGCGACGAAGGCGTCGTTGGAGCGTTCCTCCGCTCGGAATAACAATCCTCCTGCCTGCACTGTGACGTCGGCAATGTTCCAGTTGCGTTCCGTGCGTTGGGTGACCAGTACTTCGTCAATACGGTGAAAGTAACGTTCCAGATGTTGCGCTTTCTTTTCGGCGTGATCCTTCAGCGCAGGGGTGACCTGTACGTTACGACCTTTCACAATGACTTGCAAGACTCAACACTCCTTTCCAACAAGGCTACTACGTAGGCGGCGATACCCTCGCCCGCTCCAATGAAACCCAATCGTTCAGAGGTCTTTGCTTTTATGTTAATGCTTTCAGGGGGAATTTGCAACACCTCACTTAGTTTTCGGCACATCGCCGGAATATGTGGAGCGAATTTTGGTCGCTCGGCGATGAGCACGCTGTCCACGTTGACGATTTCATAGCCCGCCGCGCGCACGCGAACGATGACTTGCCCCAGCAAACTTAAACTGTCCGCATCCTTGTAGGCGGGGTCGGTGTCGGGAAACAGCCGCCCGATGTCGGGCTGTCCCGCCGCGCCCAACAGCGCATCGCACAGGGCGTGAACGAGCACGTCCGCGTCCGAGTGTCCAACCAGTCCGCGCTCAAATGGCACCTCAATGCCGCCGACGATGAGTTTGCGTCCCTCTGCGAGACGGTGTAAGTCGTAGCCGATGCCGATGCGCATGAACGAACGATACGATAAGGGATGAGGGATGAGAGGGGTGCATTACGTAAAATTTGCAACCCTCGTGAGGAGGTGCTGCTCCGACGGATGTGGGGCGGGAGGCAGGAGGCAAATTTGACGTCCTGCGCCCCGCTGGAGCCCTCCTCCCGCCGAATCGAATTCCGCCGAATCGAATTCGGCGGCTACAACGGCTACAAAGCCTGCTCAAAGCAGGCTGAACCGCAAACGAGTCTGCTTCCGCAGACTTCCGTTCTGGCGTCTTAGACACCGAATTCGATTCGGTGGCGTCCTCCCGTCTTAGACACCGAATTCGATTCGGTGGCAGCCCTCATCCCGCCGCATCGAATTCGGCGGCTACAACGGCTACAAAGCCTGCTAAAAGCAGGCTGAACCGCAAACGAGTCTGCTTCCGCAGACTTTCGTTCTGGCGTCTTAGACACCGAATTCGATTCGGTGGCAGAATTCGGTGGCAACAGGGCGGCAAATTCTGCGTAATGCACCCGATGAGAGAGCAAGGAGAGAGGGATGCAAGGATACAAGGATTCAGGGCTGCACGGTCACGTTTTGCATCCTTGTGCCGCGTGGCGGAAAAGGGGGGGTGAGAAATTTCTGCCGCGCTGCCCTTGTATCTCTGCCTCCTTGCCTCATCTCTCATCCCTCATTCTTCATCTCTCATCTCTCATCTCTCATCCTCTCTCTCAATAGATTTTCTGCTATGAGGAAGTCTCTCGCCTCCGTGATTTTGATGTTGTCGTAGCTGCCCATGACGACTTGCACGGGATGACCGAGGTGTTCGACAAGGGCGGCGTCGTCAGTGGCGGTGAAGGCGTCGCGTTGGGCGGCGTGGTGGGCTTGACGCAGCAGGTCGGTTCTGAACACTTGCGGCGTTTGCACGAGGTGGAGCGTGCGGCGGTCTAAGGTGCGTTCGACTCTGCCGTGCGCGTCCACGACTTTCACGGTGTCGGTGCAGGGCACGGCGGCAGTGGCGGCGCCGATGATGGCTGCTGCTTCGACAACACGGTAGCACAGGTCGGGTGTGACGAGAGGACGCGCGGCGTCATGGACGAGCACGAACGGGCAATCGGGAGAAACCCCTTGCAGCGCGCGGCGCACGGAATCCTGACGCTCGGCTCCGCCGACCACGAGGGTCACGCTTTTTTGCAGCGCATGTCGTGGAAGGAGGTCGGCGACGAAGTTTTTCTCCGCCTCCTGAACCGCCACGACGAGGGCGATAATGAACGGGCAGCGGTCCAACGCTTGCAGCGTCCAGACGAGCAGCGGCTTGCCCAACAGGGGGAGGAGAGTTTTGTTTTGTTCAGCGCCGACGCGGACGCCGCGGCCCGCCGCCGGCACTATTGCCGTCACCACGGTCGCCGAAGAGGTCGTCATGGTTTCTCTTGCTCCCAGCGTCGCCTTTTATTTCCGCGAAGATCATCTTGCCCGCGACGGTTTGGTAGACGCTGGTGATGACAACGTCAATGACTTGCCCAATGCGTTGCTTGCCTTCTTCCACCACCACCATCGTCCCGTCTTCGAGGTAGCCCACGCCCTGCGCCGGTTCCTTGCCCTCTTTGACGATGTGAACGCTCATCTCTTCACCGGGCAGCACGACGGGCTTGAGGGCGTTGGCGAGTTCGTTGATGTTGAGGACGGGAACGCCGTGCAGTTCGGCGATTTTGTTCAGGTTGTAATCGTTGGTGATGATGCTGGCTTCCAACTCCTTCGCCAGATGCACGAGTTTAGTGTCCACCGTTTCCAGACGGTCAATCGCCGACGGAAGTTTGTCGAAGATTTCGACCTTGATGTGTCGGTCTTTGCGCATGCGGTTGAGCACGTCTAAGCCGCGTCGCCCGCGCGCGCGGCGCAGGCTGTCGGCGGAGTCGGCGATGTGCTGCAACTCGTTGAGAACGAAGGAGGGAATGAAAATCGGTCCCTCAATGAAGCCCGTCTCACAGATGTCCGCCATGCGCCCATCAATGATGACGTTGGTATCCAGAAGTTTGGGGTGGATTTTGGTTTCTTCTTTCGGCTCCGATTCCTCCGCCAGCGTCAATCGGGGGAAGACCTTGAGGAACTCCTCCTTCATCCCAATCGTGATGCTTAAACCGAGATAGCCCAATATAATCATCGCCGCCACGATGATACCGGCGTTCATCCATCCGTTGTTCGTGACTCGCGTGAAGGGATAAGTGACGAGGAGTGCAAGGACGAGTCCCAACAAAAGTCCCACCACCGATGCCAACTTGTCGGCAGCAGAGACCTGATTGAGTTGGGCGGTGATGTCCGTCACGCGGCGCGCCACCCACGACCCCAGGAAAGAAGCGCACAGGACGAACAAAGAGGTCATGGCGGCGACGACAAACGCTTGCACCATCGGGCGGTGCGTCATGGTCGTGCTGACGTACTCCCAGCGCACGTACCAACTGCCCACCTGATAGCCGACGACGCTGCCCACGATGGCAAAAAAGCAGGTCAGAATAGCCCATGCAACTTTGACTAACTTCATACGACCAGCCTCGTTTCAGCCGTTCCGTTGGAACGGCGTTGTCTATTGAGATGACCTCAAATAGATTTCCTCAGTGATTAAATTTGACGCCGGGCTATCCACTTCGTTCGGCCAGCAATACATCTAAGGCTTCGCGCACGGTGCGGACGCCGACTAACTTAACCGTCCGCGATGTGCTTTGCGTCAGATGGGACAGGTTGCTACTGGGCATGACGCAGCGAGCAAAGCCCAAACGCTGCGCCTCCATCACACGCCGCTCCGGATGCGAGACGGCGCGCACTTCACCGGCTAAACCGATTTCGCCAAACACGACTGTATCTGCCGACAGAGCGCGTTCGCGCAGGCTGGAGGCTACTGCCAGCGCCACGCCCAAATCGGCAGCAGGCTCCGTAATTCTCATGCCTCCGACGACGTTCACGTAAGCGTCCATGTCGCCTGTATGCATCCCTAATCGCTTGTCCAGCACGGCTAAGATAATACAGACGCGATTGTAGTCCGCGCCCGTCGCCAGACGACGCGGCGTGCCGAAGTAGGTCGGAGCGACCAACGCCTGCATTTCAACGAGCAGCGGGCGCGACCCTTCCATCGTCGCCACCACTGTTGAACCGGGCGCGCCTTCCAGACGCTCGGATAAGAACAGCCGCGACGGGTTCTCAACTTCTTCCATACCCCGTTCCTTCATTTCAAAAACACCGATTTCGTTCGTCGAACCGAAACGGTTTTTCACCGCTCGCAGGATGCGGAAGGCGTGGTGGCTGTCGCCCTCCAAGGTCAGCACCGTGTCCACGATATGTTCGAGGGCTTTGGGTCCCGCGATGGCTCCTTCCTTGTTGACGTGACCAACGAGAAAGATGGGAACGCCCCGACTTTTGGCGATCTTCACCAACGCCGTCGCCGATTCGCGCACTTGACTGATGGTGCCGGGCGGCGAGTCCAAGTCGGGATGGCTCATCGTCTGAATCGAATCCACGATGACGAACGATGGGGCGTGGCGGTCAATCTGCGCCTCAATCTGGGCGATGTCCGTTTCGGACAAAAGAAGGAGCGAGGAAGACGACAGCCCCAAGCGGTCCGCCCGCCAGCGGATTTGCTCCGCCGATTCCTCTCCGGAAACATACAGCCCTTTACCTTGTTCCCGACTGAGTTGCACGCCCGCCTGAAGCAGCAGGGTACTCTTTCCAATCCCCGGGTCTCCACCCACCAACACGACCGAGCCGGGCACCACGCCACCGCCCAACACGCGGTCGAGTTCGCCGATGCCCGTCGCCATCCGCTCGTGCGCTCGCGGCTTCACGTCGGCGAGAGACTCCACTGTTGTTGCCGTCACCAGACGCGCCGGAGTTGTTGCCGCAGGGGTCTTCAACTCTTCAACGAAACTGTTGAACTCCTCGCACTCCGGGCACTTCCCCAACCAGCGCGGCGCTTCGTGCCCACAGTGCTGACAGACCCAGACGGACTTGGGTTTGGGCATGGCAGTAAGGAACAGCAGGGAACGACGGGGAACGACAGGAAACAGCAAGGAACGACGGGGAACGACAGGAAACAGCAGGGAACGGCAGGGGAACGGCAGGGAACGGCAGGGGATGTCTCCCGTTACTCCCGTCGTTTCCTGTCGTTCCCCGTCATTTCCTGCTGTTTCCTGTCGTTCCCCGTCGTTCCTTGCTGTTTCCTGTCGTTCCCCGTCGTTCCCTGTTGTCTTCCACTTTGTTAGTTGACCAGCGCGGCTTCGCGTTCGAGACTAACGGACGTGCGAAACTCCATCGTCTCGCCATCGCCGTTCACGTCCACGAGTATCGTGTCGCTATCGCGGAACTCGCCGCCGAGGACTTTCTCGGCAAGCGGGTCTTCGATGAGGCGCTGGATTTCGCGCCGCAGCGGGCGCGCGCCGAACGAACGATCGTAGCCTTTCTTGCTGAGGAGGTCTTTTGCCGCATCGGTCAATTCGATGTGCATGTCCTTGTGCATCAGTTCTTCGTTCACGCGGCGAATCATGATGTCAACAATCTGGTGGACGTCGTCGCGAGTGAGATGGTGGAACACCACCACGTTGTCAATGCGGTTGCGGAATTCGGGGCGGAAGGCTTGCTTGTAGGCATCCTCGACGCGGCTTCTCATCGCCTTGAACGCTGCCTCTTCGTTGTCGCTGGTCTCGCCCGTTCGGCGGAAGCCGACGCCCGCCTCCACGTCGGCGGTGCCGAGGTTGGAGGTCATAATGATGACGGTGTTTTTGAAGTCAATCAGCCGTCCCTGCGCGTCGGTCAGGCGTCCTTCGTCCATGATTTGCAGCAGCGAGTTGAACACTTCCGGGTGCGCCTTTTCGATTTCGTCAAACAGGACAACGGAGTAAGGACGACGGCGCACGGCTTCGGTCAATTGTCCGCCCTCGTCGTAACCAACGTAGCCGGGCGGTGAACCGAACAAGCGGGAGACGGTGAATCGTTCGCTGTATTCGGACATGTCCAACTTGATGAGCGCGCCCTCGTCGCCGAAGAGGAATTCTGCGAGGGCACGGGCTAACTCGGTCTTGCCCACGCCGGACGGTCCGATGAACACGAACACACCCGTCGGTCGCTTCGGGTCTTTCAGCCCCGCGCGTCCGCGACGAATGGCTTTGGACACGACCTTGATGGCTTCCTCCTGACCGATGACGCGCTTGTGTAGTTCCTCCTCCATGTGGAGCAGCCGCTCGGTTTCTTCTTCGGTCAGCCGCTTCACGGGAACGCCTGTCCACTCGGAGACGACGTGCGCGATGTCGTCCGCCGTAACGGTGGGCGTTTCGTCGGTCTGCCCTTCCTGCCACTTCTCCTGCAGCCGCTCCAGCTGCCGTTCTAACTCCGTCTGGCGGTCGCGCAGTTCGGCGGCGTGCTCATACTCATCATTGTTGATGGCGCGTTCTTTTTCGGCTTTGATTTCCTCGACTTCGCGGCGCAGGTCGCGGATTTCGCGGGGGGGCAGCGCAATCTGGAGTTTGACACGGGAACTCGCCTCGTCAATCACGTCAATGGCCTTGTCGGGCAACATGCGCGAGGTGATGTAGCGATGCGACAGTTCCGCCGCTTCTCGCAGCGCCTCATCGGTGATGCGAACGTGGTGGAACTCTTCATAGCGGGGGCGCAGTCCCTTGAGGATTTCAAGGGTGTCGTCGACGCTGGGTTCGGCGACCAGCACCATCATGAACCGCCGTTCCAGCGCGTTGTTCTTCTCGATGTACTTGCGGTATTCGTCCAGCGTCGTCGCGCCGATGCAGCGCAGTTCGCCGCGCGCGAGAGCGGGCTTGAGCATGTTGCTGGCGTCAATCGCGCCCTCGGCGGCGCCCGCGCCGACGATGGTGTGCAACTCGTCAATGAACACGATAATTTTCCCCTGCGATTGACGAATCTCGTGCATGATGCGCTTCATGCGCTCTTCAAATTCACCACGGTACTTTGTTCCCGCCACCACGGCGGCGAGGTCGAGGGCAATCAGTCGTTTCTCGCGCAGGGGTTCGGGAACGTCTTGCAGAACGATGCGGCTTGCCAAGCCTTCGACAATTGCCGTTTTGCCGACGCCGGCCTCGCCGACCAGCACGGGGTTGTTCTTGGTGCGCCGACATAGAATCTGGATGACGCGCTCGATTTCCGCGTTGCGACCAATCACGGGGTCGAGTTGTCCGTCCGCCGCCAACTGCGTGATGTCGCGTCCGAAGGCGTCTAAGGCGGGGGTGTTGGAGCGTCCTCTGGATTGCTGCTGCGGCGTTTCAGGACCAAGGTACTCCATGACCTCCTGCCGCACCTTTTCCAGCGTCAACCCAAACTTGCGCAGCACGCGCGCCGCCACGCCGTCTTTCTCGCGGAGGAGCGCCAGCAGCAGGTGCTCCGTGCCGATGTAGTTGTGTTTCATGCGCCGTGCCTCATCCGCCGCCAACTCTAACACGCGCTTAGCGCGCGGCGTCAACTTCGGCTCCGCCGACAGCGGCTCCGGCGGCGCAGGCATCACCTCATTCTCAATCTCGTGGCGCACCTTACTGACGCTCACGTTGAGTTTGTCCAACACCTGCGCGGCGACGCCCTCTTGCTCACGCACCAAACCTAACAATAAATGCTCGGTATCCACACGCGACGAGCCCATCCGTTGCGCTTCCTCTTGTCCGAGAAGGATGACCTTTCTCGCCCGTTCTGTGAACCGTTGCCACATAATTGAAACCTCCCCTTCATTGTTGGCTCAGATGTCTGAGACCTCTCTGCAAACGTTTTCCGCTGTTGCATTTACTTAATATCTTAATTCCTTTGCGCGGATGTGACAAGCGGGTACGTTCGATTTTCGCTGGTCAATGTTTGCCTCTCACTTCCGTTCAGCAATGGGACTCACCTCAATGATTTCACGTTTGTCCTGTTTCCCCCCGATACGAATGAGAAAGTGCTTGCCCTGAAGTGCGCCTGACTGCAACTGCCCTTCCCCTAAACGTTCTGGGATGCCCTTTGTAATGTCCACCACCCATAAATCAAACCGCTCCTCCGTAACCGCAGGACGGAGCGTCACACCGTATCGCACCTGTTTCACTTTGTAGGAGTCAGTGGAGACGATGAGATGACGGTTATCAGCATACCAAAAAGGTCTCATGACCTCATACTTTCTGGAACGCTCCCCCGCCGAGAGTTTTTCAAACGCCGCTGACGACAACACTTGTCTGACGTGACGCCCATTGCTATCCATAATCCAGACTATGCCCCCACCGACTAACTCTGGCTGTGCCGGTCTACCTTTCCAGCAGGCGATGCTTTTTCCGTCGGGTGACCAGACAGCATAATCGTAATCTGCTTCGCTCAAGCGCATTAACCTCTTGCCATCGGCGGAGAGTTTCCACAATTGGAGGGGCGGAGATCCGCCGTAGCGGTCTGTGAACACAGGCGGTCTCCGCGTGCATAGAATCCACTTACCATCAGGAGACCAAGACACAGGACGGAAAATGTCCTCGTGGCTGCTTTTGGGATTCTTGCCGCGCAAGAGAAGGGGCTTGAGTCCCTGACCATTTATGCCAATAACCCATACACCCCATTGCAGAATATCTGTGTTTGATGCATGGAAAGCTAACTTCTTTCCATCTGGAGCCCATACAGGACCGGAAGCACCGGAAAACTTAGTGCGTAATACTGGATGGAGGTCTTTCGTCACCCGCCCATCGCTATCGCGGAGCCGCAAGCTTCCTCCCGAACCAGCAGGTGAACCCGTGTAGTCACACGCTAACATTCGACCGTCAGGACAGAGGGCACAGGAGTCTGTTCCGAGATCTGCCAGTGGGTGACGCTTGATAATGCGCAATGAATTGACATCTGATCCTGCTTCCAGAACACACGAGACTAACACAACGGCGAGATAATATTTTATCCAGTGTTTCATGACTACACCCCTTTACAGCAGTGAAGTACCATGATTCTTAGTACCACGTAGCAGTGCAGGCAACAGGCATGTTGGAACCTCCCGGAGGGATGAAATAGAAGGTTCTACTGGCGGTTTCTGAAGCCGGGACAATCTGTTTACTGACAATAACGGCTTGGTCTTGTGCAGATATGGTGCCAGAGGCAGGTGTGAAGACGCGTGTGCCTGCAGTCACATCACGAACCGCTCCGCCAAACCCTCCACCGCGCGGGTTAATCACCACTCCTAATCCCCGAGCAGGGTTGGGAGTGTTGTCAGCGTTCACGATGATGATATACCGCATACCAAACGAGCCTTCGTTTTTAACAGAGAACCGGGGATCATCAGGTTTAGTATAGTCTGTGCCTACAGGCGTGATGGACATCCCACCAAAGGTTTTATCTCCCATACGGACAGCCTTGGGTCCACCTGTCATGCCGTAGACATTTCCTTTGAGAATATCCCATCGAGAGAAGGTGCCGCGCTCGTGAGTTCCATCAGGGTCGGCGTAATGATTAAAGTTGGAAAGATCCGGGTTGCCTACCGTCACATAAAGGTCGAGGGGAATATCGGTCTCGAGGTCCATGACCGCACTGATTATAATGCCAGATCCGACCGACCAGTTTTCGAGATTTACTGTGCTGAGGGGGGGGACCTGAACGCTTGACGGGGTAGGTACATTAGCAGCCAAGTATTGCCCAACTGCCTCTTTGCCAGCGAGCGCAGCGTTGTTCTCGTTGTACTGGTTTGATACGCCAGTCCACCCGCGTGTCACGGTGGCTTGTATGCCAGTCGGGTTCTTCAGAACGACCCTTACAGTAGCAGTTCCTAAATTATTCAAATGATGAAGAAACAAACGCACCTTGTTAGCCACTGGAGGCTCAACAGTGCCCACCGGCGAATGAAAAAGCACCCTGTTGTTAGTGGTAATCCTCTCTGGACTGTTACTAAAAAGGAGGTCACCGTCGCCACTCCTGAATTCAAAGGGATTTGTTGAGGTCTCTTGTGATGGTAGGTCATCGGCGGTGATAGTATCACCGACGCTGTGAGTCCTCACTTCATCGCGTAGAAGAGCCATAGTCTTCACCTCCGTATTATCTTTGCTTTGGGTTCCATCATTAAGTATACGAACTCAGGGTAGTCCTGTCAAATTATCCCGAATCATCTGCGCCCGCGCCACGTCGCGCTCTTCCGCGCTGAGGTCGCGCCCGTGCAGCACTTGCAGAGACGCTGGGCGAATCCAGACCAGCAACTCGTTGAGTTGTTGTTTCGTGATGCCGGACAGCAAGCCCGTGTCCACGCCCAAACGCAGATACGAAAGCAAGTCCGTCGCTTCGCGGCAACTGATGATGCGCGCTTGCGTCAGCACGCCGTACGCCCGCCACACTTTGTCCTCTAACAAAGCGCGATTTTCGCTCAACAGTTCTTCACGAGCGGACAACTCCTGTCTGGTCATATCTTCGGCAACGTGAGATACGTTTTGGATGATTTCTTCTTCGTTCATGCCCAACGTGGTCTGATTGGACAACTGATGCAAGTTGCCCCACGGATCAGAGCCTTCGCCATAAATGCCGCGAACGGTGAGGTCGAATTCCTCCACTTCGTCCATCACTTCGTCCAGCCGTTCCAGCAAGGCAAGCCCCGGCAGGTGCAGCATGATGGAGGCGCGCAAGCCCGTGCCGACGTTGGTGGGGCAGGCGGTCAAGTATCCATAACGTTCGGAGAAAGCGAAATCGCACAAGGAACTGAGGGCATCATCCACCTGATTGACCCAATCGAGCGCGTGCGATAACTGCAACCCGGGCAGCAGGGCTTGAATGCGGAAGTGGTCCTCTTCGTTGATGAGGATGCTGAATGAGCCATCTTTGTCGAAAGCGATGCCGCGCCCGACTTCGCGTTCAATGTGTTGGCGGCTGGTCACGTAGCGTTCGACAAGGTTTTCCTGTTCAACCGTCGTAAGGTCTTCGAGGTTGACGCACTCAAAACTTTTGAGCATATTGCTCTGACGGAGGGCGGCAAACGCCTCCGCGCGCGCGGAGCGCAGTTCAGCGGTGTTCGCGCGCGTCGGAAAGACGTGCTGACTCAGATTGCGCGCCAGCCGCAAGCGGCTGGTCAGCACGACATCACTCCCCTTGCCGCCGCCCTTCATCCACGCTGCCGTTCGGTTAAGTTGGTTGAGGAGCCGTCCTGACTTCTGCCCCTCGCCCCTCGCCCGCCGCGCCATGAGTTCAGTGTGTGGTAGCGCAATTCATTGCGCGTCCGGCGTCCCACCCTGCCCCTGACGCGCAATAAATTGCGCTACTACGAACGGGTTTTGTCCTTCAAACTCCGAATCCTGTCCCGCAACCGCGCCGCCTCTTCGTAACGTTCGGCGGCGACGGCTTCGGACAGGGCGGTTTGCAACGACTGTAATTCATCTGCTGCCGATTCGGTCTGAACCGTCGCGGGAACCTTGCCCGCGTGTTCCTCGCTGTGGTGCATCTGTCGAATGACTTTGTCCAACGTTGCGCGAAACGTTTCGTAGCAGGTCGCGCAGCCCACGCGCCCGGTTTCCTGCAGTTCGTCGTACGTCATGCCGCAGCGCGGGCACTCAGCGTCAACGTCTTCCCCCTCTTCTGGAAACACCGAGGTCGGCGGGGAGAACGTCGACAGCAATCCCTCAACGAAGTCCTGAAACACCTTGCTCCCCATCAGCGGCGCAGCCATCTCGTTGTGCCGCGCGCACTGCTCGCACAGTTTGACTTCCGTGACCTGATGGTTCACGACCTTCTTAATGAAGACGTTCGCGGGTTGCGCGTGACATTCATCGCACCACATGACTATCTTTAACAAGTCAATGGGTCAATGATTCAACGAGTCATTAGGCACGAACTCTATCATTGACCCATTGACTATTTTACACCAGTCCTTCCACCGGCTCGCCTTCCGTCTGTATCTTCTCGCGGAACCGCGCCATCATGCGCCGCGTGACGGGACCGACCTGTCCATCGCCGATGTCACGTCCGTCAATGCGCACGACAGGAACGATTTCCGCGCCCGTGCCCGTCAGGAAACATTCGTCCGCGCCGTAAACTTGCAGCAAACTCAGCGCGTCCTCGCGCACAGGGATGCCAAACTCCGCCGCCATCTCCAACACGACCGCGCGCGTGATGCCTTCCAGGATGCCCATCTGAGGCGCAGGCGTGTAAAGCACATTGCGCGTGACGATGAAAATGTTATCCCCTGTGCACTCGGCAACGAGTCCCTGCTGATTCAACATCAGCCCCTCCTGAACGCCAGCGCGAATGACCTCGATTTTGGCGAGGATGTTGTTCAGGTAGTTCATGGACTTGATGCCGGGGTTGAGCACGTCGGGTGCGTTGCGCCGCGTGGTCACCGTGATGATTTCCATTCCCTTCTCGTAAAACTCGGGGGGATAAAGTTGGATGCGGTCGGTGATGATGATGACGCTGGGCTTCTTGCACTTGCGCGGATCCAGCCCTAAATCCCCCACCCCACGACTGACGACGAGACGAATGTAAGCATCGCCGAGTTGGTTGACGCGCAGCGTGTGACAGACCGCCTCGCGCATTTCGCCGAGGCTCAACGGAATCTCCAGCATGATGGCTTTCGCGGAGCGATACAGACGTTCGAGATGCTCCGTGAACCGCCACACCCGCCCATTGTAAGCGCGGATGCCCTCAAACACCCCATCGCCGTAGAGGAAACCGTGGTCATACACCGAAACCTTCGCCTCGGGCTTGGGGTAAAGTTGACCGTCTATGTAAACCTGTAAGGTATCGTCGCTCATCATGCACCTGCTGTCCTGGAGCGTTGGAGTGTTGAGTCTCCTCATTTCCTCACTCCATGACTTCCCTTAAACTCTTGGCACCTTCTCCCACTTCTTGCTCTTAGCAGCGCGTTCGACGGCATCGAGGACGGCTTGGTTACGAACGCCGTCTACGAAATCAGGCGCAAAAGGCGTGCCGTGCGTCAGAGACTGTATCAAGTCGGCTACGGTGTTGATGAAGGTGTGTTCGTAGCCAATGATGTGCCCTGAAGGCCACCAGTTCGCCCCATAGGGCTGCGAGACTTCATTGCAGAGAATGGTGCGAAACCCTTGCCGGTCCGCGGAGTCCTGGCGGTTGAAGAACTCCAGTTCATTCATCCGCTCCAGATTGAACACCACGCTGCCGCCGCTGCCGTTGATTTCAAAGCGGTTGTAGTTCTTGCGCCCGCCGGCGAACCGCGTCGCCTCAAACGCCCCCACCGCCCCATTGTCGAATCGGGCGATGAACAGCGCGCAGTCATCCACTGTCACCCGACCGGTTTTGCCCGTCGCTGCTGCGCCCAGTCCGCCGGTCATTTGCCCCAACGGACGCTCCTTGATGAACGTTTCCGTCAGAGCAGAGATCTCCGTGATTTCCCCGACGAGGTAACGCGCCAGGTCAATGATATGGGCGCCCAAATCGCCCAGCGCCCCCGACCCCGCCACCTTCTTGTCCAGCCGCCACACCAGCGGAAAGTGAGGGTCCATAATCCAGTCTTGCAGATAGGTGGCGCGGAAGTGATAAATCTTGCCCAGCGTGCCGTCCTCAATCATCCGCTTCGCCAGGGCGACGGCAGGCGCGCGGCGGTAGTTGTGACACAGAAAATGCCGCACCTTTGCCTTCTTGGCAGCCGCCAGCATCGCCTTCGCCTCCTCCAGCGTGTTCGCCAGCGGCTTCTCACAAAATACGTGCTTGCCCGCCTGCGCGGCGGCAATCGCCATCGGCGCGTGCATGTTGCCTGGCGAAGAAACGTCCACCAAATCAATGTCATCGCGTTCGATCAGTTTGCGATAGTCCGTCTCGTAACTCTGCCAACCAAACTTTTCAGCGGCGGCTTTGACCGCCTCTTCGTTCCGTCCACAGATTGCCCGCAGCACTGGCACCGCGTCCAAATCGAAAAAGTGCGCCACCTGCCGATACGCATTGCTGTGGGCTTTGCCCATAAACTGGTAACCAATCAGTCCAACGCCAATCTCTTGCTTTGCCACAGAAACCTCCTCCATAATTATACTACGTTAGCAGGTTCAAATGTGCAAACGTGCTAACGTTTTCGCTGAATACCACAACGATCAAACGCCCACGCCGCCGCACCAACGATGCCAGCGTCGTTGCCCAACTGCGCGGGCACAACGTGCTGCGGCTTGAATTTCATGCGTTCGTTGAGCGTGCTGGCTTGCAGCGCGCGACGCAGAGGGGCGAAGATGTATTTGCCCGCGCGGGAGATGCCGCCCCCGATGATGACGCGGTCGGGGTCGAGCAGCAGCGCCATGCTCTCAATCCCGAGAGCGAGATACTCCGCCGTCTCGCGGAAGACCTCCTGCGCCACCGCGTCCCCCGCGTCGGCGGCTTCTTTGAGCAAGCGCGGCGTCTGCGTCACGTCGTTCCAGTTCACCAGTTTGGCGATGTCGCCAGAGCGTCCTGCGTGCAAGAGCATCCGCGTCGCCCGCTCAATGATGCCGTTCAACCCGCAGAACGCCTCCAGACAGCCGGGCTTGCCGCAGCCGCACAACGGACCGTGCGGGTCAATGGTAACGTGACCGACTTCCGCCACCATGCCCGTGCTGCCCGTCAACAGTTGACCGTTACACACGATGCCCCCCCCGATGCCGGTGCCCAACGTCAGCATCAGAATATCATTGCATTGTTTGCCCGCACCGCCCCAGAACTCCGCAAACGCCGCCGCGTTGCCGTCATTGATAACGTGAACGGGCACGGAGAGATGTTCGGCGAGCATTTCGCCAACAGGCACGGGACGCGCCGCCCAACCGCGCACGTTGGGGGCAAACATACAAACGTTGTCCTTGATGGGACCGGGCACCCCCACCCCCACGCAAGCGACCGCGCCGCCGGACGGGACTCCCGCCGCCACCTCGTTCACGACCTCCGCGATGCGCTTGAGCAACTCGCGCGGTCCGCGAAACCGCCGCGTCTCATCGCTGACGGTCTTGCCCACCAACCGCCCGTCGTGGTTGACCAGACGCGCCGCAAACTTCGTCCCCCCCAGGTCCACACCGACGGCGTAAAGTTCAGAAGGCATATCGGTTTTTCTCCTCACTCTCCAAGTCTCAGTCAAGAGACAAGGGATGCAAGGATGCAAAGATGCAATCGTGTATATTACATCTTTGTATCCTTGTATCCTTGCATCCCTTGTCTCTCCCTAATTTCCCTTCGGCAACATCTTTTGAACGTTCTTCTCGTTCTGCTTGCGGATCTGGTCCAGACGCTCGCCTGCTTTGGCGGCTAACTTGAGTTCCAGCAGCGCCTCGCGGGCGGCTTTTTTGGCTTCTTCGAGCGATTTCCTGCGTCCTGCCTGCTTATCCACCACGCGGTAAATCCAGAAGATGCCTGCGCCCGGCGTGGCTTCAATGGGCGGGTAGACGTCACCCCTGGAGGCGTTGGGCGGAATCTCCAGAATCGTTCCGCTTCGCTGCCAGCCCAACTCCACCCGGTCGACCTTTTGCTCGCGGTTGGTATAAAGTCGCGCCAACTTCTCAAAGTCCTGCCTGCGCTTCTTCGCCTCCTGATACAACTCATCCGCCAACTTTTTATCGCGCACGACCAGGCCCTCCACCTTGATTAACTCCGGCTGTTCGGCAAGGTCGGGTCTGTTGCTGAGGAACTGAACGACTTCGGCTTCGGAGACGCTGACTTCTTTCTCCACCATTTTCTCCAGACGCATCAACGTGCGGAGAATCTCACGGTAAGTCGTCATGCCAATGGGGGGATTCTGCTTGCGCAGAAACTCTTCGAGAGTTGTCCCCTGCGGCAGTTGCGCGGCTTGTTTGCGAATGCGCAGGTCGACGTCCACGTCCGTGACGTTAATCCCCAACCGCTTCGCCTCCTGCGCCACGAGCAACTCAGTAATCAGTTGCTCCAAAATGCCCTCCCCGTAGTCCGCCATGAGACGGTTGACCAAATCGCGCTGCGAGATAGTTTCGCCGTTCACGTGAGCCACCGGCGCGTTCGCGTCCTGCGCCCGAGCCGCAGTGACTGTGAGACAGGAGTACAACAGCGTCACAACCGCCCAACCGAAAATACCGCAGGAGTTTCGTGATTTCATCTTGACAGCCTCCTTCAGCAGACATCGTTTACGTTTAACGGTTATGATACACGAAACGGGAAATGCCGTCAAGAAAAACGCCACTTCTACTTGGTTTGGTTTGATTGGAGCGGGTGAGTGAGAAATCCTGTCGGAGAGAATTCACGGCGAGACAGCCGCATCTTTGACCGTGACAGGGACCGTCGTCCGCTCCGACGGCAGCGGGGCTTCTTCCGATTTGCGCGGGGAGACGAGGTAGTAGATGAGTTCCGCTTTCAGTTGCACCTTGCGCCCTGCCCACTCTGACGGGATGCGTCCGCTGTAGCGCAGGGCGCGGGTCTCGCCGGGGGCGAGGCGCGTGTCGTGCGTTTCTGTCGGGTAGGCGGGGAACTCAAAGGCGCGGCTGAGGCGGAAGGTTTTTTCTTCTGCCTTGTTGCCCTGCCCGTCCACCAGCGACACAATGACGTGAATCGCCCGCACACCACACGCCGTCGGCGCGGTGTGCCCTGCTAAGTTGGTCACCGTCACGGTGGCGTTGACCGTTTCTCCCGCCGCGTATCGCTCTTTGTCCAGTTTGACTTCATACTGGACGGGGTGTGGAATGTCCTCCATTTCTTTCGGCGTGAACTGGCGCGGTCCTAAAATCGTGCCGTTGCGGATGTGACAGACAGCGCAGTTGACGCCTTCACGGGTCAGAGCGGTATCAAAGTTTGGTTTATCCAGCAGCACCAGCGGCAGCGGACCGCTCTCCTTGAACCCCGCCAGCACGCGGGGCTTTTGCTGCGCCAGCGGGAAGTGACAGTTGGTGCAAAACGGCGGCTGGCTGCGCACCGTCCAGCAGGTGCGCCAGATGTCGCCCGTCGCTGCCTTGCTGTGCTGCGAGGTCTTCCACTGGTTGTAGATTTCGGTGTGGCACTCGCGGCACGCCTCCGCGCTCAACGATTTGATACCCGGCGGCAACTTCTGCGGCGGGATGGGTCCGCCGGGGTCGGGGCGGAACAGCGGTGGCTTTCCGCCTGCTGCGGCAAGAGCGCACGCCGTCACTGCCAGAAAGCCAATGAAACATAACCCGATTGGTCGCATGGTTTTGTTCCTCCTTCCCCATCGAAACCGACGGCAAAGTTGAGCACGCTACCGGTAACAGAAGAGCCTGCTGCCGTCCAGCAGGAAGAAACGGTCATCCCCGCTGAGGAGTTGAAACGACTTTTCGCGGGTGCGCGCCTCCCGCCACAGCAAACGCCCAGTGCGCCCATCACGAACTTCGAGGCGATAGACGCAATCGCCGTAGGCGCCATAAACGCTGCCTATGTTTGTGTTCGGACGTTTGCGGTGCCCCGCGCACACCGCCAACTTGTCATCAAAGAAGACATAGTCCGCCGCAGCCATCGGCACCTTCCATAACAACTTTCCGTTGCTCTTGTCGAAGGCAAACAGATACGGGCTGGGAACAATGCCGTCGCCATCTTTCAGCGGGTTTATCTGTGGTTCGCCCCCGACAACCAACACTTTCTCATGGACAGCAGGTGGCTGGTTGCGGTTGAAGGCGTAGCGCAGAAGCCGATTGCTCCACACCGAGCGGTCAGGCGTCCAGTGCGTGCGCCCATCCTTGCCGACCACAGCCAGCCGAAAGTTCCACGACACGCCGTAAATGCCGCCGGCGTCTATACTCTGCGGTCCGGCGTCGCAATAGTTCCACCATCCCCGCGTCAGGTCGTCACACCGCAAACCAAACAGAATATGTGTCACGGCAGAGTAGATGCGCTCGCCGTCGCTCACGATGAACCCCGGATTTCCGTAGGAACGGAAACTGAGCGACTCACTGCCTTCAAATCGCTGCGCCTCCTTGCCGTCAGGCACAGAAATTTTGCGCACCGCGCCCCCGTCGCTCACAAACAGGTGATTGTCCACGACCACGCCCAGCCGACACTCATCTTCACACGACACTGTCCACTCCCGCTGCTTCGTTTCCAAGTTCCATCCCTCTACGACCATCTGCTTCTCTCCCTCCGGCGTTGTGGCGACCAGCAGCCACTGCCCGGACAGGCGGGCGTGAGAGGAGGAAGTGACTGTGAGAATCTCGCCGCCCGTGAGAGCATCGAAGACTGCCCATCGGACGACCTTGTCCTCACGCCACTGAACCAGCAACCGCCCTGCCTCCACTTGCCACATAAACGCGTCTGCACCTACCGTCCGCTGCCACACAACTTCAGGTTTGGATGCCCAAGCCATAGGCTGTGCTGCGAACGCATCCGCCAGCGCCATGCTGAATCCAACCATGCGAACCCATGAGAAACGGCACCTCACCGACTTCACGTTAAGCCCTCCTCCGTTTCCTTTGCCCGTTATCCAGCGCCAGGAGTTGCCGGAGCGAATAGACGCACAGTTGCTGTGCCACCAGCACGAATACATCATCGCCATCCACTTCGATCTCCCGGCTGAGAGGGAGGCGCGTCAGCCAGCGAAACTTTCCGCTGCGTCCATCCACGTAAGCCAGCGAGGAGTCAACGGCGGCGTGTTGGGGCTTCTCGCGCGGCTGGGTGAGGACGAGAATGCCCGTGTCGAGTGGTGCGGTGTCGGCGATGTAGAGTTCCGGCAGTCGTTTGCGCCAGAGGGTTTTGCCGTCACGGACGCGCACACCATACAGACAGCCTCCATCGTCCTGAGCAACGACCACTCCAGCCTGCCGAACGGGCAGCACACGCTTGATTCGGCTGGAGTGCGCCGCGAGCATTCTGTCGGGATCCATGTATTCAAACCGCGCGGGAAACGTCCAGTATTTCCTCCCCTTCAGGTCGCAACAGTAGAGGAACTTGGGCCAGCCAGAATGTCCCACTCCATCGTCATCCGTGTCAATGTGCGCGATGACCCGCCCGTCCATCATCAGGAGCGGTTCAGACGGCGAACCGTAGTAGTAAAGGTAGTTCGGGGGAACGGGTATCCGACTGAGGACGCCCGTCTCCAGGTTAAGAAGGTAGGGACGCCAGAACAGGTTTAACAACATCAGCGGAGAGCCATGCCGTCGCGCGGCACCGCGCAGCGCGTCCTGACCGCTCTGTTCTGAGGGAGATATCCACTCTCCCGTTGCCGGGTTGCGGAACCGGGTGCGTATGTCCCTCTCGCCCTCCGCAACCACAAGCAAACCGTCGTGGACGCCTACCGGATAGGACTCGGGATCATCCTGCGGGCTATAGGGAGACGTCTCCTCCCAGAGCATCCGCCCTGTTACGGCTTCCACCGCCTGAAGCGTGGAACCAGTTTCCCACCGGACGCCATTGGGCTTCTGGGGGTCGCGGATGCCTCTTGTGCGCTGCGACGCGAGAACGACCACCTCACCCGCTGGCGTGTCCGAAGCCGCGCCGATTAAGCGCCAACCTTCTCCTCCCGTGACCACCCCGCCCGCTGGGGCGTCTCTCGCCACCACGCTGGGCGACGCCTTCCTGCGCCAGAGTTCCTCCCCGGTCGAGCGGCGCAGAGCAACGATGCGACTGCCGCGATAGTCGGGCAATAACACGACCGTCGGCGTCGCCGTGATGAAACGAAACCAAGAATCGTCATTCGTGCCGTTCTGTGACAGCGAACCCGGATATGTCCAACGCGGTGTTGGACCAACGGTTCGATTCGCGGCGGGTTGCCCACCGAACAGGACAAGCACAGCAAGAACCACAGCAGCTTGCATGGTCAACTCCTCCTGCGCCGAATCTCTGGACAGTTGGACGCAGATGGATTCAGGCGTGTTCCTGCGTTCGTTGACACAGGAAGTCTAACGCTCGCGCTACAGGCGGGCGGGTGGACGCAGTCACCCACCCGCCCGCCTCTCGTGCTCACTTCGCCGCCAGCAGCGTCTTCACCTTCTCCTCCAACTCCTTCATCTCCGCAGGCACCTTCTTCGCCACCTGCCCCATCATCTCCTGCGCGTGCTGGGGATTGTCCTTCATCATCTGCTCCATCTGCTCAGGCGTGACCTTGGCGAAGGGGACGTGTGCCCACTACACCGTGCCCTTCTTGTCAATGAGGAAGAGCCCGGACGGCACGCTGACGCCGTAGGCTTTGGTGACGGTGTGCTGGGTGTCGGCGACAATGGCGTAAGGCACTTTCTTCGCCTCCACCAACTTCTTCACCGGCTCCTCTTTGGGGTCCACCGCTACGCCGATGACCACCAAGCCCTGCTTCTGGTATTGCTGGTGCATCTGCCCATCTCCTCCAGGCAAATCCCTCACTTCGTGCCCCAGAATTGCAGCAGCACCACCTTGCCCTTCAGCCTCTTGAGGTCGAGGCTTTTCCCCTCCAGCGACTTGGCGACGAAGGCGGGAGCGGCTTTGCCGGTCGCCACCTGTCCCGACACGTCGGGACTGGCAGCCCACACCATCACCCCCATCGCCACCGCAAGCGTCGTCAGTCTTGCCATCCTGTGAGTCATGCTTATCACCTCCCTTCCTCTTGCATTGCCTGGCTCAAAGTGTTAAAATGAGACCCGACAACCGAACGAGGTGAGAGCCATGAAAGTAATGTGGAACGGACGGGAAGTCGAAATCTCCCCGACCATCGAAGCGTTGCTGAAAAAGCGCGGCTGGACTTTCCCACCAACGGAGGAGATGAGGCGGGAGTGGCGGGAGGCGGGGGAACGGTTGGCTGGCAGCCTGAGCACGCCGTATGAAGTGCTGGCAGAGATAGCAGCGGAAGAAGCCCGATGGGATGACTATCGCTGGTATCTGGAGCAGATAGAGAAGGAGAAGCAGAAAACGCAAGAAGAGGAAGGAGGCGCGGATGCCTGCGCAGCGCCGGACGTTCCATGACCCGCTGGAGTCCGCCATCTACTGGGATTCCAGTTTCGCTATTGCTTACATTGATGACCGCCACCACTACCACGCTGAGTGTCTGGACTTTTTCCGCCGCTTGGATGCAGCGCAGGTGCTGTCTGTCAGCAGCGATTTCGTCCACAATGAAGTCGCCTTTTACACGATGCGAGATGCTCTCGTTGCTGAGGCGCGGCGCACGGGGCAGCGTTGGCAAGAGGTTTATCGCCAGCGCCCCGACCTCGTCATCGCCACCATGCCGCAAGTGCAAGCCCACCGCGCTGAACTCGACCGCATGACCCTCGTGCTTCCCATGACTGACCCTGCCCGCGACCGCGCCTTCCAACTGATGCAAGACTATGCCCTCCTTCCGACTGATGCTTACCACCTTGCCGTTGCGCTCGATGCCGGTGCCAACGCCTTTGTCAGCCTCGATGAAGACCTCCTCCGTGTGGACGGCATCATCGTTTTCACCTGCCTGCCGTAACCCCTGAACCCTGAACCCTCCCCTTACTTCCTCTACCATTCAGAAATCCCACCGCGCCTCCAACGCTATCTGCGTGGCGCGGAAGTCGCCCAGCAGCAGCGGCGTTGCCTTGTCGTTTTGGCTCAGGCGGCGCAGTTTGAGCGACACCGTGCGCAGCACGTCCGGCGGCTGGGTGAACGAGTAACTGATGCCGATGAACGGACTCACCTGCCGAAAGTCCACGTTCCGTCCCACCGCAAAGAACGCTCCGTCTGCGCTGACCAGCGAGTAACCCGCATCCACGTAAACCTTCGTGTCCAGTGTGTATTTGAGCGGATGTCCGTAACTCAGATAAACGTAGTGGCTCTTGAGGTCAACGTTGTTGGCGTCGCTGGTGGCGCGTTCAATATCGTAGCGGTGAAAGGCGGCGGCGAGGCGGCGGTTGCGCGGCAGCGAGTAGTTGAGGTTTGCCCCCCAGTTGGTGATGCGCCCCCGTGAAGTTGCGCCCGCTGCTGTGCGCGTGCCGAAGAGCGGCTCCACGAACCCCACCCGTGTCAGGTTGCCGACGGTGGAAACGTCCTTCTGTCGCAGGTTGCCGTAGAACAAAGAGAGCGTGCCGAACGAGTGCAATCCCACCAGCGGAAAGTCCCACTGCGCCTTGATGCCTTCGCGGTTCTGCGGATACTTCTTGCTGTCGTGCAGGAAGTAGTGGTTGGGGTAGCGGGTGGAGAAGGGGGCTTCGTAAAACGGATTCGTCTCGCTGAAACCAGCAGGGCGCGGCATGGACAAAACGAAGGGGTCGTAGTCGGCGTCCACCGAAATCAGGTCCACTGCCAAGTCGCCGCGCAGCACTTTGCCGACACCGCCGATGCTGACGAGCGTGCCGTTGGCGTCGGACGCGCCGTTGCCCGGCTCGTAGCGGCTGAGGGCGAGCGTGCCCCAGACCTTCGCATTGTTTGGCAGGTTGCGGCTGCCTTCAATCGCAAGCGTTGTCTGCTTCTGCTTGCCCACAAGACCGCCCGCCGTCGTCCACGTCACGGGCGCGCCGCCCACCATGCCCTGCACGGGCGCAGGCACCATCCCGTCACCACCTGAACGGTTTTCCGCCCGCAGCACACTGACGTCCACGCGCCTGTCCTGCCGGCGCCAGCCCAACGTGCCGCCCACCACGCCGCTGTGATACGGCGAATCCTCCGCCAGCCGCGCCGCGAAATACTCGTAAAGCGTGTGCGGGGCGTCAAAGGGACTGTAGAAACGTTTGACCGCGTGAACGCCGTAGAGCGGAAGGAACGGCGGTCCGTTGACCGTCGGGTTGGGTTGCCCTTTGAAAACGGCGTCGCTGTGGTGGAACGGACTGAACGCGCCCGCTGTGTAGAGCAGGTTGGTCTTGTTGTCGCGCAGCCAGAGCGAATGAGGAGCAATCGCGCCGTGTCTGCCGACGAAGCGGTTGCTGAGGTAGGGCGGCGTCACACCCCAGATGGCGTTCGTCGTCGCGTCGCCCGCGCTACCGTAAACGTCCACGCGCAAGCCCCAGAATTTGTCTGAGGTCAACGGGCGCACCATCTCCATCCACGCCTTGGCGGTGACGGCAGACTTGTCGGCGACAGGAAACACATCAAACGAGCGCGGCAGGAGGTGCGTCGTCTCCCACTCGCGGTGCGGGCGCTGCAAAGAAAAAGCAAGCGTGAAATCGGACGCGCCCACCGCCTGCGACGTCGCGTCTTTGAAGTTGACACTCCAACTGCTGACCCCCAATTGGTATGAAAAGTAGGTGCGCTCTTGCGGCAGCGGCGGAGTGGGCGACGGAGGTGGGGCGGGCGGGGGCGCGCCGCCCCTACTTTCTGCTGCGAGGTCGGTGTCCGCGTGCGCCGACGTGAACACCATCATCACACAGACCCAGAACCAAGCATAAAAACGATTGGGTGCATTACGTAAAATTTGCAACCCTCGTAGGGAGGCGCTGCGCCGACGGAGGTGGGTCAGGAGGCAGGGGGCAAATTTTACGTCCTGCGCCCCGCTGGAGCCCTCCTCCCGCCGAATCGAATTTGATGCGGTGGCGTCCCG